>Ga0207683_10005421_pt1 | contig 10929 bp, 9 predicted proteins | sample KBSM73metaG_FD_184333 | JGI IMG/M metagenome (GOLD analysis project Ga0207683, IMG submission 184333) | Miscanthus rhizosphere microbial communities from Kellogg Biological Station, Michigan, USA - KBS M7-3 metaG (SPAdes) (version 2) | ecosystem: Host-associated > Plants > Roots > Rhizosphere >...
GCATGTTGATGGTGACACCGCTCAGGGCCGAGATGGTGACCTGCTGCGTGCCGACGTTGGTGACGTGGACCTGGGTGCCGATCGGGAAGGCGACGCTGGTGTTGTTGGGCACTTGGACGGCCGACTGAGCGGTGTGCGAGTGGCGGATCTTCTTGCCCTGATCCGTCAACACGAGCACGTACGTCAGGCCAGATGTCACATTGAAGGTGATCGGTGTTGACCAATCACCGTTGCTACCGGCAGCACCGGTCGCACCCGTTGGACCGGTTGGACCCGCAGGACCGGGCACAGTTGAATCCGCACCGGCTGGTCCGGTTGCACCTGTGGGACCTGCGGGACCGGTCGCTCCGGTTGGACCGGCAGGACCAGGAACAGTCGAGTCCGCACCGGCCGGGCCGGTAGGGCCAGGCGGGCCTGGCGTCAACTCGATGGTGTTGATGCGATCAACGATGTCGACCAGGGCCTGGTTGGCCTGGTTGTGGTCGGCAACATGCGTGTTGAACATCGGGGACGAGTTGCTTCGAGTGCCGATGGGGATCGAGGGTGGCCAGGCCATGGTTCAACTCCCAGGTTCTGGTGGGAGTTCGCCCACCAACTCAGCGATGGCTTCGAGGAACACGACGCACTCGGCCCGGCTGTTGCCGGTGACACGCCACTCGACGCCGAGCACCGTGCCAACGCCACCGGCCAGCGCCTCCAGGTCGGTGCGGGGCAGGGTGAAGGCGAACAGCGAGGCGTGCCGCAGGTTGGCGATGGCGTAGGCGAACCCGACCTCGTAGGTGCCGTGCGTGGTGCCGTCGAAGACCGTGTCGAGATCCAGCGTCTTCGTGAAGTCGAGACGCACGGCCGACACGTACGGCCGGGGCTGGGCGTAGGTCTCCAGGATCTTCGCCCCGATGTCCCGGGCGATGTAGTCGATCGGCCCCTCGACGGTGCGCACGTCGGTCTGTTGATAGGAGCGCCGCCCGTAGTCACCGATCGAGGTGGCGTCCTGGTGGATGTAGTCGTCGGGCGTCGGGTCGGTCGGGACGTCTGCTGTTGTGACAACGACGTCGTTGAGCAACCGGTCCATCGGCCACGACTGCTCGGCCGAGGTGGCGCACGGCACCAGCATCCGGAAGTACACGAAGTCGGTGTCCGGATACATCTCGAACTGGCTGGAGATGAACAGCGTGGTGCCGATCAGTTCGGGCTGGCCGAAGATCAGCCCGTCCATGTCGATGGCACCACCGTCTCGGGAGGCCGTCATCCGGTACGAGGTCCACGTGACCGACTCGGCCTCGGCCAGCAGGTCCCGCTCGTACTCGGTCTCCATCACCTCGATGCCGGAGCCACCGATGGTCGGCAGGGTGACCCAGTTGACCGTGAGGCCTGCCTTGGCGGCGATGGCCTCGACTCGTTGGTACATCACCTCGATGGGCCGGAAGTCGACACCTGGCGCCTCCTGGATGAAGCGCAGCCGGTTGAGGTTGTCCAGCGCCGTGAACTGCCACCGGGTGACGGGCTGGTCGAAGTCACCGGTGCCGGTGGTGTCGAGCAGTGCGGTCTCGACGGTGCCGGTGAACACCGTGGACCAGGCGCCGTCGTTGAACGCTTCCACCACCAGCAACCGGCCGAGCACGACGGCCACCGGCGTGGTGGTCGGGTCGTCGCTGAGCCAGGAGCCCGGCACGTCCATCTGGACCACCGAGAGGTTGCACACGCCGATGGCGTTGAAGTCGAGGTTGCGGCGCCGCCCTGTTGTCATCGTCATCGACTCGACCAGGGCGGTGAAGGGCGCGCCCCCGGGGGACAACTCGTCGGTCTTCTCGCCGTAGTTGAAGGAGCCGTAGAGGTACGAGCCATAGAGGAAGTCGCCACTCGGGTCCCCGGCGTGGAGCCGCACCCGGAGCCGGTCGCAGACCGTCATCGCCAGACGCTCCCGTTGGGCGGCAACTGCCCGGTCGCTTGCAGGTAGCGGCTCAGGTTCTCAGCGATCGTCTTGCCGAGCAGGTACGAGTCGGTGACGATGCCGTTGTTGAGGTTGACGTTGACATCAACACGAGACGAGAAGTTCGAGCCCGCCGGGGGAGCGCCGTTCATGAAGCCTGATGCCGGAACCGGTGCCCGGCTGACGGCGGTGTTGAGCGAGGTCTGCGCCGCCTCGGTGGCCCGGATCGCCGCCTCGTAGGCGTGCTGCTTGTCGATCACGTTCTGCTGGGCGGCGCTGATGGCGGGCAGGGCGTGGTTGGCGGTGTAGTCGGCCAACTCGAACTGGGCACGGCGGCTGTCGTCGGTAGCAGTGCGCAGCGTCTGCTGTGCCGTGGCCACGTTCTGGGTAGCGGTCTGCTGCGTGCGCAGTGCGTTCTCGACGTTCCTGTTGGCATCAACGAGGTTCTTGTTGGCGTCGTTGACGCCATCAACAGCGTCTCGGGTGCCTCGCTGGGCCTGCTCCAGGTTGCGGGATGCCCGCTCCTGGTCCTCCATCGCCTGGCGGACCTTGGCCGAGTCGGCCGGGAAGCCGCTGACGAAGCCGTCGTACTCCTCGGTGGCGGTGTTGAGATCGGACTGCGCGCCCTCCAGGGCATCGGTGGCATCTGCCACACCAAGACGGGTGCGTGCCACTTGTCGCTCGGCGTCCTGGAGCCGTCGCCGTGCTGCCGGTGACTGCGTGTCGCCGTAGAAGCGCTGGAGCCTCGCCAGGTCCTTCTGGGCGTCGTTGTAGGCCTGCTGGGCGTCGGTCAGGCCGAGGGTCGAGCGCTCCAGCCCTCGCTGAGCATCGTCCATCCGCTCCAGTGCGTCGGCCGACTCCGTGGCCGCTCGGCCGTAGCCCTCCAGGAGCCGTGTGACATTTGCCTGGGCGGTCTCCAGGGCCTTCGTGGCGTCCGCTTGCTTGGCGGTGGCGTCAGACAGCCTCTCCTGGGCGTCTACAAGGCCCTCAGAGGCCTGCAACTGCCGTTCCCGGGCCTGGGATACCCCCTGAGCGGCTGAGGCCTCCTCACGGTCCGCTTTGGCGAGGTCGCCGGTGGCCTTCTCCAGGTCCCTTGTTGCATCGGCGTCGGCCTTGGTCAACTCGGCCCGGCGCTCCTCGACCACGGCAGCCTCGGCGTCGTTGAGGGCTTCCTGGGCGTCGGCCAGATCCTTGCGGGCCGCAGCCAGATCCTTGGCGTCCTCGATGCGCTCGTCGGCCAGGCGGCTGTTGCGCTCGGCTGCCGCCTTGTCGGCCTCGTCCAGCGCATCGAGGGCTTGTACCTCCCTCCGGATGGCGTCGATCGAGCGCCCGGTGATCTCGATGCCCTCCTCGACGGCGCGGTTGAGGACGTCCTGGTCTCGTGCGACGTCCTTGGCTGCCTTGGCAGCAATCGCCTGGGCCTCCATCCGCTCCCGGATCGCAACGGCGAACTTCGTGTTCTCCTCAGCCGAGAACGGCCCCTTGTTGAATGCATCAAGCAACGCCTGAGCGGCAGCCGGGCCTTGCTTCTCCAGCGTGTCGAAGAACGCCTTTGCCCGGGCGTCGGCATCGAAGAAGGCGGCACGGATGCCGCTGGTGCCGCCTTGGATGATCTTCAGGAAGCCGGGCACGCCGCCGACGATGTTCTTGAACAACTCGGACTTCCCGGCCTTCTCCACCTCGTCCACGTAGTCGTGGACGGCCGCGGTCACCCTCTCGATGTCACCGGAAGCAAGCGCAGCGTTGAGTTCGGTCTGGGCGCCCTCGACGTCGACAAGGGTGTCAACGAGGGTGTCGTAGCCCTTCTCCAGCAACGTCAGGCCGACGAAGATCACGCCCGCCTCGAAGCCGACCGTGGCGAGGCTCTGGCCGAGTTTGGCGAACTTCGGATCGAGGGTGGTCAGCGTCTCGCTGAGGCCAAGCAGCGACTCGGCCGCATCGAGGCCTTGTGTGTTGACACCACTGAGCCCGCCAGCGACGTCCCGCAACGAGTTGACCGAGGTGGGCGCCTTGCGGTTGAGATCGTCAACAGCATCTGTGGCCTTGTCGAGACCGGCCACGGCAGCCGAGGCATCAGCCTCGACGTGGATGACCGGTGTTGCATGCTCCAGTTCCTCGACGTCAGCGGCAACGCCCTCGATCACCTTGGACGCATTGTCCTTGGCGGTGATGTCGATGTTGACCTGTTCGTTCTTGGGCATCACCGCACCAACTTCCGGACGGCTTCGTCAAAGACCTCGGGCACGATGCGCTCGGCCCGCTTCACGACCACCCGCCAGCGCTTGTCACCTCGGCTGCCCGGGTGGCGCACCGGGCCGGTCACGACGTTGCCGCCGATGACGAGGCGAGCGGGCTTCTTCTTGTTGCGCCGCTTGGGGATGTTGTGTGCATCAGCGCCACCGGAGACGAAGGCCCAGATGCCCACCGGCACGGCCTGCACCCGGGCGTTCGCGCCGTTCTTGGTGACCCTGATGGTGTCAACTGCTCGGAGTCGCACCGAGCGGTACGACTTCGAGCGCTTGCGCCACACGGCGACGGTTCCGCCCTCGGCTTGCGCAACCTGCTTGACGGCCTTGACCACGGCGATCAGCCCGGTGCGGGGCAGGGCCTCGACGTTGGTGGCGAGGCGATGCAGGTTGGCCGAGGCCGTCACCGTCAGGCGACGACGGAGTGCGTGACGGTCGGCTTGGCCTGAGCGGGGAGCGAGACGCTGAAGTCCAACGGCGTCCCGGCCGGGCCGAGGAGGTTGCCCGCCTGGATCCGCACCGGGGCAACGATGGTGACGATCTTGTCGCCCGTCTCGTTGGTGGGACCGATGATCTGCACCCAGGCCGCTTCGGTCTCGTGCTCGAACAACCACATCGAGATGCCGGTCGACTCGGTGATGTCCTGGAGCCCGGCCAGGTCGACCTGCCACTTGGACTTGCCGACGATGTCGGTCTCGCCCTCGCAGAACGTGGCCGGTGCGGTCTGGGTGACCGGGTTGGCCACCACTGCCGCCGTGGTCACCTGGCAGGAGGCGTCCACGTCGGGCGTGGTCCAGTCACCGGCGATCGGCGGCGTGTCGACTGGGCCGAGGTTGAACTTCACGGTGGCGTCCGTGATCTGGAGGACGACCTTGCTCATGAGTGCTCCTAACAGGGGTATGGCGAGGTGATGGTGACTGAGTGCTCCACCCGGTACGCCGGGCAGTCCTGCTTGTTGACCTCGTAGGTGCCGGGCTCGGCCGTGGCGCCCCGGAGCACGTCGAGCGCCAGCGGTAGTTGTGACAACAACCAGGCGGCGGTGTCCTTGCCACCGGGCGGCGTGCCGACGATGTGCACCGGGATTGTGCACGTCCAACCAGCCCGCCCCGTGCTCGTGATGGAGTCGGGAAGTCCCACGAGCACGAAGGGCGGACCGGCGACGGGGTCGAGCGTGACGCTCTCGACGCCTCGGGCGGCGAGTTTGTCGTGCACGGCCTGGCGTGCGGCCTGGAACGGCATCAGGCCACCGCAGCCCGGGGAATGCCCAGGAGCCGATTGACCTGTCCGAGCGAAGCAACGGCCGGGGTGAAGCCCTCCAGCGCCTCGAAGGAACTGAAGCCGTCAACAGCGCCCCGCTCGGAGTACAAGGCTTTGGCGTAGAGCACCGTGCCCATCGAGACATCGGGGCCGGGGCTGAGATCGGGGTCGTCGTTGTACCCGGCGTTGAGACGGCGCCGGAAGGCCCAGGCGTTGGCGGCGTCGGTCACCTGGGCCAGCCACGTCGGGTCGCCAACTGGTGCGCCCAGTGCTTCCTCGACCTCTGCGGTGGTGACCCAGGTGATGCTCGACATCAGGGGTTACTCCTCCTCGTCTGGTTCGTCGTCGGGCTCGGGCTCGGGGAACTCGGGCTCCACGGGCTCCATCGGCTCTTCGGTCGACATCGCTCAGCCCTTCCGAGCGCTCTTGGTGGGCTCGGCGGACATCAGGGCGCCGCCGGTCTCGACCTTGGCCATCGTCTTCGTCCAGTCGGCCACCTCGCGCACCGCACCGAACTGGTACAGACCTGCGTCCAGCCCCAGCAGGCTGACGTCGACAACACGGATCTCGACCTTGGGGTCCTCGTGCCACATCGCAGCGGCACGCGAGCCGAGCAGCATCGTGCCCGCCGCCAGGCTGCGGTCCACGAAGACGTTGAGCCCGCTGGCGCTCACCGAAGGATCGGCAGAGCCGAACGAGACCGAGCCGGACCAGAAGGCGGGCTTGTCCTTGTCCTTCACACCGACGAGATCCACCCACTGGTCCCAGGCGAGGGCCAGGAAGAGCCCGCCGTCCGGCAGGGCGGTCGGATCGAGCGCACCGAGCAGCGCCTGGAGCGTCGCCGTGAAGTCAGCACCCGCCGTGACCGGCACCGCATCAGCGAGCAGAAGACCGGAAACGTAGGCGTTCTGCTTGCGAGCCATGACCTCGGCACACGCCCGGAAGTACTCCTCCATGAACGACGGGTTGGAGCGCTGCGCGAGTTGGATCGAGATGTCGTTGCCACCCGCCCAGGTGATGACATCAGCAGAACCGGTGCCGAACGCCACCGGGCCGGTGGCGATGTTGCTCTTCTGCGTCGCCTGGATGTCGACGTTGGGCAGGGTCTCCCACGTCGGCCACTGGATCTGCATGCCAGCAGGCGGAAGGGCGCCACGGCTGATGGCCTCGACCATCGGACGGCCCATCGTCAGCAGGCCGGTGATCTCGGTGAGGTAGGTGCGCTGCACCACCTCGGGCACGTCAGTCGTCAGGATGTTCTCCAGGGCGCCCGTGGTGCTCGTGGCAGCCTCGATCATCGCCTTCTGGACGGCCATGCCGATCGAGCCGGGCTCGCTGGCGGCGATGATCGACGCCAGGCGATTGAGCGTGAGCGGTGGCGTGGACTTCCTCGACGGCGCTGCGTGGATGGGAACGACGGAGGCCACCGGAGTGGCCTCGATGGGATCGGGCACAGGTGCCTCCTGGGTTGGTTCGGATGCCGCCACCGAGGACACGGCAGCGTCGGCGCCGAAGGCGCCACGGATGAGGAGCGAGACCTCGTCGGCCTCTGCTTCCTCCACCACGAGGACCGGCCCGGCCGGGCTGTCCTCGAAGGCGAACTTGGTCGGGTTGACGCCGACGCTCCAGTGCTTCAGGACACCGTCTGATGCCAGCACCAGTGCCTCGTCGCCGTGCGCTGTTGCTGACACCTTGGTGCTGATGTGCAGGCCGGTGTCGCCGTTGATCTCGGAAGCAACGACGCCGATCGGCCGGGTGCGGTCGTGGTCCCGGATCACCGCCTCACCAGCGAGCGAGACGCTGCCGGGCAAGAACTTCACCAGTTGCCCGCTGGAGACCTTGCCGACCACGTTCCACGGCACGGCCTGGCCACCGATGGCCCGCCGAGGCGTGCCGTCCTGCTCGGCCTCGCAATGGATCGTTGACTCCTCAACAAAGGTGAACCTCACTGCGGGGCCTCCTCCTGGTTCTGGACGGCGATCTGCGCATCGTTGGGTGCGGCGTTGTCGGCGGGCGTGAGCGGGTTGCGCAGCCAGGCGTTCATGTCGAAGCGCACGAACTGCCGGTTGGGCACGACGTTGGGACCGCTCAGTGTTTGCTCAACGCAGTTGATGAACGGCAGCGCCCCGAAGTCGATGAGATCCATCCGGGCCTGTTGTGCGTTCTGATACGTCATCCCGGACGACGTTGGTGCTGACACCAAGAAGGCGGGCACGTTGGCCAGTCGGGCGAGTTCGAGCGCCTGGTGCTGGCGGGCCTCCATGAGTTGCATCCGCTCGGGGTCGTACGTCGCCTCGTGGAAGTCGATGAACTCGTTGAGGGCTGCGGTCGTTCGAGCGAGCCGGGCGGCTGTCCACTTGGCTGCCATCTCGTCCAACTCGGCCGGGCTCAGCGGCTCGCCGCCGGTCTGCTTCAGCCAGCCGGACGGCACCTCGTTGAGGGAGAAGCGATCGGCGGCAGCATCGAGGGAGACGGCGGTGTTGATGGCACGCCAGCCGTTGGCCAGCAGTCCCTCGGTCGGGCTCAGGAACTCGACCACGTCGACCGGGTCGACCTCCTCGGAGTTCCAGCGCACGGTGCCGTCGTCATCAACATGGACCTCGGTGGCGGGCATCCGCTGGAAGGCCTGCGGGAAGTTGCCTTGGCTGTAGCGGGCGACGATGCGCCAGTAGGCCCGGGCGTGGAAGAACAGGTCGTCCACGGTCCAGGCCAGAATCCAGTTGCGCGTCTTCGTCGGGTCGGGCCGGAACATCCAGTTGGCCGGAGGGATCTGCGCCTCGACGCTGATGTTCTTGTTGGTGTCCCAATCCAGCCGCCACAACGTCATCGGCAGCGAGCCCACTGCTGAGCAGATCAGGTCGCGTGCTCGTGAGACGGTCGGCACACTCATCGCCGCTTCTCGACTCCACGGCGTCGTGGCCGGGGGAGCCCAGTCGATGGGAACCAAGCGCTGGAGCCCGACTCCCCAGCCGGTCCAGCCGCTGATGGCCGCTGTTGGTGTCAACGTCATGCCGCTCTTCTTCGGCATCGCCGCCAGGATCTCGGCCTCGGTTGGTCCGGTGATCAACCGGGAGAGTCGTGACATCGAGGCGAGCATGACGTGCCGCTAAACGTTCCACAAGGCACTGTCGCCAGATACAGATTTGGGGGGCTCGTTGACATTGCCAAACAGTTGTTAGGGCACCAATACCTATCCGGCTCCCATCGCTGGCTTGGCCTTGCGCTGCACTGGCTTGCTGGCGAGCGCCACCGCCCATACCAGGCATCGAGCGATGTGGATCGGGCCAGGACTCCTTGTTGATGCCAGCACAACGCCGTTCGGCGTCTTGGCGGCAACGGCGCGAGCCACATGGTCGTTCATCGCCTGTTGATTCCGGTGACATACCCGGGCATCCCGGATGGCGTCCCGGACGATGGAGGTCCAGCGCGCCAACTCGCCGTAGCCAACTGTCACACTGCGCTCCCGCCACTGCTCGGGCAGGTGGACCTCCAGCGTCGGTGAAACAGCCAGCAGCACGTGGCGGTCGGTCATCACATCAGTGAGGTGCTTCCACAACTCGGGCTCGCTCTCGAACTGCCCGGAGATCTCGACCCTTGTTGTGTCAGCAACCTGCTGCGCCCGGACTGCTGCATACGACTGTCCGTCCTGGGACGAGTCGCAGGCGACGACGCCGCCCTCCATCTCGGGGAAGGTCTCGCTCAGTCGGTCCCACACACCGGGCTCCAGCCAACCTCTGTCACTGGCAACAAACAGGTTCAGCGCCGCTCGCATGAACGCCGTGCGCTCCGGGCTCTCGGCCTCCTGCCGCAGTGTTTCCAGCGTCATGCCGTGCTGGGCGTGACCCATGGCCGGGTTGGCCCAGCGCCACCACTGCTCGTCCCACGGGTCGACGCCGGGCGGGATGCTCCACTCAGCAAGGCCGGTCGACCCCGGCTTGCCGGAGTCGATGGCCCTCAGGCCCGCCTCACGCATCCGCAGCATGACCTCCGAGCCCTCCGTGCCCGCCGTCGACCAGGCGGCGAACAGGGGGCTCTTCCGGGCACGCTGGGAGGGCAGGAAGCCCTGGTCGATCGAGACGCTGGAGACGTCCCAGATCTCGTCGGCCACGATCAGGTCGTTGCTGGTTCCATGACCAGCGCTCGGGGTCGCCGCTTGCACCCGCCACGTGCACCCGCACGGCAGTCGCAACTCGGACCGCCCGTACGACCACTTGACGTCGGCATCGAAGTGCTTCTCCAGGACCGGGGCGAGGGACTGGAAGAGCAACTGCGCGAGCGGCAACGTGTGCGCCGTCGACAACACGGACTGCGGACGGCCCCGGATGATGCACATCCCGGTCAGCCACCAGCCGACCAGGGCCTGGATGTCCACGGTCTTGCCTTGCTGGCGGCTGACACTGGTCAAGTGCTGCCGGTGACACAACACATCGTTGAAGTGCGCTGTTGTGTGAGCAAGTTCGATCACCTGCCAGGGCATCAACTCGAAGTTCATGTACACATCGGCCCAGGCGGTGATCTCACGGCTGTAGTCGGAAACTCCCCCGGGGAGCGGCGAGAGCAACCTGGGCGCATCCCGGCCGATCTCGATGTCGACATCAACATCCAGGTTCTTCCGCTTCGATCGGCCCGACTTGCTGGCATATACAGATGACAAGGCAGCGGGGTGCTGCTTGTTGCTGGAACCAAAAGAGCCTGCCTTCTTCGGCTTGCCGTTCGCTCGCTCACCTTGCAGGAGGGTGAGGCTGGGGCGGGCAGCCTCCCGCTTGGCTGCCGCCTTCTTGTTGCGCTGGATGGCGCCACGCTTGCTGTTGCATTCAGCACATGAGGGCCGGAGGTTGTCGAGGCTGTTGTCACCTCCGTGGTCGATGCTGTTGATGTGATCAACAGTTGTGGCGACCTTGGTGCAGCCCTTCAACCTGAGGGCGCACCGCGCCCCTTCGGCCAGGAGGATCCTCCGGTTGCGTTGGTACTCGGCCTTCGAGTACGGGTTGGTTGCCATTCGGCTGGGCAGATTACTTCGGGCTCTTGGCACCATTGACATTGACAGGATTCGGAACCATTGCAGGCATGTTGGCCACCGCCTTCTGGAGTTCGGCCATCTGCTGCTGCTGGTCGATTCGGTCCCGCTCCCACTGCTTCAGGTCGGCAAACCCCTTGTGCTTGGCCGGGGACTTGCCAGCCTTGGCCAACTTGATGGCCTCGTCCCAGTGGGCCGGGCAGTGCAGCAACGTGGGCTGTGGGCTGTCCGGGTAGAACGTCACCGAGCGGCCTTGCTGGGGGCCGAGCGGAACGGTGCACGCAGTGCACCATCCCGACCGGCGATTGGGGATCCAGTCACCGCGCTTGTACTTCTTCTTGCTGGATGAACCAACGCCTCCTTTCGACGTTGGCTGAGAGGGTGACTTGGGGCGCGGCTGGGCGTCCTTCCTCTCCTCTAGCGAAGCGGCCTCCTCAGGAAGCGGAAGAAAGGCGGAGGAGAGGGAGGACTCATGGGCC
>Ga0207683_10005422_pt1 | contig 10928 bp, 7 predicted proteins | sample KBSM73metaG_FD_184333 | JGI IMG/M metagenome (GOLD analysis project Ga0207683, IMG submission 184333) | Miscanthus rhizosphere microbial communities from Kellogg Biological Station, Michigan, USA - KBS M7-3 metaG (SPAdes) (version 2) | ecosystem: Host-associated > Plants > Roots > Rhizosphere >...
ATTCATCGACCCGACGGCACGGTTATTGCCTTCGGCGGAACAGTTCACAATGCCGTCTATACTCCCTTCACCGGAACATGGGTGGCCACGGCTGACTTTCCGGGTGGGAATGACATGGCCGACGCCCCGGCGAGTTTGTTGCCGGATGGTAGCGTGCTTGTTTTCGCCAGTCCAGGAATTTTCCAGAGACCCGGGACGTGGTTCGTCTTTGACGGAAACACCTTTACCCAGACTGACCAAACCAAGAGTGCCGCCAAGCTTACGTCCTTTGAGGGAAGGTTGCTTCTCCTGCCGACTGGCCAGGTCTTTTCGCTAGTCGCCGATGGCCAGACGATTGACGTGGAAATTTTCACCTCGAAAGGAAAGCCCGTTAACCTCTGGGCCCCTGCTATCAGTTCCCTCCCAAGCAGTGTGAGCCGCGGTAACTCCTACCAGATCTCCGGTCGCCAGTTCAATGGTCTCTCCGCTGGTGCCGATTACGGCGATGATGGCGCCATGGCTACAAACTACCCGCTCGTGCGTATCACCAATACCGCGACCGGGCATGTCTTCTATGCGCGCACTCATAATCACAGCACGATGGCAATCGCCACCGGCAACGCGATTGTCTCTACCACCTTCGATGTACCGGCCACCGCGGAAGCGGGGCCGAGCACGGCAGAGGTAGTAGCCAACGGGGTTGCGTCCAGGCCGAAGTCAATCACCGTTCAGTAACGCAAACCGATCTTTAATCTTAGCTGTCGGACAGAATGCTGGCACCCAAGGTGCGAGTTTTCTGTTTTTCCGCGCTGAGCGAGCAGTTCAAAGCTGCCGCCAGGTTCTGCGTTGCACGAGCAATCGCGGCTCATTTTCCATCGGCCTGCTAATTTGTAGCCTTGGCGAAACCGCGCCGCAGCTCTTAGATTCGTTAGGCTAGCACAAAGCGAATTCGCGGGTTTCTCATTTGCGCGGCAAATCTACTCTACGAGGCACTGGAAAGTTCGCTCGTTCATGTTTAACTTGCGACGTGATTGAGCAACGAGACATCGCGGTTTGGGTAGCGTCCGCTTTGCTCGCGGTCGGCCTGGGCTGGAGCCGTTACGCGAAAGCCAAGAATCGGAACGATCTTCTGCGGCAACTCGCCGGGATGGACCCGAAGGTGCGCGAAAAAATGCTGAGCCGCTACAACCCGCAACTGGCCATGGAACTGCGGCAGGAATTGCTCGAGCGGTTTCGGATCATGTCCTGACCACCGCTTTCATGGGGGCCCGTTTCCAGACCGAGTAAGGCTGTTTACCTGCGTTCTTCGGGATTTTTTGCTTGCCAAGCGCATTTTGACCTGTGCAGCATGCAAAAATGACTTCTAATACCGCAGTTATTCTAACGTCGCTTCGGCGACAATTCCCCCGCTTGGTAATGGGCGCGAGTGCCATTTTGGCCCTCGCGATGGTGGCTCCAACCATCCAGGGGGCCGCGGCGCCCTCCAGATGGCAGAAGATCACTAATCAACCCACCTTCAACACCGATACTGCCAACTTGTTGACCGACGGACGTGTCCTTGTGCACCAATATAATGGTACTCAATGGTGGATCTTCACACCCGACATTAATGGAAGCTACCTCAACGGTACCTGGTCCGCGGCAGGCTCCATGCAAAATGGCTACCAGCCTCTCTACTTCGCTAACGCAGTGCTTCCCGATGGGCGAGTGATCGTCGAAGGCGGAGAATATAATAATCTTCAGGCAGTCTGGACCAACCAGGGAGCGATCTATAATCCGCTGACCAACACCTGGACGCAGGTGAATCCACCAGCCGGCTGGGCGAACATTGGCGACTCGCCGGGCATTGTCCAACCCGATGGCGTCTTCATGATGGGCCAGGGTGGAATTTCATCCACCAAGCAGGTCTTGTTTAACGCCTCCAACTCAACCTGGACGGCTATTTCAAACACCGGCAAATCGGACACCTACTCGGAAGAAGGCTTTGCACTCTTACCTAGCGGCAAAATCCTGTTGGTTGATTGTGCAAATATTCCGAATTCGGAAATCTATGATCCCGCAACGCAAAAATGGACCAGCGCCGGAAGCACTGGGCAAGCCCTGCCTGACGCCGGCAGCCTTGAGGTTGGTCCCGCGATCCTGCGTCCGGACGGTAATGTGACATGGTTTGGCGGCACCCCTCACACCGGTATCTATAATCCCACGACAGGATCATGGTCCCCAGGGCCGAATTACCCGGGCGGCAACGACTCGGCCGACGGCCCAGCCACTCTGTTGCCAGATGGAACTATTTACCTTCCTGCCAGCCCCGGCGTTTTCCAGGGTGTCATCACGAATTTCATCTTTGACGGAACTAGCTTTACCCAGATTGCTGACACGCAGAGCTCGAGAAGCCTTCAGTCCTGGCAGACGCGCACGGTGATGCTGCCAACTGGCCAGGTCATGTATCTGGTAGCCGACGGCCGGACCAAGGATGTCGAACTCTTGACGTCCAAGGGTAGACCCGATCCGTCTTGGGCACCTGTCATCACCACGATCCAGTCAGTAGTCACTCGAGGAAGCACGGTGCTAGTCACAGGTCAGCAATTCAACGGAATGTCAGCTTGTTCCGATTACGGGGATGACGCCCTGTCCGCCACGAACTACCCGATTGCGCGCCTGACAAACCAGGCGACCGGACACGTCTTCTACTGCCGCACCCACGATCACAGCACAATGGCCGTGGCTACCGGCGCCACGCCTGTATCAACAAGTGTCGACATCCCAGCTAACGCGGAGACAGGCCAGAGCAAATTCGTCATTATCGCAAACGGAATTGCGTCGCGCCCGGCACGCGTGACCGTACAATAACCGGCGACTTGGTTCAAATCACTGGAAGCACGGGGCGCACGCTCTCCTCGCATTCCAAAGAAAGACAATTAGCAGCCGCGACGGAGTTGAAACTCCGTCGCGGCTTTTTCTTTTGTGGCCAGGACTGGGGCAGCAACCCGTCCGCGATTGGCTGCGCTTGGTCTAGCGGTAGCGCAAGCTTCCAGCATGCGAGATTCACCGCAGCAGTAACGCAGGCAAAGGCGAGGCTGGGCTTCAAACGGCGTTGGAGGGCGCCTCCGGCGGCCAACGTCGATCGTCCACCCAAGCTGTCATTCTGATCCCGCCGTCGCGGGAGAAGATCTGTACTAAGGCAAAGCCGATCGTTATCTCTGACTATTCGCGAGCACCCAGCGCTGTGAACTAAAATGGCTTTTCATCCTGATCCTGCAGCCGCGGAAGAAGGGTCTCTGACCATTCCCGCGTGCCCAGCGGGCCCGCTGCTGATGACGCGTTCGATCTTCACGGAAAAGAGCGATGGGATTATCGATATACGTGAATCACGTATATCATAGCTAGCGGGAGTTTTACCATCACTGTCATCCTGAGTTACAGCGAAGGTCTGCGCTGAGTTCGGGCGAATGTGACCACTAACCCTCCCAGGGATTATAGCCGTAGCAGAACAGAAATATTAAGAGATCACGTTCGACTTTGCCTCAGCGCAAGTCCCTACTACGCTCAGGATGACAGGGAGGGGTGACGCAGTCGTCTGAAAATCCCGTCGGTCAGGACGATAGCCTGCCTGGTGAATTCCCCACGGCTGCGCAATATGATGTTTGCCGGCGCTTATTTCTTTTGCTCAGCCAGGCGCTGCTTTGGTTCGACCGCCGCGGGCTCTTTCGAAGTGGTGGCCGTCCCTTGCTCCGCCGGCAACACCCGGATGATCGCCATCATCCCGTTATCTTCGTGATCGAGAATATGACAATGATAGACGAAATCACCGACATCCGGTCCTCGGAAGTCCATCCGCAAAGTCACGTTCGGATAAGGACCAGTGCCAGTCCAATAGGGCACATTAACCGTATCGAGTATCTGCTGATCATGTGGCGGCAGAGCTGTCCCGTTGCGCGCCTTAAGCAAGAAGTGAATCTGATGAATGTGAAATTCGTGAACCTCATCCGACCGGTTCTCGATCACCCAGTCTTCGACTGCCCCCTGCCGGGTAACAATCGCCGGCGGGTCATCCATCGCGTAGGGCTTCGGCGTTTTCCCATCGACTGTTATGTAGAGATAATTGTCGTCCTCTGAGAAAAATAGCTTGCGAGCCCCAGTTGGTTTCGCGTCCGCCAAGTCCGCAAACCGTTTCCCGAGCGGCGGACCGGAAACGGCAGGAACTCTCGTGAAATCAGACGGCTTCGCTCCGGCTGAAGATGTCTTGATGGTAAAGAGCGGGCGTTGCGGGTCGCTGTCTCCCGCTGGGCCAGTGTCCACGGTGCGGGTCATGAGCACGGCGTTCTTCACCTCGGAACTTGGACCCGTCACGATAAATTCCGCCCGACTAGCCGGCGGCATGAGAATGCTTGTGCGAGTAATGCTCTTCCCCTGACCCGTTCCGCTTTGCGATCCGAGAGGAACTCCATCCAAGCCGATGATCTCGAGCGGTTGCTGCTTTCCATCGTAAATCAGGTTGAGATCGAGCATCGTAATCGCGGACGTGTTCGCGACGCGCCAGAATTGTTTCTCGCCTGGCTTCATCTCAAGCACAGCTGGAACATAAGCCGGACCTCCAATTGGGATGTAGTTCACCAACAGGTCCCAACCTCCTTCTTTTTGCACTATCCGTCCCCCTTGGGCGATACGTGGTCGTTTTCGCGGTCCGTGCCCGGGATTTCTCGGCAGAGTGTCGCGAACCACAAGAATACGTTGCGCCATTCCGGCGACGGCTGGATTCACATTCTCAATGCCTTCGACAACGATCGCGCCGGTCGCTCCCCCCTGCACCGCTGTGTTCGAGATTCCATGGATATGCGGGTGATACCAATACAATCCTGGTGGCTCGTTCTTCGGGATGTGAAGCTCATAACGGAAGGTCTCGTTCGAATTGACGATCGTATGAATGACTTCGTCCTCATGGCATGTCGGCGGCGTGTTTGTGCCGTGAAAATGCATGTTGACCGATGCGTCAGTCATATTGAGTGCGCCGCATCCTCCCTCGCCTGCCTTCGCCATATCCATTTCCGGCATCGCAGGCATTTTTCCTTGTCCTTCCGGGACCAGGTTCGTCAGGTTAATGATCAACGTGTCGCCCGGTCTGACATGCAGGGTTGGCGATTGCGCGCCGTCAGAATTCATAAAACAGAACAACGCAATTCCATAATCGTCTGGGACGGTCTGGTAAGTGAGATTCACTTCCAGAACACCATTTGAGCTGTAGAGATTTTCAGGTTCCCGGATCGTGCTTCCTTGCGCATATCGTTGGCACACGTCCTGGGCGAAGGCCCCGGTGTGAGAAACAGTTAGCAAGGCCGCTGCTGACAGAAACGTGCCGATTGACCTGCCTGTTTTCGGAACCGCTCGCTCCGGGGTGACTCCACGGTGTGATCGTACTCTCATCCCTCCGTCTTACCACGCTGCAGTCAGCGCGGTCAAGACATGACTTTTTCGTCAGGTAACACCGCCCGTTTCGCCTGCGATTCCTCGGGAGCCATTGTTCCAGCGAAAAAGCGGTTCCACGCCCGCTATGCCACGCCAAGATCCCACTGAATAGTAACAGAACTGTTACGCAACAATTGTTGTCCGAGGGACAAGTTTCCACACCGTCTTCGGATGCCGCGCAAGGCTAGCAGCCGCGATGAAGGTTTGCCGTCCGAGGACGCTCTCTCGGTCGACGTGGCGCCCTGCCGCAAATCGCGCACTCGAAAATCGCAAGCCGGCGCAAGGGAAATGAAGCCGGCCACGATGACCTCACACAGGTCGCCGCCGCAAGAATCTGTCCATGCCTTCATGCGATCGGGACTTCTCCTGGCTGCGTTGCGGGTGTGGGAACTCAAACACGGCATTCACGACTACTTTTAGTCCCGCGCTTTCGCGCCGAAAGTCCGCGGGGGCATCGTCGCGACCGAGAGGCGGGGGCCTGCGGCGCACGTTACATTCCTTCCTCCGTCCCAGCGGGAGGCTCGACGGGTAAGCCGCTTTTGCTTGCGACGCGGACGTGAATCGCGCTTAATCCCGCGATATGGCATCTGACGAGTCGCGATTGCCGCCGGATCCAACACCGATCGTCGGTGCGGCCACCGACATTACGCCGCTGACGCATGAGGCGCCCAAGCCACCGCACGAACGCACCGCGGCAGAAGAGGCCGGCAACGTCCCGTGGGAAATGATTGCGGCGAGCTCGCGTTTCCAAGAACTGTTACGCGCCAAGCGAAGATTCATTATTCCCGCCATGATTGTTTTCATGGTCTATTACTTCGCGCTTCCGGTATTGGTCGGCTACGCCCGGACGTTAATGGAAAGACGAATTCTCGGTCCAGTTAATCTCGCCTATCTCTTTGCGCTCTCGCAATTCTTCATGGCCTGGATCATCGCCGCCCTTTACGTCCGCGCTGCAAATCGTTTCGATCGCCAGGCCAAAGACATCGTCGCGAAGGATTGGGCAAAATGATGAGGTTTCACTCTCCTACTTATTCTTGCTCCTGCTCTGCTCTCAATTCCCGCCGATCCGCAAGTCCTAGAGCATGAGAATGAGTAAGATTAAGGAAGTGATTCAGAAAACGCTATGACTCCCGCCCTTGCGATGTTTCTACTTTTTGTGTTGATCACACTGGGGATTACCTGGTGGGCGGCGCGCAGATCGCAAAGTGCCGCGGCCTTTTTCACGGCCAGTCGCCGCATCACCGGTTGGCAGAACGGCGTCGCGGTTGCGGGTGACTACATGAGCGCAGCCTCGTTCCTCGGCATCGCGGGCCTGATCGCCTTCTACGGCTACGACGGCTTCATGTTCTCAGTCGGTTGGCTGGTCGCTTATCTCACTGTGCTTTTGGTCGTGGCAGAACCGTTGCGCAATGCCGGTAAGTATACCATGGCCGATGTCTTGGCCTATCGTTTGAATCCGCGACCTGTCCGCGCCATGGCCGCACTCAGTACCATCACTGTCAGCACCTTTTACATGATCGCACAAATGGTCGGTGCAGGGGCGCTCGTTGCCTTATTGTTAGGCAGCTCCCATGTCAGTTATCAAACTGCTGTCATCGGGGTCGGTGTGCTCATGATCATCTATGTGGTCTTTGGGGGCATGCTTGCCACGACCTGGGTCCAGATCATCAAGGCGATTCTTCTGATTGCCGGAACCATTTTGCTGAGTTTACTCGTCCTGGCTCATTTTGGCTGGAGCCTGACGGCTTTTTTCAACGCCGTTACCCACGTCAGTTATCACGACAAAGGCGAGTTAGTCACAAAGAATTTTCTCGACCCCGGGTTGCGCTATACGGCCGCGAACCACGGCGCACTCGACTTAATATCGTTAGGCATGGCGCTTGTTTTCGGCACCGCTGGTTTGCCCCACATTCTGGTCCGTTTTTATACCGTGCCGGATGCGAAGACAGCGCGGGTCAGTGTGGTCTGGGCAATGGTCCTGATCGGGAGTTTCTATATCATGACCACGTTCCTCGGGTTCGGCGCGGCGACGATCGTCGGGCGCGACCACATCGCGAGTCATGGCGGTAACAACATGAGCGCGCCGCTGCTCGCGCAAGCGCTCGGGGGCGACATCTTCTTCGCCTTCATCGCGGCCATAGCGTTTGCCACGATTCTTGCCGTGGTCGCCGGCCTAACGATTAGCGCTTCCACCTCTTTTGCGCATGACTTCTACACCTCCGTCATTCATCACGGCAAAGAGCGAAAGCCGGGTGAGGAAGTGAGAGTCGCACGGATTACTGCCTTCTTTGTTGGCGCGGTCGCGATCGGCATCGCTATTCTTCTGGGCAAGGATGCCAATGTCGCGTTTTTGGTCGCGCTCGCCTTTGCCGTTGCGGCTTCGGCCAATCTGCCGGTGATAGTGCTGTCGCTTTTCTGGAAGCGCTTTAACACCACCGGAGCGGTCGTTGGCTTGGCTACCGGCCTTCTTGCCTCGCTCGTGCTGATTGCCATCAGCCCGAGTATTATGAAAATCGATCCGCCGGGAACCGCCGCGGCGGCCCGTCATCTCATTCAGCGCCCGGCTATTTTCCCGCTCGAGAATCCTGGGATCTTGAGTATTCCGCTCGGCTTTCTGGGCGCCATCCTCGGTACTTTGCTGCGTCGCGAACCAGAAGCGGAGCTGCGCTATTCCGAGTTACTCGTGCGGGCCAACACCGGGTTAGGCTCCGAGCAAGCGACGGACCTGTAGCGCCACCGCGGAGGTTACGATTGCAATTGCCGATACGATGGCGAAAAGAACAGGAGCCCACAAAGGTAAGGGACTTAGGGTGTTTCTAACGAGTGACGTTGTCATTTTATCCTTTCAGTTTCGATGCGGGGGATAACTAAAAGATGCCATCTTTTCGCCGTGCGAAGCCGCGGGGAGGCGTGAAGGGAGGATCGGGGGCAAGATTGTTCTGGACCTACTGTGCGAGCAGCACGGCCGATAACGCCAGTGCACTGTATCGCACGGCAGCGGTCCGGGTTTCGGTGCTGAGTTTTTGAAAGATATTGTGCGCGTGATTGCTGACCGTGCGCGGACTCAAGTCAAGAATCACAGCGATTTCGCGGTCGCGTTTTCCTTCCGTTATCCAATGCAACACCTCGCATTCGCGTGGCGTTAGCCCGAGCAAACGAAGATCGGTAGGATTGAATGCGCGAGCTGGCCTCGCACGACTGAGATCGCGGGATGCCTTGGTGAGCTTTCGGGAGACGCTCATGGCGGAGCGGTTATGTCAGGAATTCGCGTAGATGTAAATGAGAAAGTTATTACAACGGCAGAAGCGGGCGCTGGCGCCGTCGATTCAACCTCCATCTGCGTCTCCGCTGCGTCGCGGTGGGTCGACGCGCGGATGCAAACCGCGCCGGAAACGGTTTGTCGTTCCGTTAGCTGTTGGCCAGCGCCGCCGTGGCGCCGTCCCATTCCGTGGTCAGCCGGTCCAGTTCGGCGGTGACGGCAGCGAGTTCGCGGTTGGCCGCAACCGCGCGGCCGCCCGGTTCGTAGGCTGCCGGATTTTCCAACTCGGCCATCAATTCTTTTTGCTGACCTTCCAAGGTGGCGATTTGCATTTCGAGATCGTGGACGCGCTTCTCATTTTCGCGCCGAATTTTTGCCAGCGCTTTGCGCGCTTCCGCTTCGGCTCGCTTCTGTTCCTTTTGTTCACGCAATCCGGGTTTGTTATGGCCAGGGGCGACGACCCCGGTGGCGGCCTCAGCGCGGCCGGCAACAGGTTGTGCGTTCGTTAGGCCAGTGCCGGCGGTTAAAGCCTCGCGCTCGGAAGTCGCCTTAGACTTATCCAGATAATATTGGTAATCGCCCGCATAGGGAGTCAGTTGGCCCGCGTTGATGTGCAGAACGCTCGTCGCGATTGCGCGAATGAAATGAACGTCGTGGCTGATGAAAATGAGTGTCCCTTCGTATTGCTTGAGCGCGCCGATCAACGCATCAATCGAGCCGACATCGAGGTGGGTTGTCGGCTCGTCCATGAGCAACAGGTTCGGCGGGTAAAGTAATAGCTTGACCAGCGCGAGGCGCGATTTCTCGCCGCCGCTCAAGACTCCGACCGTCTTGAAAACATCATCACCTCGGAAGAGGAACGATCCCAAAACCGTGCGCGCGGTTTGTTCCGAAACGGGATCAGTCACATCAAGCACACTTTCCAACACCGTTTGTCTCACGTTCAGCATCTCGACCCGATGTTGAGAAAAATAACCGACCCGAACGTTGTGCCCGATCAAGCGCTCGCCTTTCTGCACCGACAGAACAGCAGCGAGAAGTTTCAGCAGGGTCGATTTGCCCGCGCCGTTTGGCCCGACAAGGACAGTGCGCTGTCCGCGCTCGGCTTCGAAGTTTAGTGACTCATATACGACCAATCGGTCGTATGCGTGCCGCACATCCTTCAGAGTGATAACTCGCAGCCCGCTTCGCGGAGGTTGCGGGAAACGAAACTTGATTGTCTTCGCCTGCGCGGTCGGCGCAGCGATCTTTTCCATCCGATCGATCTGCTTTAGTTTGCTCTGCGCCTGCGAAGCCTTGCTCGCCTTGGCGCGGAAGCGATCGGCAAAGAGTTGGAGGGAGGCGATTTCTTTCTGCTGGTTCTTGTAGGCTGCGAGCTGCTGCTCTTCGCGCGCGGCTTTTTGTTCGATGTAACTGTCCCAGTTACCGCGATAACGAACCAGCTTCGCGTTTGCGATCTCCACGATACTACCAACCAGCGCGTTCAGAAATTCGCGGTCGTGCGAGATCATCAGGATCGCGCCCGGATAATTCTGCAGATACTCCTGGAACCAGACTAACGACTCCAGGTCGAGATGGTTGGTGGGTTCGTCGAGCAAAAGAAGGTCGGGCTCCATGACAAGGAGGCGCGCGAGATGCGCGCGCATGATCCAGCCGCCGCTTAGGGTACTGGCAGGTCGCGCAAAATCGCTTTCGCGAAAAGCCAGACCGGCCAGGATCCGTTTCGCCTTCGGCTCGAGTTGCCACCCGCCGTGCTCGTCGAAAACGTGAAGCGCGGCGTGATAAGCCTCGTCGTCTCCGGCGTTACCTGATTCGTGTTCCTTGATCAGCTGCTGCGCCTTGAGCAATTCAGGCGAAATCGCCATCACGAGTTCGAGGACAGTCCCCTCCCCTGCAGCCGCGGTTTCCTGCGGGAGAAAGCCGAGACCGGCGCTTTTTTCGATCGAAATTTTGCCGGCATCCGGAGAAGCCTCGCCGAGAATAAGAGAGAAAAGAGTCGACTTACCCGCTCCGTTCGGTCCGACCAAGCCAATGCGATCGCCGCGATTCACCTGGAGCGAGACATCATCGAAGAGGATGCGCCCAGCGAAAGATTTGCTGACTTGAGAAACGGTGAGCATGTAAACGATCGAAGACGAGGGAGATTTGGATCTCGCGCTCAAGCAGAGGAGGTGCCGGCGGAGGGGATCGAACCCACACACCCTTGCGAGTACTGGATTTTGAGTCC
>Ga0207683_10005428_pt1 | contig 10922 bp, 8 predicted proteins | sample KBSM73metaG_FD_184333 | JGI IMG/M metagenome (GOLD analysis project Ga0207683, IMG submission 184333) | Miscanthus rhizosphere microbial communities from Kellogg Biological Station, Michigan, USA - KBS M7-3 metaG (SPAdes) (version 2) | ecosystem: Host-associated > Plants > Roots > Rhizosphere >...
GCTCCTTCGCTCGTCCTCGGCTCCGCCGAGTCCGGCCGTGCCTCCACCGTCGGGACCGGGGCCTCGACGAGCGCGGCGACCTCCCCCAGGGCCACCGCCGCGACCGACGTGGGGCGGGGGGACGGCACGCTGGCGAGGCTACCGGGTGCGCTTCTTCTCACCGTTGAGGACCGCCGGGTCGTTGGGGTCCCAGGCCGCGTCCGCCGAGTTGAGCGGGATCACCGGTGCGGCCGAGTTGGTGGGCGGGATCTGCGCCTTCTGCAGCGCGTAGGTCATGACGTCCTTGAACACCGGAGCGCCGAGCTGCCCGCCGAAGTGGCCCTGGACCGGACGCTGCAGCGTCACGGCGACGACGTACTGCGGGTCGTCCGCCGGTGCATACCCGATGAACGAGGCGGTGAAGCCGCTGTAGCCCCCGACGGCGGCGTCGTAGCGGTCCGCCGTGCCGGTCTTGCCGGCCACCCGGTACCCGTCGATCTTGGCCTTGAGACCGGTGCCGTGCGGGCCCACGACCTCCTCGAGCATCTGGCTGACCTTGGTCGCGGTGTCCTTGGAGACCACCCGGACGCCCTGCTGCTGCGCGGCCGGCGTCACCTTGCCGTCGGCGTCGGTGGTGCTCTCGACGAGGCTCGGCGGGATGCGGACGCCACCGTTGGCGATGGTCTGGTAGACCCCGGCGGCCTGGATCGCGTTGAGGGAGTAGCCCTGCCCGAACAGGAGGGTGTAGCGCTGCGAACCGCTCCAGTCCTCGGGCTTCGCGAGGAGGCCCGCGGACTCACCCGGCCACCCGACCCCGGACTTCGAGCCGATGCCGAACTTGTGGAAGTAGTCGTACATCGTCTGCGGCGCGACCTTCTCGGTCGCCAGCATGGTGCCGATGTTGCTCGACATGGCGAGGGCGCCCGCGACCGTGAGGTTCAGCGTCGGGTGGTCGACGTCGTCCTTGAACGACGTGTCGGAGCGGGGCAGCCGGTTGGGCACGATGAGCTGCGTCGTCGGCTGGACGACCTTCTCCTCGATGGCCGCCGACATCGACATGACCTTGCCGGTGGAACCCGGTTCGTAGACGTCCTGGAAGGCGTGGTTGGCGAGCGCGTCGGCTCCGGTCTTGCCGACGTCCACCGGGTCGTAGGTGGGGTACGACGCCACCGCACGCAGCTTGCCGGTCTTGACCTCCTGGACCACGACGTAGCCGGACAGGGCCTGGCTCTTCGTGACCATGTTGGCGATCTGGTTCTGGGCGTACCACTGCAGGTCGGCGTCGATGGTCAGCCGGACGTCGGAGCCGTTGACCGTCGGCTGGTCGACCTCGTCGGTCCCCGGGATGGCGGTCCCGTCCTGGGCGCGCTGGTAGACGACCTTGCCGGGCGTGCCCTTGAGGGCGCTGTCGGTCATGACCTCCACGCCGCCGCCGGCGGTGCCGTCCTTCTGGACGAACCCGACGAGGGGCGCCGTGCTCATCCCCGCGGGATAGACGCGGCTGGTCGTCGGCTCGCTGTAGATGCCGGGGATGCCGAGAGCGGCGATCTGTCGCCACGCGATCGGCGTGATGTCCTTGGCGATGATGCGGTACTGGTTGCCCATCAGCTGCGGCACCAACGCCTCCGGCGTCGTGCCCAGCAGCGGGGCGAGCTGCTGCGCGGCGCCCACGACGCCGACGACGGTCTTGGTGTTGTCGATCTTCCGCGAGTAGGTCGGCAGCACCTTCTGGTCGGCGTAGATGGTCTTCCGCTCGACGCTGGACGCGAGGACGACGCCGTTGCGGTCGAGGATCTGACCGCGCAGCGCGGGCTGGACGTCGGTGACGACGCGCTTGTCGAACGCCGCCTCCTGGACGGTGGCGGCGTCGAAGGCCTGCACACGGAGCAGCTGGGCGGCGAAGACGGTGAACACGAACATCGCCGCCACGAGCATGAACCGGACGCGGCGGTGCGGGTTCGCGACGAGGGCGCCGCGACGCCGCCGCTCCGCCGGGGTCGACGGCTTCCCGGCGGCGGCCGGCTTCCCGGCGGCGGGCGGCTTCCGTGCGGCGGCCGGCTTCTTCGGTGCGGCGCGCTTCCCCGCCGACGACCCGGTGCCGGGAGCCTTCGGTGGCGTCACGGGTTCACCTTCGTCACGGGGTCGGGGTCGGGTTCGGCGTCGGAGCGGTAGCGGGTGTGGCGGCGGTGGCCCCTGGGTCCGGGGTGGGCGCCGGCGGCGGTGCCGGCGGCGGCGCCACCGGGCTCGTCACGACGTTAAGACGCTGGTCGTCCTTGGCCGGCTGTGCCACGCCGATGATCGAGCCGTCGGAGATCCGGACGAAGGCCATGCTCTTGGCCGGCACCATGCCGAGCTGCTGGGCCCGGTCGGCCAGGTTGCGCGGCGAGCGCAGGTCGTCGACCACCTGGGTCAGCTGCTCCTGCTGGTCGGTGAGCGTCCCCGACTGTCCCTGAAGGGTTTTCAGCTGATAGATGCCCGACGCCAGCGCGGTGTTCATCATCAGCAGGGCGACGAGGCCGGCTGCGAGCAGAGTCATACAGATGACCGCGAACACCCCGTTGCCGGTACGCCGGATCGCGGCGGGCACCACCCGCAGTGGGGCGAGCGGGGCGGTCCGCGGCATACCCCTGCGGCGGCTGGCGACGCGCGCGGGCGCCGCCGCCGTGGTCAGCTGGCTCTGGCTCATCCCCGATGTCCCCTCGTCGTCCGGGCGGTACTCGCCCGGGCGGTACTCGTCCGACGCACACGTTCGGCGGCCCGTAGTCGCGCGGACGCCGCGCGTGGGTTCTCGGCGACCTCGGCCGGGCTCGGCTCCTCGGCGCCGCGGGTCAGCAGCCGCAGGTACGCGGCGTACTCGGGCAGCTCGACGGGCAGCCCGGGCGGGGTGCTGGACTGCGCGCCGGCGGTGAGGGCACGCTTGGTGATCCGGTCCTCCAGCGAGTGGTAGCTGAGCACGGCGATCCGCCCGCCCACGGCCAGCGCGTCGATCGCCGCGGGCAGTGCGGACTCCCAGGCGGCCAGCTCGCGGTTGACCTCGATGCGCAGGGCCTGGAAGGTCCGCTTGGCCGGGTGCCCGCCGCTGCGCTGCGAGGCGGCGGGGACGACCGAGCGGAGCAGCTCGACGAGCCGACCGGAGGTCGTGAACGGTTCGGTGACGCGGTCCTGGACGACGGCGCGGGCGATCGGGCGGGCGAACCGTTCCTCGCCGTACTCCCGCAGGATCCGGGTCAGGTCGTCGACGTCGTAGGTGTTGAGGACATCGGCCGCGGTGGGGCCGTCCGCCTGGTCCATGCGCATGTCGAGGGGCGCGTCGACGCGGTAGGCGAAGCCGCGGTCCTCCTCGTCGAGCTGCAGGGACGAGACGCCGAGGTCGAAGAGCGCGGCGTCCACGGTCCTCAGCCCGAGCGACGACACGACCGCGGCGAACTCGTCGTACACCGCGTGGACCAGGGTGAGCCGGTCCGCATACGGCGCGAGGCGCTGCCCCGCGAGGTCGAGCGCCTGCTGGTCGCGGTCGATCCCGACGAGGCGGGCCTGGGGGCAGCGCTCGAGGATGCCCTCGGCGTGGCCACCCATCCCCAGGGTGCCGTCGACGCAGACGGAACCGGGCTCGGCGAGGGCCGGCTCGAGCAGCTCGACGACCCGGTCGCGCAGGACGGGTCGGTGTCGCTGCGCGGGTGGGGGTTTCGCCATACCGGTGCTCTCTGGTCGTGTCGGGTATGCGTCGTTGCGGGTAGGCGTCGGGGGTGGGAGCGGGACCTGGGGTCTGGTCCCCATCCGCTGGCGGGTTGTCTCTCCCGATGGCCCGGGACGGGGGAAGTCGTCCCGGGACGGCAGCGGCTGGAGGCCGGAGCACAGGTCCTGCCAGGCAGCACGGGACCTCAGAAGAGGCCCGGGACCACCTCCTCGGACTGGTCGGCGAAGGCCTCTTCGCTGGCCTCGAGGTAGCTGGCCCAGGCCGCGCTGTCCCACACCTCGACGCGGCTGCCGGCTCCGATCACCGTGCACTCGCGGGTGAGGCCCGCGTAGGTGCGCAGCGGCGGCGGGATGGTGAGCCGGCCCTGCCGGTCGGGGGTCTCGTCGTGGGCTCCGGCGAGGAAGACGCGCAGGTAGTCACGGACCGCCTTGGACGACGTCGGTCCCTGCTGCATCTGGGTGGCGAGGCGCTCGAACTCGTCCGTCGGGTAGACGAACAGGCACCGCTCCTGACCCTTGGTGACGACGAGGCCGTCGGCCAGCCGGTCGCGGAACTTCGCGGGAAGGAAGAGCCGGCCCTTCTCGTCCAGACGCGGGGTGTGGGTACCGAGGAACACGGACCTCGCCACCTCCCCTGCTCGACCCTGCGTGACCCTGCTCGACCCTGCGGCGCCCGTCGGCTCCGCGTTGCCCCACCGTACTCCACTTTCCCCCACATCGACAGCAAAACACCGCGTGCCACGGGCTGCTCCGCCACAACGGTGCAGGTCAGGGGCGGTGGAGCGCAGTGGAGGGCCTCCGGTCTCCGGCACCCACCGCGGAGCCACCCGCGGAGCGCTTCCTGAGCCCTGCGCCGCATACCGGAGCGCTGCCGCAGCCCGGCCCCAGCGTCGGCGAAGATTTCGTTCCTGCGGGATCCGTTGGGGAAGTGGGGCGTTGTGGGGGAAGATCCTCGGGGGAACCCGGACGCGACTGTCCCGGTTCATCGATGGTGCTGAACCTGTGTGCAGAGACCGGCGGAGGACGCGTGACCAACGTGACGGACCAGACCGACAGCGGGACGGGAGTGGCCGCGACGCGATCCGTCGCACACGAGACTGCCTACCGCAGCACGCCTGAAGCGCTCGCCGAGGTGCGGGCCGAGGTGCGCAAGATCAGCGAGGCGATGACGTCGGTCATCGAGGGCAAGCCGGACGTCGTGCGGACGGCCATCACCGTGCTCCTCGCCGAGGGGCACCTCCTCATCGAGGACGTGCCGGGTGTCGGCAAGACGATGCTGGCCAAGTCCCTCGCGAAGTCCATCGACTGCACGGTGCGGCGCATCCAGTTCACCCCCGACCTGCTGCCGAGCGACATCACCGGCGTCAGCGTCTTCAACCAGGACCTGCGCGACTTCGAGTTCCGGCCGGGCGCGATCTTCGCGAACGTCGTCGTGGGCGACGAGATCAACCGTGCGTCGCCCAAGACCCAGTCCGCGCTCCTGGAGAGCATGGAGGAGGGCCAGGTCACGGTCGACGGGCAGACCTACGAGCTGCACAAGCCGTTCATCGTCATGGCCACCCAGAACCCGATCGAGATGGAGGGCACCTACCCCCTCCCTGAGGCGCAGCGCGACCGGTTCATGGCGCGGATCTCGATGGGCTACCCCGCCCCGAGTGCCGAGGTCGCCATCCTCGACACCCACGGCGGCGCGTCCCCGCTGGCGACGTTGCAGCCGGTGACCGACGGAGCGACCATCGCGCGGCTCATCGACATCGTCCGCGACGTCTACGCCAGCCCGGCCATCCGTCAGTACGCCGTCGACATCAGCACGGCCACCCGCTCGAGCAGCGACCTGCGGCTCGGGGCGTCACCGCGGGCCACGCTGCACCTGCTCCGGGCCTCGCGCGCGGTCGCCGCGATCGAGGGCCGCGACCACGTGCTGCCCGACGACGTCCAGGGCATCGTCATGCCGGTCCTCGCGCACCGCCTCATCCTCAGCGGCGAGGCCCAGCTGGCCCGTCGCTCGGCGCAGGACGTGCTCGGGGAGATCCTTCGCCGCGTTCCCGTGGCGCCGTTCAACCGCTGACGTCGTCATGGCACGGTTGCGGGACGTCCTCACCGGACGGGGTCGAGCATTCGTCGCATCGGGCACGACGCTGGCCGCCGCCGGGTGGGGCCTCGGGTTCCCCGACATCAGCCGCGTCGGCGTCCTGCTGCTCGTCCTGCCCATCGTCACCGGCCTGATCTCCCGCCGGCAGCGGGCGTCGCTCCGGGTCGAGCGGCACACCTCGCCGTCCCGCGTCGCGGTGGACGAGCGAGCCATCGTCACCGTGACCATGACCAACGCGGGTACCCGCCGGACGCCCCTGCTCCTCGCCGAGGAACGGCTCAACCTCGCCCTCGGTGACCGGCCGCGGTTCCTCCTCGGCCAGCTCGGCGCGGGTGAGGTTCGGCAGGTCGAGTATGCGGTTCGCTCGCACCTGCGCGGCCGGCACCCGCTCGGTCCCCTCACCGTGGTCCTGCGTGACCCGTTCGGCCTGACCAACCGGTTCGCCGAGGTCGGTGCGACGGGCGACATCGTCGTGCTGCCTCGCATCGACCCGCTGGTGGGCGGCCGACCGCCGGGCAACGGGGTCGGCGCGGAGGGCGAGATCCCGTTCATGGTCGCCCTGCACGGCGAGGACGACCAGTCGATCCGCGAGTACCGCGACGGCGACGACCTCCGCCGGATCCACTGGCCGGCGACCGCCCGCACGGGCGACCTCATGGTCCGCCAGGAGGACCGGCCGGCCCGGCGCCGGGCGATGATCCTTCTCGACCCGCGGGCCGGCGCCCACCAGGGCCACGGCGCCTCGAGCTCGTTCGAGTGGGCGGTCTCCGCGGCCGCCTCGGTCGTCACGCACCTCGCCGGGCTCGGCTACGCCACGCACCTCATCTGCTCGGAGACGGTCCACGACGGCCAGGCCGCCATGACCACCGACGCCGACCACGCCCTCGACCTGCTCGCCGAGGCGGAGACCGGCCCCGAGCGGGAGCTCGCCGAGCTGGTCCGGGCGGCGCACCCGGTCACCGCCTCCGGAGGGCTGGTCGTCGCGGTCCTCGCCGACCGCGACGAGGAGTCGTTGCGCCAGGTGGCCTCGCTGCGCCAGCCGGGCGGGAGCGGACTGGCCATCGTGCTCGACACGGCGACGTTCGCGGACTCGCCGGGCGGCGCGCACACCTCCGTCGGCCGAGGCACTGAAGGAAAGGGTCGACCGGTGGGCCCGTCGGCGAGCGCCTACGCCGAGCTGCTGCATACCGCGGGCTGGTCGGTCGCCGTGGCCCGGCAGGGCGACCGCGTCCCCGAGGTGTGGTCCGCACTGACCACGCGAGGGGTGCTGGTCGGATGATCTCGCGCGCAGTCGACGCCCTGCTGGCCGCCGCGGCCACGATCGCGGCCGTCCTCGGCCTCACCACCCTGACGGAGAACGCCACTTGGCTGGGCAAGGCGATCTGGGCCTCTCTCATCGTGGCGGCCGTCGGCGTGCTGCTGCGCCGGCTCACCTCGTTCCGCCTGCTCGTCCTGTTCGGTCAGCTGGTGGCGACGAGCTGGGCGGTCATCGCGATGTTCGCGGCCGACCAGCTCTGGTACGGCCTGCCGGGACCGGACGCCTGGAACCGCGTGGTCGGCCTGGCCGCCGACTGCGCGGCCGTGATGCAGCGCTATGCGGCGCCCATCCCTGTCACCGACGGGGTGGCGTTCGTCCTCGTCGCCGCGGTCGCCGGTCTGGCGATCCTCGTCGACTTCCTCGCCGTCACCGAGGAGATGCCCGGGGTGGCGGGCCTCCCGCTGCTCGCGGCCTTCCTCACCGCCGCGGCCAACGGCGGCTCGTCGCTCTCCCCGTGGTTCTTCGTCATCGCGGCGGCCATGTGGCTGGTCCTCGTCGCCCGGCAGGGTCGGGGCCGAGTCCAGCGCTGGTCGACCACCGTCGCCAGCCTGCGCACCCCGGTGGCGCAGACCGACGTCGAGAGCCAGGTCATGTGGGGCTTCGGCAACGTCGCCCGGCAGCTGGGCTTCGCCGCCGTCGTCGCCGCCGTCGTCCTGCCGGCGGTCATCCCGCACCTGCCGACGCGGTACCTCCTCGACGGCCTCGGCCGCAACGACGGCAGCGTCGGACGCGAGGGTCGGGTCGGCTTCAACTCGACCGTCGACCTGGAGCGCAGCCTCCAGAGCGGTGACGACAACATCGTCCTGACCTACCGCACGTCCGCGCCGACCGCTCCGCCGCTGCGGGTCGTCGTCGCCTCGAACTACGTGGGCGGACAGTGGACGCCGCGCGCGGTTGCCGCGCCGACCCAGCAGCTCACCCAGAGCCGCGTCATCTCCTCGCAGGTGCCGGTCACCGACCGCCAGGTCGAGGTCGAGTCGAACTACCTGAGCCCGCCCAACGTCGCCTCCGTCTCGCCGGTGGTCGCGACAGACTTCGGCGGTGCCCAGTGGTACGCCGACCCCTCCACCGGCGACCTGTATGCGCGCGCCCGCCCGGACTCCTACTCGCTGACCTACCGTGAGGTCGACGCCACGTCCCAGCAGCTTCAGGCGGGCATCCCCGGCGCCTCCAACGGTCGCGGCGATCCCGAGGTCCAGCGCTCGACCAACGTGGACGCGGGGATCGCGGCGCGGCTGACCGCCCTGACCGACACGGTCACCGAGGGGACGACGACGTCCTACGCCGCGGCGGCCGCGATCCAGAAGTGGCTCCGGACCGACGGCGGCTTCAACTACTCGCTCCAGCGGCCGGAGTCGGTGCTCGACGAGAACGGCCAGCAGATCCGCGACCCGATCCTGCGGTTCCTCCAGTCCAAGACGGGCTACTGCGTCCAGTTCGCCTCGACCATGGTGATGATGGCGCGGGCCAAGGGGATTCCCGCGCGGATGGCGCTCGGGTTCCTGCCCGGGACCCAGGACGAGGGCCTCTTCACCGTGCGCTCCTCGGACGCGCACGCGTGGCCCGAGCTGTACTTCCCGGGCGCCGGCTGGCTCCGGTTCGAGCCCACGCCGGCCGTGCGCACCGGCTCTGCGCCGACCTACACGATCCCGGCCGCAGCCCCGCTACCCGGGGCGACGACGGCGCCGTCGACCGACCCCGGGGCCACCGGTTCGGTGACGAGCACCGACCGCGACCCGGGAGCTCCCGAAGTGGACGGGCTGGCCACGGCCGCCACGACCTCGGTCGCTGACCGAGTGCGCGAGTGGCTGGGCGAGCCGTGGCACCTGCTCCTCGTCGCGATCATTCTGGGTCTGCTGGGAAGCCTCGTCCTGCCGCTCACGGCGTTCCTCGTCAACCGGCGACGTCGTTCCAGAGCCGCCAGCCCCGGCGAGCTGGCCGAGGCGCAGTGGGACGAGCTGGTGTCCCGGCTCGGCGACCTCGGCGTGGCCCGACCCAGCGGCGGCGGCACCCTGCGCGAGTGGCGTCAGCACTACGTCCGCGAGGCCTTCCTCGACACCCGCGCCGACGAGGCGATCGGCCACGTCGTCGCCACCCTCGAACGCTCGCGGTACGCGCGACCGGGCGGGGCTCCGACCGAGCTGGTCGGCGACATCCGCACGGTGACGCGGACCGCCGCGAGCAACCGGCCCTGGCCGCAACGGCTCCGGGCGTTCCTGTTCCCGCAGGACGGCGTCCGATGGTGGACCCGCACCCTGACCCGCATCGCCGACGCCCCCGGGCGGTGGATCGACGCGGCGGCCGACCGGTTCCCCCGCCGCGGCTGAGAGGTTCTGAGCACGTCCTCCTGACGGGGCTCGTGATTCCGCAGACAGCCGGACTGGAACGAGCCGCCTTTTCGCGCGAAGCGACGCGACATATCGGACTCGTTGCTGTCCAGCTGTTCGGGCTGCAGGCGCATACCGGAACTGCGTCAGCCCGGCGGGAGGGCTAGCCTCGACCGGTCGCCCGTCCGGCGGCCGCTCGGGGGAGCCGAACCGAACCTCTCGTCGGAAGGACCATCTCGTGCTCCGTCGCACCACCCTTGCTCTTGCCACCGCCCTCGGCATCGCCCTCTTCGCGGGCCCCGCCGAAGCCATCACCAACGGCACGGCGGACGGCAACGCCCACCGGAACGTCGGCGGGCTGGTGGCCGACGAGGCCTACTCCGACGGCACCTGGATCTACTGCTCCGGCACCCTGATCAGCCCGACGGTCTTCCTGACGGCGGCCCACTGCGCCGAGGGTGACGACGACCGCGTGCGCGTGACGTTCTCGTCCGCGTACCAGGACGGCGACACCGTGTATGCGGGGACGTTCCACGGCGACCCGCAGTACGGGAAGAACCAGAACGACCCGCACGACATCGCCGTCGTCGTCCTGGACCGGGCCGTCACGTCGGCCACGCCGGCCGCCCTGCCCGCGGCCGGGTCGCTCGCCGACCTGCCAAAGTCCCAGCCGATCACCTCGGTGGGCTACGGCGCCTTTGACGTCGTCAAGGCCCAGGGCGCGGGCGGGCACGACTTCCTCTACGACGACGTCCGCAACCAGGCGGTCGGGACCCTGAACGCCACCACGCCGTCGTGGCTGCGCATCTCGATGAACCCCTCCACCGGCAACGGCGGCACCTGCTACGGCGACTCCGGCGGCCCGAACTTCCTCGGGACGACGACGACCCTCGCCGCGATCACCATCACCGGCGACTTCATCTGCCGCGCGACGAACGTCACGTACCGCCTCGACACGTCGTCCGCCCGCGACTTCCTCGCCGGGTACGTGACGCTGCCCTGACCCGACCCCGAACAGCGGTATGCCGCGCCACCTCCGGGTGACGCGGCATACCTGCTGCGGTGGGGGTTCTCGACCTCAGTCGAGGTAGTCGCGCAGCACCTGCGAGCGCGACGGGTGACGCAGCTTGCTCATCGTCTTGGACTCGATCTGGCGGATCCGCTCGCGGGTCACGCCGTAGACCTTGCCGATCTCGTCGAGCGTCTTGGGCTGCCCGTCGGTCAGGCCGAACCGCATCGAGACCACACCGGCCTCCCGCTCGGAGAGCGTGTCGAGCACCGAGTGCAGCTGCTCCTGCAGCAGCGTGAAGCTCACCGCGTCGGCCGGGACGACCGCCTCGGAGTCCTCGATGAGGTCACCGAACTCGCTGTCGCCGTCCTCGCCGAGGGGGGTGTGCAGGGAGATCGGCTCGCGGCCGTACTTCTGGACCTCGACGACCTTCTCAGGCGTCATGTCGAGCTCCTTGGCCAGCTCCTCCGGCGTCGGCTCGCGACCGAGGTCCTGGAGCAT
>Ga0207683_10005429_pt1 | contig 10922 bp, 10 predicted proteins | sample KBSM73metaG_FD_184333 | JGI IMG/M metagenome (GOLD analysis project Ga0207683, IMG submission 184333) | Miscanthus rhizosphere microbial communities from Kellogg Biological Station, Michigan, USA - KBS M7-3 metaG (SPAdes) (version 2) | ecosystem: Host-associated > Plants > Roots > Rhizosphere >...
CGGCTTCGACAGGTACTCGACGGCGTTGAACAGCAGGTTGAACGGCCACAGCAGCGGATTGCCGCCGAACGGCGAGCAGAAGAGCTCGTGGATCCATCCGCCCAGCCCCTTGATCTTGATGCTGTAGAAGATCATCAGCGCGAACACCGACAGGGCGAGCGCGAACGTCGTGTTGACGTCCGCGGTGGGGACGCCGCGCCACGTGTGCTGGTGGAGCACGGTCTCGTAGAACTTCGACATGATGTCGACGGGCAGGAAATCCATCGCGTTCAGGAACAGCACGAGCACGCCGGTGGTGAGCGCGATCGGCGCGATCAGCTTGCTTTCGCCGTGGTAGATGCCCTTGACCTGCTCGTTGACGAAATCGATGACGAGCTCGACGAACGCCTGCCGCTTCGAGGGGACGCCATTCGTCGCCTTGCGCGTGACGAGCCAGAGAAAGCCGAACGTGACGGCGCCGATGAAGAGGGTCGTGAGGAGCGTGTCCCAGTTGATCGACCAGAACCCGCCGCTCTCGCCGACGGGCTTCGTCAGGAACGTGAGGTGGTGCTGGATGTAGGACGTCGGAGTGAGTTCGGATTCGGCAGCCACTTGCCCCACCTCTGATGCAAAGTCCCTCGTTGCGTCCTCGGTTGCGCCCCCATTCGGGCAGCTACTCGCGGACGAAAAACGCCATGCTGAACACGATCACGGTCGTCACGAACGCCGTGAAGAACGCCGCCGGGACCAAATCCCGGTACGTCGACAACGCAAGCCAGAGCCCCCCGACGATCACCAGGATCTTGCCCCCCTCGGCGCGAAACATTGCGACGAGGGAGGAACCGGCATCCGGGACCGCTTTCGCTCCCAATCCCAAGCCGAGCAACCAACCGTAAGCGACGCCTGCCACCACGTTGACGAAACCGCCCAAGAGCGCCGAAATCGCGCCGCCCGTTCCCGCCAGGACTCCCGAAACCGCCGCAATCGCCGCCGTGACGATGAGTTGCCACTTGAGGACGGTACGGATGGGTTTGGTCTTGAGCGGCGGGGTCACTCGGGCGCTCGAAAACGAATTGAAGCCGGGCGCTTTCCGTGGGAGCAAAGCGTCGGATTATATCGGTTTTCAGCGCGGGCCCGCAACGCGATGGCTGCAACGCCGCGCGAATGGCGCCAGTCCCGAAGACTTGCGGATCAGCCGCCCGAGAGGGCGCCGACGATCATGAGCTCGGAAGCGCCGCGGACCGACGCGTCGAGGCGCCGCGCAAGCTCGCCGTCGACGAACATCTTGATGTGCGGCCGGATCGCGCCCTGTTCGTCGACGATCCGGAAGCGCAATCCCGGGAAGCTCGCGTCGAGATCGCGCACAGCATCGTCGAGGGTCGCATGCGCCTTAAGCTCGACCGTTTCGGCGCCCGCCGTGTACGACCGGAGGAGACCGGGGATGCGGACGTTCACCGCGCGCTCATGCGCACTCGATCGCGTAGACGTGCGGCAGATGCGCGGTCAGGCATTTCCAGCTGCGCCCTTCGTCGCGGCTGCCCCAGATTTCACCGCTCGTCGTCCCGAAGTAAACGCCCACTGTCGGCGCTTGGTCCGCCGTCATTGCCTGACGCTTGACCGTCCACCACGCCTGCGCCTTGGGGAGCCCCGTCGCCTGCCGCTGCCACGTCTTGCCGCCGTTGACCGATCGATATACCGCCGGCTTGCCGCCTGGGGAGATCCGAGGCCAGACGTCGGACCCATCCATCGGGAAGACCCAGAGCGTGTCGGGATCGCGGGGATGCAGCACCATCGGGAAGCCGATCGGGCCCACCGACTTGGGCATCGCAGCGCCGATGTCCGTCCAGCGCTCGGCCGGGCGGTCGATCCGATAGATCCCGCAGTGGTTCTGCTGGTAGAGCCGATCGGGATCGCGCGGGTGCAGCCGCACGCAGTGCGGATCGTGGCCGAACGGCGGGTCGGGCTCCGGCAGGAAAAGCGCCTTCACACCCTTGTTGAGCGGGTTCCAGTCCGCGCCGCCGTCGGTCGACTCGAACACGCCGCCGCTCGACATGCCGATGTAGAGGTGCTTCGGATCGCGAGGATCGACCAGGATCGAATGAAGCTTCGGGCCGTCGGGCGTGCCGTCCTGGTCGCCGCCGCACCACGCCTTGCGCTGCGGATGCTCGTTGAAGCCGGCCACGCCGGTCCACGTCACGCCGCCATCGGTCGAGCGGAAGAGGCCCTGCGGCGACGTGCCCGCATACCAGACCTGCGGCTCGGAGGGGTGGCCCGCCGCCAGCCAGAACGAATGGTCGACCGTGCGCCCGCTGCCCTCCGCGAATGCGGGCGGCTTCGCGGCTTCCTTCCACGTTCGTCCACGATCGGTCGAACGGAAAATCGTCGGTCCGAGATGGCCGGTGCGCGCCGCGGCGAGAATCGTCCGCGGGTCGCGCGGATCGGCGAGCGCGTGATGGACGATGTGGCCGAGGAACTGCGGCCCGGTGAGCTTCCACGAACGGCGCGCGGGGTCGGCGGCCAGCGTCCACAGTCCCTTGCGCGTCGCGATCAATAGTGTCGTGCGCCGCGGCGCACTCGTCGCCGCGGTCTTCTTTGTCGAAGCCATGGAGTCCTCCTTGCAGCACAACGCTACCCCGAGCGCGGCATTCCGGCAAGCTTCCTTGCGGTGACCTTCGGCAATGTGGGGTTGAATTTCATCGCGATGCCTGCAATCCTTGCACGTTCCGTTGCGCGCAACTTGCGCGCTCGCGCCGACGGCGTTGTGAAGGCGCGGAACAGCGGATTGCGGCCGCGAAATTCATCGCGGCCGAAGTGTCCCCACAGGAGAAGGCATGACGATCAAAGTTGGCGACAAGCTGCCCGCGGGCAAGCTCTCCGAGTTCATCGAAGTCGAGTCGGCCGGTTGCGCGGTGGGGCCGAACCCTTTCAACGTCGAGGATCTGACGCGCGGCAAGAAGGTCGCGATCTTCGGACTCCCCGGTGCATTCACCCCGACGTGCTCGGCGAAGCACGTGCCGAGCTACCTGCAGAACATCGACAAGCTGAAAGCGAAGGGCGTCAGCGATGTGATCTGCATGTCCGTCAACGATCCGTTCGTGATGGGCGCCTGGGCGCGCGACCAGAAGACCGGCGGCAAGATCCGCATGATGGGCGACGGCAGCGCCGACTACACGAAGGCGCTCGGCCTCGAATTCGATCTGGCCGCGAAGGGCCTCGGCCTGCGCTGCCAGCGCTTTTCGATGCTGGTGGACAACGGCGTGGTCAAGCTTATCAACATCGAGGCGCCGGGCAAATACGAGGTCTCGGATGCCGAGACGTTGTTGAAGCAGATGGGCTGACGCGTTGCACGCCGGGGGCCGCGCATGCGGCCCCCTTCATTCGGCGGGGTCCCCGCTCATTTCCCCGGCGGCGCCGCCGCGGCCCAGGCGTACAGCGCATCCGCGGCGAAGGCATAGCCCGCCGGGCGGAAGTGGTGATCGTAGTCGAAGTAGAGATGCTCGCCGGTCGCTTCTCGCGCGCGGAGCGGCGGCGTAAGGTCGAGAAACGGCACTCCCAGCCCTTCCGCCACCTGCGCGATGTGCGCGGCCTGCACCTGGAATTCAGGCCCGCTCATCGACGTCACGTTTCGTCCGCCGAAGCGATGCTTGAACGGGACGTAGTAGTCGGATACCTGCGCCGGATAGGGCACATACGCGAGGCGCAGGCTTACGCCACGGGCCGCGAGAAAGTCGCGAAGGAACGTGAGATGCGTGGACACGTCGACGACACGCCGGAACTGAATGGCGTACTCGGCGAGCTCGTCGACCGCATGAGGATTGAAGGTCGCGCGACGCATCGCGTCGGCGACGTCGGGGTCGACTTTGGGCGCCAGCTCAGCTTCCCGCGTGGTCCACGGATTCGTCGGATCCGGTACGGCCGCGAGGAAAGGCTTGGGTCCGCCGTGCCAGCGTAACGCCACGGGCTCGCCCGCAATGAGGCGCCGCGTGACCTGCACGATGCGCGGCAACCATGCGGGGCGGTAGCGCGGCTCGAATGGCGGGCGGATCCGCTCGGGCGTGAACGGCGGCTCGCCGGCGAAATCGTTGGCGTAGAACACCAACACGATCTCGTCGGGTTTGAGCGCCGGCACCGCGTCCTGGACGATCTTCATGTAATCGGAGAGGCCCGCGGCGCCGACACCCAGGTTGAACACTTCGACGTCCTGCCCCGCTTCGCGGGCGCGGCGGGCGAACACCGCGGGAATCGTCTGGTCGTCGCCCACCATGAAGCCCTCGACGAAGCTGTCGCCGACGAACACGATCCGCGGGGCACGTTTGTGCAGGACGTCCCACTGCGCGTCGCGAAAGCCGTAGAGGTTGAGGCGCATCGTCGAGCCCGCGTGATCGGGCTCGGAGGTCCACGCGAGCGTGGAGTTCATGAGGTAGTGCTTGTTGCGCATCGACGGCGAGATCGCCGTCAGCGCGTATTCGATGCGGTTGAAGTTGCCGATCGCGGGCAGTGGAAAGACGATTCGCGCGGCGACTTCGAGGATCGTGAAACCGAGCAGGATGGCGGCGCCCCACGCCGCGATCGCGACGCGACGCGCGGCCCTGCGTGCGTCGGCGGGCGGCGCGAGCCACTCGCCGAACGGCAGCCACAGTGCCTGCCTGAGCGAGGTCACCTTCTGTCCCGACGCGAGACCGGTCTTCGGATAGTCCTCGCGGCGGGGATGGTAGTAGGTGCCGAAGAGATGGTCCCAAAGCGGAAAGAATGCCGCGAGATTGCGGTCGAGATGCGCGCGCTCGATGGAATGATGAATCCGGTGGCCCTGCGGTCCCGCGACGACACGAGCGAAGGGCCCGAGATGCAGCCGCAGGTTCGCATGGATGAATACCGGCCACAGCCCTACGACGAACGCGGCCGCGCCGGCGCTCGCGGGCTTCAAGTCGAAGGCCATCGACATCGGCAGCACGATCAGGAAGACGCGCAGCAGGTCTTCCAGCCAGTGGTGGCGAAAGGTCGTGGTGGCGTTGAGCGCTTCCTCCGAGTGATGCAGCTTGTGCTGCGCCCAGAGGAACGGCCAGCGGTGCTGGAGACGATGGAACCAGTAGTAGAAGAAGTCGTAGACGAAGAAGAACGCCACCGTCTTCCAGGCGCCGTCCAGGAGACCGTCGATCTTGAAGAAGCCGAACGCCGACGGAAACAGTCCGCGCAGCCGATCAACGACGAGCGCCGTCACCGCCGGCAGGAGGAGGAGGTTGATGAGCTGGTAGAGGAAGAGATATTGGACGTTGAACGCGGCGGCGGAAAACCGCTGGCCGCGTTCGGCGGGCCGTGCGCGCTCGATCAGCGCGAAGCCCGCGAAGATGAGCAGGATCTCGCCCAGATTGATGGCGAAGTTGCGCAATGTCTCGAGCATCGCTCCGGCCGTCAGGCCATCCCCGTCAGAACAGCGTGTAGATGAAGGGGGCGATCGCCGAGCCCTGCGAGAGCACGATGAGCGCCCCCAGGAGCGCCATCGCGACCATGATCGGGAGCAGCCAGTACTTTCGGCGCGCGCGCATGTACCGCCAGAGCTCTTGCAGGAACGAGATCACGGTGTCACTTCAGTCGCGCGAGAATACCGTCGAGCTGCTCCAGGCTCGAATAAGCGATGGTGAGCTTGCCCGCGCCGCCGGCTTTCGCTTCGATCGTCACCTTGGCGCCAAGCGTCTCTGCCAGCGATTCCTCGAGGCGGGCGACATCGGGATCGGTGGCGCGCGCCTGACGCTTGCCCCCGCGGCGGCTGGGATGCGCGAACTGGTGGACGAGCCGCTCGGTTTCGCGCACCGATAGCCGTTGCGCGACAACGCGCGAGGCGGCGGCCGTTTGCGGGCCCGCCGGCAACGCGAGGAGCGCGCGCGCATGCCCCATATCGAGTTGTCCGCCCATCAGGTAGGCCTGCACGGGTTTCGCGAGATCGCGCAACCGCAGGAGATTGCTGACGGCACTGCGCGATCGCCCCACGGCCTTTGCGGCGGCATCGTGGGTAAGGCCGAATTCCGCGATCAGCCGGTGAATGCCGTTCGCCTGCTCCAGAGGGTTCAAGTCCTCGCGTTGGATGTTCTCGATCAAGGCGAGCGCCAGCGCCGATTGATCGGGCACGGCTTTGACGAGCGCCGGCACAGAGGCGAGTCCCGCACGTTGCGCCGCGCGCCACCGCCGCTCGCCGGCGACGATCTCGAATCGCCCGCCATCGATCGGACGGACCAGGATCGGCTGCATCACGCCGTGCTCGCGAATCGAATCCGCAAGCTCCGCGAGTGCCGCATCGTCCATTTTCGTTCGCGGCTGGTACTTGCCGGGCTGGATGCGCTCGAGCGACAGCGTTTGCAGCGCTTCCACATCGTCCGGCTGATCGGTGCCGGCGAGAAGCGCATCGAGGCCGCGGCCGAGTCCCTTGAGACGTGTCATGGGTGCGCCTCCGTTTCCTTGCTTCGTCAGACGGCCGGCGCCGCGGGCTCGGCGGAGGCCTGCGGTGCGGTCGCGGCTTCCCTTCGCCGCAACATCTCGCCGGCGAGCGCGAGATAGGCCAGCGCCCCCTTCGAGTTCTTGTCGAGGTGCAGCGCGGCAATCCCGTGCGAAGGCGCTTCGGCGAGCCGGATGTTGCGAGGTATCACCGTCCGGTAGAGCTTGTCGCCGAAATGCTTCTCGAGTTCCGCGCCGACGTTGAGAGCGAGCGTGTTGCGCGGGTCGTACATCGTGCGCAGCAAGCCCTCGATCTCGAGCGCCGGGTTCAAATGCGCGCGCACCTTCTTCACCGTCTGCACGAGATCGGACAGCCCTTCGAGCGCGTAATACTCGCACTGCATCGGGATCAGCACGGCATCCGCCGCGCAGAGGCCATTGAGCGTGAGCAGCGACAGCGACGGCGGGCAATCGAGCAGGATGAAATCGTAGTCGGGCGCAATCGACGAGATGGCCGTGCGCATCTGCTTCAGCGCGTCGGCTAACGCGGCCTTGAGTCGCGTTTCGCGCTCGGGCAAGTCGACCAGTTCGACTTCCGCACCGGCGAGCTCGCGGTTCGCCGGCACGACGTCGAAGCCGCCGGTCGGCGACACGACGCGAACGTCGGCGATGCTCCGCTCGCCCAGGAGCACGTGGTAGACGGTAGCCTCGAGGGCCCGCTTGTCGATGCCAGCGCCGGTCGTGGCGTTGCCCTGGGGATCGAGGTCGACTAGAAGCACGCGGCGCTTCATCGCGGCCAGGCTTGCCGCCAGATTGACGGCGGTCGTCGTCTTGCCGACGCCGCCCTTCTGGTTCACGACCGCGAGGATCCTGCTCATGTGCGCTCCCTTGGAGCCGCGCGCGGTCCCTCCGAGAGGGAGCAACGAGCACCTTGGGACGGCACGGCGGCACTCATGCCAGCGCCATCACGATCAGGTGACGCTCCGCGTCGAGGCCCGGCACGGCGAGCGCGGGGGTTGCCACCACGCGCACTGTCGACGGCAGGAGCGCAATTTCCTCGTCCGGAAAGACGCCTTTCATCGCGACGAGCAAGCCTTGAGGCGCGAGATGCCGCGCGCTCGACGCGACGAAGGTCTCGAGATCGGAAAATGCGCGCGAGATGACGATGTCGAACGGCGCCGAGGGGACGTAGTCCTCGACGCGGGCGACCACCGCCTCGGCGTTCGGCAGCGGAATCTCATTCACAGCCTGCTGCAGGAAGGCCCCTTTCTTGTGATTGCTGTCGAGCGCGACGACGCGCCATTGCGGCCGCGCGATGGCGAGCGGAACTGCCGGCACTCCGCCGCCGCTTCCAACGTCGAGCACACGAAGGGCCGGCCCGGTGTCGGGCAGGTGCGGCAAGACGGCAAGCGCGTCGAGGACGTGATGCGTGACCATGCGCTCCGGTTCGCGAATCGCCGTCAAGTTGTATGTCGCATTCCACTTCGCGAGGAGCGCGATATACGCCTGCAGCTTCTCGCGCGCGCCGGGCGGCAGCGCGTAGCCGGCGGCGCCGGACTCGTTCAATCGAACGATGCCCGCGTCGATATCGGCTGCGGTCGTCACGCGGAGCGTCGCCTGTCTGCGGGCGCGGGCCCCGAGGGCGCCGGCGATCCAAAGCCTCGCTTCAAATGCACCAGAAGCAACGCGATTGCCGCCGGAGTGATGCCGGAAATCCGCGCCGCCTGGCCGATCGTTTCGGGCTTGTGCAGGTTGAGTTTGTGCTGCACCTCGCCGGAGAGACCGCGCACAGTGCGGTAGTCGAGGTCGGAGGGGAGCATCCGGCTCTCTTCGCCCGCGCGTCGCGCAATCTCTGCCTGCTGCCGATCAATATAGCCTGCGTACTTGGTTGCGACCTCCACCTGCTCGGCCACCAATGGATCGGCGACCGCAGCGCCGGCGCCGGGAAGCGTCATCAGCGACGCATACGTGACGCCTGGTCGCCGCAGGAGGTCCTGCAGCGTGTATTCCCGCTCCATCGGCTGACCGAGCACGCGCTCTGCTTCGTGCCGCGACACGACGGCCGGATTGACCGACGTGCTCTTGAGGCGCTCCTGCTCCTGCACGATCGCGTCGCGCTTGCGTGCATAAGCATCCCAGCGGGCGTCGTCGACGACGCCAAGCTCGCGGCCGCGCTCGGTCAGGCGCAGATCGGCGTTGTCCTCGCGAAGCTGCAGCCGATACTCGGCCCGCGAAGTGAACATCCGGTACGGCTCGGTAACGCCGCGGGTGATGAGATCGTCGACGAGCACGCCAAGATACGCTTCGTCGCGGCGCGGCGACCAACCATCCTCGTCGCGCACGAAGCGCGCCGCGTTGATCCCGGCGAGAAGGCCTTGCGCCGCGGCTTCTTCATATCCGGTCGTGCCATTGATCTGGCCCGCGAAGAAAAGGCCGCGGATCGCTTTCGTTTCGAGCGTCGACTTCAAGGCACGGGGATCGAAGTAGTCGTATTCGATCGAGTAGCCAGGCCGCAGAATGTGCGCTTGCTCGCACCCTGCGATCGAATGCACGAGTGCCAGCTGCACATCGAACGGCAGCGACGTGGAGATGCCGTTCGGATAGATCTCGTTCGTCGCCAGGCCCTCGGGCTCGAGGAAGATCTGGTGGCTCTTGCGCTCGGCAAAGCGCACGACCTTGTCTTCGATCGAAGGACAATAACGCGGGCCCACCGACTTGATGATGCCCGTGTAGAGCGGCGAGCGATCGAGACCGCCGCGGATGATGTCGTGCGTACGCTCGTTGGTGTGCGTGATCCAGCATGCGACCTGCGCGGGATGCATCTCGCGCGTGCCGATGAAGCTCATCACCGGCACGGGCTCGTCGCCGGGCTGGCGTTCGAGGTTCGAAAAATCCACGGTGCGGCCGTCGAGTCGTGGGGGCGTGCCCGTCTTCAAGCGCCCCACCGGCAGCTTGAGCTCGCGCAATCTCGCGCCGAGCGTTCTTGCCGCCGGCTCGCCGGCGCGTCCAGCCTCGTAATGCTCGAGGCCGACGTGAATCAATCCGGAGAGGAATGTGCCGGTCGTCAGCACGACCGCATCCGCTTCGAACGTCACGCCCATTTGCGTGATCACGCCGGTCACGGTGGCGCCGCCGTTCGTGTCGTCGATTGTGAGATCGTCGACGGGCTGCTGGAACAGCGTGAGATTGGGCTCGTTCTCGAGGCGACCGCGGATCGCCGCCTTGTAGAGCACGCGGTCCGCTTGCGCACGCGTAGCGCGCACGGCTGGACCCTTGCTCGAATTGAGAGTCCGAAACTGGATTCCCGCCTCGTCGGTGGCAATGGCCATTGCGCCGCCCAACGCATCGACTTCCTTGACGAGGTGGCCCTTGCCCACGCCGCCGATCGAGGGGTTGCACGACATCTGGCCCAGCGTTTCGATGCTGTGCGTGAGCAGCAGGGTCTTCCGCCCCATCCGCGCGCACGCGAGCGCCGCCTCGGTGCCGGCATGGCCCCCGCCGACGACGATCACTTCGTACCTAGTTCCGAATATCATGATATTGCTACATTTATTTGCTTTTCGCGGATCCGTCGGGACCCACCAAAGGATGCCGCAATGATACGACAAAGTCGGGCGTGCGAACACCCGCCGCACGGTCGAGTCTGGGATCGATTGACCCCCATCCAACCCGGATCGTTCGCCTCGCCGTGCGACCCAGGCGCGCTCGGAAACTCGATGGCCCGCAAGCCGCGAATTCGACGCCGTGAGCGTTTTGCCGGCCGCGGCGTGGAGCGCCAAGGGGCTGACGTCGTCAGGGCACCGTCCAGTTCGCGACGGAATGGAAGGTTCCACGTGGAACAAGACCGCGGCGGAATGCCTTGGCTTCCCGTGCGCTACGGGCCGGTGCCCGCCGCCCCCAAGCTGTGTCATCCTCGATGTTCCACGTGAAACGGCCGCGCCGGAGGCCCCCCCGACTACAATTCCCCGGTCTCGATCCTCGGTCGGATTTCCTCCGACGCTCTGCATGCCACGAGTCCTTTGCCTCGGGATGTCCGCCCACGACGCGATCTATCGCGTGCCCGTGATTCCGGCTCGTCCAACCAAGGTGCTCGCGACGGGCTACACCGAGTGCGGCGGCGGGATGGCTGCGAGCGCCAGCGTGGCGGTATCCCGGCTGGGCGGAGATGCGGTCTACTGGGGGCGGGTTGGCGACGATCCGCTGGGCGAGCGCATTCTCCGGGAGCTCGCGGCCGAGGGCGTCGACGTGAGCGCCGTGCGTCGAATCGCGGGCTGCGTTTCGCCATCGGCCGCAATCCTCGTCGATGATCTCGGCGAGCGCCTCGTCTGCGCCTTCAACGATCCCGCGCTCGATCCGGACCCCTCGTGGCTTCCGCTCGCCGACATCGCCCAAACCCAGGCGGTGCTGGCCGATGTCCGCTGGCCGGAGGGTGCGCGCGCTGTTTTCACCGCAGCCGCCCGATGCGGGGTGCCGACCGTCTTCGACGGCGACATCGGGCCGCAGGACGCGTTAATTGA
>Ga0207683_10005430_pt1 | contig 10921 bp, 4 predicted proteins | sample KBSM73metaG_FD_184333 | JGI IMG/M metagenome (GOLD analysis project Ga0207683, IMG submission 184333) | Miscanthus rhizosphere microbial communities from Kellogg Biological Station, Michigan, USA - KBS M7-3 metaG (SPAdes) (version 2) | ecosystem: Host-associated > Plants > Roots > Rhizosphere >...
CCGGACCTCCGACGCCCCTGGTTGCCTTGAAGACGATCTCCTGCCAGAGCTCCGACGTGTCGCCATTGGGCGCCGTCGCCGTGGCGGTGACCGGCGAGCCGGCTTCGATCGGCGTCGGCAGAAGCGCGTTGAACGAGGCGTTTCCGGACGCGTCCGTCGTGGCCTGGATCGAGCCGATGTACTGCTCGGCCTGCAGGAGCGCGCGCGGCCGCGCGCGGCAGGAATTCGCATAGAAGTCCAGGTCGAACGTCGTGGACGCGGTGCTGTTGAGAGTGCCGATCACGCGCGTCCCGCCGCCCTCGGGGACCGCCGACGTCATCAACGGGAAATTCTGGAAGTCGTTGCCGGTGCCGGAGTCGCCGTCGCCCGCGTCGTTGGGTGTCGGCCCGCCCGGCGTGCTCTGAAAGTTCAGGTCGATCGCCATGCCGTATGCGCCGGCGTCGGTGCCGCCGATTCCGTTGTTGAAGATCCGATTGCCTCGAATGGAGACGTGCGTCGTCGGCACGAGGATGCCCACCCAGCCGTTGAAGGCGATGACGTTCGCCTCCCCGGGAGCGATGCCCCCGATCGGGCCGCCGAAGCCCGAGGCGAGCACCCCGATCGACCGGTTGCCGAAGTTCTTCGTCGCGGTCGTGTCGGTCCCGATGGAGTTGCCCTGGAAGACGACGGCCTTCCCGAGGTTCAGTCCCGTGTCGAAGCCGCCGATCACGTTGCCCTCGCCCGGGCCGGTCCCGCCGATCTTGCTGTTGTTGACGCCGCTGGTGAAGATCACCACGATCCCGGTCGAGCCGCTCGGGATCACCCCGGTCTGCGCCGCGTCGACGCCGAAGAAGTTGCCATGGACCGTCGCGTTCGGGGTCTCGATCCTCATGCCCTCGTCGAAGCCGGCGACGACGTTGGGCGCGTTGGGGTCGGTTCCTCCGAACGTGATCGGCTGGCTGTTGTAGAGGTACACGCCCTTTCCGGTGAGAGCGTCTCCCGCCGGAGTGCGCAGACCGGTCGCGTCGGTTCCGATGAGGTTGCCCTGGACGACCCCGCCGCCGCGCAGCAGGCACTGGTGCGTGATCAGGTTGCGCGCGGCGGGCGTCAGGCCGCCGACCCGGAAGTCGAGGTTCGTCACCTCGAGGCCGTTGCCGGCGCCGACCTGGTAGTTGTGGACCCCGTCCGGCGAGACGCCGAGGAAGCACCCTTCGATCACGAGGTGCTGCGTGTCCAGGACGCCGGACGTCTCGATCTGGTAGACGGAAAAGCGGTTGATCGCGATGCCCCGGATCGTCACGTTCGGCGCGCTGACGAAAAGGCCGTTTCCGGGGGCAGACTCGCCGTCGATCTCGATCTTCAGGACCGTGTCGAGACCCTCTCCCACCGCGTGCGTGTTTGCCGAGGAGCCCGGCTGCGTGTAGCCGTCGATCGTGACGGCGTCCGTGATCGCGTCCAGGGAGCTTGCCGGCACGATGGTCTGGACGCCGCTTCCCACGATGTTGAAGGCGATCGTGTCGGCGCCGGGGTTGGCGTTGGCGTCCAGGATCGCCTGCCGCAGCGACCCGGCGCCGGAGTCGGCGGTGGTGGTGACCGTATAGGTGTTCGCAGACAGCGCGCCTGCGGCCGCGAAGAGGGCTCCGACCAACCCGAGTCGCTTGAGCATTGGGGCCTCCTGCCGACTTGCTCGACAAACGGGGCGAATGGGGGTCAAACGTCGCGCCGGGAGCTTCGGAGCCGTTGGATACAATTGCCCCATCCATGACTGCGGGCCCCCCCGAAAGCCGGCCTGAAGAGGTCACGGGGCTTCTGCGCGCCGCCGAATCGGGCGACCGCGATGCGCTGGACCGCGTCTTTTCAATACTTTATGGCGAGCTTCGAGCGATCGCCCACCGGCAGCTGCAGGGCGCGCCGGCGGAGCGGACGCTCTCGACGACCGCCCTCGTCCACGAGGCCTATCTCAAGCTCTCGCGCGGCGCCGGCTGGACCGCGAAGGACCGCTCCCATTTCTTCTCGATCGCGGGGCGGGCGATGCGAATGATCCTCGTCGACCAGGCGCGATCGAGGACGCGGCAGCGGCGCGGCTCCGGCCGGCGTCCCCTGGATCTCGAGAACGTCGAGATACCGGTCGAGGAGCGCGCCGCGGAGATCGTCGCGCTCGACGAGGCTCTGGGGCGACTCGGCGAAGTCGACGGCGAGCTCGCGCAGCTCGTCGAGTGGCGCTTTTTCGCCGGGCTCTCGGTGGAGGAGATCGCGGAGATGTCTGGCCGGTCGGAGCGCACGGTCAAGCGACACTGGCAGGCGGCGCGCGCGTTTCTCTACCAGGAGCTTTCGACGGACTCGGGCTCGTGATGGGGAAAGAGCGCTGGACCGAGGTCCGGCCGCTCTTCGAGGAGCTCGTCGAGCTCTCACCCTCCGAGCGCCTGTCCCGTCTGGCCGGTCTCCCGGACCGCGATCTCGCGGAACGGGTCGAGCGGCTCCTCGCGGCGGACTCGGAGGCCGGGCGCTTCCTCGAGACGCCGGCCGTCGCCGTCGCCGGCGGGCTCTTTGAGGGTCTGGGGGTCGCGCCCGACGAACCTCCGCCGCCCGAGCGGATCGGGCCGTACCGGGTCCTCGGCCGTCTCGGGCGGGGCGGCATGGGCGAAGTCCTCCTGGCCGAGCGCGCGGACGGGCTCTTCGAACAGCGCGTCGCGATCAAGCTGCTGCGCCGCGGAATGGCGTCGGACGAAGTGCTCTCCCGGTTCTCCCGCGAGCGGCGCATCCTCGCGCGGCTCGAGCACCCGCACATCGCGAGGCTCCTCGACGGCGGAGCCACCGAGGACGGGCGGCCCTACTTCGTGATGGAGCTCGTCGAGGGCGAGCCGATCACGAGCTACTGCCGCTCGCACAGCCTCGGCGTCGACGAGCGGCTCCGCCTCCTGCAGGACTGCTGCGATGCGGTGGCCGCGGCGCACCGCAACCTCGTCGTGCATCGGGACCTGAAGCCCTCCAACGTCCTCGTCACGACGGGCGGCGACGTCAAGCTCCTGGACTTCGGCATCGCGAAGCTCCTCGGCCCCGACGACACCGGCGAGGTCGCCGCCGAGACGCGCACCGAGCTCCGTCTCCTCACGCCGGCGTACGCGGCTCCCGAGCAGATCCTCGGCGAGCCCGTGACGACCGCGACCGACGTCTGGGCCCTGGGAGCGCTGGGCTACGAGCTCCTGACCGGGACGCTGCCCCAGAAGCGCGAGGGCCGCGGCGCGGCGGCGCTCGCCTCGGTCGCCGCGGAGGACGTGAAGGAGAGGGCGAGCCAGCGCGTCGCTCGGGAGCCCGTGGCCGCGCTCCCGCTCGCGAGCCCCACGGAGGGGGACCGCCGCCGGCTCGAGAGGCGGCTGCGCGGCGATCTGGACAACATCCTGCTGGCCGCGCTCCGGCGTGAGCCCGAGCGGCGCTACGCCTCGGTCACGGCGCTCGCCGGCGACCTCCGGCGGCATCGCGAGGGCCAGCCCGTCAAGGCCCGCCCCGACACCTTCGGCTACCGGCTCTCGAAATTCGTCCGGCGCAATCGCGTGGGCGTCGCGGCGGCGATCCTCGTCCTGGCCTCGCTCGTGACCGGAATCGCGGTCGCGGCCCGGCAGGCGAAGCGCGCGGAGGCAAACGCGAAGACGGCGGCGGCCGCGGCGCGTCGCGCGGAGGGCGTCAAGGAGTTCCTGATCGGCCTCTTCGAAATCGCCGATCCCGAGCAGACGGGCGGCGACGTCTCCGCGAAGGAGATCCTCGACCAGGCCGGCAAGCGCCTGCAGACCGAGCTCGGCCGGGAGCCGGACGTCCAGGCCGACCTTCTCGAGTCCGTGGCGCGCATCGACCGCAGCCTCGGCCGGCTCGACGCCGCCGAGGACCTCGCGAAGCGGTCCCTGTCGATCCGCGAGCGGATCCTGCCGGGCGACGATCCGGCGATCGGCCGGAGCCTCGCGACGCTCGGCGCGGTGACGATGTCGAAGGGGAAGCTCGACCAGGCGGAGAAGGAGATGAGCCGCGCGCTCGCGTTGCTCGAGGCGCGGGAGCCGCCCGACAGTCTGGCCACGGCGCGCGCGCGCAGCGACTGGGCGCAGGTGCTGTTCTGGAAGGGCGAGAGCGCGCGCGCCGAGCAGACCGAAAGGCGGGTCTACGAGACCTACCGCCGGGTCCTCGGCGACGACCACGTCCTGACCGCCGTGCACCTGCGCAATCTCTGCGTCCTCCTGGACGAGCTCGATCGCCTCGACGAGGCCGAGAAGACCTGCCGCGACTCGCAGGCGGTGCTCGTGAAGCAGCTGGGTCCGGAGCACGTCAACCTCGCGCAGAGCGACCTGAACCTCGCCGAGCTGCTCAAGCGCCGGGGGAACCCGGCGGAGGCCGAGAAGCTCTTCCGGCACGCGCTCGACGTGCGCCGGAGATCCCTGGGACCGAGGCATCAGGCTGTCGGCCAGAGCCTGCAGCTGATGGGCCTCTTCTACCTCGAGCAGGGAAGGCTGGATGAGTCGGAGACGGCGTATCGCGAGGCCCTGGAGCTGTGGCGATCGATCGACCCGAAGCACTTCGAGGTCGGGAAGTGCGAGAACGGGTTGGCGCTCATCGCCGCCAGGCGCGGGCATCATGCGGAGGCGGAGAAGGAGATGCTGCAGGTCGAGGCGCTCTTCCGCGAGGTGCTCGGCGAGAAGCACACGTTCACTTGGCAGATCCGCGGCAACCGCGCGGTGCAGATCCGACTGCAGGGCCGGCTCACCGAGGCCGAGGCGCTTCAGCGCGAGGTGGTCGCGAAGATCGAGGAGATCAACGGAAAGGACAGCGGCGAGGCGGTCGAGGCCCGGTCGCGCCTCGGCGAGACGCTTCGCCTCGAGGGCCGGGCCGCCGAGGCGCTCCCTCTCCATCGCGACTCGCTCGCCGCCCTTCTCAAGATCGAGGGGGAGGCGAGCGCCGGCACCGCCGTCGAGCGCTTCCAGGTCGCCTCGGACCTCGCCGCGCTGGGCCGTCCCGAGGACCGCGCCGAGGCTCAGAAGCTCCTGGACCTGGCGATCGCGACGATGGCGAAACAGTCGCCGCCGCACGTCCGGCTGGCGGAGGTGCGGTCGGCGAGAACGAGCCTCGGAGGAGCGGCGAACTAAGGAAGGTGAAAGGTCTTGACCAGGAACGTGGCCATCTGGCCGCGCGTGTTGTTGGTCGAGGGGCAGTAATTTTCACCGCCGCACCCGCTCGTGACGCTTTCGGCTTTGAGCTGCTCGATCCAGTCGGCGAAGGTAGACGGACATGCGACGTCGGCGAAGACGCCGATGCATTGGGGCGGCGTGTAGTCCGCTCCGTGCTCCCCCTTGAGCAGGAAGACGGCCATCTGGTCCCGGCGCACCGGATTCAGCGGGCAGAAGTTTCCTCCGCCGCAGCCTCCGGTGATGCCTTCCGCCGCCATCGCCTCGATCCATGGGGCGAACGAAGAGGAGCACGGCACGTCGGGGAACACGCCCGTGCACGGAGGCGGCGTGTAGCAGAGGCCGTGCTTGGCCTTGAGGACGAAGACGGCCATGGACTGGCGCTTGATCTCGTCGTTGGTGCCGTAGTTGCCGCCGCCGACGCCGACCGTGATCTTGTTGGAGACCAGGTGCGCGATGTCGACGGCGAAGCTGCCGCTCATGTCGAGGAACTGCGAGATCCAGGCGTTCGGAAGGGTTCCCGAAGGTCCCGACGGGTCAGCCACGGTGACGTCGCAGAGGGTCCCCGGCGGCAGCAGCGGGGTCTTCGCCGTGATCGTGTTGGAGTCGACGACGACCACGTCGGTCGCCGCGACCCCGCCGACCGTGACGGTCGCGCCGGCGACGAACGACTGGCCGAGGATCGTGATGTTGTCGGGGATCTGTCCGGGCCCCTGAAGCGGCGTGCTCGCGACCACGAACCCCTGCGAGTACTCCGAAGTGTCGCCTTCCGGATCGGTGGCGGTCGCGGTGACCGGCTGGCCGGCGGCGAGCGGAGCCGGCAGCGTGAAATCGATGACGGCGTGGCCGGAGCCGTCGGTCGTCGCGGTCGTCGAGCCGACATAGTCGCTGCCCTGCGGGGCGACCGGCGGACGGTTCGTACATACCGGGTCGGCGTAGAAGTCGATGTCGTAGGCGGTGCCCGGCTTGCTGTCGAGCGTCGCGTGGACGACCGTTGGAGGGCCGTAGGCGACCGACTGGACGAGCGGATAGTTCTGCAGTCCGTTCGCGCCGGTGTCGGCGTCGTTCGGGTCGTCGGGAGTTGGTCCCACGCCCGTGCTCGATCCGGCGAGATCGACGGCGATCGTCGCGTTGTCGTGGATCCGGTTTCCGCGGATCCGGTCGTGCTGCGGAGCGTCTCCCACGAGGAGGATCCCGGCGCCCCCGCCGTTGTATGCGATGACGTTGCCCTCGCCGGGGTTCACACCGCCGATGACGAGATCGCTCGCGCTCCCGTAGATGCCGTAGTGCAGGTTGCCGAGGGGAACGGTATCGGTCGGGTCCGTGCCGATGAAGTTGCCCTGGATGACGGTTCCGCTGCCGCCGGCGCCGAAGAACCAGATGCCGCCCTGGATGAAGTTCGAGGGGTCGCCCGTGCTCGCCGCGATGACGTTGCCGGCGCCCGCGGCGGCGCCCCCGATCGTCACCCCCGCGACGCTCACGTTTATGCCGGCGATGTTGGCGATCGGTCTCGTTCCCGTGACGTCGGTGCCGATGAAGTTGCCCTGGATCGTCATGTTCACGCCACTCACGACGGCGTATGCGAGGCCCGCGATGACGTTGCGCGCCGCGGCGGTGGTTCCTCCGACCTGGACTCCTGCGGCCGCGCCGACGATCCCCGCGTGGGCGAACCCCGTTCCGGCGATCGGAATCTTCCTCAGGCCCGTGGCGTCGAGACCCACGAGGTTGCCCTGGATGACGTGCCCGGTGCCCCCGTCCATCGAGACGCCGGTGAAGTTGCCGGCGACGACGTTTCGGTCGGCGGGCGAGAGGCCGCCGATGACGACCCCGTTGGCTCCTGACGAGTCCTGGATCTCGATACCGGCGTTCTGTCCGCCGGGCGCCATCGTTCCCGTCGCGTCGGGGCCGACGAAGTTGCCGGCGATCACGGCGCCCGATCCACCCGTCGTGACGAGGATGCCGGTGGAGCAGCGCACGACGGAGAGGCCGCGCACCTGGACGTTCGCCGCTCCGATCGTCATTCCGACGACGTTGAGCGTCCCCTGACCGTCTATCTCGATCCGGATGACGGCGTTCGAGCCCCCTTCGGGCGGATTCGTGTTCGCCGAGGCGCCGGATTGCGAGTAGCCGTCGATCGTCAACGCCTCGGAGATCTTCGGCAGGCTCGAGGCGAGCGCGATCGTCTGAACGCCGCCGCCGGCGATATTGAAATGGATCACGTCCGGGCCGGGATTCGCGTTCGCGTCCAGGATCGCCTGGCGCAGCGACCCCGCCCCGGCGTCGGCGGCGGAGGTGACGGTATACGTGTTGCCCGCGGCGAACCTTGCCGCGGCGAAGACGAAAACCGCGAGAGTCAGACGTCGCATGGCGTTCTCCTTTTCTTCTTCTCCTCCAACACTCGCCTTTTCGCGAAAAGCCGGACAACGTCGCCAAAACCCAAGCCCTTCAGCCAGTTCGCCCATCTCATATGCTTCGGTCACGTCAGCGAACATGACCTCCGGCGATCCGATCGATCCATCCTCCGATCCCGGGGAAATCACGGGATGGCTTCGGGCGGCGGAGGCCGGTGACCAGTCCGCGATCCATCGGCTCTTCGACTCGGTCTACAACGAGCTCCGGCGGATCGCCCGACGCGAGATCGCCGCCGCGGGGCTGCACGGCACGCTCAACACGACGGGCCTCGTCCACGAGACGTATTTGAAGCTCTCGCGCGGCGCCCGGTGGTCGGTTCGCGACCGGCGGCATTTCTATGCGACGGCGGGCCGTGCCATGCGGATGGTCCTGCTGGATGACGCGCGCCATCGCATGCGCGAAAAACGCGGCGGCGGAAAGGCGGCGCTGCCCGTGGAAGGGATCGTGGCCGAAGCGCGGACACCCGGCAGCGTCGAGGATCTGTTGGCGCTCGACCAGGCGCTGACGAGACTCGAAGCGGCGGCGCCCGAGCTCGCGCAGATCGTCGAGTGGCGCTTCTTCGCCGGGCTGTCGGACGAGGAGATCGCCGCGACGCTGGAGGTCTCCGACCGCACCGTGCGCCGGCAATGGCGCGCCGCGAAGGCATTCCTGTACCGCAGCCTCTCAGGCCCGGAAGCCGGTCGATGAGCGTCGGGTCGGAGGACCGTCTCCGCGAGGCCGCGGAGGTTTTCGGCGAGCTCATCGACGGGCCGCCCGCAGACGTGGCGCGGCGCCTCCAGGGACTGCAGGCGAGCGACCCGGAGCTCGCAGCGGTCGTGCGGGATCTTCTGCGCGCGGACGCCGAGGCCGGCTCCTTCCTGGAAGGAGGGCCCCGGTCATATGCCCCCGGGGTCTTCGAGGAGCCCTCGGGCTCGGTGGCGGGCGAGCACATCGGCCCCTACGTCCTCGTGTCGCTGCTGGGACGGGGAGGGATGGGAGAGGTGTGGGTGGCCGAGCGGCGCGACGGGCAGTTCGAGCAGAACGTGGCACTGAAGCTCCTGCGGCGCGGAATCGATTCGGTAGGGATCCGGCGCCGGTTCCTGCAGGAGCGGCAGGTCCTGGCCCATCTGGACCATCCGAACATCGCGCGGCTTCTCGACGGCGGCGAGGCGCCCGACGGGCGGCCGTACTTCGTCATGGAGCTCGTCGAGGGCGAGCCGATCACGAAGTTCTCCCTCGGACACGAGGCCTCCATCGAGGAGCGTTTGCGGCTCGTCGCCACCTGCGCCGAGGCCACGGCCGCGGCGCACCGCCGGCTCGTGGTGCACCGGGACATCAAGCCGTCGAACGTGCTGGTGAGCGGCGATGGACGCGTGAAGCTCCTGGACTTCGGGATTGCGAAGGTCTTGTCGGACGACGGCTCGAGCACCCAGTGGACGCGTGCGGAAGAGCGCGTGCTGACCCCGACCTACGCCGCCCCCGAACAGATCCTGGGCGATCCGGTCACGACGGCTACGGACGTCTACGCGCTCGGCGCCGTCCTCTACGAGCTTCTGACGGGGGCTCCTCCGCACGACCGGACGAGCCGTTCGGCCGTGAAGCTGGCCGCTCAGGTCGAGCTTGAAACGCTGGAAAGGCCGAGCCGGGCGGTCACCGTTTCCGGCGGCACCGAAGGCCGCAGCTCACGGCGCCTGGCCCGGCGGCTCGAGGGCGACGTCGATGCGATCGTGCAGAAGGCGCTGCGCCGGGAGCCCGAACGGCGCTACCCCGGCGCCGCGGAGATGGCCGAGGACCTGCGCCGGCACCTGGCGGGACAGCAGGTCGAGGCGCGTCCCGACACCGTCGCCTATCGCGTGGGGAAGTTCGTGCGCCGGAATCGGGCCGGCGTCGCTGCCGCCGTCCTCGTCGTTCTCGCGCTGGTGGCGGGGCTCGCGGCCACGAGCTGGCAGGCCCGCGTCGCGCGGGCCAATGCGCGGAGGGCCCAACGCGTCCAGGATTTCCTGGTCGGGATTTTTCAAGGCTCGGACCCTTCGAATGCGCGAGGCGAGAAGGTCACGGCTCGCGAGATCCTCGCCGCGGGCACGCGCCGGATCGAAACCGATCTGCGCGGCGAGCCGGAGGTGCAGGCCGCACTCTACGATTCGGTCGCGCAGATCCAGACGAGCCTCGGCGCGCTGCCCGAGGCCCAGGCGCTCGCCGAACGCGCCCTCGCCGACCGCCGGCGCCTCTTCGGGGCGGACGACCCGCGAACGATGCAGTCCCTCGTCACCCTGGCGAAGGTGCGCACGGCGCTCGCCGATGAGAAGGACGCGGAGAAGCTGGTACGCCGCGCGCTTCCGGTTCTCGCGGCGGCCTACGGCGAAGACGGCGACGAAACGCTGCGCGCGCGCGAGCTGCTCGTGGACCTTCTGGTCAATCAGGGATCCAACGAGGAGGCGCTCTCGGCGGCACAGACCCTGCTGGCCTCGCGGCGGCGTCGTTCCGGCGACGGCAGCCCGGATACGGCGAACAACCTGCATCAAGTCGGGATGATCCAGGAGGGCATGAGCCGCTACGACGACGCCGAGAAGACGTACCGGCAGACGATCGCGATCCTGGATCGGACGGTCGGAGTCGAAGATCCCCGCTCCGCGAACGCGCACGCGACGCTCGCAGAGCTTCTCTCCTACCGGGGGCGCCGTGCCGAGGCCGAGAAGGAGTTCGCGATCACTCTCGCCGCGCAGCGCAAGAGCCTGGGTTCCGAGCACCCCGACGTGGCCGGGACGCTCATCGACCTCGGCTTCCTCTACCTGAACGAGCGTCGCTACGCCGAAGCCGATGCGACGCTCGAAGAATCGCTCCGGATCTACCGCGCCCTGGACAGCGCCAATGCGGCCAACAGCCTGCGGATACTGGCAGTCTCGTTCCTCACTCAAGAGCGCTTCGCGGAAGCGCGACAGCGCATCGACGAGTGTCTGGCGATCGCCCGGCAGCGGTATGGGCCGAAACACCAGGTGACGCTCACGGCTCTCGGCAACCTCGGAGACATTCAGTTGCATGGCGGAGACCTCTCCACGGCCGAGGCGACGCTCCGTGAAGCGATCGCCGGACTCGAAGACGTGTTCGGCAAGACCTCGGACAGTCTGCGCGCGCCGCTCAACAACCTCGGCGAGGTCGCGCGGCTTCGAGGCCGGCTCGACGAGGCCGAGGGGCTGCACCGCCGGGCTCTCGCGATCCAGCTCGAGGCCATCGGCGCCGGCGCTCCTTCAGTTCCGGGGACGCGCCTTCAGCTCGCTCTCGATCTGCTCGCCCGGCCGACGCCGCCGCGCCTCGCTGAGGCGCGGGACCAGATCGACCAGGCGATCGACCTCCAGCGGAAGATCGACGGGGGACACCCCCGGCTGGAC
>Ga0207683_10005431_pt1 | contig 10918 bp, 6 predicted proteins | sample KBSM73metaG_FD_184333 | JGI IMG/M metagenome (GOLD analysis project Ga0207683, IMG submission 184333) | Miscanthus rhizosphere microbial communities from Kellogg Biological Station, Michigan, USA - KBS M7-3 metaG (SPAdes) (version 2) | ecosystem: Host-associated > Plants > Roots > Rhizosphere >...
GTAGCCATGGGCCTCGGCCCAGCGCACGTACATGCGCATGAGCATGCTGGCCCAATCCTGACTCTCGGTGCCGCCGGCACCGGCGTGGACTTCAAGATACGAATCGTTCGCGTCTGCCTCTCCCGACAGCAGCGCTTCGAGCTCACGACGGGCCACTTCGACTTTCAAGCGCTTGAGCGCCGCTTCCGCCTCGGCGACCGTTTTGTCGTCCTTCTCGGTCTCACCAAGCTCGATCAACGTCAGCTGGTCTTCGAGCTCCTGCTCGATCCGGCCGATAGCCTTGAGTTGATCGTCGAGCGCATCGCGCTCGCGCATGACGCGTTGCGCGCGCGACTGATCGTTCCAGAGGTTGGGGTCTTCCGATTCTTTATTCAGTTCGGCAAGGCGACGCGTCGCGGTATCAACGTCAAAGATGCCTCCTCAGCAGCCGTACCGACTGCTTGATTTCCTCGACAAGGTTCTGGGTCTCCGCTCGCATGCTTTTATCCTTGGTCCGAATTGTTCCGCATTTAGCGTCCCTGAAGTCTCGCCGCAACCCTGCGCGGTCGCGAAAACGCGGGGCGTTCCCGGAACCATGGCTCAGACGATGAATTGACAGTCAGACGGGGGACCACTCCCCCAACAACATCAAACAATGAGGACGCCCATGGGCCTGTTCAGCAGAGACATCAAAACACTCGATGACCTCTTCGTGCATCAGTTGCGCGACATCTACTACGCCGAGAAGCAGATCGTGCAAGCGTTGCCCGAGATGATCGAGAAAGCAAAGGATCCCGGGCTCAAGCAGGGATTCGAAGCGCATCTCGGCGAAACCAAAAACCACGTCAAACGCCTTGAGCAGGTCTTCAAAATGCACGGCGTGGAGGCGAAAGGCGTCGAATGCCCTGCGATCGACGGGATCATCGAAGAAGCCGATGAGATCGCCGGCGAAGTCGACGATACGAAAGTGCTCGACGCCGCCCTGATCGCGGCGGCCCAGGCTGTCGAACATTACGAAATCACACGCTATGGCACCTTGATCGCGTGGGCAAAACAACTCGGCCGGCAAGACTGCGCCAGTGTGCTGGAGGAAACCCTCAAGGAAGAAAAAGCCGCCGACTCGAAGCTGACATCGCTCGCCGAGCGCGACGTCAACGTCAAAGCCGCCTAGCCACGGCCAATGTAAAGAGAAGCCCCGGCTCTGGAGGCCGGGGCTTTTTCAATCTCGCGCTTTTCCGGAGCGCGCTGCTCAGTACAGGCCGCCTGTACCCGAGCGAACTGCCCGCTCCGCGTCCGGACTAACTCCAAAGCCAAAGGGTCGCGCTGCTCCCGGCGGGTACTGTCCATCGGGTGGAGCGTCACCGACAACCGAGTAGCCATCAGGCGGCGCTGTGCCTGGCTTGAAGGCTTCCAGGATCGCTCTCTCGGTCCCCGGCCCTGCACGCGTCCCGCTCTTCAGATCCACGCGGATAAGCTTGATGCCTGGCGGAACGCGGAATGGCGCAGCCGGCTTGTCGGCGAGCGCGACTTTGAGAAATTCCTTCACGATCGGCGCTGCGAGATGCCCGCCCGTCGCGCCGCGTCCAAGGTGACGCGGCTTGTCGTAACCCAGGTAGACCCCAACGACGATATCCGGCGTATAGCCGATGAACCACGCGTCCTTTTCGTCGTTGGTCGTGCCGGTCTTGCCCGCTACCGGTTTTCCAACCTCACGCACGACGGTCGCAGTCCCTCGCTGGACAACGCCTTCCATCATCGACGTGATCTGATAGGCGGTCATTGGATCGAGAACCTGCTGCCGCCGATCGACCAGTGACGGCTCGGCCTGATTCTCCCATTTCTTGCCGGCACAGCCGACGCATTCACGTTCGTCGTGTTTGTAGACGGTGTGGCCGTAACGGTCCTGAATGCGGTCGACCAGCGTCGGCTTTACGCGCCGACCACCGTTATCGAACATTGCGTATGCAGTCGTCATGCGCAGCAGCGTTGTCTCGCCAGCACCGAGCGCGAACGAAAGATAGGGCGGCAGATCGTCGTAGACCCCGAAGCGCTTGGCATACTCGGAGATCAGCGGCATGCCGATATCCTGCGCGAGACGCACGGTCATCACGTTGCGTGAATGTTCGAGACCGAAACGCAGCGTCGCCGGACCGTAGAACTTGCCCTCGTAGTTTTCCGGTCGCCAGGCACCGGCCCCAGGTCCTTGATCAATTTCGACCGGAGCGTCGAGGACGATTGTCGAAGGCGTGTAACCGTTGTCCAGCGCCGCAGCATAAACGAAGGGCTTGAACGATGAACCGGGTTGCCGCAGCGCCTGCGTGGCGCGGTTGAACTGGCTCTGGTCAAAGGAGAAGCCGCCGACCATCGCAAGCACGCGACCGGTCCATGGGTCTTCGACCACCATTGCGCCCGAGACTTCGGGGATCTGATGTAGGACGAATTGTCCGTCGGTTTTTGCCGCCTCGACATAGATCACGTCGCCGGGGTTGACGACCTGGTTCGCCTTGGCAACCGGTTTGCCGCCCGTCCTTGCCCATTTCATGCCGTCGAGCGGCAGAATGCCGACAGCGCGTTCTTTACTTACATAGCCACCCGGCTCGCGTCCCGGCTGTAATCCGATTCGCGCAGATTGATCGCCGACTTCCAGCACCACGGCCAGACGCCAGGGTGTCACGTCCGACAAAGCCTTCACTTCTGCCAGCTTGACGCCCCAGTCGCCGCTAATATCGATCTTGGTGACCGGGCCACGCCAGCCTTGCGTTTCATCGAAACGCGCCAAGCCTTCCGTGAAGGTCTTGCGCGCCAATACCTGCAATTTGGTGTCGAGCGAGGTTCGAACGGAAAGGCCGCCTTCATAAAGTTTCTTCTCGCCGTAGCGCTCGTAGAGATCGCGGCGCACTTCCTCGGCGAAATATTCGGCGGCGAAGACATGCCCGCTGGCGGTCTTGTTGGTCACGCCCAACGGCAGGCGTTTGGCCTTCTCGGCGTCGGCGGTTTTGACGAAGCCCGATTCGGCCATGCGGTCGATTACCCAATTGCGCCGCTCGATCGCGCGCTCGCGCTGGCGGAAGGGATGATAGTTGTTCGGCGCTTTCGGAAGCGATGCGAGGTAGGCCGCCTCAGGGACGGTCAGCTCATTCACCGCCTTGTCGAAATAGACGAGAGAGGCTGCGGCAATGCCATAGGCACCAAGGCCCAGGTAGATTTCGTTCAAGTAAAGCTCGAGGATCTTTTCCTTGCTGTAGGTGCGCTCGATCTTGAGGGCGAGCAGCGCCTCCTTGACCTTGCGTGACATCGAAAGTTCGTTTGTCAGCAGGAAGTTCTTGGCGACTTGTTGCGTGATGGTTGAGGCGCCCTGCGGACGCCGGCTCGACCCGTAATTCTGCAGATAGACCACGCCGGCGCGGGCTATGCCGGTGAAATCGAGACCGCCATGTTCGTAAAAATTCTTGTCCTCTGCGGAGAGGAATGCGCTGACCACCAGCTTGGGCACCGCCTGGATGGGGATGTAGAGGCGCCGTTCGCGCGCGTATTCGGCGACCAGTGACCCGTCCGCCGCATGGACGCGGGTCATCACCGGCGGTTCGTAATCCTGCAACTGAGAATAGTCAGGCAGATCCTTGGAGAAGTGCCAGAGCAGGCCCGCGGCCGCGGCCACGCCGACCACAAAGACGATCGTGCCCGCTGCGAACAGAAAGCCTAGGAAGCGTAACAGCAGCTTCATGGTCAAATGATCCCGTCTCGCACTCGGTTGCAGGCATCATCCGCTGTTGCGAGGAGCCCCCGAACCGGCAGACATAATACCCTACAAAGCCGCCGTCGCCACCGGGCCACCCTGTGGTCGCCCGGTTTTATGTTGAAACTGAGGCCGGTTAGCATCAATTGCGCCCCCCGGCCCCTGCTACCCGAGGTGTAAAGTAGATATCCACCGCCTGGGCCAGGGCCTGGGCGGTACGGGCCCGCCAGCTTGCCGACGTCAGCTGCTTGAGGTCGTCCTTGGTCGACATGTAGCCGAGCTCCACCAAGACCGAGGGGACATCCGGCGCCAAGAGTACCTTAAAACCAGCCGACTTGAGCGGGTGCTTGTGCAACCGTGCGGCGCTCTTGAGCTCGTCGACAACCGTTCTGGCAAATTGCACCGAGAACGTCTTGGTTTCGCGCTGCGCGAGGTCGACCAGAATATTCGCCACATCGTCGGGCTCGGCAGTCAGGTCGACACCCGCGATCACGTCAGCCTTGTTTTCCGTCTCGGCCAGACGCGCCGCTTCAACGTCGGAGGCGTTTTCCGAGAGCGTGTAGACGGTCGCGCCTTCGGCCTGCCCTTCCCGCTTCGGCAACGCGTCGGCGTGGATCGAGATGAAAAGCGCCGCGCTGCGTGACCGCGCGAAACGCACGCGCTCCCCGAGCGCAATGAACTCGTCTTCGGCGCGAGTCATGGCAACGCGATATTTGCCGCTCGCTTCAAGCTTCTCACGCAAGGTGAGCGCAAAGGCGAGAACAATGTCCTTTTCGAGCTCTCCGCCGGCTCCTTTCGTGCCGTTGTCGATGCCTCCGTGTCCGGGATCGATAACGACAAGCGGACGCGCGTCGCCATCGACTTTCGCCGGCGCTTCGCTCGGCCGAGCGGGTGCGGCCTGGGCCGGACGATTCGCCAGCGCGATGTTGCGCATGAAGCTATTGCGATCGGTCGCGACGAGATCGAGCACCAGACGCGCCGGCTGATTTTCGGCCGCGTCGAGCACGAATGCCTTTTCAAGACGCACCGGTCCTTTTGTATCGAGCACGATGCGGGAGCCGCCCTGCATGATCAGGCCGTAACGAAAAGCCTTCACCAGACCGCGTGGCTGCTCGCCCGCATTGGCGGCAAGCTTGAAAGTGGTTTGCGGCAGATCGACCACCACACGATAAGGGTCGGCGAGCGTGAAGGCCGCGATGTCTATCTTCCGGCTGAGATCGACCACGACACGCGTCTGCTTGTCGTCTCCGCCGACCCGGATATCGGTGGCGGCGGAAAGCGATTCTCCTGAAGCCGTCCCTCGTGCGCCGTTTTCGGCAGCGATGCCGGGCGCGCCGAGCAACGCGCAGGCGAGCGTATAGGCTATGGCGGTGGCGCGGGCTTTCACGAATCCGGACCCTTTAGGCCCCTTTTTAACTCATTAAGGCCTGCTTCGGTTAACGGAACTTGAGCGGGAGGGCCTTTCCTTACGTGGGTGTGGCCGAAAGGCAAAGCCTTCCCTTGCCAGTAATGGCCCGGGGCCGTATGTAGAACATGCTGACGGTTAGAGTTCCGGTTGTGCCGCGTTCGGGCCCCGGCCACTTCGGTCCTGTACCGCCCCCCTCGAGGAGGTCCGGCGGACAGCCAAGCGAAACGAGCCGAAACCCTTGTGAAGGACATCCGGATCAGCGGGCGGTCTAAAGCGCCGTTCGCGACCTAGCCGTAAGCGATGAAAAACCTCGGTTCGCGCCTTTGAGGCGCGACCGCAGCGCTACGGGTCGCAAGTTTCATGCTGCCACTGATGCAGCAAAGGTATTTTGAGGTTGATTGCCAACGCGCCGCCGCAAGGACGGTGCGCGGAGGCATGAGGCTCGCCGACGCGGCCCTTCCCTTCCACACCAATCAGGCCAGCACTCCGTTTTACCGCCTTGCGCCATCTACGGTGCGCGAGCGCGTTTCGGTGCGTGGCCCAGTGAGATTTTCCAATGGCCGACAAGATGCTAATCGACGCGACACACCCGGAGGAGACCCGGGTCGTCGTGCTACGCGGCAACCGTGTCGAGGAATTCGACTTCGAGAGTGCCAACCGCAAACAGCTGCGCGGTAATATCTATCTAGCCAAAGTCACACGTGTTGAGCCGTCGCTGCAGGCGGCGTTCGTCGACTACGGCGGCAACCGTCACGGCTTCCTGGCGTTTTCGGAAATTCATCCGGACTACTATCAGATCCCTGTCGCCGACCGACAGGCCCTGATCGCGCAGGAAGAGCGCGACCAGCGCGCGGCCGACGCTGACGCGGAAAACCGCCGGCACGGACGTCACCGCCATCGAGGCTCAGAGCGGCGGCGCGACCGAGATGTCGTGCAAAGTGAACCGCTCACCAGCGAGGAAGCACCGCACGAGGCAACTGAAAGTCCGTCCGGTGAGTTCGGTTTTGCCGAGACGATATCAGAGCAAACCAACGAGCCCGCGACACAGCCGCCGGAAGCCGAGCCGACGCCATCTGAGTTTGTTGCCGAGGAACACATTCAAGAGGCCGTTGAAATTCCTCACGCCGAAGAGTTCGCGCCTTCTTCCGATGCCGACGCCGCAATGTTCGAGACGATCGCCGACGGTGAACAGCCCTCCGCCGCGGCTGAAGGTGCGTTGACAAGCGATGCACCGTCGGCCGACCTCACCAATGGCAACGGCGAGGAACGCGCCGAAGAGGAAGGGGTTGAATCCGTCGGGGGCGCGGACGCGCTTGAGGAAGTCCAGGAACGACTTCCCCGTTTCCGCCGTCAGTACAAGATTCAGGAGGTCATCAAGCGCCGGCAGGTGATGCTCGTGCAGGTCGTCAAGGAAGAGCGCGGAACGAAGGGCGCCGCATTGACAACTTACCTGTCGCTCGCCGGGCGCTACTCGGTTCTCATGCCCAACACCGCACGCGGTGGCGGCATTTCGCGCAAGATCACATCGGCCGAAGATCGTTCACGGCTCAAGGAAATCTCGCAGGAACTGGAAGTGCCGGAAGGCATGGGCGTGATCCTGCGAACGGCCGGCGCGAGCCGCACCAAGACCGAAGTCAAACGCGACTTTGAATATCTGTTGCGGCTTTGGGAGACCGTTCGCGATCTCACGCTCAATTCGACTGCGCCCAAACTCGTCTACGAGGAGGGATCGCTCACAAAACGCTCGATCCGCGATCTTTACGGCAAGGACATCGAAGAGATCGTCGTATCCGGCGATGAAGGCTTCAAGGAAGCGCGCGACTTCATGCGCATGCTGATGCCGAGCCACGCCAAATACGTGAAGCAGTACAAAGACAGCCAGCCGATGTTCACGCGATACGGCATCGAAAGCCAACTCGATGCCATGTTCTCGCCCGTCGTCCAGCTTCGCTCGGGCGGTTACATCGTGATTAACCAGGCTGAAGCTCTCGTGGCCATCGATGTCAACTCCGGACGCGCCACGCGTGAACACCACATCGAGGACACCGCGCTCAAGACAAATTGCGAAGCGGCAGAAGAAATCGCGCGCCAGTTGCGTCTACGCGATCTTGCTGGCCTCATCGTCATCGACTTCATCGACATGGACGAGGGCCGCAACAACCGCACCGTGGAACGGCGGTTGAAAGAGGCCCTCAAACACGATCGCGCCCGCATCCAGGTCGGTCGCATCTCGCATTTCGGCCTGCTGGAAATGTCGCGGCAGCGCATTCGTACGTCCGTTCTTGAAAGCTCAACCGAGAAATGCCCGGTTTGCGGCGGCAGCGGCCATGTCCGATCCGTCTCCTCGGTCGCTTTGCAGTTGCTGCGTGCCATCGAGGAGATGTTGATCAAGGGCGCGACGCACAATCTCATTGTCCGCACGCGGGCCGAGGTCGCGCTCTACGTGCTCAACCACAAGCGCGCCCACCTGCGCGCACTGGAGGAGCGCTTCCGCATCACCATTACGGTATCGGCCGACCCGGCGGTCACCGGACAGCAGTCTTATGTGATCGACCGCGGTGAACAGGTGCACACGCCCGAAGCCGCACGCAATCTCGCCGCTCAGCAACCGCAGTTGGCGCCCGTAGCGGAAATGGAAGACGAGACGGTCGAGGTCGACGAACATTTCGAGGAAGCGGCCGAATTCCCCGCCGAAGCCGAACAAAAAGTCGAAGGCGGCGAACGCGAGGGTGGCGAACGCGACGGCACTCGTCGGCGCCGGCGGCGGCGCGGTCGCGGTGGCCGCGGTCGCGGTGGCGAGCCGCGTGAGCATGTGCAGAACGCGCAGAACGGGCAGAACTTCACTCAAGACACTGCGCCCGAGCACACCGTCACGCATGAAGACCATGACGGCGGCTCTCCCGAAGAAGATGGGTTCGGTCAACCGCAGCCGCGTCAAGAAGGCGCATCAGCTGAAGGCGAAACGCGCGACGGACGGCGTCGACGTCGTCGTGGTCGCCGCGGCGGCCGCCGCAACAGGCAACGCAATGGCGAGGCGCCGTTCCGTTCGGCCGAAAACGGGTCTGAGCCGGAACTGCATCAGACGGCCGACCAATTCGACAGCCCACCGAGTTACCAGGGCCGGGAAGACTTCTCGCAACCGGCCGAGCAGCCATCGGCTCCCGCACCGGAACCGCAAGCTCCTGTGTTCAGCGCGCAGGAACCGTCACGACGTCGCTCGACGATCCGCGAGCCGGCTCCGTTTGCGTCCGAAACTCCGCCGCCGGCTCCCGCACCCGCTTCGCCGCCGGCTCCGGTGATTTCCAGCACCGGCGCTGAAGAAACAGCGACCCCCAAGCGCGGCTGGTGGGGCAAGCGTCTGTTGGGCGACAAGGGCTAGACCTCGATGAAATCCGCCTGGGTCGACAGCGACGCCAAGGCGGCTCTCGATCATTGGGCAAAAGCCGGCGTCGGCCAGGACCTGGCGCTGCGGATCTATTCCACTCGCCTGCTTGGCCGCGAGCCAAGATTGGTCCTGCACGGAGGTGGCAACACTTCGGTGAAGGCGCGGGTCAAAGACCTTCTCGATGAGGATGTCGATGTCCTCTGCGTCAAAGGGTCTGGCTGGGACATGGCCAACATCGAACCTGCCGGAATGCCGGCCGTACGGCTTGCGACGCTGCGCAAGCTCCGCTCGCGCTCGGCCCTGCCTGACGAAGAGATGGTTCGGTTGCAACGGGCGGCGCTTATTGACCCGCAGTCGCCCAACCCGTCCGTGGAAACGCTGCTGCACGCGTTTGTTCCGCACAAATTTGTCGACCACACGCATGCGACCGCGGTTCTCAGCCTGATCGATCAGACCGAAAGCGAGGCGCTGTGCGCGGAGACTTTTGGCGATCGCCTTGGCTTCGTGCCCTACGTCATGCCGGGCTTCGCGCTCGCGAAAAAAGCCGCGCAGGTGTTTGAGAAAAATCCCGCCGTCGAAGGGCTCATTCTCGACAAGCACGGCATATTCACATTCGGCGATGATGCGCGCGAGGCCTACGAGCGAATGATCGAATTCGTCACGCTCGCGGAAGAACGCTTAAGCAAAAAAGGTAATACGAAATTGCCAGGCGCAAAACTTCCCGACCGCGTTGCATCGGTCTCGGACGTCGCCCCGATCATCCGGGGCGTTTGCGCGCAACGGGATGCGTATAGTGAGGGCTCCCACAAGCGGCTCATCCTCGATTTCCGCAGCAACGATGTGATCCTGAATTATGTGAACGGCAAAGACGTCAAACGCTATGCCCGCGCTGGCCTTATTACCCCTGACCACGTCATACGGACCAAGCCCTGGCCTTTGGTTCTGCCGGCGCCCGAAGCCGGCAAGCTCGCAGATTTCAAGAGCGCCGCGGAGCAAGCCGCGCGCGCCTTCATGGACGATTACGCTGCCTATTTCGCGCGCCACAAGGCACGCGCAAACGGCGCGCCAATGCACGATCCCCTCCCCCGCGTGGTTCTCGTTTCCGGGCTTGGTTTGTTCGGGCTGGGCACCGGCGCCAAGGAAGCGCGTGTCGCTGCCGATGTCGCGGAGGCCGCCGTCGAGGGTATTACGGGCGCCGAAACCATCGGCGCTTTCGCATCGATTTCCGAATCCGACACCTTCGACATCGAGTACTGGCCGCTGGAGTTGGCCAAGCTCGGCCAGCGCAGGTCCTTGCCGCTGGCCGGTCAGATCGCCGTCATCACCGGAGCCGGGGGCGCGATCGGCGCCGCGACAGCGCGGGCATTCGCTCAAGCTGGCGCCGAGGTCGCCCTGCTCGATATCGACATCGCTGCGGCCATGAAACAAGCCAAGGCGATCGGCGGAGCCGCGCTGGCGATCGCGTGCGATGTGACCAATGCGGCTTCTGTCCGCGATGCCTTGGACCGCGTCACCGATGCATTCGGCGGCGTCGATATCGTGGTGTCCAATGCCGGCGCGGCGTGGCAGGGCAAGATCGGCGAGGTCGATGAAGCAAAGCTGCGTGAGAGTTTCGAGCTTAACTTCTTCGCCCACCAGAAGATCGCCCAGGCCGGCGTGAGCATCATGCTCAAGCAAGGCATTGGCGGCTGTCTGCTCTTCAATGTTTCCAAGCAGGCGGTGAACCCTGGGCCGGATTTTGGGCCGTATGGTTTGCCGAAAGCAGCGACACTGCTGCTCGTGAGACAATACGCACTCGACTACGGTGCCGACGGCATCCGCTCCAATGCGGTCAATGCCGATCGCATCCGTTCCGGCATTCTGACCGAGGACTTCATCGCGCAACGCGCCAAAGCGCGCGGGCTCAGCGAGAAGGAATACATGAGCGGTAACTTGCTCCAGCGTGAAGTCACTGCGGAGGATGTGGCGCAGGCTTTCCTGCATCAGGCGCTTGAGCTAAAGACCACCGCCAACATCACGACCGTCGATGGCGGCAACATCGCGGCGGCATTGCGCTAACGCGCGCACTTGTCAGAAAGCGTACGATTCTTCATCCTGCATCGACACTAAAAAGGAGCTCGACACAATGCTGCGAACTTTGGCCACGGCCGTCGCCGTTCTTTATGTAGCGATCGTGGCGACACCGGCTTCGGCCGTTACATCCGAGGAAAAAATGGAAACCTGCAAGGTGGGCGCCGAAAGCCAGCAGCTGCAGGGAGCAAAACGCAACGCCTTCATCAAGAAGTGCATGGCGGGCGGCAACTACGAGCCCGCCGCGCGAAAAAACGCCAAGGCCGCACCGAAGCCGCAGTAGTCGCGCCGATCAGGCGGCCCGCACCGCGGGCCGCTCGAGCGGGGTCACGTCGAACCG
>Ga0207683_10005432_pt1 | contig 10917 bp, 11 predicted proteins | sample KBSM73metaG_FD_184333 | JGI IMG/M metagenome (GOLD analysis project Ga0207683, IMG submission 184333) | Miscanthus rhizosphere microbial communities from Kellogg Biological Station, Michigan, USA - KBS M7-3 metaG (SPAdes) (version 2) | ecosystem: Host-associated > Plants > Roots > Rhizosphere >...
ATTGCGCACCCTTGCCATCCGCGCCCCCGGACCCGGCCGAGCTCTGGTAAGTGGTGCTGAGATTGATGCCGCCGACAATGGCCCGCGCCCCGTCCACCACCAGGATCTTGCGGTGATCGCGGAAATTGAAGGTGATGGGATTGAGGGGGTTGAACTCCACCACAGCCACGCCCGCATCCCGGAGGCGCTGGAAAAATTCCTTTGGCGTGTCGCTGGAGCCGAAACTGTCATAGAGAATATTGACCGCCACGCCCTGCCCGCGCTTGGCGATCAGCAAGTCCCCCAACTGTTCGCCGCCCGACGCCACATCTTCCGCAATGTAATATTCGAGGTTGATGCTGGTCTTGGCGGCATGGATGGCGGCGAACATGGCGGCAAAAGTCTGCTGCCCGTCGATCAAAAGCCGCGTGGCATTGCCCGCCACCAGGGGCGTCTCCGCCACCGCCTCCTCGATGGCGGTGTGGCGCTTGAGCATGCCGGCAGCCCCCGGCTCCGGCGCGATCCTGTCCAGCAGCGCCCGGCTCTGGCGCGGGGTCAAAGGCCCTCGCGCGCCCATGATCTGCGCGGGCTCGGGCGCCGGATTGTCGTTTACCTTGGGAACGGTGGCGCAAGCCGCGGTCAGCAAACATGCCGCCGCCATAATGGCTATTTTCATTGGGTTTTTTCTGATCATCCCGGACCGAACCGCGACGTTAATACCAGGAGGGGCGGAAAGTTCCGGCTTGCCGCCGGTGCCGAGCTTGCCGATGATAGGGCCGCCTTGAGGGGGCTGTGATGTTTGCCGCGTTGATGCAGATGTTCAACACGCCGGAACCGCCGCTGCGGGGGCCGCATACCAAGCTGTCGGTGGCCGTGCTGTTGCTGGAGTTGGCGCGCCAGGACGATCATTTCGATCCGGTCGAACGAGCGGCGATTGAAAAAATTCTCATCCGCCGCTTCAGCCTGACTCAGCCGGAAGTGGCCCGGTTGATGGCGGCGGGAGAGGCCCGTGTCGCGCGGCTTGTCCAAATCCAAGGCCATACCCATGAGATCGCCCGGGAGATGAGCCCCGAAGAACGCATCAACCTGGTGGAGATGCTGTGGGAAGTGGTCTATGCCGACGGTGTTTTGGACCCGGAAGAAGATCATATGGTGCGCCGCATCGCCGGGCTGATCTATGTCACCGACCGCGACCGGGTCTTGGCGCGCCAGCGCGTCCTGGCCCGGATCAAGCAAGAAGGCCATTGACGCTCCTGCGATTAACAAGGTCCGGTAACCTTTTGGCCGGGCTTCTGTGCTAATTTGGCTGCGGGGATTTGGGAAAGCATCATGGCCAGGAAGAAATGGCGGGCCAATTCGAATGTGGCGTGGGACGACCGTAGCTTGTTCCAGCGCTGGCGCTGGCCGGTTCTGGGCGCGGTTGTGCTGGCCAGCCTGGCCGGCTTTGCCTGGCATCGCTATGAGAATGCCGGCTTCAAATATGGCGATAACGGCTATGAGGAAGGGGCCGCGATGAGCAATTGTATCCAGGACCACACCCGCCAGGACTCCAACGACGACACCACCGCAACCGCCGCTACCGGCTGCGTGGATCAGGAAGACAACGCCGTCGACAAGAATGACGCCCCGTAACCCCGCTGGGGAACTAAGCGCGCAGGATTTTGTGGGGTGAGCAGGAGCGCCGAGCGATGTACACTAAAACGTGCATGAGCGAAGGCGCGACGCACTCACGACGCAAAAGACCAGCGCTACATCGCATAACGGAATGATAGCGCCACTATCTCCACATTGACGTCATATTGGCCGTGCAACACCACCGCATGGGTGATCGGGTCGGTGTTGTTGACGCTGACATTCATGTTGGGATGCACCAGCGGCTGGGCATGAGCGAAAGAACCCTGCACCGTCATGGCGTCGTTGAGGCGCAGCTCCGCGCCCACACCAAGCAGAAAACGGTCGCTATCAGGCAGGGTGACAGCGCGATAGCGGCTGGTCACCGGCGACTGATCCAGAGAGATGCCTGCCATCAAGGACCAGCGGTCGCCCAACCTGTAGCGGCCGCCCACCGCCACCATCCAGGCGTCGCGGTAATTCTCGATATTGGCCAAGGGCGGATTGGCGCTCATGATGGTCACGTCCTTGAAAACGCTCCAATGGGTGTATTGGAGATCCGCCGAGACGCTGAGATCGGGATCAAGCTGGGTGGTCACGCTCAAGGTCGTCGTGGACGGCAAATTCGCCTTGGCGTTGGCCGGGCCGCTGACCATGCCCAATAGCGGGCTTACACCGGTGAAATTCAGGGCCCCATCGATCCGATGGTCGATGCCGGAACGGAAGGTCAATCCGACACGGGTATCGCCGAAATCCGCCATCACCCCCAGATTGAAGCCAAACGCCCAGTCATGCGCCTTGAAGCGCAAAAAACCGTCCGGCACGGCGGGGGAATTGAAAATCACGCCTTGCGGAATGGCGGCGGTGAAGTCCAACCGCATATACTGGGCGGAGAAGCCACCCCCCACCGACCAGGTGTCGTCGATCTTCCAGGCAATGGCCGGGTTGATGTCAGCCGACAAAGCGGCGGTCTTGGTCCCCAGATAGCGGCCGGCCCATTGGCTGTCATATTCATCGCTGTTGCCGAAGGGGGCGGTGATGGCGATGCCGACGGAGATGTCAGGCAAGGGGTGCAGCACGCCAAAGAAATTGGGCACCAGCGCCGCCCGGCCACTGTCACCGCCATTGTTGCCGGGGATGGGGGCCACACCCAGGGTAGCCCCGCCGCTGAAGGTGGTGGAAGGCAGGATCCCCACCAGCCCGCCTTCAAAGCCATCGGCGCTGAGGTGGGACATGCCGGCGGGGTTGGAAAACACCGTGTCAGGGCCGGTAGCGCGGGAGCCGGCGCCGGCAGACGTCATGGCCACGGCTTCGGCGCTGTTTTCCCGGATCAGAAAGCCCGCCGCCCAACTGGGGGTGGCCAGCAGGCCGCAAGCCAGGATACCGGCCAAAACTCGGGCCCCTATAGGGGTCAGGGAGAAACGGGTCATTTGTGGCCGAAATGGAAAGAGTGAAAAGCAAATCAATGATCTGGCGGGAAGCATAGCGCACCAAAGCGGACAATCCGCCCGCCCTAATCACTAAAATTCACCTTAAAACCCTTCCCAATCGTTAATCAGGCCGCGCCGCTGTGCCATACTGCCCCCCAAGAAGAACAGGCTTGGGGGCACGAAAGATGCACAAAGCCATTGGGTCGTGGGTTTTCCTGACAACACTGGCGGCGCTCCCGGCGGCTGCGGACGATCAGACCGCGCCTTGTCAGGTGGTGGCCGCGCAGAATTCCTGCCCCGTCGACCCGCAGGCCGAAGCCCGCTGGGCGCGAAAGCGATTGAGAGAGCTGGACGAGCAAGCCGCGACCGCGCGCCTGAACCGGGATTTCAACAACGCGCCGCCGCCGCTCACGGCATCTGCGCCGGCGCCAGCGCCGTCACCGCTGGGAACACCGCCCCGCCAGGCCGAAAATGTCCCCCCGGCCCAGTATCATTCAGCCCTGGAGGAATATCAGGTCTTGCGCGAAGCCTATGACAGGCAGTTGCGCGCTTATTATCGCGCCTTCCCGGCCCAGACCGCTGCCCAGACCACTGCCCGGGCGCCTGCTTCAGCGCCAACCCAAGCCGAACTTGCCGGTCAGAACGCGGCGCGCGCGGATGCTTGGCACGGCTATAACCGCCAGAACGGGCCCGGCAACGGCTATTGAGCGCTGCTCAGTTCACGCCGTGACGCCCGATCCAGAACGTGGCTTGCCGGTCCGGAAAATTGTCGTTCAGCAAATCCCGCAGCGCCTTGACCGATTCCGGCGTGAAATAATTGAGCGCCAGTTGAAATGAACGGCCGCCGCCAAACAGGCTGCCGCATTCGAGCGTGAAGGTGATGCCGAGCGAACCCCAATGGCGAAGCTGTGACCAAGAACAGCGGAAATTTCCGCCCAGCCAGGTATCGACTTCCAACCCGTCATCGTCCCAGGCCAGCCGGCGCGGCACGAACAGGACATATTGGATGACCGGCACGACGGTGAAGGGAATGGCGAAACTTAAGATGTAGTGCGGCGTCCACCAGTAGTGATGGACAGTGCCTTCGAAGAAATAGGCCGCGACGGTGACAAAGCTCAGCGGCGCCAACACCGTGCTGAGCCCGGTGGCGATCGAAAGCGGAGTCTTTTCCAATTGCCCGCGCATGGGGCCAGCATGGCAGGACAGGCTTACCGCTTTGCAAAAGCAGCTGCCTTATTCTGGTTAATTCCCGTTGAGAGTTTTCAAATCGGCATCTTGCGCTTGGTGTGTTCGCGGCCCATCAGGCAGGTTTCTTCGGTGCCGACCATCAGCATGGCGCCGTCCTTGATCTGGCTATAGACATTGTTGAAACCCGGCGTGGCGTTGCACAGATTCAGGTACTTGACGTTGTTCTTCTTGCACAAGGCCAGCACCTTGTCGTGGATGGCCATCATTTTGGGGAATTTGGTTTCGTCGAACCGGCTGCCGTCCAGCGGCAGACCATCGAACCCGTTTAGCCAGTAATTATTGTCGGTAGGGCCCCATTCGGCAAAGGAAATACCGGGAATGGCCATCGAGGCTTCGACATTGGCGTTGGCAAACGTGTCCTCGATCTTCAGGCCGAACAGGATTTCGCCCTTGGGATTGAGCGGCCAGAGGTCGGCAATGCGCACATACTGGGCATTGTTCATGCCCCAGACCTTGTTGGCGATGCCGGCGCTGGCGCCGCGCAGGCCCTGGCGCGCAAGCTTGGGAACGCCCGGATAGTCGAACGGATAGCGGCACGCCTGATGGGCCGCCACTTCGATCGCCTTGGGATCGCGGGCATGGCAAAGCTGAATGCTCGTGACCCCCAGATCCAGAAGCTGTCCAAAGACCCAACTGTTGGCCAACACATAGTCTTCGTTCAGCCCTAACACCGGACAGGTGACGAACACCACCGGCATGCGATGGCCGCTGCGGGTGCCGCCGCCATCCGCCAAGCCCTGCATGAAGTCGCGTAGTTCGCGCATATCAAACAGGTCGTGCTCCATGTCGTAATTGATCATGTCGGCCCAGGTCTTGCACATCGCCTTGCCGAGTTCATAACTGTCGACGCCACGCGTCGGCCGCACCGTGGTGTAATAGGCGGGCTGTCCGTCCTCCCACAGCTCGATCACCTTGTTGAAGCGGCGCGGCTTATAGTTCAGGTCGACGAAGGACGTCTGCTTGCCGGAATTGATTGCCTCGCCCGGACGCGGTGCGCCCAGATTTTCGGTGATGCGCGCCGGTTGCGCTTTGGCCTCGCCCGCCAGCCCGGCGCCAAGCCCCGCCCCCAAAGTGGCAGCGATGAATTCCCGTTTCTTCAACTCCATGCCGCCGCCCCTATTTTGTTTTTATGCCCGGCCCGGAAAACCTACTGGTTCGACGCCGCCTTCACCGGTCCGTTATCGGTGACATAGACCTGCAAGGTCAGGCTGACCTCTTCCGACAGGCAGTGACCGACATAGACTTTCTCATTGCTGAGAATCCCCACGGCGCAATGGGCATGCACCACCGGCTGGCCGTCGGCATTGCGCACGATATTGCCGTTGAAGGCGGCGACTTCCATTTCCTCATCGATCCGCACCACCTTGAAAGCCTTCATCGGCCGGTCGGACCAGCCGATCACCGCCTTGCCGAACGCCCCGATGGCCTCGAAATGCGCATTGGTGAGGTTGTTCTTGCGGGCGAACTCGGCCAGCCCGGCGGCCGGGTCGTCGCCCTTCTGGAAGGTGATGTGGAAGGTGCGGACCTTTGGCCCCAGTTCGGTCGCCTTCATCCCTGGGGCATGGCCATCGCCCGGGTCCTTGGGACCGACGGCGTAATTGGGCGGCAAGGCGTCCTGGGCCAGGACCACGGTCGCGGCGCCCAAGGCCGCCCCGGCTGCAAGCACAGAAGCAAGAAGAAGAAGTGTCCGCATGGGAATCCTCCGTCAGTAGTTGTTATTGAGGATGGGAATGTCTTTGACCGGCCGCCGCCCTGGCACGCCCTGCAGGAAAGCATAGATATCGGCCATCTGCTGATCCGAAAGTAAGTTCTGAGGATATGGCGGCATATCATTGATGGGATTGCGAAGTTGCCGTGTAAAAGCGGCGTAGGGCATCTTGGTCTGGGCCAAAATCGGCGCCGCCCCGGTCATCAAGCCGCCCTGCCCGACCCGGCCATGGCACTGGTAACATCCATCCGCCAGATAGACGCGTCTGCCGGTGGCGGGGTCGCCTTTCGGCACCTCTTGGGCCCGCGCTGGAACGGTCAAGACCACCAGGGCGAGAACAATCTTCCGCATCGCTCTACCTCGGGCCCCTCTATCGTGGATCGGTAATGACATCGACCAGCGCCGGCTGGCCTTTGCGCACCACCGCCAGGGCCCGCTTCAAGGCGGGCTGAAGGTCTTTGGGACTGACGATGGGCCCCTCGGCATAGACCCCCATGCTTTTGGCCATCATGGCGAAGTCGATATTGGGGCTGTCGATGGTGGTGCCGATATGGGCGTTCTCCACCCCCCGCCCATGGCGGTTGCACATCGCCTGGACATACATCAGCTCCTGATGCCAGGCGCGGTTGTTGTGCATCACATACAGAATGGGAATGTTGTGATGCGCCGCCGTCCACAAGGTGCCGGGCGCCATCATCAGGTCGCCATCACCCTGGATGGTGACCGACAGCCGGCCATATTTGCGGTTGGCCAAGGCCGCGCCGAGCGAGGCCGGAGCATTATAGCCCACCCCCGCCCCGCCCGATGCGCCGATCCAGCGATAATGCTTGTCGAAATTCCACCACCGCCTGGGCCAGCTGACGCGAATGCCATTGCCCACCAGCGACCAGTCATCATGTTGGATCTGGTCATACAGTTCGGCGCACAGCCGCGCCAAGGTGATGGGGCTCGCGTCCCACCCCAAAGTGGCGTCGGATTTCCATTGCTCCATCATGGCGTGATGGGAATTTTCCAGCCGCTTGCCGCGCGCCTCGAACGCCGTTTTGCGCGACGCATCGACGCCGCGTTTCACCTGCTCGATCAAGGACGGCAAGGTCGCTTCGCCGTCAGCGGCGATGGTCAAGTCCACCGGCTGGAAGCGCTGGAAAGCCTGGTTGTTGCCCTTGGTTGCAAGATCGTTGGAGGTGATATTGACGGTCTTCACCCCCGGCTTGGTGATGGAACGGGTGCGGCGCTCGATGCGGTCGCTGAGCAAATGCGTGGTGCCGAAGAAATCGCTCACCTCCAGCCCCAATATCACATCGGCCTGGGCCAGCACCGCACCGCTGCGCCCGGTATGGCAAAGGGGATGGCGGGTTGGGAAATTGCCGCGCCCGCCGGAATCGATCACCGGACACTGCAATGTTTCCGCAAGCTCCACCAGAAGATCCATGCCTTGCTGGGTGCGCGCCAAACGGTCGGCGATGATCACCGGATTCTCGGCTTTGACCAGAAGGCCGGCGGTCTCCGCCACCGCGCCGCTATCGCCCTGCGGCGCGGCCACGCGCGTCAGCGGCGGCACGCTGAGCGCGGGGTGCGCCGGAATGGGGTTTTCCTGCATCTCGCTGTCCAAGGACAGCACCACCGGGCCCATCGGCGGCGTCATCGCGATGCGGTAGGCGCGAATGGCGGACTCCGCGAAATGCTGCAGCGAGCCGGGCTGATCGTCCCACTTGATATAGTCGCGCACGATCACCGAGGGATCGATCGCGGCATGATCCCATTCGAAGGAGAACAACCGCTTGGAAGCATCCACCGAATTGCCCAGGATCATGTAGATCGGCGCCTGGTCGCAATAAGCGTTGTACAGCGCCATGGCGGCGTGTTGCAGGCCGACGGTGCTTTGCACCATGACCGCCAGCGGCTTGCCTTCGATCTTCGCATAGCCATGCGCCATGGCCACCGCGATTTCCTCATGGGTGCAGCTGAGCAATTCCGGCGATTTGTTGCCGCCGTAATTGATGATCGCCTCATGCAGGCCACGAAAAGTGTTGGCCGGGGTCTGGGTGACATACTCGATGCCCAGCTTCTTCAGCACATCGACCATGAAGTCGCCGCCGCTGGAGGTCTGCTGTATCGGATCGGGCGGCGGCGGCAGGGTCTCGCGCGCCATGTCGGGCGCAGGCGTGGTGGAGGATGCCGTCTGCTGCGCCGCCGCGGGAGCGCCCGCTCCCACTGTGCCGCCAAGCGCGGCGCCGACCGCGCCCGCGCCTTTGAGGAATCCCCGGCGGCCGATGGCTTTCTTCTCTGACATATGTCCCCCGCCAGCTGCGCTCCTTGTCGGCGCACTATCCAGCCCGGAAACGATACACCAAACTGTCCGATTGGAAGCCGGGAAATTCGGCGTGAATCTGTGCAGTTGCGAACGCCTGCCAAATCGGTGTTTCGCCACCCTGAATGGGTTGCTTGAGCACATCCCGGAACCCGACTAGCCTCCCCCGCGTCGGACTGAGGGGTTGGGCCATGACAGTCGCACAGCAAGCCGCACGTCCTGCGCGGGCAGACAGCATTTTCTTTCCGGCCATGGCATGGGCGATGATGGCGGTGGTGCTCACCGGCTTCGCACCAAGCTGGTTTCTGCGCTCCTATATCCCGATACCAATACCGCTGGTGCCCTTGTCACCGCTGATCATGGTTCACGGCACGGCCTTCACCTTATGGATGGTTCTGTTCATCACCCAGACCAGCCTGGTCGCCGCCAACCGCCGCGACATTCACCGCAAGTTGGGCTGGTGGGGCGCAGGCCTTGCGGTGGCAATGATGGTGCTGGGCTGGATGGCGGCGCTGGACTCCCTGCGCCACGGCGCCACCCCGGTGCCCGGCATTTCGCCCGCGACTTTTTTCGTGGTTCCGATCGGCTCACTGGCCGCCTTTGCGCCACTGGTGTTGTTGGGTGTGTTCAATCGCAAGCGGGCGGATTATCACAAACGCTATATGCTGATCAGCATCATGGTCGTGCTGACTCCGGCTTCGGCGCGGATTCCCCTGTGGTACTTCCCGCAGATTTCGCCTCTGCTGTTCGGCTTTGCGGTGGCCGATATCTTCCTACTGGCGCTGGTGGGTTACGACTTTTATCGGCGCGGCAAAATCCACCCCGCCACCTGGATCGGCGGCGCCATCCTGATTGCGCTGGAACCTGGGCGGATGATTATCGGACAGACACAGTGGTGGCAGGCTTTCGCCAATTCACTGGTGTAGCACTGCACACAATTTGCAGCCGAATAAACTCCCGTGTCATTCCCGGCGAGGTGCGCGAACCGCGCACCGAGGGAAGGGAACCCAGGTGTCAGATACCGTCACGGTGGTTGGTACCTGGGTCCCCTTCCCTTCGCACCGCGATGCGGTGCTCGGCCGGGGATGACATGAGATGCATGCTGTCACGCCGCCACGCTATCGCGAAGCGGCGCGGTCGCGTCTCTCACTCTTTGAACGTAATCTTCTCCACATTCCACAGCGAGCAGGCGCCCTTGTAGAGCACCGTATCGCTTTCGGCATGCAGCGAATGGATCAAGCATCCAGTCTGGCCCTGGCCCTGACTGGTCTGCGCCCAGCCGAGCAGCTTGCCGTCATGATCCAGGCGATAGATCTTGCCGGTGCCGTCGCCACTATAAAGATATTTCGGCGTGTACTGCACCGACCAAGGCTGGCCGATGCCGGTGATGTATTTCTGGAAGTTCAAATCCATGTCGAAGACCTGGATGCGATTGTTGTTGCGGTCCGCGACATAGACATGGCCGCCGCCCACGGTGATGCCGTGCGGGATTTTCATATTCCCGTCGCCGGTGCCATAGGTGCCGTAGACCTTCTGCCACACGCCATCCTTGGAAATCTTCACGACGCGCGAATTGATATAGCCGTCGCTGACATAAATGGTGCCGTCCGGTCCCCAGGCCACATCGGTGGGACGCCCGAAGGTGCCCATATTGCCGTTGGGATGCGGATTGGTGTCCTTCTCGCCGCGCTCGACAAATTCTTCCCACCAGTCGATGGATTCCGGCTTGCGCCCCAAAACCATCTTGACCAGTCCAGTGGGGTCGACCTTCTGCACGGTGTTGGAGCCTTCATCCACCACCCAGACATTCTGGTCCACATCCACCCGCACCGCATGGGCGAAGGACGCGCCATAGGAATCCGGCAGCCATTCCTTGACGTATTTCAGGTTCTGATCGAACTCGAACAGCCGCGCCGCATTGCCGCCGCGCGAGGAGCCGCCCCAGCCGGTGCGCGAATAGACGAACAGATGCCCTGCCTTGTTTTTGGCCACGCCTTCGGTTTCGCCGATGGTGTGACCGGGAATGCGCAGCGGCAGGATTTCTTCCGTCACCGCGAGCTTGGGTGTCTGGGCTTCAATGGCCAGTTGCGCCTGACGCGCGGCGGCAGCGGCGCGCTGGGCCTCGGCCTGGCTCCCGCCCTGTTGGGCCAGCGCCAAGGTGGATGCCCCGGCCAGCAGGCCCAGGCTCAATACGGCAAGCATTCTCTTCATGGTGTTTTCCCCTCTGTTTGTCTGATTATTGGTATGGCTGTTGCGGACAAGCCTATGTCAGGACGCAGGCGGGCGCCACCGCCTGACAGCGCTGCCAAGCGCCTGGTGCCGATCTCGCCAGATGGGTTCGCGTGATTTCGCACCGGCAGAAGGGGCTGGGGCCGCTCACCCAAGCTCGCGGCATTCGCCGCTTTCGCGGTCGGCTCCCTGGATTGACCCCCGCGCCGTCCTGGCGCTTTATGCCGGTTATTAAAGACACCGATATTTTGTAGTGCTGCTGATGAGCGATATTCCACCAAATTTTCTTGCCGATATTTTCACCGAGCCCGACGACGTCGCCGACGACACCCTGGCCAATCTGGGGCCGCTGCGGCGGCTGGCGGGCATCTGGGAAGGCAAGAAGGGCGTCGACCTCAATC
>Ga0207683_10005433_pt1 | contig 10916 bp, 7 predicted proteins | sample KBSM73metaG_FD_184333 | JGI IMG/M metagenome (GOLD analysis project Ga0207683, IMG submission 184333) | Miscanthus rhizosphere microbial communities from Kellogg Biological Station, Michigan, USA - KBS M7-3 metaG (SPAdes) (version 2) | ecosystem: Host-associated > Plants > Roots > Rhizosphere >...
GTGATGATCATGGCTGGATCAGCGATATCGGGGGGTCAGTTCCGCTGCACGATGCACTGACCGCCGGCCTCCTTCAGATTGTTGCAGAACGCAGTCGCCTGTTCGGCCGTCGTGAACGAACCGACATGCACGCGGTACCAGACGCTGTTCTGGCCGAGTTCGGCGCGGCGGATGGTAGGCTCGCGTCCGCCGAGCACGGACGGATATTTCTGTTGCAATATCCGGTAGGAGGATTGCGCCTCGGCCTCGCTCTTTTGCGCCGAGACCTGCACCAGATAGGCGCCTGCCGCGGCAGGTGCCGGCGTGCGCGCCGCCATCTTGGTGCGCGGCGCGGGATCGGATTGCGGCGCGATCGCCATCGGCGCGCCCCTGGCGGAGCCCGCGGGCGGCTGCGCCGTCGCGATCGCGTCGTTGATCGCATCCGGCCGGATCGTCTGGGTCTTCACCCGCTTCGGCTCGTTGAAGGTGCCGGGCGCCATCGCAGGCGGCGGTGCGGCGAGCGGAGCCGCACCGGTCGGCGCGAACGCGGTCTGCGGCGCGCTCGGGCGGGGCTGCGGCGGAACCGGCAGCGACACCGGTTGCTCCTCGCGCGGCACGATGCGCTCGGTCGTCGTCGTGGCGACGCGCTCCTGGAACGGCTTGTTGTTGCCTTGCGCATCGGCGGGCGGCGTTGCCGGGGGAACGATCTTGACCTGGCCGGTATCCGCCTTGATGACCGGCGGGTCGGCGCTGCCGCCCGGGCTTGACGTGAGGGCGCGATAGCCGAATGCGCCGGCCGTGCCGATCACCGCGAGACCGAGAACGGCCGCGACCGCGAGCAGACCGCCGCGGCGGCGGCCGGGTGCGACGTCGTCTTCGCCGTGCGGCGGCATGTGGCCGTCGTCGGCATAATAGTGGTCGCCGTCGTAATCGCCGACCGGAGGCGGCGCGACGCGATAGCGGTCGTCATATTGGGAGTCGCGCGCGGCATCGTCGTGCGCCCCATCGTGCTCGTGCGCACCTTGCGCGGAGCGATCGTCATGCGCGGCGGCGTGATCCGGGTGATCGTCCTGCTGGTGATAGCGCGGATCCGCCCGATAGGCGTCGCGTGGGGCAGGATGCTCATCGTAGTCGTCCGCGGGTGCCGGACGCGCCAGCCATTCGGGCGCGGATCGATTGTCGGCGTGCGTACCGTCGAGCGGCTTGCGCGCGCCTGGACGACCGACATCGTTGAATGGATCGTTCTGCCCGATCAGGCGCGCCAGTTCCGCGAGCGGATCGCTCGTGGAATTGGATTTCGGCTGGTCCTCGTCGGAATAGTCCGAACGCTTCTCCGCCATACTCATACTGTCACCGGTCCCCTTAGACAGCGCAACCAACCCCCGCCTTGCGTCAGATCGCACCGTCCAGTTCAACAGATGGCGCCGAATTATCGGCGACCCCTCGCCGCAACCCGTGCCGCGTTACTCGGTGAGCCCTGCCACCCCGGGGATGGCCTCCAATGGCACCGAGCGAGATTACCGCATCTCCTCAGGCGCCCCAACTCCAAGCAGCGAAAGCCCGGAGTTCAGGACGGTGGCGACCCCTTGAACGAGTGCGAGGCGCGCCGCTGTCAGTCTTGGATCACTTTGGATAATGAACCGTAAATGTGGCGAGTCTTTGCCGCCCTTGGTCCAGAGTGCGTGAAATTCGCTTGCGAGTTCATAGAGATAAAAGGAAATCCGGTGCGGCTCGTGGGCGCTCGCCGCCGACTCGACGAGGCGCGGGTAAGCGCCAATTTTCTTCATCAATGCCAGTTCGGACTCGTCGGTCAGCAGCCCGAGCGGCGCCTGCGCCAACCAGGCCGCGCGCGTCTCATCGTCCACAGGAAGCTCGGGCACGGTCTCGCGCGCATTGCGGAAAATCGAGTGCGCCCGGGCGTGGCCGTACTGGACGTAGAACACCGGATTGTCGCGCGACTGCTCGATCACCTTCGCGAGGTCGAAGTCGAGCACGGCGTCGTTCTTGCGGTAGAGCATCATGAAGCGGACGGCGTCCTTGCCGACTTCGTCCACCACTTCACGCAATGTGACGAAGTCCCCGGACCGCTTCGACATTTTGACCGGCTCACCGGCCCGAAGCAACCGCACCAGCTGCACGATCTTGACGTCGAGATCGGCCGCGCCGCCGCTGACCGCTTTGACCGCCGCCTGCATCCGCTTGATGTAGCCGCCATGGTCGGCGCCCCACACGTCGATCATTTCGCGGAAGCCGCGGTCGAACTTCGACTGGTGGTACGCGATGTCCGACGCGAAATAGGTATAGCTGCCGTCCGACTTCATCAGCGGGCGATCGACGTCGTCGCCGAACGCGGTGGCGCGGAACAGCGTCTGCTCGCGGTCCTCCCAATCCTCGATCGGGGCACCTTTCGGCGGCGCCAGCCGGCCTTCGTAGATCTTGTCCTCGGCGCGCAACGCCGCAATCGTCGCAGCGACCTCGTCGGACGGTCCGGCGACCAGCGCGCGCTCGGAGAAGAACACGTCATGCACGACGTTCAGCGCCGCGAGATCCTCGCGGATCGCTGCCATCATCATGTCGATGGCTTGGGCGCGCACGGGCGCAAGCCAATCCTGCTCCGGCTCCTGCTTCAATGACGCGCCATATTCGGCGGCGAGCGCTTGCCCGACGGGCTTCAGATAGTCGCCCGGATAGAGCCCTTCCGGAATCGTGATCGTCTCGCCGAGCGCCTCGCGGTAGCGCAGGTAGGCCGAGCGCGCGAGCACATCGACCTGCGCGCCCGCATCGTTGATGTAGTACTCGCGCGTGACCTTTTGCCCGGCGAAATCGAGCAGGTTGGCGAGCGCGTCGCCGAACACCGCGCCGCGGCAATGCCCGACATGCATCGGGCCGGTCGGATTGGCCGAGACGTATTCGACATTGACCGGCTCGCCCCCGGCGGCGCCGCGGCCGTAGTTGGCGCCGGCACGAATCGCGCTGCGCAGCGCGTCCGCCCACACCGCCGGCTTCAGCGTCAGATTGATGAAGCCCGGCCCCGCGACGTCGACCTTCTCGATCAGGTCGTCGGCGCGCAGCTTGTCGGCAATCAGGTCTGCGAGCTCGCGCGGCTTCCTCCTGGCGTCCTTCGCCAGCACCATGGCGGCATTGGTCGCCATGTCGCCATGCGTGGCGTCGCGCGGCGGCTCGACCACGACGCGCGCAAGATCGAGCGCGGGCAGCGCACCCGACGCAATCAGCGCCTGGTTCGCCGCGATCACACGCGCGTGCACGGTCGCGAAAATATTGGAGGAATCCGCCGACATGTCCGATTTGTCTGGTTTTGTGAGCGCGCGCTATCGCAAGAATCGACAGTCAGGTCAAACTTTCGGAAACAGCCTGGCGTGCTCGCTGAGCGCGAAACCGTCGGTCATCCCGGCGATGAAGTCCGCGACCCGGCGCGCCCGCGCGGCGACGTCGGCGGGATCGAGCCCCTGTGCCCATTCGCCCGGCATGTCCTGCGGCGACACGAAGAAGCGCGCGAACAGCTCGCGCACCACGACCTCGGTGTTGTCCATCACGCCGATCACGCGCGGATGGCGGTACATGTTGGTCCAGAGGAATTCCTTGATCGCGCGATCGGCCGACGCCATCAGGGCCGAGAAGGCGACCATCGGCGTGCCCGCGGCGCGCACCTCGTCGGCGGAGGTCGGCGCCGCCGCGCCGAGGCGCCGTATGCTTTCGCCGACCACATCCTCGATCAGCCTGCCGATCAGGCGGCGCACCAGCTCGTGCGTCAGGCGCGCCGGATCGATGCCCGGATACTGGTCGCGCACCTCGCGCAGCAGTCCGCCGAGCACCGGCAGGGCGGCGAGATCGGAGATCGCGAACAGGTCGGCGCGCAGCCCGTCGTCGAGGTCGTGCGCGTCGTAGGCGATGTCGTCGGCGATCGCCGCCACTTGCGCTTCAGCGCAGGCGTGGCTCCAGAGCGCCAGATCATGAATGGCGTTGTAGTCGGCGATCACCTGCGGCACGCCGTTCTCACGGTACTTGCCGGTCGCCTTGCCGTCCGCGTCGATCAGCGGCCCGTTGTGCTTGACGATGCCTTCGAGCGTTTCCCAGGAGAGATTGAGGCCGTCGAAACCGGGATAGCGGCGCTCGGTGGCGGTGACGGTGCGCAAGGTCTGGGCGTTGTGATCGAAGCCGCCGAAATCGGCGAGGCACGCATCGAGCGCGCGCTCGCCCGCATGCCCGAACGGCGTATGGCCGAGGTCATGGCTCAGCGCCAGCGCCTCGGCAAGATCCTCGTCGAGGCCGAGCGAGCGCGCGAGCGCCCGGGCGATCTGGGTGACTTCGAGGGTGTGGGTCAGCCGGGTGCGGTAGTGGTCGCCCTCGTGGAACACGAAGACCTGGGTCTTGTGCTTGAGGCGGCGGAACGCAGTGGAATGGATGATCCGGTCGGCGTCGCGCCGGAACGGGTTGCGGGAACCGCTTTCCGGCTCAGGGTGCAGCCGCCCGCGGGTCCGCGAGAAGTCCTCCGCATAGGGCGCACGGCCCGCATTCATGCCAAATCCCGCAATTTCCGCCCGATTGACCGGGACCTCCGGTGTACCTAACTATCATGCCATGGACAGCGTCACCATTTCGGACAGCGCCGCGCGGCGCATCGGTGAGATTCTCAAGAGCGAGCCGCAAGGCGCGATGCTGCGCGTCTCGGTCGAAGGCGGCGGCTGCTCGGGCTTCCAGTACAAGTTCGACATCGAGCGCGCCAAGGCGGATGACGACCTGGTGCTGGCGCGCGACGGCGCCGTGGTGCTGATCGACCCGGTGTCGGTGAACTACATGGCCGGGTCGCAGATCGACTTCGTCGACGACCTGATCGGACAGTCTTTCAAGATCAACAATCCGCAGGCCACCGCGAGCTGCGGCTGCGGAACCAGTTTTTCGCTTTAATTGGGTTTGAGACCCGCGGCCTTCGCGAACACCGCATATCGCGTGATCTCGTCTTTGACATGCGTGTCGAACTGCGACGGCGTCATCGGCATCAGCTCGACGCCGAGCGTCGCAAGTTTCTCGCGCACGGTTGGCGAAGCGACCGCCGCCGCCATCTCGCGATTGAGCTTGTCGACAATCTCCTTCGGCGTCTTGGCTGGTACGAACGCGCCGATCCAAAACGTGTAATCCGAATCAACATAACCCGCTTCCAGCGTCGTCGGCACGTCCGGCAGCGCCGACGCACGCTTCGGGCTCGACACGGCTAGTCCCAACAGCTTGCCCTCTCGGATATGCGGCAGCGCCGTCGCGATCGGGCAGAAGTAGTATTCGACACGACCCGAGAGCACTTCGGTTATCGCCTCGGCTCCGCCTTTGAACGGGATGTGCTGGGCCTCGTATCCGGCAGCGATACGGAAGCGCTCGGCGCTCAAGTGAACCGCCGAGCCGACGCCGACCGAGGCGAAATTGAACGTGCCGGGTTTCGCCTTCGCGGCGGCGACGAATTCCTGGATCGTCTTGAGGCCCTTTGCCGGCGAGATGATCAGTACATTCGGCACGCTGCCAATGGCGCCAACGGCAACGAAGTCGCGCGCGACGTCATAGGCGAGATTGGGATAGATCGCGGGCGTGATCGTATGCGCGGATGAGTTGACCAGGAGCGTGTAACCGTCGGGATCGGCCTTGGCGACGGCCACCGAACCAATCGTGCCGCCCGCCCCGGCCCGGTTTTCCACGATGATCGGCTGGCCGAGCTGGCTCGAGAGCTGATCGAATACGATGCGAGGAATAATATCGGTCGCGCTACCCGCGCCGAACGGGATGATTACGCGGATCGGTTTTGTCGGGTAGCTTTGGGCAAACGCGCTGCCGCACGCCGCGAGTACGAACGTCAATCCAAATATGAGACCCCGCCGCATGTGTCGCTCCTGCCGGGGCCCCGGCAAGAGCAGGCGGGAACATGCCGATTGCTGTCAGTAGTTCCCGTGCGCCGCGATGTCTAGGTGAATTGCACCTGTGTGCTACTCTGCCGCAACCGCCGTCGGCCGGCCGTGCCCCTCGACCTCCTGCAGCTGCGGTTCGAGGCGGCGCTTGAGGATGCGGTCGATGCGGTCGAGATAGAGATAGACGACCGGCGTGATGTAGAGCGTGAGCAATTGCGATACGCACAGTCCGCCGACCACCGCGATGCCGAGCGGCTGACGCAGCTCCGCGCCCGCGCCGGTGCCGAGCGCGATCGGCAGCGCGCCGAAGATCGCCGCGAAGGTCGTCATCATGATCGGGCGGAAGCGCAGCAGGCACGCTTCGCGGATCGCGGCCTCCGGACCGACGCCGACGCGGCGGCGTTCGAGCGCGAAGTCGATCATCATGATGGCGTTCTTCTTCACGATGCCGACCAGCATCACGATGCCGATCATCGCGATCACGGACAGCTCCATGCCGAACGCCATCAGCATGATCAGTGCGCCGACGCCCGCCGACGGCAGGCCGGAGATGATCGTGATCGGGTGGATGAAGCTTTCGTACAGGATGCCCAGCACCACGAAAGCGGCGAACACGGCGGCGAGCACCAGGATGCCCTGCCCTTTCAGCGACTCCTGGAACACCTGCGCATTGCCCTGGAAGCCGGTGGTGATCGACAGCGGCAGATTGGACTCGCGCTCGAGCTGCCGGATCGCGTCGACGGCCTGACCGAGCGAGGTGCCCGGAACGAGGTTGAACGAGATCGTGACCGAGGGCTGCTGGCCCTGGTGATTGACCTGCAGCGGTCCCACCTTCGGTACCAGCCGCGTCACCGCGCTGATCGGGATCGACAGGCCGTTCGGGGTGCTGCTGCCCATGACGCCGCCGCCGGCGGTGACGGCCGCGGTGGTGTTGGCGAGACTGGTCTTGAGATAGATCTTCGACAGGCCGGTCGTGTCGGCCTGGAACTCCGGCCGCGTCTCCAGGATGATCTGGTAGTCGTTGATCGGCGTATAGATCGTGGCGACCTGGCGATTGCCGAAGGCGTTGTAAAGCTCCTGGCGAATCTGGTCGACCGAGATGCCGTAGAACGCCGCCTTCTCGCGATCGATCTCGATCTCGATCTCCGGATTCTTGATGTAGAGATCGCTGTTGACGTCGCGCAGCCCTTCGATCGTCTTGACCTTCTCGAGCATCTCGTCCGACACGCGATAAAGCGTCTCGGTCTCGCTCGACTGCATGGTGTACTGGAATTCGCCCTTGGAAATGCGTCCGCCGAGATTGATGTTCTGGATTCCGCGGTAGTAGACCGCCATGCCGACCACGCTGCCGGTGGCGCGACGGAGCCGCTGCAGCACGACCCCCATGCTGTCGCGTTCCTTTTTCGGCTTGAGCACGACGAACATTCGGCCGGTATTGTTGGTCGCGTTCGGCCCGCCGACACCGACCGTGGAGTTGACGTAATCAACCGCCGGGTCCTTCCCGACGATCTCGGCAATCGCCTGCTGGCGCTCGCGCATGGCGCGGAACGAGATATCGGCCGGTCCCTCGACCGTGACCGAGAGAAATCCCGTGTCCTCGACCGGGAAGAAGCCCTTCGGGATCACGACGTAGAGATAGACCGTCCCCGCCATCGTGCCGAGCGTCACCATCAGGGTGATCGACTTGTATTTGAGCACCTTGTCGAGGGTCCATTCGTAGCCGCGGAGCCACGAATTGAACATCCGCTCGAACAGCCGCAGCACGACGTTCTGCTTCTCACCCTCATGATGCGTGCGCAGCACGCGCGCGCAGAGCATCGGCGTCAGCGTCAGCGAGACGAAGCCGGACACGATGATCGCCACAGCGATGGTGACGGCGAATTCGCGGAACACGCGCCCCACCATGCCGCCCATCAGCAGCACCGGGATGAACACCGCGATCAGCGAGACGGTGATCGAAATGATGGTGAAGCCGATCTCGCGCGCGCCCTTCAGCGCCGCCTCGAACGGCCGCATCCCGCCCTCGATGTGGCGCACGATGTTTTCCAGCATCACGATCGCGTCGTCGACGACGAATCCGACCGACAGCGTGAGCGCCAGCAGCGTCATGTTGTTGATCGAGAAATTCAGCGCATACATCACCGCGCAGGTCGCGATCAGCGAGATCGGCACCGCGAGCGCCGGAATGATCGTGGCCGAAACCGTCCGCAGGAACAGGAAGATCACCAGGATGACCAACCCGATCGCGATCAGCAGCGTCTCCTGCACGTCGTACACCGACTCGCGCACCGAGATGGAGCGATCCATCAGCACTTGCATGTTGATGGCGGCCGGAATCTGCGACCGGTAGGCCGGAATGCGCTCCTTCACCGAGTCGACGACCGCGACCGTGTTTGCGTCGGGCTGGCGCTGGATCGCGAGCACGACCGACCGGTTGCCGTTGAAGAAGCTGGCGATGCGCGTGTTCTCCACGCCGTCGATGACGTTTGCGATCTCTTCGAGCTTGACCGGCGCGCCGTTGCGGTAGGCGACGATGACGTTGCGATAATCCGCCGCCTTGCTGATTGCGGCGGAGGCCGAGAGCGTGATGTTCTGCCGCTCGCCGGCGATGGTGCCGACCGGGGTATTGGAATTGGCCTTGGTGAGCGCCGTGCGGATATCTTCGAGCGAAATATTGCGCGCGGCGGCCGCGACCGGATCCGCCTGAACGCGCACGGCGAACTTTTGTCCGCCATAGACCAGCACCTGCGCGACGCCGGGCAGTTGCGAGATCTGCTGCGCCAGGACGGTCTGCCCGTATTCGTCCACCGTCGACATCGGGAATGTCGGCGAATTCAGGCTGATGAACAGCACGGGGAAGTCGCCCGGATTCACCTTGCGAAAGAACGGCGGGGTGGTCATTTCGACCGGCAGGCGTCGTGCCGCGACCGTGAGCGCGGTCTGCACGTCGAGCGCCGCACCGTCGATGTTGCGGTTGAGATCGAACTGCACCGTGATCGTCGTGATGCCGAGCGCGGACGTCGAGGTCAGCGCGCTGATGCCGGCGATGGTGGAGAGCTGGCGCTCGATCGGCGCGGCGACCGAGGCCGCCATCGTCTCCGGGCTCGCGCCCGGCAGGGTCGCCGTGATGGAGATGGTCGGGAAGTCGACGGCGGGAAGCGCCGAGACGGAGAGCAGCCGGTACGCGAAGGCCCCGAAGACGATCAGCGACGCCGTGATCAGCGTCGTCATCACGGGGCGGCGGATACAGGCTTCGGAAATCCCCATTCGACGTCTCGCCTTTGGTCAGCTACCGGCTTTCTTCGCCGCACGGATTGCGACGCGTGCGCCGTTTGTCAGTTGCAGATGTCCGTTCACGACGACCGCGTCGCCGTCATCGACGCCGCTCTGGAGCACCGTCACATCGCCGAGCGTGCGCGCGACCTTCACCGGGTGCAACTCCGCGACATCGTTCTTGATGACGTAGACGAAGTTGCCGGATTGGCTGACCTGCACGGCTGCCGAAGGCACCGTGACCGCCTCCTCATTGCGCAAATTCAAATAGGTCAGCACCAGCGTACCGGGCCACAGCAGCTCGGTCTCGTTCGGCATGTTGGCGCGCACGTTGATCATGCCGGTCGCGGCATCGACCGTGTTCTCGATCATGGCGATGCGGCCGATGGCGCGTTTCGACTCGCCCGGAATGATTGCTTCAACGCTGGACGAGCCCTCCGCGATCGCGTCGCGCAGCGCGGGCAGCTGCAGTTGGGGCATCGGAAACGAGACATAGACCGGCGCGGTCTGGATGATGGTGGCAATCGCCAGCAGGTCGGCGGAGCGCACGAAATTGCCGACCTTCACGGTGGCCGCGCTGATGCGTCCGGTGATCGGCGCGCGGATCGTCGTATAGCTGAGCTGCACCTGCAGATTCTTCAGGATCGCTTCATCGGCCTTCAGCGCCGCCGCGTAGACGGCGGCCTGGGTCTTGGCATTGTCGAGATTGGTGATCGGCGTCGCGTTCTTCGCCACCAGCTCGGTGTAGCGGCGCATGTCGCGCTCGGCGCCTTCGAGCTGCGCCTTGTCGCGCAGGATGTTGCCTTCGGCCTGAAGGACCTGCGCCTCGATCGCGCGTCCGTCGAGCTTGATCAGGGCGTCGCCCTGCTTCACCCGCGCGCCATCGGAGAACAGTATCTCGGTGATCTCGGTATCGAGGCGGCTCTTGATCGCAACGCTGGCGATCGGCGTTACGGTCCCGAGGGCCTCGATCTGAACGGGTGTCGACTTCTTGACCGCGGTCGCAACTTCGACCGCCACGAGCCGCGGCGCGGCAGGCGCCTGCGCCACTGCCCCCTGCGGGGCGAAAAGGGCAGGATTCCACTTCCATGTCGCTGCGGCGGCTCCCGCCACGGCGAGCACAACCACTACGGCCAACGTGCTTCGCTTCGTCACGCGTTCAAGGCCCCGGGTCGGAACGCCCGCGGCCCCCTCTGGTTTTCCTCGTCCCCCCGGACGCAGTGCACCGGCAAAGTCGACTCTGCGCCCTTGCCAAGAGGCGGACAACTAACACATTTGTTTCAACGTGTATAAGTCCGTATCGCGCAATTTACCGTGCGCAGCCCCACCGGTATTGGGCATGGTGAACATCCTCGGACCGGACCCATGCGCATTGCCACCTGGAACGTCAATTCGGTCAAGCAACGGGTCGAGAACCTGAGCGCGTGGCTGAAGGAACGCCAGCCCGAGATCGTCTGCCTGCAGGAAACGAAATGCCAGGACGAGGCGTTCCCGCGCGAGCCGTTCGAGGCGCTGGGCTACAACGTCGCAATCCATGGGCAGAAGACCTTCAACGGCGTCGCGATCCTGTCGAAGCTCGCCTTCGACGAGGTGACGCCGCGCCTGCCCGGCGACCCGGAGGACGACCACGCGCGCTTCCTCGAGGCCGTGGTGTCGACACCTACCGGCGCGCTGCGGGTGGCGTCGATCTACCTGCCCAATGGCAACCCGGCCGATACTCCAAAATACGACTACAAGATCAAATGGATGAGGCGT
>Ga0207683_10005439_pt1 | contig 10906 bp, 12 predicted proteins | sample KBSM73metaG_FD_184333 | JGI IMG/M metagenome (GOLD analysis project Ga0207683, IMG submission 184333) | Miscanthus rhizosphere microbial communities from Kellogg Biological Station, Michigan, USA - KBS M7-3 metaG (SPAdes) (version 2) | ecosystem: Host-associated > Plants > Roots > Rhizosphere >...
TTCAACTGAGCGATGGCGGCGGCGCGGAAGGTGTCGCCCGCCGCGAGCACCACCTTGCGGCCCTCGGCCGAGAGCTTCGAGGCGAGCTTGCCGATCGTCGTGGTCTTGCCGGAGCCGTTGACGCCGATGACGAGGATGACGAACGGCTTGGCGTCGCCGATCACCAGAGGCTTCGCCACGGGGCTGAGGATTTTCGCAACCTCGGCGGCGACCACCGCCTTCACCTCGTCGGGCGTGATGCCCTGGCTGTAGGCGCCCAGGCTGATCACCGTGGTAACGCGATGGGCGAGGTCGTAGCCGAGGTCCGCGCGCACCAGCGCGTCCTGGATCATGTCGAGCTTGGCCGGGTCCATCGGACCCTTGGTGACCAGATCGGCGATCGCCGAGCCGATCTGGGACGATGTACGCTTGAGCCCGCCGGTGAGACGGCTGAGCCAGCCTCTTTTTTCGCCGCTTTCGTTCGTGCTGTCGTTCATTCTGTCGGTCGCCACATTCTCAACGCGTCACCACCGCACTCTCAAAGTGTCACCCCCGGGCTTGACCCGGGGGTCCATCTTCCTTCGTAAGATGGATTGCCGGGTCAAGCCCGGCAATGACAATCGAGAGGTCATGCCCCCAGAAGACATATTGAGCCGCCTGCTCTACCGCGACGGGCTGATGTTGATCATCGACAAGCCCGCCGGGCTTGCCGTGCACAAGGGGCCGGAGGGCCGAAGAGGCGGCGCCAGCATCGAGGACTATTTCGATGCGCTGCGCTTTGGCCTGCCGCGGATGCCGGCGCTGGCGCACCGTCTGGACAAGGAAACCTCCGGCTGCCTGGTGCTCGGCCGGCATCGCAAGGCGCTGGCCGACCTCAATCTGCTGTTCCGCAATGGCAAGGTCGGCAAGACCTACTGGGCCGTGGTCGAGGGCGGGCCCGAGGCCGACGAGGGGCGCATCGACATGCCGCTCGGCCGGCTCGACGACACCCGCGGCTGGTGGATGAAGCACGATCCGGCCGGGCTGCCGTCGGCGACGACCTGGAAGGTGCTGGGCCGCGCCGATGGCTTTAGCTGGCTGGCGCTCGAACCGCTGACCGGGCGGACGCACCAGTTGCGCGTGCACTGCTCGGAGATGGGCTTCCCGATCCAGGCCGACAACATCTACGGCAAAGCGCAGCGCCACGCGCCGGGCATGCATCTGCACGCGCGCGAGATCGTGGTGCCGCTCTACCGGAACAAGCCGCCGATCAAGGTCGTCGCGCCGGTGCCGCCGCACATGAGGGAAAGATTGAAGGCGTGCGGCTGGGATGAGGAACTGGACAAGCAGCTTGTCACGCCGCCTGCGCCGTCCCGGCCTCGCGCTGAGGCCGCGAAGCAGCCTCAGTAGATCGTCTGCATCATCCGCGCCGGAGCAAGCCGGTCGTGCTCCTCGCCGCCCAGCTTGCCGCCGCTGATCTCGGCGAGGATTTTTCCGGCGGTCGGCAGGCTGGCGCGTTCTACGTGCAGCAACGGGTCCCAGAGCTTGGATCGCACCAGCGCCTTGGCGCACTGGAAGAACACCTGCTCCACCGCAATCACCAGCACGCAGCGCGGTGCCTTGCCCTGCATGGCGAAGCTCGCGCACAGCTCCGGATCGGTCGAGATGGTGGCGCGGCCCATGACCCGTACCGTCTCACTGACGCCCGGGATGAGGAAGATCAGCGCGATGCGCGGATCGGTCACGAGATTGCGCAGGCTGTCGATGCGATTGTTGCCGCGGCGATCGGGCAGGATAACGGTCTTGTCGTCGACCACGCGCACGAAACCCTTGGGGTCTCCGCGCGGCGAGGTGTCGAGGCCGTCCGGTCCGCTGGTCGCCATGACGCAGAACGGCGAGGCCTCGATCAGCGCGCGATACGCCTTGGTGATCCGGTCGGTCTCCTTGACCCGGGCGGGCGGATAGACCTCCTCGGGAAACACCGCCTCAAGCTCGGCCAAAGTGGAGATGACGTGGTTGGATCCATTCGCTGCCATGATTTTCTCTCTCTCTCGCGCCAGAATATCACGCCGCCAGCAGTTGTCGCCCGTCGTGGCCGGTGACCGCTATATCCAGCATCAGCCCCGGTTCGGCCGGCGTATGAAGCCGCACCGGCGTGAATTGCGGGGTACGGCCGATGCCGCCGCGCTCGGTCAGGACGCGGCGGCGCGCGCCAACTTCGCCGTCGAGATGGCGGCGCAGCGCGGCCTCGCCCTTCTCGCGGAGACACCGGGCGCGGTTCTTGATGATATCACCCGCGACCTGCGGCATGCGGGCAGCCGGCGTGCCGGGGCGCGGCGAGAACGGGAAGACATGAAGCTGCGTCAACCCGCATTCGTCGACCAGATCGAGCGAGCGGTTAAACATCGCCTCGGTCTCGGTCGGGAAGCCGGCGATGATGTCGCCGCCGAAGGCAACTTCAGGCCGCAGGCGCCGCACCTGATTGCAAAAGGCGATGGCGTCGGCGCGAGAGTGGCGCCGCTTCATGCGCTTGAGGATCATGTCGTCACCGGCCTGCAACGACAAATGCAGATGCGGCATCAGCCGGGCGTCCTCCGCCAGAGCGTCGAGCAGGTCGGCGTCCGCCTCCACCGAATCGATCGACGACAGCCGCAGCCGCTCAAGCGCGGGCACGTGTTTGAGGATTTGCTTCACCAAGAGACCCAGGCCCGGCGCGTAGCTCGTGATATCGACGCCGGTTAGCACGATCTCGCGATAGCCGTTCTCGGCCAGGCGGCGCGCCTGCTCGACCACGTCAGCGATCGGGGCCGAGCGGGAATTGCCGCGGCCGAACGGGATGATGCAGAAGGTGCAGCGGTGGTCGCAGCCGTTCTGCACCTGGAGAAACGCGCGGGTGTGGCCCGCAATGCTGTCGATGCGATGCAGCGCGGTCTCCGTCACCGCCATGATGTCGCCGACGACGATTTTTTCACTCACGCCAAGCTTCGCCCAGTGCGCCGCGTCCAGCTTCTCTTCGTTGCCGAGTACATGATCGACTTCGGCCATTTCGCCGAAGATTTTCGGATCGGTCTGCGCCGCGCAGCCGGTCACCACGATCTTCGCATCGGGACGCTCGCGGCGAATCTTGCGGATGGTCTGGCGCGCCTGCTTCACCGCTTCGCCGGTGACCGCGCAGGTGTTGATGACCACGGCATCGACAACGCCCGCAGAACCGGCCTCGCGGCGGATCACCTCCGATTCAACGGCGTTGAGCCGGCAGCCGAAGGTGACGACCTCCAGACTCACGCCACACCGGCCTTGGCGAAGAGCGCCGGCGCGAACGTCCCCTCAAATTCGAATTCGACCGGCCCGGTCATCAGCACGTGGCTGTCGCTCTCGCGCCAATCGATGGCGAGATTGCCGCCCGGCAAGGTGACGCGCACCTTGCGTCCGGTTCGCTTCAACCTCGCGGCAGCGACCGCGGCGGCGCAGGCTGCCGACCCGCAGGCTTTGGTCAGGCCGGCGCCGCGCTCCCAGGTGCGAATGACGATGTGCTCCTTCGACTGGATCGCGCAGAGCGTGATGTTGGCGCGCTCCGGAAACATCGGGTGGTTTGCCAAAAGCGGTCCGATCTTGGCGAGTTCATAGGCGTTCACGTCATCGACCCAGAACACCGCGTGCGGATTGCCCATGCTGACAACCGAGGGGGAATGCAGGATCGGCTTGTCGATCGGGCCGATCTGCAATTCGATCGCGCGGGTGTCGCGGAACTCCTCGGCCAGCGGAATCTCGTTCCAGGCAAAGCGCGGCGCGCCCATGTCCACGGTGAACAGCCCGTCGGCGTTCTTCCAGGTGTTGAGCACGCGGCCATCGACCTCGAACGAAAGCCTGTCCTTGCCGCTCTCCTTGGTGATCAGCGAGGCGACGCAGCGCATGCCGTTGCCGCAGGCGCCGGCCTCGGAGCCGTCGTTGTTGTAGATGCGGACGAGCGAATCGGTGCCCGCCGTGCGCGGCGGATAAAGCGCCATGAGCTGATCGTAGGGCGCGCCGCCGGGCTGCGCCGCCGCACGCGCATCGGCCGCGCTGATCGCGGCCGGCTGCCGACGCATATCCACCACCACGATCTCGTTGCCGAGACCGTTCATCTTGACGAAAGGCCGGTTGGCGAGCGCGCTCATGAAAACTCTTATTGAAGCATGATCTTTTCCGAAAACCGGTACCCACTTTTCGGCATCATGCTCACGTTTATATGGGAAATGGCCGAATAATGGCCAGAGCGAGCCATTCCCACCGCTGGCGATCACAGGTTTTCGATTATTCCGCCGCATCGCCGTCGTGGTAGATTCAACCGATTCTTCGCGCGCGGAGCCGGAAGCGCGCCATTTTCATGGAGATTTCGATGACCTGCCTCTGGCGGGCGACAACCCTGGCTGCGGTCCTCGCGGTCGGCATCGCCTCATCTGCATTCGCGCAAGCGCCCACCCCGGGCGCGCCGCCTCCGCCGCCTGCGCCCAAGGCCGCGACGCCAGCGCCGAACAAGGACACGTCTGGCGTCGACGTGACGCTGACGCCCCGGACCATCATCTACATGAAGGGCAACGGAAGCTGGGACAACGCGCTGGAAACCCTTCAGGACGCGTTCAAGTCGGTCTATGCGTTCCTCGACAAGCAGGGCATTGCGCGGACCGGCCCGCCGATGACGATCTACACCGAGTTCGACGATACCAACTTCACGTTCCAGGCGGCGGTGCCGATCGCCGAGCAACCGAAGGACCCGCCCAAGGGCGACATGGCGGTCGGCCAGACCCCGGGGGGTAAAGCGCTCCGATTCGCCTACAAGGGCTCCTTCCATCAGATGGAAGACACGATCTACAACGCCATTCCCGAGTATCTCGACGAGAAGCAGCTTGAGCCATCGGGCACCTTCATCGAGGAATACCAGACCGATCCGGTGACGACTCCGGAGGACCAGTTCGACATCTCGATCTTCGTGCTGCTGAAGTAGCGGCGCCGACCTGCCAGCCAACCGATATCAGCGGTCGGTGGGTCAAGCAGCGATCGGCTGCCGCGTCTGGAACGCGCGCAGGATCGCGTAGCAGGCGCCGGCCGCCGCGAGATGCTTGAGCGCGTGCCCAGCCATCAGGTGGCCGCCCGACGCATAAATCGCGGCGTCGGTTGCCTCAAGCACCTTGGCGAGCAGATACCAGCCCGCGGCGGCAAACCAGTACCAGGTCCCGGTGTACTTCGGCACGAACAGCCAGAAGGTCAGCGGCAGCACGAGGCAAGGGAAGAACTGCACCCAGGCGTAGAGCCGCAGGTCATCGGTCCGCAGCCACACCAGGAGGCTGACGATGCCGAGCAGGACCAGCGGCCAGAGCAGCGCCCTCCCCACCTTGGCATCGATCCGTTCTTCCACCACGTTCGAAAGGATCGCCATGAACGCGATCGACATCGGCAGGCGATCCCAGAACAGGCCGGCGTCGTCCGGATTCCAGTGGTAGTAGGACGAGCTGAAGCCGGTCAGGAACACGCCGAGGAAAAACACGCCACCCGCGGACATGTCGCAGCGAAAATATCGCAGCCCGGCCGCACCAACGAGAATGAAGGGCACGTTGGAAACCACGTTCCAGAAATTCGGGATGCCGAGCAGCGTCTTCTGATCGGCGAACCGGTGATAGTCCTGCGGCTGCGGGATCGGCGGAACCAGCAGGAAGAGGCCCAGCAGCGAAACCGCCGCCAGACCGAACAAGCACATGAGCGGGTGAGACCGAATCGCCCCGAGAAGCCCCATTTGCCTTCAATAGCACGGCGATTTGACCGCTTGCGATGGGCTCCGGCCACCCTAATGATTGACGATCCGGGGCCCGGCCCGTATGGTCCCCCCGCTCTCAAAAAGAGCTGGAATTCCCGTACTGCCGACCGGTCCGAGAGGCCGGAGGCCCCCGCCCGACAGCGCGATGCGCCCTCGGGCGTCGATGTGTTTTATGCCCGGCCGCTTATGGCCAGAGCTTAGGAGTTGACGACTTTGTTCGACAACCTGTCGGAAAAGCTATCCGGCATTCTCGACGGCCTGACGCGGCGCGGCGCGCTGTCGGAGCAGGACGTCGATGCGGCGCTGCGCGAGGTTCGCCGCGCGCTGCTGGAGGCCGACGTTGCGCTCGACGTGGCGCGCGCCTTCATCGAGCAAGTGAAGAAGCGCGCGGTCGGCGTCGACGTGATCAAGTCGGTCACACCCGGCCAGATGGTCGTCAAGATCGTGCACGACGAGCTGATCGCGACGCTTGGCTCCGACGCGCAGCCGATCGATCTCAACGCCGCCGCTCCGGTGCCGATCATGATGGTCGGGCTGCAGGGCTCCGGCAAAACCACCACCACCGCGAAGATCGCCCGGCGGCTGCGCGAGCGCAATTCCAAGGTGCTGATGGCCTCGCTCGACACGCGCCGTCCCGCGGCGATGGAGCAGCTCGCCATTCTCGGCCAGCAGATCGAGGTGCCGACCCTGCCGATCGTCGAGGGGCAGTCGCCCGTCCAAATTGCCAATCGCGCGATCCAGGCGGCCAGGCTCGGCGGCTACGACGTGGTGCTGCTCGACACCGCCGGCCGCATCACGCTTGACGAAGACATGATGAACGAGGCGGCCGAGGTCCGGCGCGCGGCCAATCCGCACGAGGTGCTGCTGGTCGCCGACGCGCTCACCGGCCAGGACGCGGTCAATCTGGCGCGCTCGTTCGACCAGCGCGTGGGCCTCACCGGCATCGTGCTCACCCGCGTCGACGGCGATGGCCGCGGCGGCGCAGCGCTATCGATGCGCGCGGTCACCGGCAAGCCGATCAAGCTGATCGGCACCGGCGAGCGCATGGATGCGCTCGAGGACTTCGATCCAAGCCGGATCGCCGGCCGCATCCTCGGCATGGGCGATATCGTCGCACTGGTCGAGAAGGCCGCGACCTCGATCGACCGCGAGCAGGCGATGCGCGCCGCCGAGCGGATGCGCAAGGGCCAATTCGATCTCACCGATTTGCGCGAGCAGCTCGCCGGCATGCAGAAGATGGGCGGGATGAGCGGGCTGATGGCGATGATGCCCGGCGTCGCCAAGATCAAGAGCCAGATGGCCGAGCGCAATCTCGACGACAGCATACTCAAGCGCCAGATGGCGATCATCGACTCGATGACGCCGGGCGAGCGCAAGCACCCCGACGTCCTCAAGGCGAGCCGCAAGAAGCGTATCGCCGCGGGTGCCGGCTCCAAGGTCGAAGAGGTCAACAAGCTCCTGAAGATGCACCGGAGCATGGCCGACATGATGAAGGCCATGGGCGGCGGCAAGGCGCGCGGCCCGATGGCAGGGCTCGCCCGGATGATGGGCATGGGCGGCGGCATGCCGTCGCCAGAGGAAATGGCGAAGCTCGCCGAGAAGATGCCGGGGGGCTTGCCGCAGAACATGCCGGGCATGCCGCCGGCGATGCCGGGAAGCGCCGGACTGCCGGGGCTCGGCAAATTCCCGGGCCTCGGCGGTGGTAGCGGCAAGCTGCCGACGCCGGGCGGACTGCCGGCCGATTTCTTCAAGAAGAAATGAGTTTCAAGATTTAACGAACGCAACCAACGCAAATCAGTCAACCGAAAGGACCACCATGCCTGTTGTCATCCGCCTGGCCCGCGCCGGAACCAAGAAGCGCCCAGTCTATCACATCGTCGCTGCCGACAGCCGCAGTCCGCGCGACGGCCGCTTCATCGAGCGGCTCGGCTATTTCAATCCGCTGCTGCCGAAGGACAAGGAAGACCGCCTCAAGCTCGACATGGACAAGGTGAAGGCGTGGATCGGCAAGGGCGCGCAGCCGTCCGACCGCGTCATGCGCTTCCTCGATGCCGCCGGCGTCGCCAAGCGCGAGAAGCGCAACAATCCGGAGAAGGCGATCCCGCGCAAGGAGCGCAAGGCCGCCCGCGAAGAAAAGCAGAAGATCGCGGACGCCGCCAAGGCCGAAGCCAAGACCAAGGCCGACGCCAAGGTCAGGGAAGACGCCGCTGCCGCTGCTGCCGCGAAGAAGTAGGCATGTAGGACGCCGTGACCGACCGCATCTGCGTTGCCCAGTTCGGCGCGCCGCACGGCGTTCGCGGCGAGGTGAGGCTGCGGTCGTTCACCCAGGACCCGATGGCAATCGCGGCCTATGGTCCGCTGGAAAGCGAGGACGGCGCGCGGCGCTTCACCATCGAAGCGCTGCGGCCGGCGAAGGATCACTTCGTCGCGCGGCTTGCCGGGGTCGCCGACCGCGACGCCGCGGAGAAGCTGACCAACATCAAGCTCTACGTCTCGCGCGATAAGCTGCCGCCGATCGAGGACGACGGGACGTTCTATCACGCCGACCTGGTGGGCCTGACCGCTGTTGCGCCGGACGGCACCCCGCTCGGCACCGTGACGGCGATACTCAACTTCGGCGCCGGTGATCTCGTGGAAATCAAGCCGCAGGGCGGCGGCGAACCGCTGATGGTGCCGTTCACCGACGCCGCGGTGCCGGAGATCGATATCGCCGCGCGCCGCATGGTGGTCGTGCCGCTCAGCACCACCGAGTGACGAACGATGTGGCGCGCCACCATCCTCACGCTGTTCCCGGAGATGTTTCCGGGACCACTGGGGCTGAGCCTCGCCGGCAAGGCGCTGGCGGCAGGCGTCTGGTCGCTCGATGCGCATGACATCCGGGCGCACGCCACCGACCGGCACGGCACGGTGGACGACACCCCGGCCGGCGGCGGGCCGGGCATGGTGATGAAGGCCGACGTGCTGGCCCGCGCCATCGATGCCGTGGCGGCTGACCCCCGCCCTCGCCTGCTGATGAGCGCGCGCGGCGCACCGCTGACGCAAACGCGGGCGTCTGCGCTCGCCCAGGGCGATGGCGCGGTCATCGTCTGCGGCCGCTTTGAGGGCATTGACGAGCGGATCGTTGCCGCCCGGCAGCTCGAAGAGGTGTCGATCGGCGATTTCGTGCTGTCCGGCGGCGAGATCGCGGCCCTGGCTCTGGTCGACGCCTGCGTGCGCCTCATTCCCGGCGTCATGGGCAAGGAGGCATCCGGGGCCGAGGAGAGCTTCTCCGAAGGTCTCCTGGAGTACCCGCATTACACCCGCCCGGGGTTGTTCGAGGGCCGGACCATCCCCGAGGTGCTGACCGGCGGCGACCACGCCAAGGTCAAGGCCTGGCGGCAGGCCGAGGCCGAACGGCTCACCCGGGAGCGCCGGCCGGACCTCTGGGCGGCCTACCAGAACCGCCTCAAAGGCCCCAAATAACGCAGGACCCATACGGGGTGACAAGGCCCGCGCTTTGTCGTAGAAGCTCGCCCGACCCATAAAACAAGCCTAGATGGCGCAGCCAACTGGCGCGCAGCCGACGGAGAATTTGCCATGAACCTCATCCAGACCCTCAACAAGGAGCAGGCCGACAGGCTCTCCGCCGGCAAGACCATTCCCGACTTCGAGCCGGGCGACACCGTGATCGTCAACGTCAAGGTGGTCGAAGGCGATCGCACCCGCATCCAGGCCTACGAAGGCGTCTGCATCGGGCGCTCCGGCCACGGCATCAACGAGAGCTTCACGGTCCGCAAGATTTCCTATGGCGAGGGTGTCGAGCGCGTGTTCCCGCTCCTGTCGCCGATGGTCGACTCGATCAAGCTCGTGCGCCGCGGCAAGGTGCGCCGGGCCAAGCTGTATTATCTCCGCAATCTGCGCGGCAAGTCGGCGCGCATCGCCGAGGGCACGCATCACTCCGGCCAGACCACGGACGTGGCGGACGCCGCCGAGTAGGTTTATCGCGGGCAACCGGGCGGCAGTGCATCAGTGGCGAGCTGACGCAGGCGCATCCCGGAGACATAGCCGCCGTCAAAGAACATAAGCCGGTTCACGGCGTAGCGCAGATCGGCGCTGGCGCAGACATCCGGCTCAGGCGCCGGCTCCGCCGCAGCCGGCGAAGCCAGATCGACCCGGTGGCCCGTTTCGATGACCACCAGTCCCCCGGCCAGGAGGATGGCGATCACGGCGAGATCGATCTTTGTCGGCATCGGCGAATCCGTTCGTACGCAGGATAGCATGCCCTCGCGGCATGCCTTAAACGTCGCGGCGGACCTTTTCGTTGCGCCCTCGAGCGATTAAAAGTGGCGCATGTGTTTGTGATCGCAGGCAAGGACAAGACATGGCACAGCCACGCACCTTCTACGACAAGATCTGGGCCGATCATCTGGTCGACGAACAGCCGGACGGCACGTGCCTCATCTACATCGACCGGCACATCGTCCATGAGGTGACGTCGCCGCAGGCGTTCGAGGGGCTGCGACTCTCGGGCCGCAAGATCCATGCGCCGGACAAGACGCTGCTCGTGGTCGATCACAACGTGCCGACCACCGACCGGACCAAGCCCAATCCGGACAAGGAAAGCTCCGACCAGATCGCGTATCTGGCGGAGAATGCCAAGCTGTTCAATCTGGAATACTACGACGAATTCGATATCCGCCAGGGCATCTGCCACGTCATCGGCCCCGAGCAGGGCTTCACGTTGCCGGGCGTGACGCTCGTTTGCGGCGACAGCCACACCGCGACGCATGGCGCGTTCGGCGCGCTGGCCTACGGCATCGGCACCTCCGAGGTCGAGCACGTCCTCGCCACGCAGACGCTGGTGCAGGTCAAGTCGAAGAACATGCGCGTGACGGTGGACGGCAAACTGCCGCCGAACGTCACCGCCAAGGACATCATCCTCGCCATCATCGGCGAGATCGGCACCGCCGGCGGCACCGGCTATTCGCTGGAATATGCCGGCGAGGCGATCCGCGCGCTGTCGATGGAAGGCCGCATGACGGTCTGCAACATGTCGGTCGAAGCCGGCGCCAAGGCCGGCTTCATCGCGCCAGACGAGAAGGCCTATGAATTCCTCAAGGGCCGCCCCAAGGCGCCGAAGGGCAAGCTATGGGATGACGCGGTGCGTTACTGGGAGAC
>Ga0207683_10005440_pt1 | contig 10905 bp, 9 predicted proteins | sample KBSM73metaG_FD_184333 | JGI IMG/M metagenome (GOLD analysis project Ga0207683, IMG submission 184333) | Miscanthus rhizosphere microbial communities from Kellogg Biological Station, Michigan, USA - KBS M7-3 metaG (SPAdes) (version 2) | ecosystem: Host-associated > Plants > Roots > Rhizosphere >...
CCACCGCGCCGTGCCCGTCACGTTGTCGAAGCGATAGTCGGCGCCGCTGACGCGGACGCCGGCGCGCGGACTGGTGACGGTGCCGACCAGCTCGCGGCCGGTGCGGTTCGTGCCATCAGGGCGAGGTTCCTTGAACAGGTGGAAGTATCCGGCGAAGTGGCCGTCGCCGGAGAGCTCGAAGGCCTCCCTGGCGAAGAACAGCTCGCGCATCCGCTTCAAGTCGAACGTCGACTCCACACGGAAGCTCTGCTCCGGCCAGTACTTCAGATTGACGTCGCCATGGATGGAGTGCCGCGCCCCGTCGGTGATCAGGTCGATCTTGTCGAGGATCACGCGGGAGCCGTCGATCTTGAACCACGAGCGCATCTCGGCGCCGAACGGGACGTAGTCCTGGATCGCCACCTCCCCGTTGGAGAAGCTCGCCTGCCCGCGGTACTCGCGCGACGGCTTCGCCACCGTGACGTCGAGATTGCGCGTGATCACGCGCCACGGCGTCGCCTTGTCTTCGTAGGTGAATTCGCCGCGATAGGCGTGCACCCACTCCGTCGTAGTCGTCCAGGCGCTCTTGCCAGTGGAGGGATTCTTTGGCGTGAGCCGGGGAAGGCTGCTGCCCTTCCCGTCTGGCGGCACTTCGACGTACATCTTCCAGTCGGTCATCTCGATCGAGCGGAGCACGATCCGCTTGTCGAACAGCGTCGACCATGGAATCGACACCTCGACCCGCTTCGCCGTGAGGAACGGCCGGGACGTCGGCTCGAGTCCTTCGATGGTCAGATCTTCGAAGACGAAGTTGCCGGTGAACAGACGGAAGCGGATGCGGCCGATGTGCATCGAACGATCGAGATATCCGGTGGCAAAGGACTCCGCTTTCCCCTTCACCGTCGGCCCGAGGTCGATGCTGACCAGCGTGACCAGCGCCACGGCAATCACGACGGCGAGCGCCAGCAGCACCCAGCGGGCGGCACGCCTGCCGCCACGGAGGATGGGATGGTCGATCAACGCTGTCAGTCGCCGGAACCGCGCCGCCACCGTTGTCCTTTCCTTACGCGCCACCCGCAGGGCGCTGGTCGCTGATCACGACGAGCACCGCGCCGGCATCGACGGTCGAACCCTGCTGCACCCGGACATCGGTCACAACTCCGGCCCGGGACGCACGCACCTCGTTCTGCATCTTCATGGCTTCGAGAACGGCCACCGCCTGTCGCTCTGCCACTTCGTCTCCGGGTTCGACGAGGACGGACACGACGCGGCCGGGCATCGGCGCCACGACGTGGCCGGTGCCTGATCGGCTGCTGCTGCGTCGCTTGCGTCCCGCCGACCCGCTCTGCCGCCACGGCAACGATACCGGGACGGCGGCGCGGTTCACGTGCACGACCAGGTCACCGTCACGCTCGCGCTCGAACGCCACGTCGTAGCTGCGGCGGCTGGCGCGCGCGTCCAGTCCCTCGTCCGCGATCAACAGCGACCAGCTCGCGCCGGCGGGCGACATGTTCACCCGGCAACGGCGATCGCCAAGGGTCACGACCCAGTCGTGCTGATCCGCGCGCAACTCGATGCGGTGCATCCGGCCGCCAACACGCACGTCGATGCTCACTGACGGAGCGCGTCGTAGCGCGCCTGACGCATCCAGGCCGACGGCTGGCGGGGGAACATGCCGGCGGCTTCGTGTCGCTGCACTGCGCCGCCGCTCGGCCGCGAGGCAGGCGTCGAACGGACACCTGACTGTAACGCCACTGCGGCGGCGATGGCGGCGACCTCTTCGTGTGACAAGTCGGGCTCGACGAACGACTGCCCGCGCCGTTGCTGCAAGAGCTCGTCCAGATAGGCCGTGTGAAAGGCGGCAGCGGCGAACGATTCCTCCGCCAGCAGCCAGCGAAAGAACGGGAGGCTCGTTCGCACCCCGACAACCTCGTATTCGTCGAGCGCCCGGCGCATGCGCGCCGTGGCCTGGCTCCGATTCTCACCCCAGGCAATCAGCTTCGAGAGCAGCGGATCATAGAAGACCGGTACGGTCGTGCCGCTCTCCACGCCGCTGTCGTTCCGGATGCCTGGGCCCTCGGGCGCCGTCAGCACCGTGATCTGTCCGGGCGAGGGCATGAAGCCGGTGTCTGCATCCTCGGCGTAGATGCGGCACTCGATGGCGTGCCCCCGTGGCACCAGCAGGTCGTCCGCGTTCAGAGTCAAGCGCTCGCCGGCGGCGATGCGCAGCTGCCACTGGACGAGGTCGACGCCGGTGACCGCCTCCGTGATCGGATGCTCGACCTGGAGGCGCGTGTTCATTTCGAGGAAGTAGAAGTTACCGCTCGCGTCGAGCAGGAACTCGATCGTCCCGGCGTTCACGTACCCGGCAGCGCGCGCCACGGACGCGGCTGCCGCCGCCAGCCGCACCCGCAGGTCGGGCGAGACAACCGGCGACGGACTCTCCTCGACCACTTTCTGCTGGCGACGCTGAATCGAACATTCGCGTTCGACGAACGGCAGGACGGTGCCCTGCTGATCCGCGAGCAGCTGCACCTCCACGTGCCGCGGCCGCTCCAGGCGCCGTTCGAGATAGATGCCGGCATCGCCGAATGCGCTGAGCGATTCCGAACGTGCCGCGCGAATCGCATCGGGCAGCGCGTCTGGATGCGACACGACCCGCATCCCCTTACCGCCACCTCCGGCCACTGCCTTCACCATCAACGGGTATCCGATCGCCGCCGCGAGTGCGGCGACCTCGGCATCGGTCGCATCGGGATCAAGAGGCCCATCCGTACCGGGCACAACGGGAGCGCCGGCCGCAGCGGCCACGCGCCGCGCTTCGGTCTTGCTCCCCATCAGCACGATGGCTTCCGCCGGTGGTCCGATGAACGTCAGGCCGGCGTCGCGACAGGCGTGCGCGAACGCGGCATTCTCGGAGAGGAACCCATATCCGGGATGCACGGCGTCGGCGCCCGACGCACGCGCCGCGGCAACGATGCGGTCGATGCGGAGATAGCTGTCGCTCGACGGCGCCGCGCCGATCCAGCACGCCTCATCGGCCAGGCGTACGTGACGCGCGGTCCGATCGGCGTCGGAATAGACCGCCACCGATGCGAGACCGAGGTCGCGGCAGGCACGTATGACGCGGACCGCGATCTCGCCGCGATTCGCGATGAGAACCTTGTGCAACGGTAGAAAATCTTAGCACTCAGAGCGGGATGTTCCCGTGCTTCTTTGGCGGATTCCGATCGCGTTTGGTCTCGAGCGCCGACAGCGCCGCCACGAGCAGCCGGCGGGTGTCGCGCGGCATGATGATCTCGTCAACGAACCCACGCTCGGCCGCCACGAAGGGATTGGCGAAACGTTCCTCATATTCCGCGGTCCGCTTCGCGATCTCGTCAGGATTGTCGGCGTCCTTGCGGAAGATGATCTCGACCGCGCCCTTCGCCCCCATCACCGCGATCTCGGCGGTGGGCCAGGCATAGTTCAGGTCGCCGCGGAGGTGCTTCGAGGCCATGACGTCATAAGCTCCGCCATAGGCCTTGCGCGTGATGACCGTGATCTTCGGGACCGTAGCCTCGGCATAAGCGAATAGCAGTTTCGCGCCATGCTTGATGATGCCGTGATGCTCCTGCCCCACCCCGGGGAGGAAGCCGGGCACGTCGACGAAGGTCAGGATCGGGATGTCGAAGGCATCGCAGAAGCGGACGAAGCGCGCGCCTTTCTTGGCGGAATTGATGTCGAGCACGCCGGCGAGCACCATCGGCTGGTTGGCGACGACCCCGACCGTGCGGCCCTCGATCCGGCAAAAGCCGATGATGATGTTCGCAGCATGCGCAGGCTGAAGCTCGAAGAAGTCGCCTTCGTCCGCGACCTTACGGATGAGCTCATGCATGTCGTACGGCGTCGCGGCGCTCGGTGGAATCAACGTGTCGAGGCTGTCGTCCAACCGGTCGATCGCGTCCTCGCATGGCCTGATCGGGTCGTCGTGGCGGTTCGAGAGCGGCAGGAAGTCGACGAAGTCCCGGGTCGCGAGCAAGGCGTCGATGTCGTTCTCGAAGGCGACGTCAGCGACACCTGACTTGGTCGTGTGGGTGACGGCGCCGCCCAGCTCTTCCTGGGTGACTACCTCGTTGGTGACGGTCTTCACGACGTCCGGACCGGTCACGAACATGTAGGACGAGTCCTTCACCATGAAGATGAAGTCGGTCATCGCCGGCGAATAGACCGCGCCGCCCGCGCACGGGCCCATGATCAGGCTGATCTGCGGGATCACTCCCGAGGCCAGCACGTTGCGCTGGAACACCTCGGCGTAGCCGCCGAGGCTCGCGACACCTTCCTGAATCCGGGCGCCGCCGCTGTCGTTGAGGCCGATCACGGGGGCTCCCACTTTCATCGCCATGTCCATGATCTTGCAGATCTTCTGGGCATGGCGCTCACTGAGCGAGCCGCCAAACACCGTGAAGTCCTGGGCGAAGGCGTAAACCAGCCGCCCGTTGATCGTGCCGGAGCCGGTCACGACCCCGTCCCCCGGAACCTTCTGCTTTTCCATGCCGAAGTCGGAGCAATTATGCTCCACGAACATGTCATATTCTTCGAAGCTGCCCGGATCGAGCAGGACGCTCAGTCGCTCCCGGGCAGTCAGGCGACCCTTGGCATGCTGTGCCGCGATTCTTTTCTCGCCGCCGCCCAGGCGGGCTAGCTCGCGTCGCTTTTCGAGTTCCTCGATGGTCGTAGCCAAGGGCATTGTCTCCTTGGGGACGGCGTCCTTCCATGGCCAATGCCGATGGTCAACCGCAGCCAGGGCAACACGCTCGCGCTTGCGTAACATTGCTTAGTGCAAAGCACCCCGGCGTGTGTGTATAACGGTTCGGCGATTGTTGCGGTGCAACATCCCCGAATTCATATTAACTTTGATCAACGTTGCGGAACCGCAATGCCGTTTTGCCCGTTCATCCCCAGTTACCGAAACTAATGGAGGAATAAGGGAAAATGCTAACGCGCGTCGGGGTGCCAGTTGAGCCTGTAGCCGAGCCCTCGGCGGTGGATCCAGCACCCGCAACCTTGGTTTGCTTTTCGCACCTGCGGTGGAACTTTGTTTTCCAGCGCCCGCAGCACCTCATGAGCCGCTTCGCACGGGAGATGAATGTCATCTACTGGGAGGAGCCTGTCGATGTTGCACCGCACCAGACAGCTTACCTGGAAGTACGCGAGGCCGCGGACTGCCCGAACGTCCGAGTCGTAGTGCCGCACCTGCCGCAGGGAATGCCTGACCACGCTCGCGAGGCGGCGCTGAGCCGTCTGCTGGACGCCCACGTCGCCTCGATCCGAGGCACTCTCATTGCCTGGTACTACACCCCGATGATGCTTCCTTTCTCGCGGCACATCCATGCCGACGTCACGGTATTCGACGCGATGGACGAACTATCGAAATTCAAGTTCGCGCCGCCGAAGCTGCTCCAACTCGAACAGGAACTGATCGACGGGGCGGATATTGTCTTCACCGGCGGGTCGAGCCTCTACGAGGCCAAGAAGGATCGCCACGCCAGCGTCCATTGCTTCCCATCCTCCGTGGACCGAGCGCATTTCTGCAAAGCGCGCTCCGGCCAGTTTGAACCGGCGGACCAGGAGGATTTGCCCAAACCTCGGCTCGGTTTCTACGGCGTGATCGACGAGCGGTTCGACACGGAACTGCTCGACAGGCTGGCGGTCATGCGGCCGCACTGGTCGCTCGTCATGGTCGGCCCGGTAGTGAAGATAGCCGAGGAGGACCTGCCGAGGCGGCCCAACATTCATTATCTGGGCGGAAAGACGTACGACCAGCTGCCGGGCTATTTGTCGGGCTGGGACGTCGCGCTGATGCCGTTCGCGATGAACGAATCGACCGAATTCATCTCACCGACCAAAACGCCGGAATATCTCGCTGGCGGAAAGCCGGTAGTGTCGACGCCCATCAAGGATGTCATCCGCCACTACGGGCACCTCGAAGGCGTGAAGATCGCCGCAACCCCCGAGGAATTCGTGACGGCCTGCGACGAGGCGCTCGACCTGTCACGGGACCCTGACCGCGATTGGCTCGCCGAAGCCGACCTGCTGCTTTCGTCCTCAAGCTGGGACACGACCCAGGCGCGGATGAGCGGCTTGATCGCCAACATCCTGGAGACCCGCACCTCTTCGCCTGCACTGCTGGTCGCTGCGGAATGAGCGCCCTCCTTGGAACCCGGCGCTCCAGCGCGGAGCGCTTCGATTATCTCGTTGTCGGCGCGGGATTCGCCGGCTCGGTGATATCAGAGCGGCTGGCGAGCCAGCACGGCGCAAGAGTCCTGCTCATCGACCGCAGGCCGCATATCGGCGGCAACGCCTATGACGAGCCGAACGAGGCCGGCATCCTCTATCACAAATATGGCCCGCATATCTTCCACACCAACAGCGACCAGGTCGTGGACTATCTGTCGCAGTTCACGAAGTGGCGGCCCTACGAGCACCGTGTCCAGGCTCATGTTCGGGATCAGCTTGTGCCGATTCCCATCAACCGGACGACCTTGAACAAGCTGTTCGATCTCGACCTAAAGACTGACGAGGAAGCTGCGGCCTATCTCGCATCGCGCGCGGAGCCCGTCGACGAAATCCGAACGTCGGAGGACGTCGTGATCAACGCCGTCGGACGCGAGCTCTACGAGTTGTTCTTCCGGGGCTACACTCGCAAGCAATGGGGTCTCGACCCAAGCGAGCTCGACAAACAGGTGACCTCACGCATCCCGACGCGGACCAACACGGACGACCGCTATTTCAGCGACACGTTCCAGGCCATGCCGCTCAACGGCTATACGGCCATGTTCGAGAAGATGCTCGACAACCCCTTGATCGAGAAGCGTCTCGGTACCGACTTCCGGGACCTGAAGGATAGAGCGTTCGAGATTGCCGATCATGTCATCTATACCGGGCCGATAGACGAATATTTCGACTTTAGGTTCGGCAAACTTCCATATCGTTCGCTGAGGTTCGACCACCAGACGCTCGAGCAGGAGCGTTTCCAGGACGTCGCGGTAGTGAACTACCCGTCCGAGGACGTGCCGTTCACGCGGATCAGCGAGTATAAGCAACTCACCGGCCAGGAAGCGCCGGTGACGACGGTGACCTACGAATATCCGTCAGCGGAGGGCGACCCTTATTATCCGATCCCGCGCCCGGAGAATCAGGAGTTGTTCAAGCGTTATGAAGCGCTGGCCGACACGACCGACGATGTAACCTTCGTCGGGCGGCTCGCTACCTATCGCTATTACAATATGGATCAGATCGTCGGACAGGCGCTCGCGACCTTCCGCCGCATCGATGAGAGGAAGCCGGCGGCGGTGGCCGCGGAATAGTCCGGCCGGCCTGGCACAATATCCGCATTGATGCTTTTCCCCTTCTGAAGGAGAGGCATTGATGCGGCAGAATTGGCCTCAGCGCCTGTGGCTCGTGAGGCACGGACAGAGCCAAGGCAATGTCGCGCGCGATGCCGCCGATGAAGCGGGCGCGCATGAGATCGACATCGACATGCGCGATGTCGACGTCCCCTTGTCCGCACTTGGCGAGAAGCAGGCCGAAGCCGCGGGGTGCTGGTTCGCCGCATTGCCTGCTGACGCGCGGCCGGAGATCATCCTAGCTTCACCCTACATCCGCGCAAAGCAGACGGCGGAGATCATCTGCCGGCAGGGGGCTTTGGCCGGCGGCCCGGCCAGGACGATCCTCGATGAGCGGCTGCGCGAGCGTGAGTTCGGGATTTTCGACAGGCTGACCACGCTCGGGATCCGCGACCGGTTTCCGGAGGAAGCGGCGCACCGCCATCGCCTGGGAAAATTCTATCACCGGCCGCCCGGCGGCGAGAGCTGGGCCGATGTCATCCTGCGCCTCCGGTCCATGCTGAACACGATCAACATTCATTATTGCGACCGGCGGGTCCTGGTCGTCTGTCACCAGGTCGTCGTCCTCTGCTTCCGCTACATCCTCGAGGAGCTCGACGAGGGTGCGATCCTGTCGATCGACAAGCAGTCCGAGATCCTGAACTGCGGCATCGCCGCGTACGACTTCGAGCATGATGCCAAAGGGGTCTGCATCCCAGAACTCAGCATGTGGAATTACGGGGCTCCGCTCGAAGCGGAAGGTGCGCCCAAGACCTCCGCGCCCGATGCAATGGCGGGAACTCGGTGAGTTTGAAGCCTCTGGAGCGAAAGGCGCTACAGCATCATCCCCTTCCTCGTGTGGCTGATGGCGACAAGGACAGTAAGGGGCGGATCCTCGTCATCGCCGGAAGCCGTGAAGTGCCTGGGGCAGCGGTGCTCACAGCAACAGCGGCCATGCGCGCGGGCGCGGGCAAACTCAAAATCGCAACCGTTGCGAGCGTGGCCGTGCAGGTTGGCATCGCCATGCCGGAGGCCATGGTGGTGGGGTTGGCCGAAGACGACAACGGCGGTTTCGCGCCGGACTCGCTGGCTTTTCTTCGCGAGGATGCGAACAAGGTCGATGCCGTGATTGCCGGACCGGGCATGGCACAGAACGACACTTGCGATGATATCGCGGCCGCGCTGCTCGCGAGCAACGCCCGCGTCGCGCTGGATGCCGCTTTACTTCGCGCACTTCAAACAACCGGCAAGGCTTGCGCCTCAACGCCGGTCCTGCTGCCGCACGCGGGGGAACTCGCCTCGCTGCTCGACTGCAGCGAGGAGGAGATCGAGCGCGATCCCATCGAATGCGGTTTGCGCGCCGCTGACCGCTTTCGAGCCATTGTCCTGGTGAAAGGCGTCAAAAGCCATGTCGTAACCCCGGGGGGACGAGCGTGGCACTATGAGGGCGGCGCGCCGGGCCTGGGCGTTTCCGGCAGCGGAGACGTGCTCGCCGGCATCGTCGGCGGGCTGCTGGCACGTGGCGCCGAACCGCTCAACGCTTTGCTTTGGGCCGTGTGGCTGCACGGGGAGGCCGGCGCGGCGCTGGCGAAGAAGGTGGGTCCGATTGGATTTCTCGCCCGACAAATCTCGGACGAAATCCCGGCGTTGCTACCCCGCTGAACCCTCGTAGCGGTCGAGCTCGTCGCCGATCAGCCGAACGACGTGCAGCACATTGGTCGAACCGGCCTTCTGGAAGGGAATGCCGGCCATGACGATGACACGGTCGCCGCCCTTCGCAATCTGGTGGCGGAGCGACATGCGCTTGGCCTTTTCGACCATTTCCTCGAAGTTCGATACGTCGCGGGTGTGGACGGGAACCACACCCCACAACAGCCCCAGCCGACGTGAGGTGTGGAGCGATGCACTCATCGCCAGCAGCGGCACAGGAGGCCGTTCGCGCGCAATCCGCCGAGCCGTCGACCCGGAGCTCGTATAGCAAAGCATTGCCGTGGCGGAGATCGTGCTTGCGATCTGCCGGGCCGAACCCGCCAGAGCGTCGGCGGTCGTCGCCTCCAGCCGAGTCTGGGTGAAGTGCACGCGCTCTTGATAGGAAGGATCGCGCTCGACGCTGACGGCGATGCGATCCATCATCTGGACCGCTTCGCAAGGATATTGGCCCGCCGCGCTTTCTGCCGACAGCATCACCGCATCGGCGCCATCGTAGATCGCCTTGGCGACGTCGCTGACCTCCGCTCGCGTCGGGGTAGGCGACGTGATCATGGATTCCAGCATCTGCGTCGCGACCACGACCGGCTTGCCATATTGGCGGGCTGTCGCGACGATCTTGTTCTGCAGCGGCGGGACCTGCTCGGGCGGGAGCTCGACGCCGAGGTCGCCGCGCGCCACCATCACCGCGTCGGCCAGTGCGACGATGTCGTTGAGCCTGTCGACGGCCGCCGGCTTCTCGATCTTCGCAAGAAGGGCGGCGCGGTCGCCGATCAAGGTCCGCGCTTCCGCCACGTCCTCGGGCCGCTGCACGAAGGAAAGGGCGATCCAGTCGGCGCGCTGCTCGAGCGCGAACTGAAGGTCGTCCCGGTCCTTTTCGGTAAGTGCGGGGATAGGCACCAGCACGTCGGGGACGTTTACGCCTTTGTTGTCGGAGACTGGCCCGCCGACCTTGACCTCACAGATGATCTGGCCTTCCCCCGCCTCGAGCACGTTAAGCCGGATCTTGCCGTCGTCGATCAGGATGTTGGTTCCGGGGCGCACAGACTCGAAGATTTCGGGATGCGGCAATTGCACGCGGCTGCTGTCGCCCGCTTTCTCCTCCCGATCGAACTGGAAGCGCTGACCCTTTTCGAGCATGGCGCGCCCGCCCTTGAAGTGACCCACACGCAACTTTGGCCCCTGCAGGTCGAAAAGGATTGTGGTCGGGCGTCCGAATTCCTTTTCGAGCGCCCGGATCGCCTCGACCAGCTTCGCCTTCTGCTTCTGATCGCCGTGGCTCATGTTGATCCGGAAGGCGTCGGCGCCGTCAAGCATCAGCTGGCGGATCATCTTCGCGTCGCTGGATGCAGGGCCGAGCGTCGCCAAGATCTTCACCTTGCGTGAGCGCGGCGCTAGCGTTTGGGTCAATGACAGCTCCCTCTTCGCGCCTGCCTTAGCCGCTTGCTATGACGGTTCAACCCGCTAGAGCCGCGGTCCACACATTGAAATCGGAGTTCAGGTAGCATGGCGGATGGCAACGTCGCGGCCGATCAGCTGCGGCTGTTTATCGAGCGGATCGAGCGGCTTGAGGAAGAGAAGAAGGGAATTTCGGACGATGTCCGCGATGTCTATGCCGAGGCGAAGGCCAACGGCTATGACACCAAGACGATGCGCGCGATCGTCCGCCTGAGGAAGATGGAGACGCACGCCCGGCAGGAGGCCGACGCGTTGCTGGAGACCTATCGCCAGGCGCTCGGGTTGGAATAAGGAACCGCCATGGCCGGCCATTCCAAATTCAAGAACATCATGTACCGGAAGGGGGCGCAGGATAAGAAGCGCTCCGCCCTCTTCTCCAAGCTCAGCCGCGAAA
>Ga0207683_10005443_pt1 | contig 10905 bp, 13 predicted proteins | sample KBSM73metaG_FD_184333 | JGI IMG/M metagenome (GOLD analysis project Ga0207683, IMG submission 184333) | Miscanthus rhizosphere microbial communities from Kellogg Biological Station, Michigan, USA - KBS M7-3 metaG (SPAdes) (version 2) | ecosystem: Host-associated > Plants > Roots > Rhizosphere >...
GGGGTGTAGCCGCTCGCGTAGTCGTAGTAGCCGGTGCACCCGTAGAGGAACGAACAGGTCCACGTCTCGGGCCGCCCGTCGGCGAGAACGTCGAGGGTCCAGCGCGCCTCGTCCGACGACCACTCCGCACGAGTCACCTTGCGCCCGAACCTGATCCGCGTGTCGATCCCGTATGCGGCTGCGGTCTCCCGCAGGTACTCGCGGATCTCTGCTCCCCCGGCGCGCGAGTCGGTGCCGCGCCAGGGTGCATACGGGAGGCTCAGCGTGTGCATGTCCGAGTCGGAGCGCACGCCGGGGAACCGGAAGAGGTCCCAGGTGCCGCCGATCGCCGCCCGCGCCTCGAGGATCGCGAACGTGGCGCCCGGTCGCTCGTGCTGCAGGTGCCACGCCGCGCCGATCCCGCCGAGACCGGCCCCGATGACGAGGACGTCGACGTCCCGCGCGGACATCAGCGGCGGCTCAGAGGGACGACAGGATGGCCGGCGTCGCGCGGTCGACGATGTCGGCCTCTTCCGGGTGCCGCTTGACGTAGGCCGCGACGAACGGGCAGACCGGCACGGCGCGCCGCCCGGAGGCGCGGACGTCGGCGAGCGCTCCCTTGACAAGAACTGCGCCCAGGCCCTGACCCTCGAAGTTCGGGTCGATCTCGGTGTGGACGAAGACCCGTCGTTGGCCTCCGCCCTCGCCACCGGGCCGGTCGAGGTAGGCCGCGAACCCGGCCACCCGTCCGGCCACCACGATCTCGTAGCGGTGCTCTGGCGGGTTGTCCCGGACGGACGTCGCGCTGGTCTGGGCGCCTCCGGCCGCCTTGGCCGAGGTTGCGTGCTGGTCGGTCACCGGAAGACCGTACTCGACAGCTCCGAGATCCCGCTGTGGAGCGGGAGCCGGCGCGCGTTCGCGGAGCCGGGCAGCGGGGTCACTCGTCCGGGGTGACGGTCACCGTCCACTGGCCGCTGTTGTTCTCGAGCCCGACGTCGTTGACGCCCAGGTAGAGCTTCCCGGCGGCGGGACACGCGTAGGTCGCGGACGAGCCCACTACGGCGAACGGTGCGGTTCGGTCGACCGACGCGACCAGCGCAGCGTGGTTGGCGGCCTCCAGGCCCTGGAGGTTCGACGGCCGGTACGCCGGGTTCGGGGTTCCGTCGGGTCCGACGGGGACGGTCGGGGCGGCGAGCACGATCCCGCTCGCGTTGAGCTCGACGGTGTGACCTGGCGCGCACGAGACACCGGAGTCGGTCCAGTCCTGGGCCCCGAGGACGCTGACCTGGATCGAGACGACGGGAGGCGCGTCGGTCGGGGCGGTTCCTGCCGAGGTCGCCGCCGGGGTGGCGAGGGTCGCGTCGGCAGAGCGCTGTGAGAACACCCAAGTCGCTCCACCGAGCGCGCCGAGCACGATCACCGCGGCGACCAGCCGGCCGATGACCCACATCGAACGAGGGCGGTTCGACGCGGCGTTCGAGGTGGTTCGGACGAGGTCGGGTGGCGCCGCAGCGGGGGCCAGCTCCGCGATCGCGCGAGGCGTGAGGTTCGTTCGGGCGTCCGGAGCCTGTTGCGGGGCGACCCGGAGAGCAGCCAGCACCTCCACGAGGTCGTCGACGGCCGTGTCGTCGACCGCCGTGTTGTCATCGGTCGAGGGCGCTGCCTCTCCCCGCCACGCGGGTGCCGGTCGCCCGTCACGCAGCACTCCCGCCGCCATGGGTCACCTTTCGCCGCACGGTCGGCCGAGCCGACGACTCGGTCGACGGTGGTTCGGTGCCGCTGGGCAGTCGGTTTGCTTCGGCGGCCGCCGTCTGGCGCCGTGCTCCCGGGGATTGTCCGGCGCTGCCCCTATCGTCGGGACATGTTCGGGTCGCAGGCGCTGGACACCGCCATCGGGCTGGTGCTCCTGCTGTTCATCCTCGCGACCGCCACGTCGAGCATCCTCGAGCTGATCAACCGGCTCGCTCGCACCCGCGCCAAGAACCTCCAGGCGGCGCTCGGCTCGCTGCTCGGCGGCAACGGCAACGGCGGGGCGGACGCCAAGACCGCGCTCGCGGCTCTCCAACGGACCTCCGTGTATGCGGCGGCGACCGACTCGTCGGACGGCAAGGCACCCGCATACCTCTCGGCGAAGTCGTTCGCGGACGCTGTGCTCGAGCTGGCCTCGGACGCCGGCTCGTCACCCGACGCCGTTCTGCCGGGCCAGCTGCGCGACCGGCTCCAGGCGTTGCTCCAGGAGTCGAGCAACGACATCCTCGAGCTGCGGGCCGGGCTCGAGCGGTGGTTCGACGAGGCGATGGGGCGGCTGTCCGACTCCTACAAGCGGCAGGCCACGCTGTGGCTGGGGGCGCTCGGGTTCGTGCTGGCGGTGGTCGTCAACGCGGCCACGCCGGACGTCGTGGCCCGGCTGTGGACCGCGCCGGTGACCCGGGAGGCGGTGGTGTCGGCGGCGCAGAACGTCGGCCAGACCGGTAACGCCGCGCTGCTGCGCGACGTCGCAGGGATCACTAACACGCTGACCGAGGTGTCGATCCCGGTCGGCTGGATGGGGGTGACGCCGGACGGGTTCGGCTGGTGGGGCGGGCACGTGCTCGGGTGGGCGCTGACGGCGGTGCTTGTGATGGTCGGCGCCCCGTTCTGGTTCGAGCTGCTCGAGCGGCTCATCACGTTCAAGTCCGGCGGGTCCGGCGGCCAGCCGGCCCGCGCCGACCAGGACCCCGCGGCCGCGACGCCTCGGGTGCTGGCGCGCGACCAGAACCCCGCCTACATCGCGTCGGCGCTCCGGGTGGTCGGGGCGGCTGGGGCGCCTGGTTCCTCAGGTACGCCGGGTGAGGTCGAGGTCTCGGTGCCCGAGAGCGAGCTGCTGACGAACATCAAGCGAGCGATCGCCCGCGGTGCGCCGGCCGCGGCGCCCGCGCCGTCGTCGTCGTCCTCCGCGTCGTCCGCGTCGCCCTGACCCTCAGCCGGACGGGGTGACGGTCACCGTCCACTCGCCGTGGTTGTTGTCGACGCCGCTGTCGTTCGGGCCGAGGAACAGCTCACCCGCGGCCGCGCAGGTATAGGTGGCGGAGTCGCCGACGACGGTGAACGGCGCCTTCGCGTCGAGGCTTGCGACGAGGGCGCCGTGGTTGGCGTCCGAGAGGCCCGGCAGGTTGAACTGGCGCAGGGTGGCGTTCGTCGACCCGTCAGGACCCACCCCGTTGACCGGGTCATGGAACACCGTGCCGCTGGCGACCAGCTGGACGCTCTTGCCGGGTTCGCAGGCGACGCCGGCGTCGGTCCAGGCCTTGGTACCGGCGACGGTGACCTGCTGCGACACGAGGGTCGGCGCGTCGCTGGTGGTCGTCTGCGCGGTCGTGGTGGTCGGCGGCGGGGTCGCGGTGCCGTCGTCGTCGGTCGCCCGGTGGGTGAACCACCACCCCAGGTAGCCCAACAGGGCGATGACGAGCACCAGTGCGACGATCCGCCCGGCGATCCGGTTCGGAGGCGGGGTCGCTCCGCTCGTTGCCGGCGCGCTGTCCGCCAGCGGCGTCGTCACGCCTGAGCCGACGAGCGGCCTCGGCGACGAGGCGACGGCCACGGGCAGCGTGGCCGCCGCGGCGACCGTCGCGGCTGCGGGGCCGGCTTCCATGGCCGCGCTGCCGGTCGTGGGCGTGCGGAGAGCGGCAAGCACCTCAGTCGAGCTGGCGGCCGACTTGGCGGCCGACACGTCGTCTACACCGGACGCCGGGGGGTCGGGCTCGCTGGGCGTCACCGCTGGAGCGGCGGATTCGGCAGCGAATTCGGCAGCGAGTTCGGCAGCGGCCGCGGGGGTTGATTCGGCGGCTGGTTCGCCGGCCTTCTCCTCGGCCGCGGTTCCGGGTCCTGTCGCGCCGTCGACCTCGCCGGCGGCGACGGCAGCCACAGCGGCGGCCCCCGCGGACACACCGGCGGCCGCCAAGGCCGCGGCTCCCACGTCGCCCGCACCGGAGGATAGGTCCCCGGACACCGGAACGATGTGGTCGAAGACCCGGCCCACGGGGTCGCGGAGGAAGAGCACCGGCGTCGCCCACTCCGACGCATACGAGGCGAGCAGGGCCTTGCGACCGCTGCTGACCGACTGGTCGACGGCGAGGCCGTCGGCGAGCGCCCCGTAGAACTCGCCGGTGAAGGCGGCTGCGGCGTCGCCGCTGATCGGAAACTGCATGGAGACGAGCGCCACGCAGTCCTGCTGGACGAGGGCCTGAGCCATCGCGTGGACGGGTTCTGAGCTGTCCATCCGCGCGGACTGACAGGCATTGAGGACGATGAGGCGCAGCGGGTCGTGGTCGCGCAGGTAGGGGCCGAGGACGCCGGACGAAACCGGCGCTGGGCGCCCGTACCGGTCGCAGAAGTAGAGCACTCCGTCCTCGGCATGGCGGTCGTACTCGCCATGACCGATGAAGTGCAGGACGTGGACGTCGTGGCGGCGGATCCACGCCTGCAGGGCCTGCAGTGTGGGTTGTTCGAGCCGGTCGAGCTGCACCGTCCCCTGCGAGACCCGGTCGGCCAGAGCGGCATTGACGCGGTTCCACTCCGCCTCGACGTCGAGCTCGGGCATGTCGGTCGGCGAGGCGATGACGACGAGGATGCGCAGCGGCCCGTCGACGTCGAGGGTGCGCGGGGTGTCGGCGACATCGAGGTAGCGGACGACGGGAGTGCGTTCGGACTGCGCGATGAAGCTGTTCTGGCGACGGTCGTGGAGCAGCTCCCAGGGCAGCACGGCAATCGCCGGCGCCTCGTTCAGCCGGAGCCGCAGTCGCAGACCACGCCGCGCGTCCCGCACCGTGTCGATGCTGCGCGCCCAGGCGAGCCGGATGTCGCTGCTGAAGACGGCGTCGAACAGCCCGCTGCCGAGGTCCAGGGCGGCCTGCGACTGCGGGTCGGCGGCGACCCGGCGAGTGTCCGAGCGGCCCGGGTCCAGCTTGAGCATGAGGTTCTCGAGCTGGGTCGGTTCGAAGGGGATCCGAAAGGTCCCGGTCGGGCTCTCCCCCGTCGGCGCCTCGATGACGCGCGCGCGGTACCCACCGTCGCCCTCCGTCTCGATCAGGAGGTCGAAGTTGTCGTACTCCCAGGCGGCCATGAGCCACCTCCCCGCGTGGTTCCCTCGACTAAGAGTGCCGCAGGCAGCCGCTGAATACCGGTGTCACGGTGTCGAGACCGGCATCGGGCCGACCTAGGTGCCCAAGTCGGTGTATGCGGCGCGCTTGGCGACCGCCACCAACGGAGTCACAACCCGCCCCGGACGCTCCAATTCTTCGACGATGCGGTCGAACTCCTCGGCCTGCAGCACGATCCGCCGTTCCGCATCCATGACCTGCTGGGCGCGCTCGAGCGCGGACTCGACCATGAACGCGCTGAGCGACTTGTGCTGGGCGCGAGCCGCCGCGCGCAGCAGTTCGTCCGCTTCAGGTTCGACCCGAAGGTTGATGCGCTCTGACCGGCGCGCCGCCGCTTCCCGACCACTCATCGATGCCCCCTTCTCGACAAGAGTACGTACGTTGTACTCACGTCGTCAACGGAGTTTGGCTTCGATGAGCGTCGCTCGAACGTCCTGCATGAGGAGGTACAGACTCAAGGGCTCGGATTCGAAGCGGGTGAAGCCGTGCCGCAGGTAGAAGCCGGCCGCCGCCTCGTGCAGGGCGTGCACGACCAGAATTCGCGCACCGATACGATCCGCCACCAGTGCCGAGATCCGCAGTGCATCGAGGAGAAGGGAGCTCCCGAGACCCGATCCCTGGGCTGATGTGTCCACCGCGAGGCGGGCCAACAGGATCGCCGGAATCGGGTGTCGCCCCAGGTGGGTTCGCTGCGGGGACATAGCCCGTTCCACCTGGAATGAGCCCAGGCTGTAGTAGCCGAAGACCCGCGAGCCGTCAGTCACCACATACGTCCTGGCGCCATCCTGACGAGCCACCTGCCCCGCGAACCGCTGGAGCCATTCATCGAGAGACGATTCGCCAGACCGAAACTCCGACCGTTCGTGACGGGCGCGGTCCAGGGGGACGATTGGCGGTGCGGGGGTCATTGCAGCGGTGCGCGGGCGCGGGACTCGACAGTGATGGTCACGGACCGGCCCAGCGCCGCGAGCAGGCCGCCGGTCATCGGCAGGTCGGCCGTCCCTTGGAGGACGACCACCGCGGTTCGGCCGTCGGTCGTTCCGGTCCCGCGCGCCACCTGCCAGGCGCTGATGCCGTACGGCATCGGTCGCGCGCCGAGGTTCTCCTCCACCGCCCGCTCGACGGTGCCGTTGCTGACGACGACCGAGTCACCGATCCCACCCGAGTAGGCGGCCGCCTCGTCGAGGGCGCTCGCCGCCTCCAGCGCGGCGGAGTCGGAGGCGTCGAGCAACCGGGCGCGGGCGATCTGCGCGGCGGTGACGTCCACCCCACCGATGACGAGGAGCAGGACCACGCCGAGCAGCCCGAGGATGAGGATCGACACCTGGCCGGGATCGCGGCCGGCGCCGCGTGCGCGACGCCGCAGCGCCAAGGGGACACCAGGCATACCGATCCTCACCGGCCCCGGAAGCGGTCGACTGTCGCGACATGGGTCGCCGAGACCGGCAGTACCGCGGGTATCGCGCCGCTGAGGATGTCGGGGACGAGGGGCAGCCGGACGTCGACCGTCGCGACCGCCTCGACCCGGCCCTGAGGTCGCAGGCAGGGCGAACCGTCGCACTCCAACCGGATCGCCCCCTCGGCACCGAAGTCGTAGTCCTCGAACGAGATCCGTGCGGCTGCTTGCGCTCGCGCGTAGGCCGCCTCGTCGTCGGTCGCGGTCGTGAAGGCGCGGCCGGCCTCCCGTGACGCGGTCGACACGGCGAAGGCGGCAGCCTGGACCCGCGAGAGCGTGACAACGAAGTAGACGACGGGAACCAACAGGAGCAGCCCGACGACGAGGAACTCGATGATCGCCCGGCCGCTGTCACGCCGTGCCACCCGAAGGCGGAGGCGGCGGATCACTGGCCCTCCTGGAACGCACGCCCCGTGACGGTCATGACGCCGCTGGCGCCGACCAGACCGATCACCGGAACCGGCGCGGACACCTGGACCTCGACCACCTGCACACCGGCGGAGGTCAGCTGCCGCGTCGCAGTCACGCCCTGCGCATACGAACCGTTGAGGTCGCGCGCGATGAGATCACGGGTCCGCGCGGCGCCCTCGTCCAGAGAGGCACCCGCCCGCGCGCCGAGGCGCGCACCCTCCGACGCGTCCGAGATCAGCGCGTTGCGGACGTAGAGGACCAGCGCGAGCTGGAAGATGCCCATACCGAGGAGCACGACGAGACCCCCGACCATGGCGAACTCCGCGATGGCCGACCCACGGTCGCGACGGACCCTCAGCGCGTCAGGACGACGCACCGGTGGTCACTTCCCGGTGACCTTGGCCAAGGCCTCCTGGAACATCGACGTCAGCGCGGGTCCGGCGAGCAGCCAGATCGCGGAGACGAGGCCGGCTGTCATCACCGTGATCAGGACCCAGCCCGGGACGTCGCCCCGGTCACGCCGGTCGGTTCGCCGTGCGTACGCGGCGGTGTACGCGACCGTCTGCGCCGTGGCGGCGAGGCGGGTCAGGCTTCTGGTCATGTGCTCTCCTCGGTACTGGAGCTCCGGTGTCAGACGGCGAGCCGCAGGAACGCGACGCCGGGGTAGATGGCGAACAGGACGGTGACCGGAAGGATGAGGAAGACGACCGGGACCATCATCCCTATCTCCTTGCGTCCCGCCTCATCCATGACGGCGCGGCGGCCGGACTCGCGGACGTCCTGCGCCTGGGCGCGCAGCACGTCGGCGAGAGGTGTGCCGCGCTCGACGGCGACGACGATCCCGTCGACGAACCGCGACAGGCTGGTCAGGCCGGTCCGGTCGGCCAGACCCTGCAGCGCGGTGGGCAGGTTCGCTCCCGCACGAGCCTCGGCGAGACAGGCACCGAGCTCGGACGACAGCTCGCCGCGCGAGAGACGGCAGACGCGGTCGAGTGCGCCGATCGCGCCCTCGCCGGCGCTGACGGCGAGGGCCAGCAGCTCGGCGATCGTGGGGAACTCGGCCAGCATGCGCCGCTCGCGCTGGTTGGCGGCTCGGGTCAGCCAGAGGTCGCGTCCGACGATTCCCGCGCCGGCGAAGCAGACGACGAGCAGGACGACCGGCAGCGCCGAGGCACCCCGGAACAGCATCGCGAGGACGCCGAGGACGACCCCGACCAACGCGCCGACAGCGCCCCACACGACCTGCTCGGCGCGGAACCGCTCGACGTCGGGCGGCATTCCGGCGCGCAGCAGCCGGCGGCGCACGGACGCCGCGCCGCCGAGGAGCCTCTCGACCAATCGGGCCAGGTCGGTCAGGAGGGGCCGCACGAGGCGAGCGACACCGGCGACCGAGACGGACTCGGTGCGGTTGAGCAGACGGGACGGTCGCGGGGTGTCGCGAAGGTACGGCTCGAGCCGCTCGGTGAGGCCCGGCCGTCGTGACACGGGCAACCCGACGATGACCAGGAGCAGGCCTACACCGACCACGGCACCCACGAGGGCACCGAGCCAGCTCCAGCCCGAGGTCCCTGCCGACGAGAGCCAGATCATCGCAGCACCCGCTCTTCCTGCGGCAGCCGGCCGATCCGGACCATGAGCCGGTACGCGACGAGGGTCACCGCCGCGCCGACGAGCAGGACGGCGACACCGGCGGGTGAGCTGTAGGCCTGCAGCGAGTCGCGCTGGAACGACATCATCGCGAGAACGACCCACGGCGCCGCACAGGCGAGGCGCGCTGCGTTCACCGTCCAGCCTTGGCGCGTCTCGAGTTCCGCACGCGTCCGCGCGTCCTCGCGCAGGAAGGTCGAGAGCGTCCGCAGCAGGCGGCCGAGGTCGGAGCCGCCCACCTCGCGGGCGATCCGCAGCGACTCGACCAGCCGGTCGCCGACCGGGTCGGCCAACCTCTCCTTGAGCCGGTCGAGGCAGTCGTGGAAACGACCCGTCGTGCGGTAGTCCTCGCCGAAGGCTGCGAAGGCGGGTCGCAGCTCCTCGGGTCCGCGGATCGCGAGCTGGCTCAACGCTTCCGGCAGTGCCAACCCAGCGCGGACGGCCGAGGCGATGTTGTCGACGGCGTCCGGCCACAGGTCACGAAGGTGGGCACGTCGCGATCGCGCGCGCATCCGCACCAGGGCGAACGGCGCATACGCGGCCATCACACCGAAGCACAGCGCGACGGGCACGACGCGGGTACTCGCCTGCACGAGGGCGAAGACCAACAGCCCCGCGAGAACTCCTGCGGTGAGGACGTTTCCGGGGCTGACGCTGGTATAGCCGGCCTGGGTGATCTCGTCCTGGAGCCGGGCTCTCGGGCCGGCTCGCCGTGGCTCGGACTTGTGCTCCTCACGAGGCCAGAACGACCACCAGATGCAGAACAGTCCGATGCCCACCAGGAGTCCGACGATGACGCCCCGCATCAGGTCTCCTGTGCCAGCAGCACGCTGAGGTCGTACCCGGTGCGCTCGAACCGCTCGATATGCGGTGGGAAACCGTCCGCCCGTGTAAGTCGTCCGGCACGGCTGACGAAGAGGTCGGCGATCTCGACGACGTCGCCCTCGATCCGACCGGGCACACCGACGATCTCGTGGACCCGACGCACGCCGTCACGGTCGATGGCCTGGTGGACGACGATGTCGACCGACGACGCGACCGTCGGCACCACGAACCTCGATCCGACGTTCTCCCCGGCGAGCAGCGGCAGGGTGCACATCTTGACGATGGCTTCGCGGGCAGAGTTGGCGTGGAGGGTGCACATCCCGGGGACGCCGCTGTTGAGGGCGATGAGCAGGTCGAGCGACTCGGCCTGTCGTACCTCGCCCACGATGATCCGCGACGGCCGCATCCGCAGCGCCTCCTTGACGAGGCGGCGTAGCGGCACCTCGCCCGTGCCTTCGAGGCTGGGCTGGCGGCACTGCATGCTCGCGACGTCGCGCAACGGGATCTTGAGCTCGAACACCTCCTCACAGGTGACCACGCGCTCGCGCGAGGGGATCGACGCGGCCAGGCAATTCAGGAGCGTCGTCTTGCCGGCTTGCGTGCCGCCGGCGACCAGGATGTTGAGCCCGGCCACGACACAGGCCTCGAGGAACCGGGCGGCCTGGGCGGTGAGCGTGCCGAGCCGGACGAGGTCCTCGAGGTGGTCGGCGCGGACGACGAACTTACGGATGTTGACGTGCCAGTGGTCGCGGGTGATGTCCGGGATGACGACGTGGAGGCGTGAGCCGTCGCTGAGGGTGGCGTCAACGAACGGCGAGGACAGGTCGACGCGGCGGCCCGAGGTGCGCAGCATCCGCTCGACGAGGTCGCGCACCTCGTCCGGCGTCAGGATCGTCGTGGTGAGCTCGGCGACCCCGCGCCGAGCGATGAAGATCTTGGACGGTTCGTTGATCCAGATCTCCTCGACAGTGGGGTCGTCGAAGTACGGCTGCAACGGCCCGAACCCCGCCACGGTGTCGAGAACCTGCTTCGCCGCCTCCTGCCGGTCGACGATCACCGGCATACCGCCGTGCAGGGACCGCTCGTCGTAGTCCGTGATGACGTCGTGGACCAGTCGGCCGACCTCGGCGGGGTGACGGGCGGGGTCCAGCCCGGACCGGCGGATGAGCTCTCGGACCTCATCCTCGACGACGCGCACGGCATCCGTCATCGACGTCCCCTCCCCAGCGACCTCGGGCCGTCGCCGCACCGCCTGTCAATGCCGCTCATCGTAAGGGCACGCCACGGGCCGCAGGACCACGCAAGCACAGGTTCTTTCGGCCTGTGGATAACTTCCGACGGCTGTCACCGGGAAACGGTGTGATGCCTTCAGGAGGGGTTACATGCGCATCCAGCTGGCGGTTCGGAGGGCGGGTTCGGCGGTGCCAGCTCGCGTGGTCGTCGTGGAGT
>Ga0207683_10005444_pt1 | contig 10902 bp, 6 predicted proteins | sample KBSM73metaG_FD_184333 | JGI IMG/M metagenome (GOLD analysis project Ga0207683, IMG submission 184333) | Miscanthus rhizosphere microbial communities from Kellogg Biological Station, Michigan, USA - KBS M7-3 metaG (SPAdes) (version 2) | ecosystem: Host-associated > Plants > Roots > Rhizosphere >...
GCTTTCCGTCGGCCGACAGCGCACCTTTCATGCGAATGGCCGACTGGGGGCGGAAGCGATCCGCCCGCATGTCCTGCTCGCGTGACCACAGAACTTGCAGTGGCTGGTCGATCTTGGCGGCTTTGGCCACCAGCACCGCCTGGCGCAACTCGTCACCATTGGAGCGGCGGCCGAAGCCGCCACCCAGATAGGCTTGGTGGAAATAGACTTGCTCGGGTTTGAGGCCGGCAAGTTCGGCGGCCATATGCGCATTGGCCAGCGCCGATTGCGAGCCCATCCAAATGTCCAGCCGGTCCGGTTTCAGCTGCACCGTGGCGTTGCAGGGCTCCATGGTGGCATGGGCCAGAAGCGGTGTTTCATAAACCGCCTCCACCACCTTTGCCGATTGGGCGATGACTTTCTTGGCGTCACCGTCATTGCGCGCCGTCACCATCGGCCCGTCCAGGGCGGCGCGATAGTCCTTGGCGAATTGCTGGCTGTCTGTTTTTCCCGCCTCGCCGGTATCCCAAGTGACTTTCAACGCCTTCAAAGCCTGATTGGCGCGCCAATAATTGTCGGCCACCACCGCGACGGCATCGGCCAGTTTCACCACCTGTTTGATGCCGCGCTTGCCGGTGACCTGGCTGTCGTCGACCGAAGCCAATTTCCCGCCAGGCACCGGACAGCTCATGATCGAGGCGTAAAGCTGTCCCGCCTCGCGGGTATCAATGCCGAATTTGGCCGAGCCATTCGATTTGACGGTGGAATCCAGGCGCGGCTGACGCGTCCCCACCAGTTTGAATTGGCTCGGTGGCTTGATCGCGGGTTCTTGGGACAAAGTCACCTTGGCCGCGTCTGGAACCAGTTCGGCATAGGTGAGCTTGCGGCCACTCGATTTGTGATGAACCACCGCGCTCGCGGCTTCGCATTCCGAGGCCGGTACGCTCCATTTCGCCGCCGCCGCCTGCACCAAACGTTGCCGCGCCGACGCGCCCGCCTGCTGCACATATTCATAGGTGCTGCGGATACCCCGACTACCCACCGTCAGCATGTCGCGATAGACGCCATTCTCGCGGATGTTGCGGTTGACCGACGCGAACTCGACCTTGACCGACTTCCAATCGCATTCCAGTTCTTCCGCCAACAGCATGGGAAGGCCCGAGCCTGTCCCCTGGCCCATCTCCGCCATGGGACAACGCAAAGTTACGGTGCCATCATTGTTGATCACCACCCAGGCATTGACCTCTCGCGGATCACCTGCATCCGCACCCCAATATTGCGCTTTCAGTTCCGGCGTGACCGCTTTGGCGGCGGAGGGCACAAAAAATCCCAGCGCCATGCCTCCGGCAAAGGTTGTGCCGGTGACCACGACGTGACGGCGATTCATCTGCGTTATCTGGCCCATGATCTTAGACCTTGCCTGCCGCGCGATGGATGGCGCGCCGGACCCGCACATAAGTGCCGCAACGGCAGATGTTGGAAATCGTGTTGATGTCTTCTTCTGTGGGATTGGGTTTTTGCTTCAGCAGCGCCACCGCCGACATGATCTGGCCCGATTGGCAGTAACCGCATTGCGGCACGTCTTCCGCCACCCAGGCGGCTTGCACGGGATGCGGACGGCCATCGACTTCAAGCCCTTCGATGGTGGTGACCGGCTTTCCTTCCGCAGCCGAGACCGGCATGGTGCAGGATCTGACCGCCTTGCCATCGACCAGCACGGTGCAGGCGCCGCATTGCGCGATGCCGCAGCCATATTTCGTGCCGGTCAGGCCGATCTCATTGCGCAATGCCCATAGCAGGGGCATCTCGGGTTCGATATCCAGATTGTAGGCTTTGCCGTTGACTTGAAGCTTCGCCATCGCGCCGTTCCCAAATGGCCTATTCGGCGCGGAGGTTACTCCCTTGCCTGACCCCACTCCAGCTTCCCACGGCTCAAAAATCGGTCACGCAAAGCTTGATATCCCCACGGACAGCACGCCCCAAAGAATAGTGGCCGTTCAGCGATTTCCGAATTCCGTGAAAAACCCATTCAAGGTTTTCCCTGACGCGGCGTTGGCCAGGCCATCGAAAGAGCCGCGCTTGATCTCTTCCGCCACCTTCAACATGGCGCCCCAGGCCACGCGCGACAAGGCGCCACCAATACTGACGCGGCGCACGCCCAGATCCGCCAATTCGCCGAGGGTGAGACCGGGGCCCGTCACCAACACATTGAGCGGCTTGGGCGCGACGGCGCGCACCATGGCGGCGATATTGTCCTTGCCTGTGATGCCCGGTGCGTAAAGGCAATCGGCCCCGGCTTCGGCAAAAGCCACCAGCCTTTCGATCGCGGTTTCAACCGGGAAGCTGTTGCTCAACAAGCCTTCCGTCCGCGCCACCAGAATGACATCCACGCCAGCTTTATCTATCGCGGCGCGGACGGCGCGGATGCGCGCCACGGCGTAATCGAAATCATACAGCCCCCCGCCGCCCAGCTTGCGATCCTCGATGGAAATCCCCGCCACCCCGGTGGCAATCGCTTTGGTGACATTGGCGGCAACGCCTTCGGGCGTGTCGGCAAAACCTTCCTGGAAATCGGCATTCACCGGCAGATCGGTGGCGGCGCACAAATGCGCCAGATGCTCCAGCACATCGTCGCGCGTCACGCCATAGTCGGGGCGGCCGGTGCTCCAGGCATAGCCGGAACTGGTCGAAGCCAGAGCCTTGAAGCCCAGATTCTGCAGCAGGCGCGCACTGCCCGCATCCCAAGGATTGGGAAGCACAAAACAGCCCTGGCGGTGCAGGGCGCGGAACTCGGCGCGCTTGGCTACGACGTCCTTCATGGCGCAACTATGACCCGCAGCGCAGGCCTGTGCAATTGCAGGCCAGCTATGCTCCGGCCGATATCTTCAGCATGCGGGCAGGCACCAGATATTTGCGCGCCACTGCCATCACATCGGCCGGCGTCACATTTTCCAAAAGATGCTGGAAAGTCCGCGCCCGCTCGAATTTGACCTTTTGGTCCCAGCCGGTGGCCAGCAAGGCCGACCAATATTCGTTGTTCTGGGTCGCCCTGCGATACTCCTCCAAGGTGGGCGAGCGGCTTCGCGCAAACTCGTCCGCACTGATATGCCCGCCCTTAAGATCGGCGACGATGCGGTCCACCGATTCATAGAAAAGCTGCGCCTTGCCCGGCGGCATGGTGGCGCTGGCCGAAAAATAGCCGAAATCAAAGCCCGTCGATGCCGCCTGTGATACCGACACGGAATAACTCAGGCCCTGCCCCCGCACATCATCGAGCAACCGCGCGCGCAGGATGGAAGCCAGAAAGCTCAATGCCGCATCGTCCACGGGATTGCTATAGAAGCCGTGGGTCGCCCAGGCGACATTGGCGATGGACTGGTTGGCGGGAGCCGATGTCTTGAGAATAGTCGGCAAATCCTCGCCCGGCGGGAAACTGATATCGTTTTCCGCCGTCACTTTATGAAGCTGTGGCGGCCTTCGCGGCAGCGCCCCAAAGGTCAGCCCGACCGCGCGCCGGGCCTGTTCGACCGTGATGTCGCCAGCCACCACCACTTCTATGGGCCCTTGGGCGAGCAAGGGCGTCAGCAGAGACTTAAGCTGTTCCACGGTCGCCGCCCGAACTGCATCGGTTTTGGGAACGGCCCAACGCGGGTCGCCGCCATGCAGGATGGCCGAAGAATAAAGCCCCATGGTTCCGCTGGGCGTCGCGTCCGCCGCTTGGATGCGGCCGATCAATTGCTGCTTGAATTGCTCAAACCCGGCGGCGCGAAAGCCTGGATCCTTGATATAGGCGGCGAAGATTTGCAGCTGGGTTTCAAGATCCTGGGGCGTGGTCTCGCCGCTGAAGGCAAAGGCATTGTCGCCCATGCCGAAACCCATGCGATAGGCCTTTCCGGAAAGGGCGATGGTCATTTCGGTGGGCGTCAAGGCGCCCAATCCGCTCTGCGTCATGCCGCCGACCATCCAGCTCAACGCGCCTTTGTCCTTGGAAAGGCTCAAGCGTCCCTGACCGATCTTGACCGACACCATCACCTGGTTCGCCCGCAATTTGGAGGGCCGCACCAACAGATGCACATTGTTGGCAAAACGCAGGCTGGTGACACCGAGATCGGCGGCAGTGCTGGTTTCCACCACCCGCCCCGGCGCGCCGAAATCGGTATAAGGCCATTTTACCGATGTGGCCGGCGCGGAAACCGAGCCGCTGTTCTCGGTAACGGCATGATAGGCCTCCAGCACCGTGCTTTGGTCGATGGGCTCACGGCTGGAAACAAAGATCAGCGGCTCGCCGCCGAACATTTCCTGAAGCGCCTGGCTCGCCACCTCCGGAGTCAAATCGCGGAGATTTTCCTCAGACGCCGCCAGGACCTGGGCGGGGCTGACACTGATATCATCCGCAACAGCCGCGACCGCCAGGGAACTGGCCATCGCCGAGGAGCTCCTGGTGCCGGCGGACAAGACCGAGCGTTGACGCGCCGCCTTTTGCGCCGCCACCACCGAGTCGATTTCGGCTTGCATGACCGGACTGCGCAACAGCGCCAGCCTGGTCTGCGCCAGGGCAGTCAGGGCTTTTTGCCAAGTTCCCCCATCATAATCCGCCGTGAGGGTGAACAGTTCGGCAGCGCCCCTTGCGTCCCGGTCGCCTGCTTGCGCGTTGAGAAAAGGACGATCCGCGCCCGCTGCCATGGCGGAAAGCCGCCGGTTCACCACCTGCAACACTGCGGCGCGAATATGCAGGCGCCGCCAGCCGGCCCGGTCAATCGGATAGGAAACGGGCGGGCGCACCCAAGTCAATTCCAGCTCCAGGGGCGCTTCCGCCTCCACATGGACCTTGGCTTCCAACCCGCGTTGCATGGGCACCGCGTAAACCGGACCGGTTCCGCCGGGCCCTTGTGCGTTCCAGTCCTGGAATCGATTGGCGATCTGCGCTTCCAGTTGATCCGGATCGACATCTCCCACCACCGTCAAAACGGCACGATCCGGCCGGTAATAGGCCTGATAGAAGCGCCGCAGATCGGCGGCGGCAGGATGCAGCACCATTCCGGTCTCTCCTCCCGGCATGGCGGTCGCGCGCGGATCGTCCAGCTGGAACTGAAGTTCGGCCAGACCTGCCCGGCGTGACGGGCCGCCTCGCATGGCGGCTTCCGACATCACCACACCCGCTTCGGTCTCCACCGCCTTGGGGTCGAAGCTGACATCGCTGGCGACATCGCGGCTGATGGCCAATGCATCCGCGATGCTCGCGCCGTCACCCTTGGGCAGATTGAACATATAAATGGTGGCATTCTGGCCGGTGGTGGCGTTGGTGTCCGGGCCGAAGCGCAGGCCAAGCCGTTCCAGGCTGTGGTTGAGCTCACCATCGGGAAAATTCTTGGAGCCCCGGAAGGCCATATGCTCCACGAAATGGGAAAAACCGCGTTCGGCGGGCGCCTCATAGGTGGAGCCCACCGCGATGGCGAAGCGAACCGATACCGCCCCCGCCGGGGTATGGTTTTGCATGATGACATAGCGCATGCCGTTGGGCAGAACGCCTCGCCGCAGCGCGGGATCGGGCGGGATGTCGCTTTTGGGCCATTCGGTGGCGATCGCGGGCGCAAGCGCCAGCAGCGCGCCCGTCAGAAAGCCGAAACTCCAAGCAAATCTTCGCACAGCTCGGCCTGTCCTCCCTGCTAAGAGAGGATTCAATAGCAGGGAGGTTAGCGCAAGCCGTACGCCGGATAAGTTTAATTAACCGTCAGACGGCCCGCTTCTTGCGCCGCCGCAGGGCCGCCATTCCGGCAATGCCGGCGCCAAACAGCGACAAGGTCACGGGTTCGGGCACATGTATGGCGCCAAACAACCCGCCTCTCTCGCCGTTGATGCCGTCGGTGAAATACAGGGTGTTGGGATCACCATTGCTGCCGCCACCGCCAAAGCCGATATCCCACAGGCCGCCCGGGCTGTTGTTGCCGGTGTCGATCGCGATCGAGCCTTGGAACGCCCCGGTCAGCAAGTCATACGCATTGATCTCGCTTTCGCCGAAGCTGAAATTTCCGACCAGCAGGTCGTTGGCGAATGGGCCGAAGCCGGCGGGCGCGATCGTAACGCCCCATGGCGCAGCCAGGTTGCTATCGGTAAAGCTGCGCACCAGATTTCCACTCTCATCGAATATCGCCACCGCGCCCTGCCCCCCAACAGCCGCGATATCGGCGTCACGCCCGGGCGGTGCATAGGTGACAATGACCTGGCCCTTGAGATCCTTCACGCCAAAGGGCACCAGCCCCTGCGCCAAGATCGACGGCGGAGTAACAAAGGCGCTCGCGCCAAGACTGATCGGCGTAAAGGTGCTGTCGAAGACCTGAATGTTTCCCGCGGCATTGGCGGCATACAATTGGGTCTGCGTTTGGTTGACGGTGAGCGCGGTGAAAACAGCGCCTTGAACCGTTTGCTGAACAAAGGCCGATTGACCACCGTTCCAGGCGGAGATGGTGCCGTTCAAATTGGCAAAGATGAAACTGGCGCGGTTGCCGTTGCCGCCGTTGTTCACATGAAAGGACGCTGCATTGGTATTGGCAACCAGACCTGTCGGTCCCTGCGGCCCCGATCCCGTCGTCGGAATCGAGACAAAGCCGCTCGGCGCGTTGATATTGACCTTAGAGACGTTGGTCTGACCGGTCACGGCATAGAGCGTCGAAACATTTTGCCCTTGGTCGGAGACCCAAAAGGGGCCGGCGCCGCTGCGCGCAAAGCCCCATGGATTGATGAGATTCGGATCGGTTACCGTCGCGAACCCTGCGACGCTAGAGACCAGGTTGTCCTGCCGAAAAGGACCCGCCTCCGCGGAGACAGACAGGGCAACAAGCAAAGAACCCGCAAGCATCAGGCGGGTTCGGTGTGACGTCAAAACTTCAAACAACATTTGGGCTCTCCAATGTCTTTTTACATGGCGAGCCCCTCGCACGAATTAACTAAGCAAGGTTCTTGCCAAGAAAATTCTGCTGCCGGAACAGGAGGATGGAACTTGCGGTGTTCCCGCGGTGTAAGATTTCTTGGCAGGGAACTCATGCCAACTGAATACAGATTCCAATTGAATACAGATGTTATTTCCGTGGCGCGGGCGCGTCTCTCACCGCCGATTGCTTCACCGGCGCGCCTTTGGCTTTGGCGTCCGCCAGCAGCGGCGCGCAATTGACGTCCTTCGCTAGTCCCGGATCGATGAAGGCCAGGATAGCGGCAAAGGGATTGATCAATCCCAACGCCAGGCCGATTCCGCCCTGAGCTGCGATCGCTCCCCCCTTCACCCCAAGGGAAGGATGTGCCCACGGGCCAGTCACAGTTATGGGCGTGCGCAACCGCAGCAATTGGAAATTCTTCGGCTTGCCTTGCAGGCGCAGGTCCAGAGTCTCGTCACGCATATTGATGCTGCCGCTGCCGTCCACCCGCACCGGATCGGTATCGAACACGATCTGCCGGCTGGTGAGCACGCCCTGTTTGGCGTCGAAACTCGCCACCGCGCAACGCAGATTGGTGTTGGAATTGTCGCCGCTGAGATTGAGGCTCAGTGCCGTCAGCACATCCACGCCCGTCCATTCCGCCAGGCTGTGCCGCATGCCGCCCGACGGCACCACGGCGGTGAAAGTGCCGCTGGCATTGGAAGCGGTGGCATGAACCGAATTTCCGGTGCCGGTCAGCACGGCACGGGCTTCCAGCACGCCGGAAAGCGGCTTGTCGCTGCCTTTGATAAAATTCTCGGCATGAATGTCGGTGATGCGGGCATCCACCGTGCTGGTGGGAATAGTCTTGCGCGCATCAATTTTCAACGAACCGCTGAGTTTGCCTTGAGTCAGGCCGAAGGCCAGCGGCTTGAGATTGAGCACCCCACCTTGCAGACTGATATGGGTATCAAGACCGCGCAGCGGAAAGTCGCGCGATTTGATGGACGCGGCGCTGTAATCCACCTCCGCATTGGTTTGGCGCAGGCGCTCGGTGTGCAACACCGTTTCCGGCAACAGATATTTGCCCGCATCGGGCGCCGACTTGCCGCCGCCCACCAGCGGACCCAGATCCGAAAACACCAGCACCCGAGAGGCCAGCCGCCCCGATAGAGCGGGGATATCCTTGGAGACATCCACCGTCAGATTGCCGCCAAGATCGCTCTCGCCAATCGCCGCATGGATGTCATGCAGCTGATAGGTGCTGCCGTCGCGCACCACCGCCAGAGTCATGTGGTACGGCGCGGTGCGTGGCAGGACCAGCCCGATCAGGAAATAGAGATCGGCCAGCGAGGACCCTTTGACGGTGACCTGGGCATTGTAACGGTCCATATGGAATGGCTCGATGATCGCGCCATGGATGACAGCCTCGGTCTCACCCGCCTTGATCGACGCGGTGAAATCGTAGGGCTTGGTCTCATCCACATTCAAAAGCGGCCCGCCCCGGACATCGGCGAGGAACTTGCTTTTGTTCAAGCTGCCGTCGCCGTTTAAAACAAAAGCCGCTTTGCCATCGCCGACGGTTTCTTCGGAGTTCACCGTGCCGGTGAAATGCAACTTGCGCACCGCATCGTCGATTTGGATATGACCGTCCTTCACCAGAAACCGTTGAATGGGTGGCAGCTTCCAGGCGCTGTTGGGCGTGGTGCTGCCCCGGTCCCAATTGGTGCGCCCCGACTCCTCGCGCACCAGAAAAACATCGGGCTGATCGATTTTGACCAACGGCAGCACCAGGTGACCGCGCAACAGAGGCATCCAGCGGAATTCGAGCTGAAAGTCGTTCGCTTTCGCGGCCTGCGACGTGTTCGTCAGTTCCTTTGCCCATTGCGGATTGCCGATGTAAAGGCCCGCCGCATCAATACTGGGCTGCCAAGAAAAGAGTTTGACCGACAGATTGCCGTCGATTCGCACCTCCCGGCCGGTGCGATGGGAGAGATAGCGCCCGATCGGCCCCCGCATCTGGTTCCAGTCCAGGAAGTAGAGCGTGACCAGCGCGCCACACAGAATCGCCAGCAGGGTGATGCCGCTCCACCTGAAAAAACCGGCCCAAGTGAAATGGAAGTCACGAAAATCCGAGATAATGCGTTCCCTGACCGCAGCACGCGACCACCGCTCGTGAAACCCGTCGGAATGCGGCATTATGGACATGACAAATCAACCACTTGCGCCTCCCTTCGCTAACGCCCAAGACGACCCGAGGCTTCCCCGAAAATGACTTCTGCTGGTTCCAAAATAAGTCGCTCACGGGGTGCAACTTTTTCCCGACTTGTTAAATTGGCCGGAACCCGAGGGAATCTTGTGAAGCGCTTCACCGCCTGGACACTGATCAAGGAAGGCGTGGAGGCCTTTATCGACGACAATGCGTTGTCGCGCGGCGCCGCCATCGCCTTTTACGCGGTAACCGCGATCGCGCCGGTCCTGTTCATCGCCACCGCCATCGCCGCTTTGGGCCTGGGCGAGGACGCCGCCAGCCGTGCGGTGCACCGCCAATTGACCCGTATCATGACCTCAGAAAGCGCCGATCTGGTGCAGCTCGCCATCCTTCATCTGAGAAACGGCGCCCATACCCTGGCCGGCGGCCTGATCGGGGTCGCCACATTGGTGATCACGGCGTCAGGCTTTTTCACCGAAGTCGAGGACGCGCTGAACACGATCTGGAAGGCGCCGCGCCATGAATCCTATTTCTACTACCTTCTGCGCGGGCGGGTGCTCAGTCTGCTTCTGGTGATCGGGCTGGGCGTGCTTTTGCTCGCCTCCATCGTCCTGGCCACCGGCATAAGGCTTTTGGGGAATGTGCTGGAGAGCTACGAGATTTCCCGCAACGTGATCTGGGTGGTCAACCTGGTCTTCACCTATGGCGTGGTTTCCCTGGTTTTTGCCGCCATCTACAAAGTGCTGCCCAATGCCAATCTGCAATGGCGCGACGTGCTGGTGGCGAGTTTCGGCACCGCGGTGTTATTTGAACTGGGTCAAACCGTGATCGGTTATTATCTCGCCAACTTCATCACCGCCAATATCTATGGCGCGGCGGGCGGCATCATCGTGCTTCTGATCTGGGTCTATTATTCGGCGCAGATTTTTCTGCTGGGTGCGGAATTCACCAAAGTGTGGGCCAATCATTACGGCAGCCGGCATAAGCGCTAGCGCCGAGCCAGCGATTGGGCGATCGCCTCAGCCACATAACAGGCATCCCGCCCCACGCCGTGAATCATGGTCGAGGACATGGCGTAGAGAAAATTCAGGCCCACAAAATACAGGCCGGCTTCATTCTCCGCCGCGCCGCGCACATGCCGAGGACGGCCGTCATCGTCGAACACCGGCCGGTCGATCCACGAAAAATCGGGGGTAAAACCCGTACACCAGATGACATTGGCGATGTCGAGCATTTGGCCGTTTTCCAGCAGCGGCCGCCCGTTCCGGACGCCGGTCACGCGGCCGGTGCGCTGAACCTTGGCGGCGGTCAGATCACAGTTGCGGGTCCGGATCAGCGGCGCCGGACCATGCGCCGCAGCCGCCTTGCGTCCCATGGGCGTGGCCCTGGTCAGCAGATGATGAAACACCAGCCGGAGCACCAGGCGCGACATCACATGCCGGCCCCAGAAACTTCCGATGCGGAATGGGATTTCGCCCACGTCCCTTCCCGCAAGCCAGGTGGGACGTGACCGCGCCAATTCCAAAGCGATCTCCGCGCCGGAATTACCCGCGCCGACGACCAGGACACCGCCTTCGCGCAATTGCCCGGGATTGCGATAGCCGCCGGCATGGAGCTGCACAATGCCGGCATCCAGATCGCCGGCGAACGCCGGCAGCAACGGCTTCTGGTAGTTGGCCATCGCCACCACCACCTGCTCCGCCTCGAACACCGCATCGCCCGCCTGGACGCGATACCCTGCTCCGGCGCGAGACAGACGATCCACCCGCACGCCATGACGGATGGGCAGATGGAACCGCCGCG
>Ga0207683_10005447_pt1 | contig 10899 bp, 11 predicted proteins | sample KBSM73metaG_FD_184333 | JGI IMG/M metagenome (GOLD analysis project Ga0207683, IMG submission 184333) | Miscanthus rhizosphere microbial communities from Kellogg Biological Station, Michigan, USA - KBS M7-3 metaG (SPAdes) (version 2) | ecosystem: Host-associated > Plants > Roots > Rhizosphere >...
GTGGCGGGCGGGTCTGGCCCGTCGAGACGATCTGGCGGCCGCGATCCTCGCCTACGCCGATACCGACGAGGCGGCATCGCTCGAGGGATCGCGCCGCCAATCGGTCGACCTGTGGCTCCGCGACATCCGGCGCGCCGGGCACGGCCTCTCGCCCGAGCAGCGCGAGGAGTTCGCCGCCCTCAACGACCGGATCGCCGACCTCTGCGTCGCATTCGGACGGAACCTCGGCGACTGGCGCGACGATATGGTCCTGGGCGAGGCCGACGTGGCGGGCCTGTCCCAGTCGTTCGTCGAGCGACTGCCTGCCGGCCCGGAGCCCGGGAGCCGCCTCCTCGCAGCGGGCTACGCGACGACCTTCGCGTTCATCGAGCAGTCCCCCCGGCGCGATCTTCGCGAGATCGCCTTCGCCAGGTTCTACAGCCGAGCCGCCGCGCTCAACGCCCCGATCGTCGCCGAGATCGTCGACGCTCGCCGGCGCGCCGCATCGATCGTCGGCGCCGACTCGTGGAGCCAGTTCGCGAACGAGGCCCGGATGTCCGGCGGCCGGGCCGAGGTCATGGCCTTCCTCGAGGGCATCATCGGGCCGCTCCAGTCACTCGCCGCCGCCGAGCAGGCCGCGATGGTCGAGCAGCTGCCCGCCGACGACCCCGACACCGTCCTGCGCGCTTCGGACTGGATCTACCTCCACGAGCGCCAGCGCGAGGCGGTCGGCGTCGACTTCGAGCGGCTCGCCGAGTACTTCCCGGTCGACGGCCTGATCGAGAGGATGGTCGACTTGCTGGGCGACGTGTTCGGGCTCGTCATCGTCCCGCTGCCGGACGCATCGGTCTGGCACCCGGACGTTCGCGTCCTCCGCATCGACGACGCGGCGACCGGTGAGCATCTGACCGACGTCTACCTCGACCTCTTCGCCCGCGACGGCAAGCGGCCCGGCGGCTGGATGCAGTCGCTGCGCCTGCCGGACAACACCCCGGGCCGGCCGCGACGTCCCGCGGTGATCCAGCTCGTCCTGAACTTCACCGCGCCGACCGGCACCGGCCCGACGCTCTTGCGCCACGACGACGTGGTCGGGCTGATCCATGAGTTCGGGCACGTGCTGGAGTTCGGGCTTGCCCGGACCGACGGGGCGAGCGTGACCGAGAGCTGGAGCGAGATCGACTTCGTCGAGGCGCCGTCGCAGATCATGGAGCACTGGGCATGGTCGCCCGCGGTGGTCCAGCGGCTCGGCCGCCATCACGCGACCGGCGAGCCGCCGCCGGACGAGCTCGTCGCCGGGCTGCCCGCGGCCCGCCAGCTGAACATCGGCACGCACACGCTCTTCTTCTTCATCTTCCGAGCCCTCCTCGACCAGTACCTGCATGGCCCGGAGCCGGTCGACGCCATGGACGCGTACCGGCGGGCGTACGCGGTGACCGGCTTCCCGTTCATGGAGGGCACGTTCCAGCCGGCGAGCTTCGACCACATCACCGGGATCTACGATGCCGGGTTCTACAGCTACATCTGGGCCCAGGTCTTCGGCGACGACATGTTCAGCGCGTTCCGCGACGGTGGGCTGCTCTCGCCCGAGGTCGGGTCGCGGTACCGGCGCGAGGTTCTCGAACCCAGCTGGGGCGTTCCGGGCCGGCAGCGGGTCGAGAACTTCCTTGGCCGGCCGCCGTCGGACCGGGCGTTCCTGGAGCGGCTCGGGATCGCCGACCGGTAGGCGTCGGCTTGCCTACGGCGCGCGGACGGTCTCGGCGAGCCGGATCGCCGCGTCCTGCGAGAAGTCGGCCTCGTTGACGATGAGCCCCATCCCGTCGCCACCCACCGTCCACACGAGCCCGAGCTGGCCGTCGGCGGGATTCGGGTACAGCGCCGCCGGCGTGCCGTTCACCTGGACGCGGCTGAGATCGCCGCCGCCGCCGGTCGGGTCAGCCGGGCTGTCGAACGACTGGTAGAGGGCGATCTGGCCCCTGCTCGTCGCGGGGTCGGGCGGGCCGCCGCGCGTCCACGTCCGCTGCCAGCGTCCGGACGTGCTCTCCTCGGTGTCCCCTTGGGCGACGAGCGTCCAGCCGTCCGGCACGTCGATCGTCGCGAGCCCGTCCGGTGGCCGGACGAAGTGGACGTAGCCGGCCAGGTCCTCGACGCGGAACCCCGGAAACGGCCGATCAAGGTGGATCGCGATCGTCCGACCGTAGCCCATGGCGTCGCAGGCGACCTGCGTCGGCCCGGACGCGGGCCGCGGCGTGTCGTCGACGACCTTGACCCTGAGGGCCCCCTCGGTCTCGCGCGCCCAGCCGAAGTAGTGGTTCGTGCACGGGTCGGTCGGGTCGTAGTCCTTGCCGCCGGTGAAGCCGACGGTCAGGGTCGATCCGTCGCCGCTGATCGCGGCTGTGTCGATCCGCACCGGGGCGCCCGGCGGTGGGTCGATGCTCGTCGCGGGGTCGCTCGTCCCGTCGCCCGCGGAGCCGATCGCACCGGGCGGGACCGTCGGCGACGGCGAGCCGCACGCGGCGACGGCGAGGACCAGGGCGGCCAGCGCCGTGACGCGCGCGACCACCGGCCTACGTGGTGTCGCCAGAGCCGTCGCCCATCGCGCCCGGATCCATCGGGCTCATCAGCTGGAAGTAGTTGTCGTCCGGGTCGGCGAGCGTCGCGATCGCCGAGCCCGGGGCGCCTTCGAACTCGTACGGCTCGGCGACGACGATCGCACCGGCCGCCTTCAACCGCTCGAACTCGCCCTTGACGTCCTCGGTCTCGACGTTCCAGATCAGCCGCCCCGGGGCCGCGTTCTTGCCCTGGACCTGGGAGTGGGGCCCGACCGTCACGAAGCCCTGGCCGAGCTGCCAGCCGGTATAGCCGCCCTGCTCGGGCATCGTCGGCGGGCCGAACAGCTTCGTGTAGTAGTCGACGAGTCGGCGCGGGTCGGCCGAGCCGATGAGGATGCTGTTGAAGTTCATCGTCGCCTCCTTCGGACGGCCATTCTCCCGCCGATCGGCGGGCGATGTCTCAGGCGCCCGCCGGCCGCGGTGGCTCGTTCGTCGTGATGATCGGCGGCGCGTCGCTGGCCGCAGTCCCGGCGGCCGGTCCACCGCCGTCGACGTCGATGTCGTTATCGACGATGTCTTTCGCGAGGCTGAACAGGACGATCGCGACGATCGTCCCGATCGTCGCCACGAGCCACGTGTCGCGCGAGATGCCCCACCAGCTTGAGTTGTCCGCGCCGAGCGCCACGATCGACGTCGCCGCGAACACGAGCAGCGTGAGGATCAACCCCAGGACGTAGGGCCACGTCCGGATAGGCGACGTCGTGGGCGCCCGACGGAGGCCGCGCCGCTCGCGGACGTCCCAGATGTCCCAGCGCCAGGTGCCCAGCCGGGCGAGCAGGTTGAAGAGCACGAGGACCGCGATCGCCCCGATGACGAACTGGTGGTTCGCGAGGTGGTCGTGCCCACTGTCGATGATCACGAGCACGATCGACAGGGCGATCAGCAGCATGCCGATGAGGACCGTGCCGAGGAATGCCGCCGAAACGAAGATCCCGACGCTCCTGGTGACGTGGCCCATCCGGCCCTGCCCCAGCCGCGTTCCGCGCAGGAAGCCGCGCGCCGCGCGACCGGCGCCGCCGACCGCCGCGGCGAAGAGCCCGGCCCCGATCAGGAGCACGAACGGCCCCAGCGACAGCCCCTCCCAGATCGCCGCCCGCCGCTCGGGCGTCAGCAGGATGAAGAACCCCGCGACGACCATCGCGAACGCCCCGATGCCGACCGCGTAGTCGACGACCAGCAGGAGGAACCGCGGCCGCGCCCCGCGCTCGGGGTTCGACCACAATCGGTCGATCTGGCCTGGCAGCAGCGCGTTCGCGAGGAGCGCGATGAGGATCGCCTCGAGGGCCCATGTGCCCAGCGTGTAGAGCGGCGTGAGCAGCGAGTCGTACTGCAGGGCGTTCGGGACGAGCGGGATGCCGATCGTTGAGAGCCCGGCGATCCAGTTCACGAATGCGGCCGCCGCCTGGCCGACGATCTCGTTCCCGGGAATCAGCCCGAACAACTGCAGCGCGAGCTGTCCGAGCGTCGGGACGAAGCCGGGCGCGCTGACCGTTGCCGCGGCGACGATCGCGACGAGCGGCAGCGACAGCAGCGCCCGCCGCCAGAGCGCGAGCAGGCCGACCCGCTCCTTGCGTCGGGACCGGAGATAGGACTCGGCGCCGTCGCTGTAGAACCGCGACGCGCCGCGGTCGCCGGTGGGGACGTCGAGCTCGCGCAGGAGCGGGATGACGAAATGCTCGTCGTTGTCCCAGTAGCCGCCGTGGTCCTCGAGCAGGGACATCCGGTTGTAGACGCGCTCGGCGGTGAACCGCGGCCACGTGTCCTTGGTGAAGTTCTGCGGCAGCTGCGGCCGGCCCGATGGCGCGGGGTCGTCGGTGCCCCAGAAGTCGCGCCACTCGAGGTTGGGCTGGAGCCGGCCGATGTCGCCGGCCATCCGGTCGCCCGGCGGCGGCGTCGGCGGGGGATTGTCGGGGTCCGCGTCGTTCAGCCGCCAGCCGAGGTTGAGGGCCTCGCCGATCGTGATCAGCTTCTCGACCCGGAGGCCGGCGAACGCCGGGTCGGTGAGCGTCGTGAGGCTGACCATCGTGCCGCCGGAGTGGGCAATGATCACGACGTCCTGGCAGCCGTACGCCCGCAGCGCCTTGATCGTCGACAGCAGCCGGTAACGGACGTTCGCGCTCTGCCCGGCGTCACGGAGCAGCGTCCGGGCGCCACCGAACCAGTCGGTCAGGAAGCTCGAGGCCAGTCGCAGCACGACCGCATCCCGGAGGGGCCCGAACGGGATGACCTTGGCGATCGCCAGCAGCAGGACGAAGAGCAGCAGGATGAACGATGTGAGGACCGACACGATCGGCTGGAGGCTGATCCGGCCGAGGATCGCCCAGCGCCCGCTCAGCTTGTTCTCCTGGATGCCCTGGACGATCCGGCCGACGCCGCCCTGCTCGCCGAGCCAGCTGATCATCGTCGCCAGCGACGGCGCCCGGACCTCCGACGCCCACCACGCCTCGGTGAACACCCAGGTCCGCTCCTTCGCCCGCGGGTCGTCGCCCGCGACGTCGCTCCGTCGGGGGACGCCGACCTGGATCACCGGAAACGTCTCGCCCGAGAAGTCGATGTTGGACTTGATGACCGGGTCGCGGACCGCTCCCGCGGTGGCGAGCGGGACGACGAGGCCCGGGTCCGCGGCCGGCGCGTCACGGAGGACCTGGATGATCGGGCGGGTCCAGTCGAGCAGGGTCTGGCCGGCGAGCTGCGGGCCGATGCCGTGGACGACGACGATCCCGGTCCGCTCCGGCCGCCAGACAAAGTCGCGCTGCTTCTCGGGCCGGGTCGCGTTCGCCTCGGCGAGGGCCCTGGCGTAGTCGGCCGCCGGCGGCCCCTCGACGCGCGGCAGCGTCCGGCGGATCCTGTCGTTGGCTGCGGCCGGTTCGGCGGTCTGCTGGCGGCCGAGCGCGGAGGACATCGTCGACCCGAGCGACGGCGCGGACGGGGACGTGCGCTTCTCGCCGATCGGGAACTGCCAGGGCCGGTTGACCTCGACTTCTGGCATCGGCTCCGGGAACCGGGCGCGCTCGCCATCGAACAGCTCGCCGGTCGCGAGCTGCGTGTCGAGCTCCTTGTCGAGGGCGAGCCGGAGGGCGCGGTCGATCCCCGAGTCCGACAGGCCCGATCCGGTGAGGCTCATGCGGTCCTATCTTGCAGCGTCGTGTCTCCCTTTTGTCTCGGCGATGAGTTCCGCGGGGCCCGGGAGTCGGACAATCAGCGGCGGCCGATGTCGCCCGTACCAGGAGGTCTCCCGTGCCAGCCCCCAACGTCGCCGCCTGGCCGAAGGCCATCAGCGCGATCACGCTCTTCGTCGAGGACCTCGCCGCGACGAAAGCCTTCTACCAGGAGGCGTTCGGCCTGCCGGTCGCGTTCGAGGACGACGACTCGGCGGTCTTCAAGTTCGGCGACACGCTGATCAACCTCCTCAAGGTCGGTGAGGCGCCGGAGCTGATCGCGCCCGCGCCGGTCGCCCAGCCGGAGGCCGGCTCGCGGTTCCAGTTCACGATCTCCGTCGACGACGTCGACGCGATGTGCGACGAGCTGCGGCGCCGCGGCGTCGAGCTGCTCAACGGCCCGATGGACCGGCCGTGGGGCATCCGGACCGCGGCGTTCCGCGACCCGGCCGGGCACATCTGGGAGATCGCGAAGTAGGCTGGGGGCGTCCAAGGAGGAGTGCCCCATGCAGCGTCACATCGTCCGCCCGGAAGGGCTTGCCGCGACCAGCGGCTACAGCCATGTCGCGGAGTTCAGCGGCCGGCTCGTCGCGGTGTCGGGCCAGGTGGCGTGGGACGCCGACGGCAACGTCGTCGGCCGTGACGACGTCGAGGTTCAGGCGCGGCAGGTGTTCGCGAATCTCGGGGCCGCGCTCGCGGCCGCCGGCACGGATCTCGCGCACGTCGTCAAGCTGACGGTCTTCCTGACCGACATCGGCGACGTCGCGACGGTCCGCCGCGTCCGCAACGAGTTCGTCGACGCGGCGTCGCCGCCGGCGAGCACGCTCGTCCAGGTCGTCGCGCTGGTCGACCCGGCGCTGAAGATCGAGGTCGAGGCGCTGGCGGTCGTCGAGGACGCCTAGCCGGCCGGGCCCTGCCCGCCGGACTCGAGCAGGCGGCGCAGGATGTCGAGGTCGACGAGCGCCTGCTTGGGCATCCGCCTTGTCTCGAGATCAGGGACCGGCCGCGGGACGAGCGGTCGCCGGACCTGTCGACCGGCGACCGCCCATCGGATCAGGCGTCGGCGTGGGCCGGGACCTGCGCGTAGTGGCGGTGGAAGAGCCAGGCCCAGCCCGCGAAGCCGAGGCCCGCGACGGCCGGAAAGACGTACTGGCCCAGCCAGAGGTTGACGGCGACGTCGACCGCGACGACGGCCCACATGGCCCCGGCGACGGCGAGCACGAAGTTGCGCGACATCGATCACCTGCAGTTGCGGAAATCCCCGATCTCGCCACGGTAGCCGAAGGTACCGGTCGTTCAAGACCCGGAAGTCCTATGTGGTTCGCCGCGGCAACGGTTTCGCGGTGCGCCCGCGCCTAGAGCGGGACGTCGAGGGGACCGAGGAGCGGTCGTGCCGGCCTTGGGGCCGCCGGTCCCGCGACCGGCAGGACGAGCACGTACTGGCCGTCCTTCTCGGCGTAGCGGACGGCGGGCCGGCGCCACGGCAGGAAGTCGGCGGCGAGCCGCGAGACCGGGATCGTCGTGTCTGGACGCTGGCCGGCGCCCCAGATCGAGCTCGTCCGCGGATACCACGGGTCGACGACCCGGAGACTGGTCACGGTGAACCGCTCGTTCGTCGCCGGGTTCGCGGTCGCCCCGAAGCCCGACATCACCCAGGCATGGGCGCCTCGCCACATCAGCAGCCCGACCGGCCGCCGGGTCAGCGCCATGGCCCGCGCGGCCGTCCCGATGGCCTCGCCGCGCGTTCGCACGGACACGACGACGTACGGGCCCAACCCCAGCTCGTTCAGCGCGCCGGCCCAGCCCTCCGGTTCCGACCCGGGCCCGACGAGCCGGTCGCTCGAGAGCGAACGGGCGAGCCGGTCGAGCTGTCGCTGCGAGGGGACGGGTCGGCTGGACGACTTGGCGGTGGCGACGAGGTTGGCCATCGTCTGGATCGCCGCGGGCACGCACCAGTCGGACCGCGCCTGCGACACGAAGTCGCCAGGCTCGTAGAGATCGATCTCGAACGGCGACGAGCGCGCGTCGGCCGTAGCCGGAGCCACACCCATGATGGCCGCGACGAACGCCACGATGACGATCCGCCAACCGACGCCCCGCGGTCGAGTCGGGGTCGGCGGCGGCTCGCGAAGGGTGGGAATCGACGTTCTCCTACCCGCCACCCGACCGTGTGACCAGGTCGACCATCAGATCTCGCGCCTGATCGTCGGCGAGGCCGCCGTCGGTCAGCGATCGCCAGGTCTCAAACGACAAGGCATGGCGAATCGCGGCTGCGCGGACCGCGCCGGCGGGCGGTTCCGCCCAGCCCTCCGCGAGCGCCGCGAACATGCGGGCCATCCGATCGTCGAACTCTCCCCAGCCACCGACGTCGGCGTACATGGGCAAGTCGCGCAGGATCATCCCCACCGACCGGGCGTTCGCCCGGTAGACCCGATAGATCTCGGTCAGACCGTGGCGGAGCCGCTCGACGGGGTCGGGGATCGAGCGCCAGCGATCGCCGTCGGGAACGCCCCAGACCTCCAGCCCGTGCGCGGTGCACGCCTCGAACAGGGAGTTGAGGTCGGGAAAGTGCTTGTACACGGTGTTCCGCTGGACGCCGGCCCGCTCCGCGACGGCACTGATCGTCGTCTGCGCCGGACCAATCTCGCTGTGGAGCTCGAATGTCGCCGCCGCGATCCGCTGCCGCGTCTCGTCGACCGACTCCAGGCGGCGGCTCATCCGATAAGCCCGCCGAGGCCTACTGGGTGAGTCGTGTTTTTGCTGCTCAACCATGTTCATCGAAAGTATTGACGATCTCGCGCCGGATGGCTAGTCTGCAATTCCATTGCACAACGGTGTGCAGTAGAAACGCGGAGGCGGCAAGCGGCGCGTGGCTCACCCGGTTGACGATCCTGCCGCTCGCGCCGAGGCGTGTCTCCGGACCGCACTGGTCGTCTGGCTGTCCACGGTTCGCCCCGACGGTCGTCCCCATCTCGTGCCGATCTGGTTCTGGTGGGACGGCACGTCGATCCTGATCGCGACCAAGCCCCACGCCCGCAAGGTCGCGAACCTGCGCGCTGCCCCGGACTGCATGGTCGCGATCGGGGACGCCGCGGCGAACTTCGACGTCGCGCTGCTGGAGGCCCGGGCGGAGATCGTGGCGACCTCGACGGGCGATCTCCTCGAAGCCGGGCTGTTCGCGAAATATCGGGCGCTGATGGCCGAGGTCGGCCTGACGCGGGCGACCTTCGAGGCGCTCTACTCGCAGGTCGTCCGGATCACGCCCACCCGCTGCCTGCCGTGGCGTGGCGTCAGCCCCGCGGAACGAGCGAGCGCCGGCGCCTAAACGAGTCCGGCGAGAGTCGGCTACCCGGCGCCCAACGCGGCCACCGCTGACGACGCCCCGCCGACGAGCGGCTCGCCGTGACCGACGAGGAGCGTCTCGAACGCGAGGCCGCCCAGCTTGACGATCGACCGCTTCGCCTCGTCCATGTCGGCCGTGGCCTGGGGTGGTGGCAGGACCGGCCTGCCGTCGTCGGTGCGCATCGCGTCGCCGGCGACGAGCAGCCCGGCCGCCGGGTCGAGGACGGAGATGCTCCCGGCGGTGTGGCCCGGCGTCGTCACGATCCGTAGCCCGAACACCGCGTCGCCGTCGCCAACCGCCGCCAGGGGTCGCGGCACGCTGATCACCGGGATGTCCTCGGCGCCGGCGTAGCCAGCGACGTCGGGTGCCCGGTCCATGACGTCGGCCGCGCTCCCGGCGTGGTCGCGGTGGTGATGGGTCAGGACGAGGTGACCGACTGCGGCCCACGTGAGACCGACCCTCGCGAGCGACGCCTCGATCTCGTCGGCGCTGCCCTCGACGCCGGTGTCCACGATCGCGGCCTCACCGCCACGGACGAGGATGTAGGCCGACACGAAGCCGAGGTTCACGCGCTCCCAGGTGACCGCGCTGCCGGCGGCGCCGCCGGGCGCATCGGATGATCCGTTCGCCGTTTGACCGGTCGGACCGACCGAGCCCTGCGGCCGCGAGGTACCGGCCGCGTCGGCGGACGCGCGGGCCGGAGGGCTCGACGTCACCGCGAGGGCGAACTCACCCTTGCCAAGGTCCGCGAGAAACGTTCGCTCATCGAGCGGCTGCCAGGCGTCCATGTCCATCCTCCGGGCACGAGACCTTCACCCTACAGGCTCCACTACGACCGTGCCCGGCCGGAGGTTCGCGAACCGGCGACTCAGGACGCGTCGATGAACTGGAGCGCGGCCGCCGCGAGGAGCGGCGACATGAAGACGTCGTAGTGCGTCGCGTTCGGGATGATCGCCAGCGCGTGGCCGCCCTTCGGCCGGCCTTCGCCCATCCAGCCGCCGTCGCGGAGGCCGCCGTCGAGCAGCGCGAAGACCTCGACGTAGTGGCGGGGCGGCGCCATGTCCGCGTCGCCGCAGGCGATCAGCGTCGGGACCTGGAGGCCGCGGACCACGTCGCTGTAGTCGAACGGCTGGGCCATCGACGCGCCGATCTTGTCGAGCAACCGGCCGAAGTCCTGGGGCCGCGGCGCGACCGCGACGTAGCCCTGGTACATCGGGGTGCCCTTCAGCGATTCCACGGCGGCGGCGCCGACCTGGGCCTGCTGGGCGAGCATCTCCGGCGGGATCGCGTCGCGCCTGACGTTCGCCGAGACGACGACCGCCCGACGGACCAGCTCGGGGTACTTCGAGGCGACGAACGTCGCCACCCCGCCGCCCAGCGAGTAGCCCATCACGTCCGGCTCCTCGAGCCCCAGGCCGCGGATGAGCGCGGCGATGTCGTCGGCCATGAGGCGGACGTCGATGGGCCGGTCGATGTCGGCCGTCCGGCCGTGGCCCTGGAGATCGACGATGACGACCCGGTGGTTCGCCGCGTACAGCGGCATGACGGGAGCGAACATCGACCCGGATCCCAGCCCGCCGTGCAGGAGGACCAGCGGCCGCCCCTCGCCGTGGATCTCGTAATAGAGGTGAAGGCCGTTGATGTCGGCATAGGCGCCGCGCTTCTCGGTCTCGGACGTCATGTCGGTCGCGGTCATCGTCAGGTCCTCCCGGTGTCGCCAGATCGTGTCATCGACGCTCAGACCGCGCGTTGCAGGGGAACTCATCGACATGGCGCGATGAGGGTTTTCCCCCTTGATCAAACGGGTAAC
>Ga0207683_10005451_pt1 | contig 10897 bp, 7 predicted proteins | sample KBSM73metaG_FD_184333 | JGI IMG/M metagenome (GOLD analysis project Ga0207683, IMG submission 184333) | Miscanthus rhizosphere microbial communities from Kellogg Biological Station, Michigan, USA - KBS M7-3 metaG (SPAdes) (version 2) | ecosystem: Host-associated > Plants > Roots > Rhizosphere >...
CGCGTTGGTGCTTGGGTGCGGGCCGATCGGCATTGCGATCATCGCCGGGCTTCGCCACCGAGGCGTGGAAGCCATTGTTGCGGCTGACTTTTCGGCCCGCCGACGTGGCCTGGCCGAGGCGATGGGCGCCACCACGACCGTCGACCCGGCCAATGGGTCGCCGTTCGACAGCACAACCCCGGCGGTGGTCTTCGAGGCGGTCGGCGTGCCGGGCATCATCGACGACATCTTGCGCCGCGCGCCGGTCGGCGCACGCGTCGTCGTCGCAGGTGTGTGCATGCAGACTGACACCGTGCATCCCTACTTCGCCATCGCTAAGCAGATCAACGTGCAATTCGTGTTGGCCTACGACCCGATCGAGTTCACCGATTGCCTGCGCGCGATCGCCGACGGCGACATCGACGTCGCGCCGATGATTACCGATGAGGTCGGGTTGGACCGGGTCGGTGACGCGTTCGACGACCTGGCCCACCCCGACGCGCACTGCAAGATCCTGGTGACTCCCTGAAGGTATGGTGCGAGGCATGCCGATCGCAGCGAGAGCGCAGATGTTCACCCGGTTCCTCCTTCTCGCTGCGGCGGGGCTTGCTGCCGTTGGGCTCTCGGCCTGCGACTCATCATCCGGGCCAACGGGCGCAGCCGACGAAGACACCCGTCAGGTCACCGTCGTCGGCGCGGGCAAGGTGCAGGGCACGCCCGACACGCTGACTGTCAACGCGTCGATCGAGTTCGTCGCACCCGACGTCAGCGGCGCGATGAATCAGACCAGCGACCGTCAGCAGGCGGTCATCGACGCGTTGGTGGCCTCCGGTATCGACCGCAAGGACATCAGCACCACGCAGGTCAGCCTGCAACCGCAGTTCGCAGGCGGCGACAGCACCGCGATTATCGGCTATCGCGCGAGCAATTCGATCGACGTGAAGATCCGCAAGCTGGACACCGCCTCGCAGACGCTGGCGTTGATCGTCAGCACGGGTGGCGATGCCGCGCGAATCAACTCGGTGAACTATTCGATCGAGGATGACTCGCAGCTCGTGAAGGACGCGCGGGCCAGGGCTTTCAACGACGCCAAGGATCGCGCCCAGCAGTACGCGCAGCTGTCCGGGCTGGGCCTCGGCAAGGTCGTCTCGATCACCGAGTCAGGTGGCGCGACACCGCCACCGTCCCCGATGCCGTACTCACGCGGAGGCGCCGAGATGGCGGCCGTGCCGGTGGAGCCAGGCCAGCAGACCGTCGGCTTCTCGGTGACGGTGATCTTCGAACTGACCTGATCTTCGCCGAAACTGTATGCCAGCAAGTTGTACTTTTCCTGCTGGAATACCGTCTCAGCGGGAACCGGGTCTAGCTCTAGCCGGCGGGCGCGATGTCGACGGGAATGCCGTTGAGTACGGCAGTCCCCGAAAGCGGGTCGAGCTGGCCACCGTCGTTGAGCTGGTTGACGTTGACGCCGGGTTGGTCGGCGGCGACGCCCTGGCGGGTGCCGCCACGGCCATGACCCCAGCCGTGGGGCAGCGACACGACACCGCGTCGCATGCCCGGCGCCAGTTCGACCGGCGCCACCAGTTCGCCGCCAGGACCCTTGATCGAGGCGTTGTCGGTCAACCCGAGTTCGGCCGCGTCGTCGGGATGGATCTGCAGCGTGCAGCGGTTGGTGCCGCCCGCGAGGGCGGGCAGGTTGTGCATCCAGCTGTTGTTGGAGCGTAGATGCCTGCGACCGATCAGCACGAAGCCGTCGTCGCCGCGGGCGAGGGATTCCCGCAGCCTCGCGGCGTCAACGATCAGCGCTTCCGGCGCGCGTTCGATTCGGCCCGAACGTGTTTTGAGAACCTCAGGGATTCTGGACTGCAGCGGACCGAAGTCGATGCCGTGTGGTGCGGCCTTAAGCCGGTCCAGGGTCAGACCGTCGGGGTTGGCGCCGAACGCATCGCCGTACGGGCCCAGCCGGAGCATCATGTCGAGGCGGCGTTCATAACCCGGCCCGTCGATGAGCAACGCGGTCACTTCGTCGACCGGACGTCCGGCCACGGGTGAATTCGGATCGGCCGTCTCCTTTTCCAGCGCCGTCGCGATGACCTGTCGGTCGACCAGCGCGGGATCGGCGTCGTAACCGATGCCGTACAGAATCAGTGCGAGCCGGGACAGAATCTCGGGCTCGTCAGGCCGACCATCCGATGGCAGCGCGGGCGGCGAGTAGCGGGCGTTGTTGCGCACCGCCAGGCCGTTCAGCGCGAGATCGAAATGCGCGCTCTGCGACGGAGGCGGCGGCGGCAGGATCACGTCGGCGTGGCGCGTCGTCTCGTTGAGGTACGGGTCGATGCTCAGCATGAATTCCACGCTGTCGAGCGCACGGTCGAGGCGATCGCCGTCCGGCGCCGACAACACCGGGTTGCCCGCGATGGTGACCATCGCCTTGATCTGACCGTCGCCGGGGGTGTCGATCTCTTCGGCGAGCGCGGCGGCGGGCAGTTCCGACAGCGCTTCGGGATAGCCCGAGACGCGGCTATGCCAGCGCCCGGTCACAAAGCCCTTGCCCGGCCCCGCGGGTCGGGGCGCCGGGGCGACGGGTGAGAGCGGGAACATCGCCCCACCGGGCCGGTCGAGATTTCCCGTCAGGACGTTGATGACGTCGACGAGCCAGCTGCCGACCGTGCCGAATTCGACTGTGGAGGTACCGATTCGGCCGTAAACCGCCGCCGATGGAGCGGCAGCGATCTCGCGGGCCAGGGTGCGAATCTCGTCGGCTGGCACACCGCAGTGCGCGGCGACGGCCTCCGGCGAGAACCCGTCGGCCAGTTCACGGACTCGCTCGACGCCGGAGACGTGTTCGGCCACTCCCCCGAGATCCGGTGCGACAAGGCCTTCCTCGAAGAGCGCGTGGACGATGGCGAACAGGAGGGCGGCATCGGTGCCTGGGCGTGGAGCGAGGTGGCGATCGGCCAGTTCGGCGGTGCGGGTGCGGGCCGGATCGACGACGGTGAGCTTGCCGCCTCGCTTGCGTAAAGCGCGCAGCTTGCCGGGGAAGTCCGCAGCGGTGGCCAAACTACCGTTGGAGACAACGGGATTCGCACCGATGATCACCAGGTAGTCGGTGCGGTCAAGATCGGGCACTGTGTACGCGACGGGGCTGCCGAACATGTAGCCCAATGCGACGTGTTTGGGCATCTGGTCAAGCGTGCTTGCGGTGTAGACGTGCCGGGTGCGAAGCGCGCGGACGATCAGCGGCGCGTACAGGCTGCCCGCGATCGTGTGGGCATTCGGGTTGCCGAGATACACGCCGACCGACGTCCCGCCGTGGTCACGAACGACTCGGCCGAGCCGATCCGCAATGACGGCGTAGGCCTCGTCCCAGGTCGCTTCGGTCAGCTCGCCGTCACGACGGACCAGCGGCCGACTCAGCCGGTCGGGATCGTTGTCGAGTTCGGCGAAGCTGGCGCCCTTCGGACAGATGAACCCGTGGCTGAAGACGTCCTCGCGATCGCCGCGGGCGCCGGTCACGCGGCCGTCGGAAATGGTGAGCGTCAGGCCGCAGGTGGCCTCGCACAGGGGACAGATCCGAAGCGCAGTCCTGGACATTTCCTCATCTTGCGCCGAGATCGACGTTTTGCCGAATTCCTCTCGACCTTTCGCACTCGAACGTCAATTTGGGCGACGGACTCGGGCGGTGCGGTTTGACAGTTGTTTCACAGTTACACGCCTTTTCGACGACGGTATGGGTGATCATGAAGGAATTGACGGGGAGGAAAATGCGGTGGTCAGTCCGGTCACTGGGCCCAGCGATCGGTGTGGGTCCTGCGGGAACGACCTGCGGCCCAAGGCGCGATTCTGCGATGAGTGCGGCTCCGCCGTCTCCCCACGACCGCCAATAGGCGAGCACAAACAGGTGACAGTGTTGTTCGCCGACGTCGTCGGCTCGATGAGGCTCGCGGCGGCGCTGGATGCGGAGCGACTGCGGGAGATCATGAACGACCTGTTCAACCGCGCAGCGGCGATAGTGCAGCGCTATCAGGGAACCGTTGACAAGTTCACCGGCGACGGCCTGATGGCGCTGTTCGGCGCCCCCGTGGCGCTGGAGGACCATGCGCTGCGGGCGTGCATCGCGGCGCTGGAGATCCAAACCGTCACCGAACAACTCGCAGCCGACGTCAATCGCCGTGACGGCATTGCACTGCAGATTCGCGTCGGCCTCAACTCCGGGGACGTGATCGCTGGTGAGATCGGCTCGGGGCCAGGCAGATACACCGCCGTCGGCCACCCCGTCGGGATTGCGCAACGCATGCAGGCAGGCGCGCCTCCCGGCGGAGTTCTGAGCTCATTGTCCACAGCAAGCCTCGTCGAAGGCGCCGTCCGGTTTGGGGCGGTCGAAGACATCGACGTCAAAGGCGCCGACGGGCCAATGCCCGCTCGACGGCTGCTCGCCATCGAATCCGACCGGATGGTGGTGGGCCGCAACGAAGGCGTGATGCTGGGCCGCGACGCCGAGTTGTCCTGGCTGCGCGACAGTTTCGACGACAATCACCACGGCCCAATCGGAATTGTCGGTGCCCCCGGCTTGGGTAAGAGTCGCCTGATCGGTGAGTTCGCCGCGATCGCCGCGCGTCAAGGCGTCGAGGTCGTTGTTGCCCGCTGCGAATCGCACACGAGCACGCTTCCGTTCCGGGCATTATCCCGTTTGCTGCGCGCCTGGTTCAAGGTGGACGGATTCAGCGACGCCGAGGCCCGTGAGCACACCGTTACCCAGTACAATGGGCTGCTCGCGCCGGACTCCGCCGATGCCCAGATCCTGTTCGATGCGATGGCCGTCGCCGATGCCAACGCACCGCCTTTGCAGTTAAGTGTCGATGGCCGACGCCGCCGGTTGGTCGACGTGATGTCGCAGGCTGTGCTGGCACGCTCGGCCCGAGTAGTGTTCGTGCTCGAGGACGCGCATTGGATCGATCCGCCCAGCGACGATGTCCTCGCGGCCTTCGCTTCGACGCTGGGCACCACCGCGTCGATTTTCGTCACGACCTACCGGCCGGAATACGGCGGTGCGCTGCACCGTTATTCGGGTCGCACGATGACGCTGCAGCCGCTGACCGAGTCAACCGCTGTGCGCCTCGTCGGCCAGCTTCTCGGCAGCGACCGATCGCTGACGGGTCTGGCAGAGCGGATCGCCCTTGCGGCGGTGGGAAACCCATTCTTCGTCGAGGAGATCGTCCGCGACTTGGCGGGCCGTGATGTACTGTCGGGCAGTCGCGGTGGCTACCGCCTGATGGGTGACATTGACGAGATCGCCGTGCCGGCGACGGTACAGGCGGTCCTCGCCGCCCGCATCGATCGACTGCCTGCCGAAGCGAAGTCGATTCTGAACGCCGCATCAGTAATCGGGACCCGGTTCGACGTCGACACATTGCGCGCTCTGCTACCGGAAAGCGAATCCGCACATCTGGCTGAACTTGTGTCGGCCGAGTTGCTCGATCAGACGGAATTCGTCCCCCGGCAACGGTATTGCTTCCGCCATCCGCTGGTCCGCACTGTGGCGTATGAGTCACAGTTGAGCACTACCCGGGTGCAGGCCCACCGCAGGCTGGCCACCGCAATCGAGGCGCGCACCGCAGGTGCCGCCGACGAGAACGCGGCGCTGATCGCCGCACACCTCGAGGGAGCGGGCGAACTCGCCGCGGCTTACCGCTGGCACATGCGTGCGACGGAATGGCTTCGGCCGCGCGATCTTCCAGCTGCGCGCGCCCAGTGGGAGAAAGCACTTGCGATCGCCGACCGGTTGCCCGAAGAACAGTACGACGTGATCGCGATGCGACTCGCGCCACTGACGATGTTGATCTCGACTATGCTCTACGTCGGCGATGACGCCGACACCGACCAGCGATACCGCCGACTCCGTGACCTGACAACGAAAACCGGTGATCTGACATCTCTCGCGATCGCAACGGCCGGACGCATACAATCGTTCGCCGTCAACAACAACCGCGTTCCAGAGGCGGCGCTGCTGGCGGCGGAACTCGAAGAAATGGTCAGCCATATTGATTGCGAAGCGGCCCCCAAGAGCGTGATCCTCAATGCGGTGGCCATGGCGCGGATGGCCAACTGCCAATTCGCTGAAGCGCTACACGCGGTCGACCAGCTATTGGCATTGCGTCCCGAAGTACCAGAGGTCGAAGTCGCCCCGGCCAACGCGATTCGCGGCGCTATCGAGGTCTGCCTCGGCGACTACGAGAAAGGCCGACTGCATCTCGTCGAGGCGATTGAACAGGCGCGCACGCTTTCCCCCATTCTGTACGGACAAGTGCTGTTCTTCTCGTGTGCCACAGCGGTGCTGGGCATGAGCCAGACCGATGAACTGGGTGACGATGTGCGCGAGGCATTACGGCGCGCTGAATCGTTCGGTGACATCAGCGGCATCGCGATAGCACAGTACGCATACGGAACGGCATTGCTGCGCGCCCAGAATGCGTCAAACGACCACGCGATCGATATGCTGCAACGCGCTCAAACGAACAGTCAGAAGCACAAGGTGATCACTTTCGCACGGGCGACCATCGACGCCGATCTGGCGGTCGATGCCGCCCGCAAAGGGCAACGAGACGACGCCATCAACCAACTTCATGCCTCCTTCTCATTGCACATGAGGGGAGGGTTTCGGCCATTGGCGACGTGTCCGGGTGAGGTCCTGGTCGAGCTTCTCATCGACCGGGGCGGCATCGACGACCTCGCCGAGGCGCATCGAATCGTCGACGAGTGGCGGGCCGAGCGGCCGGACATTCCCGCGCTGGACTTGTGGTGCCTGAAGTCACGCGCATTACTGGCCAAGGCGGAGGGCAACTCCGATGCTTACGCGGAGCTGACGAACGAATATCTAGCGCTCTGCGAAAGACTCGACGCCCGCGGGAGGCTCGCCCAAGCACGACGAATGGTCGGGTGAAGATGGCGACGATACTGGCCTACACCTCGCCTGCGCTTGGACACCTTTTGCCGATCAGCGCACTGCTGTCAGAGCTGGCCAGTCGCGGTCACGCGATCCATCTGCGCACCCTTTCCACCGGTGCAGAGGTCGGGCGAAGTCTCGGCTTTCATACCGACGCGATCGATCCTCGCATCGAACAGATCGAACTCGACGACTGGACGGTATCCAATCCTCTTGCAGCGCTCAAGTTGTCGGTGGCGGCGTTCGGACGGCGCGCCGTGCACGAGGTTCCCGATCTCGCTGACGCGATAGCGCGTGTCAACCCGGACGCATTACTGGTAGATGTGAACAGCTGGGGTGCGCTGTCGTCGGCCGACGCCGGTGGCATTCCGTGGGCGTGCTTTGCGCCGTATACGCCACCGCTGCGAGCTCCGGGAGTGCCCCCGTTCGGGCTTGGTCTGAAGCCGTTGTCGGGTGTGTTGGGCCGGCTGCGTGACACCGCCGTACGGACCGCTGTGGTGGGCACGCTCGAGCGGGTGATGCTGCCACCGATCAATGCGGTTCGCGCGAACGTCGGCGTCCGGGGGGTGACGTCTATGGACGAGTTTCTGCGCCGGGCGCCGCTGATCCTGCTCGCGAGCGGCAAGCCGTTTCAGTACCCGCAGACGGATTGGGGCGACGCAGTGCAGATGATCGGCCCCTGCGTGCAGGATCCCGGGCCGGACACGGTTCCCGATTGGCTGGCCGCGATCGACCGCCCCATCGTCCTCGTCACGACGTCGTCGGAGAAGCAGTCCGACACCGACCTGGTCGCGACCGCATTGTCCGCACTCGCCAGTGAGCGAGTGCACGTCGTCGCGACCATGCCCGCCGCGCGAGCGGACGGATTGGTGACGCCGGCCAACGCGACGGTGTGCCGATTCGTCCCACATGGCGTGGTGCTGGACCGTGCAGTGTGTGCGGTGACGCATGGAGGGATGGGGGCGACGCAAAAGGCGCTCGCTCGTGGCGTACCGGTGTGCGTGGTTCCGTACGGGCGAGACCAATTCGAGGTTGCGCGACGCGTCGAGGTAGTCCAGTGCGGCACCCGCCTGCCAGCGAAGAAGCTCTCAGCGTCGCGACTGCGCACGAAGGTGCGGGAAGCGATGACAATGGGGGACGGTGCGAGGAGGGTGGCAGCAGGTTTCGCCGCCACCGGTGGCACGGCCCGCGGCGCCGACCTCTTCGAGCAGAGGGTGCTGGGTATCAGCGCAGGCTAGACCTGCTCGTACACCTTGGGGTCCAACGTGCCGATGTAGGGCAAATCGCGGTAGCGCTCGGCGTAGTCGAGGCCGTAGCCGACGACGAACTCGTTGGGAATGTCGAAGCCCACGTAGGCAATGTCTACGTCGGCACGCACGGCGTCGGGCTTGCGCATCAGCGTGCACACCCGAAGCGACCGCGGGTGCCGGGTCGCGAGGTTGCGCAGCAGCCACGACAGGGTCAGCCCGGAGTCGACGATGTCCTCGACGATCAGCACATCGCGGTCGTTGATGTCGCGGTCAAGGTCCTTGAGGATGCGCACCACGCCCGACGACGAGGTCGAAGACCCGTACGAGCTGACCGCCATGAACTCCAGCTGTGTGGGCAGCGGGATGGCGCGGGCCAGGTCGGTGACGAAGAAAACCGCGCCCTTCAGCACGGTGACAAGCAGCAGGTCCTGACCGGTGGCATCAATGGTCTGGCGGTAGTTCTCGCCGATCTGGGCGCCGAGTTCGGCCACCTTGGTCTGGATCGCCTCCGACGAGAGCAACACCGACTTGATGTCGCCGGGATACTGCTCGGCAGCGTGCTCGGACACGACCACAGCGTGCCATGTGATACCGCGCGGAACCAACCGAGCGGGTCCCTCAGACCCGCTCGGTGCGCAGCGTCAGCATCCCGTCGCGGCGCCCGGCGATCAGGCGTTGACTGCGCAGCGGCGACCCGACGGCCACACCGCCCTGCCCGCGCCACGCCGTGACCAGGGTGTCCACCCCGCGGATTTGCTTGTCGGTCAGGCCGCTGGCGCCGCCCGCCAACAACCAGCCGCGAATCACCCTGCGTCGGACCGCCTCCGACAGTGCCGCCAGCCGGGCGGTGTCGAGCCCGCCCCCGGCGCCGACGTCGGCCAGCGCCTGCCGGGCCAGTTCGTCGAGCGTCTCGGTGTCTTCGCGTAGTGCGGTCGCGGTGCGGGCCAGCGCTTCGGCGACGCCGCCGCCCAGCACCTCCTCGAGTAGCGGCAGCACCTCGGTGCGCAGCCGGGTGCGGGTGAACCGGCGATCCGCGTTGTGCGGGTCCTGCCACGGCGTGAGCCCCAACTCGACGCATGCGGCGTGGGTGAGCGCACGACGGATGCCAAGCAGCGGGCGATACCACGGCGGATCGCACCACCGCATGCCCGCGATCGACCGCGAGCCCGAACCACGGCCCAAACCCAACAGCACCGTCTCGGCCTGGTCGTCGAGTGTGTGCGCAAGCAGCACCGGGGCATCGCCGCGGGCGTCGTCCAGCGCGCGGTACCGGGCGGTGCGGGCAGCGGCCTCTGGGCCGCCGGTTGTGCCGACGTCGACGCAAAGTACTTGAGCGTCAACGCACCCCACCGACATTGCCAGGTCCCGTGCCGTCGCAGCCACCCGCCCGGAGTCGGGTTGCAGCCGGTGGTCGACGATCAGCGCAGTGGTCGGCTTGGACGCGGCCGCGACGGCGGTGAGCGCCAGCGAATCCGCACCGCCGGACAGGGCGACACACCAGCGTTCGTCGCCGGCGGCGTGGTCGCTGACGAAAGCTGCGACGGCCGCCTTCAGCGCTGCTACAGCACCCTGTCGATCCATCGTTGCGGCCCGTCGATTTCGGTTGGCAGCGGCAGGGTTTCGGGGCTGGACCAGATGGCGTTGAACCTCGCCATCCCGACCCGGCCGACGACATGGTCGACGAATGCCTTGCCCCTGGTGTACTGACTGAGCTTCGCGTCAAAACCCAGCAGCGCCCGCACGATCCGCTGCAACGGCGGCTGTTTACGCTTGCGGCGATCGTCGAATCGGCGCCGAATGGTGGTTACCGTCGGCACCACCGCGGGGCCCACCGCGTCCATCACGTGGTCGGCATGGCCCTCGAGCAGCGTGCCCAGCACCAGCAACTGATCGAGCGCATGCCGCTGCGGCTCGGACTGCACTGCCCGCAGCAATCCCAGCACCCCAGTGGAATTCGGTTCCGGCGCAACACCGTCACGCCTGCTTCGGACCAACTCGGCCAGCCGCCCGACCACCTCGCCGACGTCCTCACCTGCGTCCTCGGTGAGCACCGCGAGCGCCTGCGACATGTGATCGGCCAGCCACGGATTGGCCCGGAACTGCACCCGGTGGGTGACCTCGTGCAGGCACACCCACAGCCGGAAATCTGCTGGCAGCACCCGCAATTGGCGCTCGACAGCGATCACATTAGGGTACACGAGCAGCAACTCACCGCCGTTCGGTCCGAACGGGTCGTACTGGCCCAGGATGCCCGACGAGATGAACGCGAGCACTGCGCCGGTCTGCGCCCCGGTGATGCGGCCGGCGATGAAGTGCGGCTTGGCCGCTTCGTGTTCCAAACCACCGGTCATCACCCGCATGGATCGCGTTGCGGCGCGGATCCATTCGACGCGGTCGACGACCCGGGCCTCGGGAATCTCACCGCCCTCGTTGAGCCCGGTCACGTCTCGCACGGGCAGCTCGGCATTGCGTGAGGACTCTGTCAGCTGATCGATGACCTGCCTGCGGGTGTAGTCGGTGGCCGCGGGCCCGCGCCGGACGAGTTTGGCGCCAATGGTCGCCGCGAACTGCCAGTCGACAGCGCGGCCGACGGTGAGCCTGGATTTGGTCGACGGGCTCATGCCTCGACTCCCGCTCGCCCCGGTCCTCGCTCGTCCCTCGCTGCGATCCTCACTCGCGGTCGTCTTCGGGTGCTCATGCCTCGACTCCCGCTCGCCCCGGTCCT
>Ga0207683_10005454_pt1 | contig 10895 bp, 11 predicted proteins | sample KBSM73metaG_FD_184333 | JGI IMG/M metagenome (GOLD analysis project Ga0207683, IMG submission 184333) | Miscanthus rhizosphere microbial communities from Kellogg Biological Station, Michigan, USA - KBS M7-3 metaG (SPAdes) (version 2) | ecosystem: Host-associated > Plants > Roots > Rhizosphere >...
GCTTGAACATCGTGTCGGGGATGCGCTCGGGCAGATCGATGGTGGAGAACACGATCTGCTCGATGACGTCACCGGTCTGGTTGCAGAGCTGGGTCTTGAGCGGCATGGAAGTCTGCTCGTCGATCCACAGCCGGTAACCGTAGCGATATTCGTCGCGCGGATGCAGCGCGACCACGCGCGTGGTGCGTCCGAGCAAACGTTCGCGTTCGCCACCGCGGATTTCGTAGACCTCGGTGCTGGCATCGTCGATGGCCGGCAGCGCGCCGAGCAACGGGCCGTCGGGAGCACGACGCTCCACGAGGACCGTGCGGCGATCGGGGAAGTAACAGGTGACCTCGGTGCCTTCGCGAATGAATTCGCGGCCCGAACCATCGAGCGACAACAGTCGTTCGGAGACATCGCGCCCGCGCACGCGGTGGATGATGCGCAGCGTTTCCACGCGGCCGCCATGCACGTGGGTGAAGACGCCCACGTAGTTGCGCGTGGTGAGCGCCTTGTTCATGCGCTCGAGCCACTCTTTCGGCTCGGCGCCGAGCGCGACACCCGCGCCCAGCAACAGCGCCAACGCCACGAAGCGCGCGTCACGCGTCAGCCGGTAGCGCGAATCACGGCGCATCAGCAGCTCCAGCGGCGAGAGATTCCTGTGACTCCTCGTCGAGGGTGGCGGGGACTTCGGATGGGTCCGTGGCCACGAGCCCGAGCAGCGCCATGCGGCGTGACAGCGGACCGGAATATTCGCTGTGCGCCACCACGTAGTTCGCGAGCCGCGCCGGCGGCACGATGCTCGCCGAGGAGCTCGGTGCCGGTGTCACGTAGCGCTCCGGCTCGCCGTTCGAAGCCCGCGTTTCGGCTGGCGCCGTGTTGCGGGCGACCAGCGCGCTGGAGGTGTCGGGTTGGAGGACGATGGATTCAGTCACCGGCGCCGCCGCAAGGATTGTCTGCGAATCGTCTTGAGTGCGGAGCCAGAAAATAGACATCGCGGCCACGCCGGCGGCAATGCCGGCCCCGGCCGCGGGACGTGCAAACCGCAACCAGCGTGCCGCGGAAGCTGCCTTGAGTTCACTGGCGGGAACAATGACCGCGGTCCGGGAAGTGGGAGCGGCGTCGACCGACCCATCGCCGTAAGTGGCTTCCTGAGCCACCATCGACTGCACGCGCCACGCAACGCGGTCGTGCAAAGCCACGCCACGTTCCGCACGCAGGGCAGCGCCGATCATCGAAAAACGCGACCACTGGGCCCGCAGGATTTCATCGCGAGTGAGCCTGCGTGCGAGCAACTCGCACTCGGCCTGTGGCAACTCGCCGTCGAACATCGCGGACAGCTGGCTGTCGCGTTCCTCGTTCATACCATTTCCTCGGTGCGGCCCAGGCCGCCTTCAAATACTTCGCGCAAGCGCTTGTCGATGGCCTCGCGCGCTCGAAAAATCCTTGATCGAACCGTACCCACGGGACACTCCATGGCCGCCGCGATTTCCTCGTAACTCAGGCCGTCGAGCTCGCGCAGCACGATGGCCGTCTTCAGCTCTTCAGGCAACGCTTCGATCGCAGAGTTCACGATCAGGCGAATTTCTTCAGTGAGCGCCATGCCTTCGGGTGTATCGGGGTCCTGAAGTTTGGTTTGCACGCTGTGCGATTCCTCAGGGTCGGTCAGGTCCAGGTCGTATGCGATCGGCGAGCGATCGCGCGACGCGAGACTGTTCTTGGCGGTGTTGATAGCGATGCGATACATCCACGTGTAGAAGGCGCTGTCGCCGCGAAACTGAGGCAGGGCCCGATACGCTTTGATGAAGGCTTCCTGTGCAATGTCTTCCGCTTCCGCCGGATTGCGAACGTATCGCAACACCAGCTTCACCACTTTGTGCTGGTACTTGCGCACCAGCAGATCGAACGCCGTCTTGTCACCACGCTGAACGCGTTTGACGAGAACCAGGTCACTCTCTTCAACTGTCACAGGAGCACCCCGGCTCCTTGCGAGCTGAATAGACCCTGAACGTCACCAAAAGTTTCCTTTTGGAACGTGGCTAATCGAATGATTTTCAATGGCGCGTGACGCACTTCAAACCTTGGGCCGGATGGTAACAGCGGGGCCGATGCTGCGCCCGGATGCCCGACGCAGATGCGTCGTCAGACAGCGCGAAAGACGCCGAAACCCCTCCTCGTCCTGAACACCGCCTGCAATAAGTACCGGCCGAAGCCCCACAGGTGTAATGAATCTCAAAACCCACCATCGGGACCCCAATCGGAACGAGCCTGCGGCGAGTGTTGCGGGATGCGGATCGCGCTGTGGCCCCAAACACACGCCGAAGTCACCCTCTTCCGACCACTCGATGCTGCGCACGGCATGTGGCCCGTCGAGCAGCACGAAAGACCTGATACAGCGAACCCCGGGCACCCACACCGCCAGGCAGAAAGCGACTCGTATGCTCCACGGCAGCAGCGATGCCGAAACTGCGACAGCGCCCACCAGCGCGAGCCATGCCAGCCACAGAGCGGCCGCAAAGCGCGAGGCGTTCAGCTCAATTCGAAAGCAATACGCGACACAGGGCGGCGTGTCTGGGGTCGGTGGGGACATCGCCCGCCAGCAGATAGCGTGCGATATCAGGGTCGGGCAATTCGAGAAATTCGACGAACGCCGCGCGTTCGTCACTTGCCGCCCGGGCGTGACGATCGCGAAGATACCGCAGGAGCAGGAAGTCGAGTTCCTTCATGCCGCGGCGGCACCGCCATTGCAATTTGCCGAGTGCGGCGTCCAATCAGTGCTGACGCTCCAGCATCATCTTCTTGATCTCGGCGATGGCCTTGGCAGGATTCAGATCTTTCGGGCACGCCTCGGTGCAATTCATGATGGTGTGGCAGCGATACAGGCGGAAAGGATCTTCGAGCTCGTCGAGTCTTTCGCCGGTGGCTTCATCGCGTGAATCGATGATCCAGCGATAGGCCGCGAGCAGCGCCGCGGGCCCGAGGTACCGGTCGCTGTTCCACCAGTAGCTGGGACAGGACGTGGAGCAGCAGGCACACAGGATGCAGGCCGAAGGACGATCGATCTTTTCCTGGTCTTCCCGTGATTGCGGCCGCTCGCGATCGGGCGGCGCGGGGGTCCGCGTCTGCAGCCAGGGCTTCACCGCCGCGTACTGCGCGTAGAAGTTGGTGAGATCCGGTACGAGGTCTTTGACCACCGGCATGTGCGGCAGCGGATAGATCTTCACGTCGCCACGCACTTCATCGCAGGCCTTGGTGCACGCGAGCGTGTTCAGGCCACCGATGTTCATGGCGCAGCTGCCACAGATTCCTTCGCGGCAGGAGCGGCGAAACGTCAATGTGGAATCGATCTCGTTCTTGATCTTGATCAGCGCGTCCAGAACCATCGGGCCGCAGGCGTCCATGTCCACTTCATAAGTGTCCATGCGCGGGTTCTTGCCCGAATCCGGATCGAAGCGATAGATGACGAACTTGCGGACGTTCTTTGCGCCAGCGGGCGCCGGATATCGCTTGCCGGCGGCCTTGTCGATCTTCGAGTTCGCGGGGAGTGTGAGCTCGACCATCAGTATGTCCTCGCCTTCGGCGGAATCGGTTCGACATCCTTGGTGAGCGTATTCATATGAACCGGACGGTACTCGATGCGAGTCTTGCCGGCGTCATCCACCCAGCACAGCGTGTGCTTCTGCCAGTTCACGTCGTCGCGGTCCTTGAAGTCTTCGCGCGCGTGCGCACCGCGGCTTTCCTTGCGATTCTCGGCGCTGACGATGGTGGCCGTCGCCTGGCCGAGCAGATTGTCGAGCTCGATGGTCTCGATGAGGTCGGTGTTCCAGATGAGGCCGCGGTCGGCGACCTTGACGTCAGCAAACGAGTCGTGGGTCTTTGCCAGGGCTGCGACGCCTTCTTTCAAGGTATCGCCTGTGCGGAAGACTGCCGCGTCGCGCTGCATCGTCTTTTGCATCTCGAGCCTGATCTCGGCGGTGCTGCGAGCACCGCGGGCATTGCGGAAGCGATCGAGGCGCGACACAGCGAAATCGCCCGCATCTTTGGCGAGCGGCGCATGGGACTGTCCCGGTTTGACCACCGTCGCCGCGTGTCGCCCCGCTTCGCGGCCGAACACCACGAGGTCGAGTAGTGAGTTGCTGCCGAGGCGATTCGCTCCGTGTACTGAGACACAGGCGGCCTCGCCGACGGCCATGAGGCCGGGCACGACCGTGTCCGGATTGCCGGACTTGAGCGTGACCACTTCGCCATGCACGTTGCAGGGAATTCCGCCCATGTTGTAGTGCACGGTAGGTAGTACCGGAATCGGATCCTTGTTGACGTCCACGCCCGCAAAGATGCGCGCGGTTTCGGCGATGCCGGGCAGGCGCGCATGAATGACTTCCGGACCCAGATGCTCGAGATGCAGGTGGATGTGATCCTTGTCCTTGCCGACGCCCCGCCCCTCGCGGATCTCGATGGTCATCGAACGCGACACCACGTCACGCGACGCGAGATCCTTGGCGTTCGGCGCGTAGCGCTCCATGAATCGCTCGCCATCGGAGTTCGTGAGATAACCACCCTCGCCGCGCGACCCTTCGGTGATGAGACAGCCGGAGCCATAAATGCCGGTGGGATGGAACTGCACGAACTCCATGTCCTGCATCGGCAGCCCGGCGCGCAGCGCCATGCCGCCGCCGTCACCCGTGCAGGTATGCGCCGAGGTGCACGAGAAATACGCACGTCCGTAACCGCCGGTCGCAAGGATCACGGTGTGCGCTCGATAGCGATGCAGCGAACCGGTGGCGAGATCGAGCGCCACCACGCCGCGGCAGACTCCGTCCTGCATGATGAGGTCGAGCGCGAAGTATTCGATGAAGAATTCGGCGTTGTGCTTGATCGACTGCTGGTACAGCGTGTGCAGCATCGCGTGGCCGGTGCGATCCGCGGCCGCGCAGGTCCGATGCGCCGTGCCCTGGCCGTAGTGTGTGGTCATGCCGCCAAAGGGGCGCTGATAGATGCGGCCGTCAGCGGTTCGCGAGAACGGCACGCCGTAATGCTCGAGCTCGATGACCGCGGCCGGCGCCTCCTTGCACATGAACTCGATCGCGTCCTGATCGCCGAGCCAATCCGACCCCTTGATGGTGTCGTAAAAATGGAAACGCCAGTCGTCTTCGCCCATGTTGCCAAGCGCGGCGGAGATGCCGCCCTGCGCGGCGACGGTGTGGCTGCGCGTCGGGAACACCTTGGTGATGCACGCGGTCGACAGGCCGGCTTCGGCGAGCCCCAGGGTCGCGCGCAATCCGGCACCGCCGGCGCCGACCACGACGACGTCGTAGGTGTGATCGATGAATTCGTAGTCTTTGTTCATCTCGTCTGTTTTTCTGGGACGTCGTACATCAGGACAGGGCCAGCGCCAGGATCGCGAAGATGCCGGCAACCGCCGCACCGAAATGCACGAACGTGGAGAGCAGCAACAAGGTGGTCTTCGCACCCTTGGCGTGCACATAGTCTTCGACGACCACCTGGACGCCGAGCTTCGAGTGCCAGGCCAGCGTGAACACCAGCAGGATGGTGAGCACGGCCACCCATGGCTGCCCTAACCACCCGCGCATCGCGTCGTACGACTGCAGCGAATGTCCGAGCAGCGAAATGACGAACCACGCAGTCAACGGCAGCAACGCGACCGACGTAACCCGCTGGGCCCACCAGTGCCCCACGCCTTCGCCGGCCGAACCTCGCCCGATCACTTTCGACAATGGCGAACGCAGGCTCACGGTGCCAGCCCGAATGCGCGGCATGAGTACCAGACGACCACTGCGGTCAGGAGCAATGCCGCCACCACCACCACGGCGCCGCTGCGCCGCGCCTGCGCGCGCTCGAGGCCGTGACCCGTATCCCAGACGAGATGACGGATGCCATTGCAGAAGTGGTAGACAAAGGAAAATGTGAAACCCACGAGCAGTAGTTTGGCGAGCGGCGAACCGAGCGCGTTCATTGCCGAGGCATACGCGGCAGGTCCCGAAGCCAGGGCCATGAGCCACCACACGAACAGCAGGAATCCGACCGACGCCGCACAGCCGGTGATCCGGTGCAGGATCGACAGCGCCATGGTGTACATGAACTTGTACACGCCGAGGTGTGGTGACAGTGGTCGCTGATTCATCTTCCTGCCCTAGAAGTCGACACAGCGACCATTCTTTTCCCAATCCCCGAAACGCGTGGGTTCGGGTCCCGACGGACCGCCGATTTCCGCGGGCGCGAGGACACCGGGCGTCTGCATGGCGTCTGCAGGCGCCAACGCCGGTGTAACGGCGGCAACGCTCGGGGAATCTACGTCGGAAGGGACATTCGGCACGGGCGCGAATTCTGCCAGAATCGGCTGCGCCCGACCATATGAAACCCCTGCAAAAACAAAGATGAGCACTCCGGCCGACATCGATCTTTCGGGCCCACCCGACGGATTGGGCGTGCTCGCGTTTCGCGGCGTCGATGCCGCGAAATTTCTCCAGGGCCAGCTTTCAGCAAATATTGAAAAGCTGGTGGCCGGAGCGTCGACGCTTGCAGGCCTGCACAACCCGCAGGGGCGAGTCGTCGCCGTGCTCGCCGTGGCTCGCGTTTCTGCAGAGGAATTGCTGGCGGTGCTGCCGCGCGAGCTCGCAGCGGACGTCGCTCAACGGCTGCGGAAGTTCGTGCTACGGAGCAAAGTCAGCATTGACGAAGCCCCGGACGACTACCGTGTGCTCGGCAGCGAGAACGCATCATCGCCAACCGGTACCGCAAGTATCGCCTGGGGCACGCGCCGCCTGTTGCTGATGCCGCGGGGTCACCTCGGCGACGCCGGCGTCACTGATCCCGTCGCGGTGGCGCACTGGCAGATGACCGACATCGTCGAGGGGCTGCCGCAGGTGTACGCGGCCACCAGCGAAGCTTTCGTGGCGCAGATGCTCAACCTCGACTTGTTAGGTGCCATCGCGTTCGACAAGGGTTGCTATACCGGCCAGGAAGTCATCGCGCGGGCGCACTATCGCGGCCGGGTGAAGCGCCGCATGCAGCGCTGGCTCAACCCGGGCGACGTGGCGCTGAAACCTGCGGACACCGCGCGCGGCCCGGACGGGCGCGCGTTGACGGTGGTTCGCGTTGCGGCGCGCCCAGACGGACAACAGGAAATTCTCGCCGTGGGCAACTTCACGTCGGTGCATGATTCCGCCGCGGAAATCCCCGCGGCCACGGAAACCTCGGGGCCTGAAGTGCGCGGCCCGCTGCCGCTGCCCTATTCGTTGCCGGACTAGCTATCTAGCGGCGCGCGAACGACACGATCACCTGCGCATACTCGGCGGCGCGCGACGGCGTGAGCACGGGGTGATTGCCTTCGAACTTGTGGCCGCGCGAATTGCGCGCGCGCTCCAGCGCACGGTTGTAGGCGGGAGCCAGGCTGTCCGCATCGGACGTCATGACCAGCACGCGCTGGGATACTTCGCCGAGGCGCGCGAGCACGTCGTGCGTGCTCTTGCCACCTTTCGCGTCTGCGTCGACGCCGGCAGCGATGGCGTCGTAGCCCAGCTCCAGGTAGTCGCGCATGAATTCATAGACCAGCGGCAGCGTCTCGGCGTTGACTTCGAACGACGGGTCCCATTCCTTCAGCGTGCGCACGCTGACGTCGAACACGAAGCTGCGATGCGCGCCATCATTGCTGATCTTCGGTGAGAGGCCGGTGGTCGGCCCCTGCATCTTGCGCAATTCCTCGGGCGCAAGCCCGGACACTCCGTCGAGCACCGCGCCAGTCACCTGTGCGGGAGAGGCTAACAACATCTCGACCGCGACCGACGCGGAGAAGCGCCCACCGACCACGGTGTAAGGCACCGTATGCAGCGAGCCGCAGGCCTCGAGCACGTCCGCCGCGTACTGCTGCACGGTCCAGTTGCGATTCTTCTTGTGTGAGCGGCCGGAGCCCGCGAGATCGAAAGCGATGGCGCGAAATCCGGCGCGGGCCAGGTGTGGCATCACGTGTTCGTACATGCGGCCACTGACGGGTGCCCACGGCAGCAGCACGATGTCGGGGCCTGCGCCGCAGGCGCGGAAATGCAATTGGCCCGAGAGCGTATCGGCGAAGCCGAATCGCATCGGCATCACCGCACGGTCGTGCGCGACTCCTGATCGTTCTCTCATCCTGCCCTTCCCTTTTGCTTCGCCCGCGCGCAGTGCACGTCGGGGCGCCAAGTGTAACCGTGTTATGGAAAGTATCTAGGTTGCCGCTACAGATCGATCGCCTCGACGGCCTTTTCGGCGATGGACGAGCCCAGAAATCGCGCACCGACACGCGCGAACCGCTCGGGACTGTCGGTTGCCAGCAGGCGCACGCTGCCCACTCGCGCGGCGTGCGAAGTAAGACTTCGCGCCGCGAGTTCCGCCGCCGTCGCGCGTGCCGTCGTGGCCGCGGAGTCGACCACGCGCCGCTCGGGGCCGAGCCGCCGGGAGATGGCGCCCGCCAGCAACGGGAAGTGGGTGCAACCGAGTACAACGGTATCCACGCGCGCATCGAGATGCGCGAGGTAGCGTTCGGTGACGGCGTCGACCGCCTCGCCTTCACTCCAACCCTCCTCGGCCAGCGCCACGAAGATCTGGGCTGCGACCTGCGTGACATGCGCACCGGGACGCAGCGCCAGGATGGCACGCTGATAGGCACCGCCTTTCACCGTGCCTTCGGTGGCGAGCACCGCGATGCGGCCACTGACCGAGGCTTCACAGGCCGCTTGCGCGCCGGGCTCGATGACGCCGATGACCGGAAGCGTTGGAAATTTCTCACGCAAGCTCGGCAGCGCGGTCGCCGACGCCGTGTTGCAGGCGACTACCAGCGCCTTGATTCCCCGGCTGACCAGTGCATCGGCCGCGCGCACTGAATAGCGAGCGACCGTGTCCGGACTCTTGGTGCCGTAGGGAAGACGCGCCGTATCGCCCAAATACAAGAAATCTTCGGCCGGCAATGCGCCAACCAGCGCACGCAGCACCGTGAGTCCACCGACGCCGGAATCGAACACGCCGATGGGCGCATTCACTGCTTCATTCCGATTCTGGACGCATGTGCGGGAACAACAGCACATCGCGGATCGATGGGGCGTCGGTGAAGAACATCACCAGCCGGTCGATGCCGACGCCAAGACCCGCCGTGGGTGGCATCCCGTATTCGAGCGCGCGGATGTAGTCGGCGTCGTAATACATCGCTTCGTCATCGCCCGCGTCCTTGCGCTCGACCTGCGCACGGAACCGCGCCGCCTGATCTTCGGCGTCGTTGAGCTCGGAGAACCCGTTGGCGATCTCGCGGCCCGAGATGAAGAATTCGAAGCGATCGGTCAGGAACGGATCCGCATCGTTGGCGCGCGACAACGGACTCACCTCGGTCGGATAGCCATAGACGAAGGTGGGGTCCATGCAGGTGTGCTCGGCGTACTTGTCGAACAGTTCGATCTGCAGTTTGCCGGCACCGTCACCGGGCTTGAACTTGATGCCAGCCGCCGTGCACAGCTCGCGTAGATAGGCCACGTCGCGCGCGCGGTTCATGTCGAACCCTGGTGTATTGGCAGCGACCGCCTCGATGACCGAGATGCGCGTGAACGGCTTGTCGAGATCGTAAGCCCTGCCCTGGTATTCGAACTGGCGCTTGCCCATCACGACGTCAGCGATGCCCTGCATCGCCCGCTCCACCATGACGATGAGGTCTTTGTAGTCGGCGTAGGCGACGTACAACTCGAGCATGGTGAATTCCGGGTTGTGGCGCGTCGACACGCCCTCGTTACGGAAATTCCGGTTGATCTCGTACACGCGCTCGAAGCCGCCCACCGTGAGCCGCTTGAGATAGAGCTCCGGCGCGATGCGCAGGAACATGTCCATATCGAGCGCGTTGTGATGCGTCTTGAACGGCCGTGCGGCCGCGCCACCCGGGATGGTCTGCAACATGGGAGTTTCGACTTCGAGGAAATCCATCGAGTCGAGGAAGTCGCGCAGATAACGAAGAATGCGGTTGCGCACCAGGAAGGTGTTGCGGCTCTGCTCGTTGACGATCAGGTCGACATAGCGCTGGCGATAACGAGTGTCGACATCGGCCAGTCCCTGCCACTTGTCGGGCAACGGACGCAGGCTCTTGGTGAGCAACCGCAGTTCCTCGACGCGCACCGACAGCTCGCCGGTCTTCGTCTTGAACAGGGTGCCGGTGGCGGCCAGGATGTCGCCGACGTCGTACTTCTTGAACGCTTCGTAAGCGTCCCCGAGCGCATCGCGTTGCAGGAAAATCTGGATCTGCCCGGTGCGGTCCTGCAGCTTGGCGAAGCTCGCCTTGCCCATGATGCGCTGGAACATCATGCGGCCCGCGACGTGCAGCCGCACGGGAGGGTTCGCGTCAAACCACTCGGCGGGCTTGTCGGCGTACTCCGCCTGCAGCAGCGACGCGAGTACGTCACGCCGATAGTCGTTCGGGAATGCAGGCACGCCCGCGGCCTTCGCCTGTTCGCGCCATGCCGCGAGTTTCATGCGCCGTTCTGCGATGAGTTTGTTCTCGTCGGGTGGCAGAGTTTCGCTCACAGTCCCGCCTTCAGTGATGCTTCCATGAAAGGATCGAGGTTACCGTCGAGCACCTTGTTGGTGTCCCCGATCTCGACCCCGGTGCGCAGATCCTTGATGCGCGACTGGTCGAGCACGTATGAGCGGATCTGGTTGCCCCAGCTCACGTCGCTCTTGGAGTCTTCCAGAACTTTCGCCGCTGCATTGCGTTTATTGAATTCCAGCTCGTACATCTTCGCCTTGAGCATCTTCATGGCCGTGGCGCGATTCTTGTGCTGGCTGCGCTCGTTCTGGCAGGCCACGACAATGCCCGTGGGACCGTGCGTCAACCGCACCGCCGATTCGGTCTTGTTCACGTGCTGGCCACCGGCGCCGCTCGAACG
>Ga0207683_10005455_pt1 | contig 10894 bp, 9 predicted proteins | sample KBSM73metaG_FD_184333 | JGI IMG/M metagenome (GOLD analysis project Ga0207683, IMG submission 184333) | Miscanthus rhizosphere microbial communities from Kellogg Biological Station, Michigan, USA - KBS M7-3 metaG (SPAdes) (version 2) | ecosystem: Host-associated > Plants > Roots > Rhizosphere >...
TAATCGCGAAACCCCTGGCCGGTCTCCGGGCCAAGCTCGCGCGCGTCGGCTTGCGCCGAACAGAGCAGACCAAAACGCATCTTATTTCTCCATCGGGTGAGCGGACGGAGATCGTGCCGATCCATCCGCGAGAGCGGGGATCGGTGGCGCGAAGGTGATGGCGTGCGCCGGCCTACATCCCCGGGGTGGGGATGGCTACCTGCAGGTTCTGGCGCGCGTGATCGTTCATGGCCCCGCCAAGCTAAGCCACGGCGGCCTCCCTGTCACGCGCGTCGGCGGCCCTTCTCATGCGCGGTGCCAATGCGGCACGTCATGCTGGATTGGCAGGTACGAGCGAACGCCGCGCCCGCTGCTATTTTTTCTTGTCGATGAGAAACTCGGTCGGCTCGCCGTTCTTCGCGCTGTCCGACAGCACGAGCACGCGATAGCGCGTCGGGGTCTCCTCGAGCAGAAGCAATGCTTCCGGCTTTCCGCCGTCGGCCGGATCGGGGATCTGGCCGAGCGAGTCCACGGTGCCTTTGCCATCGTCGTAATAGTGGATCGCGGCCTTGCCGGGATCGTCGTCTTCCGGCCCGGAGAGGACCAACAGGCCGCCTGCGACCGCAGCGAGGTCGCGCACGCCCATTCCGTTCCCCAGCTTGACTTCGATCGTGGATGCCTTGGCGCCGTCCTGCGCAAACACGGCATCGCGATCGAACTTGAGCATGTAGGCCGTGCCGTTCTGAACCGGGCCGCGGAAACCGACGAACAGGTTGCCTCCGAGGATCGCGAGCCCTTCGACATTGGCGCCCTGCTCATGCGCGAAATCGCCCTTCTTCTTTTTGGAAGGCTTGGTGCCGAGGCACTTGTCGACATGCGGGCCGATCTTTTCCGAGGCGAGCATCGCCGGCTTGATGCTTTTGGCGAATACGATCTCCTTGGCGACCGCGCCTGCTTTGACCTCGAAGGACGGCCGGCCCGTTTTCGGATCGATCGGTATCCGGATGAGACTGAACGCCGCGGGATTGTCCTCGCATTTGTGTCGCGACTTGCCGTGAGAGCCGATCACATAAAATGCGTTTGTCTTCGCATCGAAGGCGGCGCCTTCGGCGTCGAATTCCTTGCCTTGCGACGGCACGAGGCTGATTTCGTCATCGACCTGTATGCTGCGGTTCTGCAGGGTGACCAGGACTCCGGAGAACCCTTCGTCGGTCGCGATGATGCAGCGCATCAGATCGGAGGACAGCGGCGCGCATGCGATGCCGCTGATCTCCTTGCCCTCAGGTATTTTCTTCGGCACAGCCCACGGCGATCCGGCCGGCTTGAGCATGTCGGCTTGCGCGCGCGGGTGCGAGGCGATGCAGGTAACCGCACAACACAGAGCCAGCGTGGCGGTCAATCGGGGCAGGGTTGCCATGGCGCGCCTCGTTCTGAACGGTTGCGTGAGATTTAACGATTGTGCAACCAGCAAGACGTGGCGGTCAAACGCTATCGGAGTTCCATCGACGCCGCCATGCGGGCGGCGAAGCCTCACTCCGCTGCCTGCGCGTTCTCGGCGTCGATGAAGCCGCCGGACTGGCGCTGCCACAGTGCCGCATAGTGGCCGCCCGCGCGCAGCAGCTCGGCATGCGTTCCCTGTTCGACGATGCGGCCGTGGTCGAGCACGACCAGCCGGTCCATCCGCGCGATGGTCGAGAGCCGGTGCGCGATCGCGATCACGGTCTTGCCGGCGATCAGCGTGCCAAGGCTTTGCTGGATCGCGGCCTCCACTTCGCTGTCGAGCGCGGAGGTTGCCTCGTCGAGCACGAGGATCGGCGCGTCCTTCAGGATCACGCGTGCGATCGCGATGCGCTGGCGCTGTCCTCCCGAAAGCTTCACGCCGCGCTCGCCGACCTGGGCGACGTAGCCGCGCCGCCCGCGCCAATCCTCCAGATCGAGGATGAAGTCGTGCGCGTGCGCAAGCCGCGCGGCCTTTTCGATCTCGGCATCGCTCGCGCTCGGCCGCCCGTAGCGGATGTTGTCGCGGATCGAGCGGTGCAGCAGCGAGGTGTCCTGCGTGACGACGGAGATTTGCGAACGCAGGCTCTCCTGCGTGACGCGCGCAATGTCCTGCCCGTCGATCAGGATGCGCCCGTCCTCGATGTCGAAAAAGCGCAGCAGCAGATTGACCATCGTGGACTTGCCGGCGCCGGAGCGGCCGACCAGTCCGACTTTCTCGCCCGGCTTGACCGTGAGGCTGAGGCCGTCGATGACGGCGAAGGGGTGCGCCAGCCCGTCTTCGTCGACCAGCGGTTCGCGGCCGTAACCGAAGCGCACGTCCTGGAAGGCGATCTCGCCGCGCGTCACGGTCAGCTCGGCAGCGCCCGGCACGTCGGTGAGGCCGATCGGCCGGGCGATCGTCATCATGCCTTCCTGCACCACGCCGATGTTTTCGAAGATCGAGGTGATCTGGTAGGCGACCCAGCCGGCCGCGCTGACGATCTGCCAGGTCAACGGGATCGCCATCGCGACGACGCCCACCTCCACGCGTCCCTGCGTCCACAGCAGGATCGCGATCCCGGCCGTGCCGGTGACGAGGCCGGCGTTGAGCGTGGTCAGGCTGAACGAGAACAGCGTGTTGAGCCGCAGCGAGCGGTGGAAGCGGCCGGTGTGCTGCTCCAGCGCCTCGCGCACATAGGCGTCTTCCTCGCGCGCGCGGGCGAACAGCTTGACGGTCAGGATGTTGGTGTAGCTGTCGACGATGCGGCCGGTGAGCAGCGAGCGCGATTCCGACATCTCCTTCGAGCGGTCGCGCATGCGCGGCACGAACAGGCGCAGCAGCGCCAGATAGCCGAGGAACCACAGCGTGACGGGAAGCGCGAGCCACGGGTTCGCGGTGCCGAGCAGCAGCGCGGCGCTGGTGCCGTAGACCAGGATGTACCAGACGCCGGTGATCAGCGCGACGACGGTCTCGCGGATCGCAGGCCCTGTCTGCATTACGCGGTTGGCGATACGGCCGGCGAAATCGTTCTGGAAGAACGCCCAGGATTGCCGCACCACATGCCAGTGGTTCTGCCAGCGGATGCGGTTCGACACGTTCGCGGCGATCGCCTGATTGGCGAGCAGGTTCTGCGCCGTGATCGCAACGGGGCGCAGGATCAGCAGCACCAGCGCCATCCCGAGCAGCAACGGCCCGTAGTCGGCGAGCAGCGTCTTCGGGTCCGCCGCGGTGATCAGCGTAACGACGCGGCCGAGGAAGATCGGCACCATCGTGTCGAGCACGGCAACGAGAAAGCCCGCGACGAACAGCGCGGCGAACAGCAGTTTCCCCTGCCGGGCGAAATGCCAATAGAAGGCGATGAGCCCACCCGGGGGCTCGGCGGTCTCGCTGATGGCGGTCGGCTTCAGCAGCCGTTCGAAGAGCGCGAACATGACAACTCGCACAAGGGCGTCACCCCGGACCGGTCGCGACGACACGACCGCGGGCTCAACCTTGATATATGGACGAAACGGACCGCGTGTTTAGGCGCGATTGGTGTCCCGGCCAAGGTGGACGCTGGTTTGCGCCGCTGTTTGAGCATGATCTTTTTCGAAAACCGGGATCCACTTTTCGGGATCATGCTCTAGGCGCCGGCAGCAGGCTTGTCACATGACTTCTGCTGATGCTGAGGATTTCGCCGGCGGATCAAGGCTCGCTCATTTTTTTCAGCAGCCGGCGGTATAGCTCTCGTGTCCGGGCTTCGCTTTCCTTCGAGGAGCCGGCAAAATTGTTCAGACCGGGGGCGGAATTGACCTCCAGGATGCAATAGTTTCCTCCAGGGGCGCAGATGTCGTCGGCAATGATGTCGATACCCGCCAGGGTCAGGCCGAGATCGCGCGCCACCTTCGCGGCGACGTCCTGATAAAACCTGTCGATACGATCCGTGAGATCCACGGAGCTTCCTCCGGCCGACAAATTCGCATTCGGCAGCAGCCGCACGGTCTTTCCATTCTCGACGACGGAATCCATCGCGAGGTTCTGCCGCTTCAGTTCGGCCGCGATGCGCGGGTCCTCGACGCGAATTTTGGACCCGCGCTTGTTGGCCCGCAGGCCGGCAACGGCATCTGCGAGCAACGCAGCGATGTCGGATCGTCCGTCGCCGATCACGCTGAAAGGAACGCGTTCGTAGGCGGACACCACTTCGCCGTCGAGGACGACGACCCGGTAGTCGCGGCCCTGCAGCGGAACCTGCAGCAGGACCATGTCGTCCTGCTCGAACAGCGTCCACAGCGTGCCGAAGAGCTCTTCGATCGTGTCGACCTTGGTGACGCCGCGGCCTTCCGAACCTTCGTTCGGCTTGAGAAACGCCGGAAAACCTCGGGCGCCGACGAAGGCGATGGCGCGCTCCCCGAAGCCGAGACCGCTGGCAACCGACTCATTCTTGAGCTTCATCTGCTGCGTGTAGCGCGGCGCATACAGCAGCACGCCGTCGGGAACCGGGTGACCGAACTGCTTCAGGAGAAGCGCGCAATAGTCCTTGTCCCTGGCGATCGCGCTCGCCGCCTGCGGATTGATGTCGAAAGAGGTGTTCTTGAAGAAAAACCGCCTGCCGGACGGAAACTCGATATAGCCGACATAACCGTAATCCGGATCGACATGAACCGAGGCGCCGAACTCAGCCCCGATGTCGCACAGGAGCGATGTCAGGAACGGCTTTCCTTTCGTTCCGGCAGTCATCCGCAGCAGGCTCATGAGTTCTCCGACAAGGGGGCGGGCTCGCCGCGCGCTCAGGCGCCGCGCCGGGCGGGAAAGATCTGCGCCAGGGCGGCGCCGTAAATCCTGTCGAGCAGGTCATCGCCGTTCGCCTGTTGACGCACGATCGATTCCATCATGACGCCGGAATTGACTTCGAGCACCATCAACGCGCCGCCCGTCTCGATCAGGTCGACCGTGCAGAATCGAAGGCCGATGCAACGCGCGGCTTGCACCGCAAGCGCGACCGCGGCGCCATGCAAAGACAGCGTGAGGAATTCGGCCCGCGCCCCCTGGCTCAGATTGTGCTTCCAGTGGAGCAGCACGTGCTCGCCGGCGGCCGGTATCTGCCCAAGGTCGAGCGGGATGCTGTTCAGGTCGCCGAAATTCCGCGCCTTGATGCCCGATCCCGTTTGCCGGGCGATCAGGTGCGCGAGCGTGGAGCTGCCGTCGCCGGTCACGGCAGGCACTTTCTTCTCGTAGCCGAGAACGGCCTCGCCGTTCAGGACAAACAGGCGAATTTCCCTGTCGATCGTCATATACGGCGACATCGCGACGCTTCGCTCGTCGCTCAGGATGCTTTGAACCGCGCGCTCCAGCTCGAAATTCGTGCGCACCCGGCTGACCTGCAGTCCGCCGGTGCCCTCGTTCGGCTTCACCACCGTGTCGCGGCGCCACTCCTCGAACGTCGCCAGCATCCGCGTCCAGTTTCCGTCATAGGACAGATGTTCGGCGTAACGCGGATGCATGAACACGACGTGCGGCAGGGCCGGCACCTTCTCGGCCGCCAGGATTTCGAACGTCGCGGCCTTGTCGTTGGCGATCCGGTGGGCGGTCGACGGATTGAGGCCGAGGTCGTAGCCGAAGACGACGTGCCGGATCGCGCCGCGCTCGAGCACGAAGATCCAGTCATCGGACAACGCCGTGATGGAGATGCCGTTCTCGTCCGCGAAACGACGCAGATAGCGCGTGATCTCCCGCCGCGAGTTCTTCATTTCTTGTTTTCGACTCCGCGGGCGAGTTGGACCGTGCGCGGTGAAGGCGGATCGATATTCAACGGCGACTATGTGCGTGCTGCCTCTTCGCTGTCAAACGCGCGGCCGATCGCACCGGCGGCGCGCGCGGCTCACTTCGCCGGCGTCACGCGCAGCAGCTTGCCGTTGCCGCTGTCGGTCAAGAGCCAGAGCGCCCCGTCCGGCCCTTGCCGTACGTCGCGGACGCGTTCGCGCAGATTGGCGAGCAGTCGCTCTTCCTTGGTGACCTTCTCGCCGTCGAGCTCGAGCCGCACCAGCATCTGTCCGGCGAGAGCGCCGACGAACAGGTTGCCTCTCCATCCGGGCAGAAGAAAGCCGGTGTAGAACGCCATGCCTGACGGCGCGATCGACGGCACCCAATACTTGATCGGCTGCTCCATGCCGGCTTTCTCGGTCGTCTCGTGGATCCTGGCGCCCGAATAGTCGATGCCGTATCCGATCACCGGCCAGCCGTAGTTTTTTCCGGCAAGCGGAATGTTGATCTCGTCGCCGCCGCGCGGGCCGTGCTCGTGCTCCCACAGCTTTCCGGTCTGCGGATGCAGCGCGGCGCCTTGCGAATTGCGGTGGCCGTAGCTCCAGATTTCCGGCTTCGCGTCCTTGCGATCGACGAACGGATTGTCCGGCGGCACCGCGCCGTCCGGCGTCACGCGCACGATCTTGCCGAGGTGGTTGGCGAGGTTCTGCGCCTCGTCGCGATATGTGAAATGATCGCCCATCGTGAGCCACAGGTTGCCGTCGCGGCCCTGCACGATGCGGCAGCCGAAATGGTTGCCGCCCGAGAGCGGCCCCTCCTGGCGGAAGATCACCTTGACGTCGTCGAGCCTGGGCGCATCGCCGTCGTTGAGTTTCGCGCGCGCCATCGCGGTGCGTCCGCCACCGGAGGCCGGCTCCGCAAAGCAGAAATAGATCGTCTTGTTGCCGGCGAACTGGCGGTCGAGCGCGACGTCGTGCAGCCCGCCCTGTCCGGATGCGCGCACCGCGGGCACGCCCGCGACCGCGGGGGACAGTTTCCCGTCGCGACCGACGATGCGCAACCGGCCCGGCCGTTCGGTGACGAGCATCCGCCCGTCGGGCAGGAAGGCGAGGGCCCATGGATTGGTCAGCCCGCTCGCGATCGTCTCGACGCTGAGATTGCCGGCGCTGGACGGAAAGGTCTGCGCCGCCGCCGGCACGCTGCCGCACGCCATCGCGACAGCGATCCAGCAAAGCGTCTTCATCGGGAATCCTTCGCGCGCGATCCTCAAGACCGGATACGCGAAAGTATCAGAAAAGTTGCCCGGCCCGGGCGGCGCTCATTGTCACGGCGGTCAGCACGACGGCGATCGAGAGGACCAGCGACAGGGTCGCGATCAGCGCGGGAAACGGGCCATGGTTGGGCGCGCGCTCATCGCGCGGCGCAACCGCGAAACCGGAGGGGGTGGGCTCTTTGAACATTGTCCGTCTCTGGCATGAAACCCTATGAACCCTTCCACCGTGCCTTGGTTCCCACCGTCACGTATCGCGGCAGACTGCGGCGAACCTGTTGGCGAATAACGGCAAACCCGTGATTTATGGTTAACAAGTGGTTAACGCCGGAAAGGTCGACCAGGCAAAAGTCTTCTCCCAAAAGCCGCGCGAGCAAATACTTCGACTCTGCGCCGACAGAGTCTTGAAACACCCTCGCGGCGCTAACGAACTAGGCTAAGCTCCCGCAAACGAGGGAGATTCAGGGATGAGAGTATTGCTCGCCGCGCTCTGCGGCATCGTCGGGATTTGCACCGCGCAGGCGCAGACGCAGCCGTATCCGTCGCGGCCGATCACTTTGGTGGTGCCGTTCGCGGCCGGCGGTCCGACGGATCAATTGGCGCGGATCGTGGGCGAGCGCATGCGCCAGTCGCTCGGACAGACCATCGTAATCGAGACCACGACGGGCGCCGCCGGCTCGATCGGCGTCGGCCGTGTCGCGCGTGCGGCGCCCGACGGCTATACGATCGGCATCGGCCACGTCGGCACGCACGTCGTCAACGGCGCGATCTATCCGCTCGGCTACGACCTGCTGAAGGACCTCGACCCGATCGCGCTGCTGCCCGCCAACCCGCAGCTCATCGTCACCAAGCCGAACGTGCCGGCGAAGGATCTCAAAGAGCTGATCGCCTGGGTGAAGGAGAACCAGGCGAAGATCACCGGCGGCACCGCGGGCAACGGGAGCGCCTCGCATGTCGCGGCGATCTACTTTCAGCTGATGACCGGAACGAACTACACCTTCGTGCCCTATCGCGGCACCGGGCCCGCGATCCTCGACCTCATCGCCGGCCAGATCGACCTGATGATCGACCAGTCGTCGAACTCGCTGCCGCAGGTTCAGGCCGGCAAGCTGCGCGCCTTCGCCGTGACCGCGGCGAAGCGCCTGCCGTCCGCGCCGGACATTCCGAGCGTCGACGAAGCAGGCCTGCCCGGATTCTACATCTCGATCTGGCACGGGCTGTGGGCGCCGCACGGCACGCCGAAGGAGGCGATCGAGAAGCTGACCGCCGCCGCGCAGGAGGCGATGGCCGATCCGGCGGTGCAGAAGCGCCTCGGTGAGCTCGGCCTGGAAAGCCCGCCGCGCGACCGCCAGACGCCGGAAGGCCTGCGCGCGCACCAGACCGCCGAAATCGAGAAGTGGTGGCCGATCATGAAGGCGGCTAACGTCAAGGGAGAATAGTCAAGGGAGAATAAGCGCCGACGCCGAGCGCCGGTGCAACGAGAAGAAAAGACATTGTCGCTGCCTGGAGGGGAGGGGTCATGAGAATGCTCCGCGGTCTCGTCGTCGCGCTTGCGGCGCTCGCAGCCGGTCATGCCGTTGCGCAAGGCTGGCCCGAGCAGACCGTGCGCATCCTGGTCGGCTTTCCGGCCGGCACCGCGCCCGACGTCGCGGCGCGCGTGATCGCCGACAAGATGGCGCCGAGCCTCGGCAAGCCGGTGGTGATCGAGAATGTGTCCGGCGCCAGCGGCAACATCGCCTGCGACAAGGTCGCGAAATCGGCGCCGGACGGCTACACGCTGGTGATGTGCGGCAACGGCTCGCTGGTCGTCGCTCCAAGCCTGTACGACAAGTTGCCATACGATCCGGTGAAGGACTTCGTGCCGATCAGCCGGATCTTCGTCGCGACCAATATCCTGGTCGTGCATCCCGATGTGCCGGCGAAAACGCTGGCCGAGCTGGTCGCGCTCGCCAAGGCGAAACCCGGTGAGCTGACTTACGCTCACACCGGTGCCGGCACCTCGCAGCATCTCGCCGGCGAATTGTTCAAGGCGATGGCCAAGGTGGACATCCGTCCGATCGCCTATCGCGGCAGCACCGCGCTCCTGCCCGACCTGCTCGCCGGACGCGTCGCGATGGGCTTCACCAACATCGTCAATGCCGCGCCGCTGGTGAAGGACGGGAGGCTGCGCGCCTTCGCGGTGTCGTCGCGCAAGCGATCTGCGCTGGTGCCCGAGCTGCCGACCTTGGCGGAGTCGGGTTTCCCGGGATACGAGGCGGTGCCGTGGTTCGGCCTGATGGCGCCGGCCGGCACGCCGCAAGCGATCATCGACCGGCTGCACGCCGAAACCGTCAGGGCGCTGGCGTTTCCGGACGCACGCACCGCGCTGGTCAATCAGGGCCTCGACGTCATCGGCGGCACGCCCGCGGAGTTCGCCGCCGTGATCAGGGACGAGACGCCTTACTGGGCGAAGGTGATCAAGGAGGCGGGTATCAAGGCGAGCGAGTGAGGGAGGCGGGCATGCTCCACGCAAACATCCTTGATCCTCATGGTGAGGAGCGCCATAGCGCGTCGCAGACGCGCGTAAACGCGCTTATGGACAGCGGCGCGTCTCGAACCATGGCCCGAAGCGACGCCGGTGCACGCGGCCATCCTTCGAGACGCTCGCTTCGCTCGCTCCTCAGGATGAGGGTCGTGGTTGTTGCGGCGCTACTGGCAGCTACTCCCGCCAACGCGCAAACCTGGCCGGATCGCCCGATCCGCGTCATGGTCGGGTTCACGCCGGGCAGCGCGAGCGACATCACCGGGCGCATCTTCGCGCAGAAGCTGACCGAGGCTCTCGGCGTTCCGGTGACGGTGGAGAACCTGCCCGGCGCGGGCGGCAGCGTCGGAGCTGAGCGCGTCGGCAAAGCGGCGCCGGACGGCTACACGCTCTACTGGGGCGCGAACGGCGCGATGACGATCAATCCGTCGCTGCTACCCAACCCGTCGTTCGATCCGCAGCGCGACCTTGCACCGATCGCGCGGCTGCTGGTCTCGCCGACCATTCTGGCGGTCAACAACGATGTGCCGGTCAAGACCGTCGCCGAGCTGATCGCGCTCGCGAAGTCGCAGCCCGGCAAGCTCTCCTATGCGAGTCCGGGCACCGGCACGCCGCAGCACATCGCCGGCGAAGTGTTCAAGGCCCAGGCCGGGCTCGACATCGTGCACGTGCCGTATCGCGGCGCGAACTTCACCGACGTGATCGGCGGGCGCATCACCATGACGTTCCAGAACGCCGGCGCGGTATTGGCGACGGTGCGCGACGGCAAGCTGCGCGGGCTGGCGATGACGGCGCGCACGCGCTCGCCCAACATGCCGGAGCTGCCGACCATGATCGAGCAGGGCGTGCCGGATTTCGAGGTGGCGTCATGGTTCGGGCTGCTGGCGCCGACCGGTACGCCTGCGCCGATCATCGCGAAGCTGTCGCAGGAGGCGATCAGGATCGTCTCCGATCCGGACCTGCGCGAGAAGTTCGGCAAGATCGGTCTCGATGTCGTGAGCGATCCACCTGACGCCTTTGCGGCGATCATCCGCAACGATACGCTGAAATGGGCAAAGGTGATCAAGGATGCCGGAATCAAGGCGAGTGAGTAGCACCTCCGGCCCTCATGGTGAGGAGCGCCGCGATAGCGGCGCGTCTCGAACCATGGCCCGAAGCGAGGCCGGTGCACGCGGCCATCCTTCGAGACGCTCGCTTCGCTCGCTCCTCAGGATGAGGATTTGTGTTGTTGTCCTCGCGTTGTTCGCCGCGAGTCAGGCGACTGCGCAAACCTGGCCCGACAGGCCGATCCGGCTGCTCGTCGGCTTCGCGGCTGGCGGGCCGACCGACATCGCGGCGCGCGCGGTCGGCGACCGTCTGGCCGAGGTCCTGGGCAGGCCGGTGATTGTCGAGAACGTCACCGGAG
>Ga0207683_10005456_pt1 | contig 10893 bp, 8 predicted proteins | sample KBSM73metaG_FD_184333 | JGI IMG/M metagenome (GOLD analysis project Ga0207683, IMG submission 184333) | Miscanthus rhizosphere microbial communities from Kellogg Biological Station, Michigan, USA - KBS M7-3 metaG (SPAdes) (version 2) | ecosystem: Host-associated > Plants > Roots > Rhizosphere >...
TGCGCTTGGAGACCAGCTCGCCGCGCAGCGCGTGCAAGGCATGCAGCAGCCCCACGGTAAAGGAGGAACTCGAGCCTAACCCCGTGCGGGCTGGGAGGTCGCCGTCGTGATGGATTTCGAGGCCATCGGTGATGTGCATGTACTGCAACACGCCCCGCACGGCCGGATGCTCGATGTCGTCATTGGTTCTGGCATGCTCAATACGTGAATAAGCGATGCGGGTCCGATGGTCGAAAAACGGCGGCAGGTACCGGCAACTGATGTAACAATATTTATCGATCGTCGTGGCGAGCACCGCGCCGCCATGGTCTCGAAACCACGCGGGATAGTCCGTGCCACCGCCGAGAAACGAGACGCGAAAGGGAGTCCGGCTGATAATCATGCCCATATCCCGTTCGGGACCGCCCTGGTTTCACACGTTCGCATATTGCCCCGCCTTGAGGATCGTGTAGCATTTCATCAATTCCCGAATACCTCGCTCGACCGACCAATCGGGCCGATAGCCGGTGGCAAGTATGCGTGCATTGGATACGATATAGTCGCGTTTATCCGGATCTTCTCCGATCGGCGATTCAAAATAGACGAACCCGGGCACAATCTGCTGGATCGCCTGACACAATTCGATCTTGGAGAGATTCGCATCCTCCAAACCGACGTTGTAGGGACGATCCTTCATCTTGTCGAAATGCACGATGGCGTGCAGAAAGGCTTTCGCCACATCACGCACATGGATGTAATTGCGTTTGTACCGTCCTTCGAAGACCACCACGGCTCGGTCCCGAACGGCACGCCACACAAAATCGTTCACGAGTAGATCCATCCGCATCCGTGGCGATGCGCCGAACACCGTCGCGAGCCGAAACGTCATGCCTTGCCCACGGTCCAAGACGATCTTTTCCGCTTGAACCTTGCTCTCTCCATACAGACTGATGGGCCGCAAGGGAGACTCCTCAGCGCACGCGACGCCGGGTTGCCCGATGCCGTATCCGCTGTTCGTCACCGGAAAGATCACTGCTTGCTGTCGGGAAGCCAGCTTGCACAACAATCGAATCGCATCCCGATTCGTCGTCAACGCGCCGTTGCGATCGCGGTCACAGAGGGGGGCTCCAACGAGAGCGGCCAACGGAATGATGATGTCGGGCGTTTTCAGCGCATCCGCCATGACCTGTTCATCGCGGCAATCCCCTCTGATCACCTGAAAGCTTTCGTGTGCGCAGCAATCGAGCAGACTGTTTTGACGATAGAGAAAATTATCGAGTACCGTAACGTGATATCCCTCATCCAATAGGCATCGCGAAAGAACGGACCCGATGTAGCCGGCGCCACCGGTGATCAGAACACGAAGGCCACGAGCCGTCATGCCATTTCCTTTCGTTTAATGCTGCCGACCTGTCGGCGAAGCAAGGTCCTGCCGCTCGACGCTGGGTTGCGTGGAGACAAACCAGCGAGCGGCCGTCGTCAAACCGTCTTCAAGTGAGGTAAATGCAAACCTAGGAAAGGCCTGTTCGAAGCGACGGCTCTCTAGCCGCTTGATCCGAACTCCTTCAGGCTGGCTAGTGTCGAAATGAATCGGTCCTTGGAATTGCATCGCGCGGGCAATGGCTTCTGCCAGCGATCGAATGCTGAGGCCTTCGTCTGGGGCAACAATGACTGTGTCAGAATTCGACGGTTGGCCGAGCATCGAGATAATGAGTCGGGCCACGTCATCGACAAAAACGAATTGGCGCACCGCTTCCCCGCTCCCCCAGACCGTCAATGCGCCTCCATTCCGCTTTGCGAGCCAACAGCGATGGATGAGTGAGCCGATCACATGGCCCTTTTCAAGATCGACATTGTCGTGCGGCCCATACATTGTGACCGGTGCCAGCGTGGACCAGGCCACTCCTTCTTCCTTCGCGACCAGGCGGACGTGGACATCCAGATAACGCTTCGCAAAGGCGTATCCGAGGTTGGCCTGGTAGGGAACCTGCGCGTGCAGATCGGTTTCAGTCGATGAGCGCTCGTCGTATAAGGGAAACGCGCAACTCGACAGGATAGCGATCAACCGCCGTACGCGACATTGGCGGGCAACACTGAGCACCGAGGCGTTGATCTGAACATTGGATTCCAGAAGTTCGACATTCCATTGCGCATTGGCTTTGACACCGCCGACGCGGGCCGCCAAATGGATGACCTCCGCGGGTCGTACCCGGTCGAACAGGTTGACGACTTGCCCTGGATCACGCAAATCACATTCTTGACTCGAGACGAACACCGCATCCGGTCGGAGTCGACGAACCGCTCGGCCCAGCATCCCCGATCCTCCCGTGACGAGCAGTGGTCCCCGTGTCATGCCGCCTCTCGAACGATCTGCGCGATACGAGCGACGTCGTCGTCGGTCAGCGCCGGATGATTGGGCAGAAAGAACCCACTATGATGAATGCGGTCGGCCATGGGAAAACTCGTCTTGCCGTAACGCTTTATCCAAAACGGATGGAGCCCAAGATTGCCGGCCGAAAACAGCCGCGTCTCGACACCCCGCTCCGCTAAGGCTTTGACAATCACGCGCCGATGCTCCCGATCGTCGGCCAGCAGGCCAAATGAAATACTCGACACCTGGGATTCGGCTGGCATCCGTTGGACGTAGAATCGATCGGCCAACAGGTTCAGATAACGACAATGATTCGCATGTCGTCGCGCGGCCATGCGATCGAGCTTCTGCAATTGCCCGAGCCCGATGAACGCGTTTAAATCGGTCGATCGCAGGTTGAATCCCGGCTCATAGAACACAAAGGGCGTGTGAAAATCGTCAACTTCGTACGATTCCACCAATCCCGCATGCGTCGAGGGATCGAGATCGCGGCTCCACCCGTGCGAGCGAAGCATCAACAGAAGGTCGGCAAACGATTTGTCGTTCGTCGAGACCATCCCGCCCTCGATCGTCGACATCTGGTGGCCGAAGTAAAAGGAAAAACTTGCCATGTCTCCAAACGTGCCGACATTGCGGGGACCGAGTTTCGATCCGAATGCCGCGCACGCATCCTCGAGGAGCACAAATCCATACCGCTCCTTGAGCTTTAGCAATGCCTCCATCTTGTGTGGAACGCCCAGCACCTGGACGAGCAAGACGGTTCCTGGCCGGTCACGCGCCAGAATCTCTTCAAGGTGATTCAGGTCAAGACCGAAGGTATCGGGATCGGCTTCGCACATGAGAGGTTCGAACCCGAATTGAATGGCAGGCGCGATAGACGTCACCCATCCGACGCTCGGCACCACGACCTTCTTGTTCTTCAATCGGCCCGACAGCATTAGCGCATAGAACATGAGCAGATTCGCAGAGGACCCGGAATTGCAAAATATGGAATGTGTCGAGCCGAGCCACGTGCTCCAGCCCTCTTCGAATTCCACCGTCAGGGCGCCCTTCGTGAGTCGCGGATATGTCTGCAGCCATCGCACGAGACGGTCGATATCGTCACGGTCGATCGTGTCGTATGCCAAACACCACCGGGGTTGAAGGGGCGTGTGTTTCGTCAGGACAGTCATCGCATTCCTTCCTGTTGGGGACACCGGCACTGGAGAGCTTTAAACAAGAACGATGCCATTACGCTGTGGGTCTAACCGCACAGAAATGGCGGGAGATCTCCATACGCGATGAAAGAAAATCGGTGGGTAGGCAAGATCTGCCGAGAGGAGAGGAAAAGACTATCGAGGGCTCAGCGCGAGGACTGAACCAAGCACCGACATACAATCGACCGAACCACAGAGCGAAATGGATAGCGATCGGAGAGAAAACCCGTTAGGCGACACCCACGGCCAAATACTGTGCGACATCAATGGCGAGTTCTTGGGAGTCCATCACGCCGATGATCTTGCGGTGGGGTGATCCCTGGTCGCGAAGATTGAGCGGTTTTGGCGGTATGGCTTGTAGATTTGCGTCTCTGACAAGAATGACTTTTGGAGTGATGGGTTGATCATGATCCAATTGCTGAACCACCCCGACCTCGCCGGTACTCAGGAGGACGCATGAACCGACCGGATACACGCCGATGCATTGAATGAACTGCTGGACCAGCTTCATATCGAGATGGCCGTCTTGCGCCAGGCCATACAGATGCTGAAGCGCGCGATGCGGCGGAATGGCTTTATGGTAGCAGCGGTCGCTCGTCATGGCATCGTAAATATCGACGACACTGGAGATCAGCCCAAACTGCGTCAATTCGTGACGGCCTCGCCCGTAGGGATAGCCCGTCCCATCGACGCGTTCGTGATGCTCTAACGCGGGGCGAATGACTTCGTCCTGGAAACCGGAGGTTGAAGACAGCACCTCGACCCCGCGCAGCGCATGCTGCTTCATGATCTCGAATTCTTGTGGTTCAAAACGCCCCGGTTTATTCAAAATCTCGAGCGGAATTTTCGTTTTACCGATGTCATGCAGGAGAATCCCCGTGCCCAACAGATGCAGCGCGTCCCGAGACAGCTGGAGGCGGCGGCCCAATGCCACCGCCAATACCGACGTATTCACCGAATGAAAAAATGTGTATTCGTCGAAGTTTTTTAACCGGGAGAGGCTCACGAGCGCATCGGGATTCCGCAGAATACTATCCACCATGCTCCGCACGACCGAGCCGACCTGTTCAGTATCGATCGCGCGTCCGACTTTCACATTCTGCATCGTTTCGTGCACGATTTCTTTGGCCTGACAATACACCTGGTGCGATATGGGCAATTCTTCGTCGAACGATGTCGCAGGCGTTTCGGCTGGAGCAGTCGGGACAGCAGGCTCGGGAGGCAATGAACCCGTGGCATGGACCATGGATACCGGCTCAGGCGCAGGGGCATCGCGCTCGTCGCATTCCACTTCTACGAAGCGCACGCCGGCGCCTTTCAGCTTTTCAATTTGCTCGGCCCCCGTGATCTGCACGCGATGCCGCAGGAACGGCGTCTCGATCCAGGAGCGATCCATTCCGACCACGCACATTCCGATCGATAGCTTTTCCAGCGGAATCTTTTTACGCTTGATGGACATGATTAGTGTGGCGCACGGGAGAAGAAACGGCATCTGACTTTGACATGGCTGTGACTGCGATGCGGCCAAATCCCTCTACGGCAACGGGGCAATTCTTCATCATGATGGCAACGCCTATGGTGTGCCCATTCTTTTACGAAGACGGAAACCAGACGAACAACATGAGGTAGACCAGGTAGGCCGTTGTCATCGTGCCTGAAAACATCCATACCAACCAATGCCCTAGTCGACGATGGACTGAGACGCCAGCGACCATCGCCCCCATGCCGGTGCCTTGCCGAAGGCGGGTGAGTCCCATATACCAATTGTAGACACCCAATCCTATCGTGCTGACGGCACACATCATATGGAACGACAAAATAGGGACATACAGCCGCCAATATTGTGACTCGGTGCCACCGAACCGTTCCCGACCGAACAAAGCCTGCTTGATCACATACGCCACCAACCATAATCCGATGATGGTGCAGGCGGCGAGTATGCGGCTGGAATGATGCGGAAGATCGTGTTGCTTTGCGGCGCGCACTCCGGCTAGCGTAACAAGATAACCGGCAGTGACCATGCCCAAGACAGCGTACCAAAGGACAGTTTTGCTCTCCATGACCTTCACACGCTAATGGGGAATGCCTTCCACCTGCTGAAGCCCCGCACCTCCGCGTCCGCTGTGAATGCACCGAATGATGAAAGGTCGGAGCCGATATCATCCTATTGACGCTCCGTATGCCACTTGGCCTTCCGCGGGGCAATCGTGTACCGATGCCGTGAGTGAATCCTGTTCACAATCGAACTGACCGCCCTCCGTGTCTACTCTTGGCCATATCGGCCCGTCTATTTTGAATCTTTAATAGATCGTCCGCTCTTCGCATTCCTTACTGGGTCCGAGAGAACCTCAAGCTGAACGGTCGCTCAGCCGATAAAGTGCTGTAGAGTCAAGCCTTATCCGGACGATTCATGCTGCCTGCAAAGATCCCCGGTCGGTTGAATCGAAACGGCGATCACTGATCGAAGCGTGCTCTTGTTTACCAAGGAGATCCCATGCTGACCTCTCAACTCTCCACCGACGGCGCGACGCTCACGATCACTCCGGGGGGCCGGTTCGATTTTAAAATCCACCGAGAGTTTCGTAATGCCTACGCGAAACTCACGGGTACCCGACACTACATCGTCAATCTCGATCAAACCGACTATCTCGACAGTTCCGCGCTCGGCATGTTGCTCTTGCTTCGGGAACACGCGGGCGGCGACCAATCCGACATTCGCATCCTGAATTGCACGCCGGACGTGCAAAAGATTTTCAAAGTGGCCAACTTTCAGAAGCTCTTTAAGCTGGCATGAATATCCTCATCGTCGACGACACGGAGACCAACCGCCTGGTCCTGGGGGCCATGCTGCGCAAAGACGGTCATGTCGTCGTCGAGGGAGCCAATGGACAAGAAGGACTCGCACTTTTCGAGCAGGAACAGCCCGACCTTGTGATTATGGACATCATGATGCCGATCATGGACGGCTATCAGGCGACATCGCTGATCAAACAGCGAACGGGCGATCGTTTCGTGCCGGTGATTTTTCTGACCTCGGTCACCGATGAGGCCGGGCTCGCAAAGTGTATCGTCCATGGCGGGGACGACTTCCTGACCAAGCCCTACAGTCACGTCCTGCTGCGCGCCAAGATCCAGGCGCTCAATCGCATTCGGGAACTCCATGCCTTGGTCAAAACTCAAAACGATGCTTTGATCGCCGGTCGGAAAAACACCGAACACGATCAGGAAGTGGCGCGTGTCATCTTTCAGAAGATTCTCGGCGCCGGATGCCTCCAACATCCTAATCTGACCTGCCGCCTTTTACCGGCCGAGTTGTTAAGCGGAGATCTGTTGCTGGCGGCGCTGACGCCGCATGGATTACTCCATGTCATGATCGGCGATTTTACCGGCCACGGGTTGGCGGCAGCCGTTGGGGCCGTTCCGGTCGCCGAAGTCTTTTACGGCATGACCCAAAGCGGCTTCGGCATCGGCACGATCGCCGCCGAAATCAACCACAAGCTTCGGCGGATTCTTCCGCCCCACTTGTTTTGTGCCGCAGGGCTACTGGAATGGGACCCTGCCGGACGGCGCGTGACCGTGTGGAACGGAGGGATGCCAGACGGACTGGTCGTGCGGCGTCCGGAAGGAATTATCCGACGCTTGTCTTCAAAACATCTTCCGCTCGGCCTTCTGAACGCCGATCAGTTCGACGGAAGCACCGATACGATCGAGGTCTCTACAGGCGATTGCATCTACCTTTACTCTGATGGATTGATCGAGGCGAGAAATTCGGAAGGAGACATGTTCGGAGCTGACCGCCTCGAGCAACGAGTCCGAGACGCGCCGGCGACGGCCGACATCTGTGAACACATTCAGCAGGCCCTTATACGTTTTTGTGCGGGCGAGCCAGCACATGATGACATTGCGCTCCTCCAACTGACATGCGATCCGTCGCTCAGCTCTGAAGAACCGCGGGACCTCGCCAGACCACTCGGCGACAATGCGTCGCGTAACTGGCACATCGAACTCTCGCTGGAGGCGGATGCCCTACATCGGGTCGATCCATTGCCCACGCTCATGCGGACGTTGACGGACGTGCAGGACCTCGCTCAACACGCCCAAACGATCTTCACGATTCTCGCGGAACTCGTCACGAATGCCGTCGATCACGGCCTCCTGGGACTCGACTCCGCTCTGAAGGCGACACCCGACGGCTTCGTGAAATATTATGAACAGCGCGACCGGCGGTTGGAGGAATTGCGCCATGGCGTGTTGCGGATACATCTCGCCCATGATCGAAAAGAATCGGGTGGGCGACTGGCCATTAAGGTTGAGGACAGCGGGCCTGGATTCAACTTTCACGCGACTCTTCCGTCCATGGACATGAATCAGCACTATAGTGGTCGCGGCATTCCCCTCTTACGGTCGCTCTGCAAGTCGCTGACCTATCATGGAAACGGTAACTCGGTCGAAGCGGTGTACGTGTGGTCCTAATGTCCATGCACCCTCCTGTATCGCCATCCACCGATAGCTCGACCATTCCGTATGGACGCCTACCCGCCCTGCTGCTCATCGTGGTGCTGACCGTCTTGTTGGTCGGCTATGCCACTGTCTCTTACCTAGAGCGCCAGTTGTTGGCGTCGGTGGGTGAAAGCGCGACACGGGCCGCGGCCAACATTGCCGACTCGCTCGACTGGGTCCTTTCTGAACGCTATGCAGATATTCGCGTCTTAGCGAACAATCCGATTGTGCGCGGCCATGACGACGCGGAGAAAACGGACTTTCTGAACGAGTTCCGTCATATCTACCCTCTCTATCAATGGCTGGGGGTCGCCGATGCGCAAGGAAGGCTCGTGGCCAGCTCGTCCGCTCAGACGATCGGACATGATCGGTCATCGACATCCTGGTTTCAGACCGTCCAACGAACCCAGGCTCTGCACATTGAAGATGCCGCTGCGAACGGCGAGGATTCGGAGGGACTGGAAACGGTCGGGTTATTTGCGCCGCTCGTCGATAACGATGGCCACTTCAAAGGAGTGGTGGGCGCGAGGGTACCGTTATCGGTGCTCGAAGATATCACGACGCGTTCGCTTCGACGTCTTGAGGCGGAACAGGTGGTTCTCAACACTACCGAATATCAAATTGTCACATCCGACGGCCGAGCCTTCATCGATTCGGATCTGGCTCATAAGGGCAACATCAACCTTGAGAAACTTCATCTCAATTCCTACCAACTCAGCCGATCGAAGAAGCTGGGATATGTTGAAGAAATGCACCTGCGGCGGAATGTGCCCGTTGTGACGGGATTTGCGCAGACCCGCGGATATGGCGAGTTTCGGGGCTTCGGCTGGACCGTACTGGTGCGGGTGGACCGGAGCGAGGTCATCAAGCCGATCCGGACGGTGTTACAGAAAGTGATCGGCGCCGGATCGCTCATCGTGTTCCCGTTGATCGGTCTACTCCTGTGGTCCATCCATCGCTTGAAAACAGAATGGGCTCATGCCGAAGGTGAACGGGCTCGCGCGACGGTCGCTGAACGTCAGTGCCAACAATCGTCCAAGGAACGACTGATGCTGCTGGAATCGATCGATGAAGGGCTCTACGGAGTCGACCTCGCCGGGCGCTGCACCTTCATCAATCAAGCCGGCGCCGCGATGCTCGGTTATTACCCCGACGAGTTATTGGGCAGACCGATGCACGACGTCATCCATCACTCCCTGATGGACGGATCGCCGTATCCTCCGCACATGTGTCCGCTCCTACGCATTTCGACAACGGGCCAGTCCTGCAGAATCGAGGAGGATCTTTTCTGGCGGAAGGAGGGCTCGCCGTTACATGTTCGGGCCATCGCCTCCCCCATCCTGGACGGCCCACGCCCTGTCGGAGTCGTCGTCGCCTTTGCGGATATTACCGATCGGAAACGTGTCGAGGATGCATGCAAGCAAAGCGAGCTGCGGTTTCGCACGCTCGCGACCCATGCGCCCACCGGAATTTTTCAAACCGACGCCAGAGGGTATCTCGAGTTCGTGAATCCTCGCTGGTGCGCCATCACCGGCCTGTCCCAGGCCGAAGCTATGGGACAAGGCTGGGCCCGTGCGCTCCATCCGGAAGATGCACAGCGTGTCCTGGACGCCTGGCGCGCGTGCACACAGACCGGCCATGAATTCAGGCAGCAATACCGATTCCGGCACGCGGATGGATCGGCAACGTGGGTAATGGCATCTGCCGTCAGCCTCCGAGACGATCGGCAGACGATTATCGGATATTTGGGCACCCTCACGGACATCACGTTGGACAAACAGGCGGAAGAGGCGTTGCAACAAGCCAAGGACGCCGCCGTCACCGCCTGTCAGATGAAAACCGAGTTCCTTGCCAACGTGAGTCATGAAATCAGAACGCCATTGAACGGCATTTTGGGCATGCTGGAATTGATGGGAGACACTCGTTTGACCGACACGCAGCACGAATATATGCACGTGCTCAATAGTGCGACCGGCTCCTTGCTCGGCGTTATCAACGATATTTTAGATTTTTCGAAAATCGAGGCGGGCCACATCACCATGACGCCGGTCACGATCGATACACATACGTGGTTCCCCCATGTCGTGCATCAGTTTATCGGCACTGCCGCGGGGAAAACGCTCGAACTCTACTGTGAGGTCGCATCGCAAGTCCCTGTCCAGCTGAGAGTGGATGGTGAGAAGCTCCAACAGATTCTGTCGCAATTGCTCGACAACGCGATTAAGTTCACCGAGCATGGGTCGGTTCGTCTTTCCATCGATCTCTCGCATGAACTGGGGGAAACGCCCGCCTTGATATCGGCGCCTGCCGAGGACTCCTCCGCAAATTGCCGGCTCGCCATTTCGGTCACCGACACCGGGATCGGCATCCATCCCGAGAAGCAGTCGGTGATCTTTGACCCGTTTCGGCAAGGCGATGGTTCGACTACCCGCCAATACAGCGGCACCGGCCTTGGTCTCGCAATCAGCCGTCGTCTGGCTCAGTTGATGGGCGGAGAGATCACGGTCGACAGTCATGTTGGACGAGGTAGTAATTTTCGGGTTGTCGTGCCGTGTGGGGTGCCCGTTTCACCGTCGAGATGCGATCTGATCGTACAGGATCAAAGCATGACCTTGGGCGCTCGAACCTAACGGAATAATCATGATGGATCGGCGCGCAGCCCTCGCTCGGTTGGATGGAGATGCAACACTCCTCGAGGAATTGATTGCCCTCTTCCTCCGGGACACGCCTGCCCTCATGGAGAGAATACGCGAAGCTGCGGCTCGAGAGGATGCTGTCGGGCTCATGCATACGGTGCACACGCTCAAGGGCTCGGCTCATGAACTCTGTGCACGATCCATCACCGAC
>Ga0207683_10005459_pt1 | contig 10889 bp, 9 predicted proteins | sample KBSM73metaG_FD_184333 | JGI IMG/M metagenome (GOLD analysis project Ga0207683, IMG submission 184333) | Miscanthus rhizosphere microbial communities from Kellogg Biological Station, Michigan, USA - KBS M7-3 metaG (SPAdes) (version 2) | ecosystem: Host-associated > Plants > Roots > Rhizosphere >...
TGGACGCCCGCGGTGCTCGTGCAGCGTGCCTCGGAGCCGCAGATACTCGGCCCAGGTTGCCGGCGCCGAGCGCGGATCGAGCTGGTCGGCCGCCGTCTTGAGGCGGGCCTCGGCCTCGTCCAGCCGGCCTGCGCTCGCCAGCGCCTCGCCCGCGATCAGCGTGGCCTGCAGCGCGTCGAAGGTCGGGGCACCTGCCGCAATGGTTTCATCGGCGAGGCTGACGGCCTCGTCCAGCGCGCCGCGGCGTTGGGCGAGCCGTGCGAACAGCACCCGCACCGACCAGTCGTACCACTGGCTCGTCTGGCGCCCGAACGCGCCGTACGCCTCGCGGGCACGCTCGAGGCACTCGCGCGACGCATCGTAGTTGCCCTGGATCAGGTGAATCTGCGCCAGCGTGTCGTAGACGGCCCCGGCGGTCTCGTGGAACTGGATCGGGCTCCGCACCTGGAGCGCGCGGTGCAGCACTTCCTGCGCGCGTCCCAGGTCGCCCAGCCTCACGCAAATCTGGCCGAGCGAGGCGAGTGACACGGCAAGGCCGTGTCCCGACCCGTGCGCTTCGTGCAGGGCGACGCTGCGCTCGGCAAGCGTCAGCGCCTGGTCGTAGCGGTGCTCGAACGTGAGGACCGCGGCCTGATTCCCAACCACCGTGGCGACCACGTCGTCAGCCTGGACGCGCGCGGCGAGCCGTTCCGCCTGGCGGAGCGCGGCCATCGCCTCGCCGTACCGGCCAAGCTGCGCGAGCGAAATACTCGACAGCGAATGCACCAGCGCGAGATGGCGCCGATCGCCTGCCGCGTGGAGCGCCGACGAGGCCCTGGTGAGATGCTCGCGGACGATGGCGGTGTCACCGACCTGGCGGTAGCACATCGCGAGTTCGTAGTGGGCGAGGCCGATGGCCCGCGAGTCGTGTGCCGCCTCACCGTGCTTCAGCGCGCGCCCGTGAAGTGCGATCGCGCGTGACTGATCGCCGCGCACGGACGCGATGCGGCCGTGAAGGCGCCAGAGGGCGGAGAGCCGCGCCGCGGAGATGGGGTCGCGGAATGTATCGGGCGATCGTCCGAGTACTGTGGACGCCTGGTCCAGGTCGTCCTGGAGCAGCCAGGCTTCGGCGAGCGCCGAGCGCACCGCAAGGTCGTCTTCCCTGGAGAGGACGGCCGAGCGCAGGAGCGGTGCCAGCACCTGCACAGCCTCGGGACCACGACCCCGTTCAAGTGCGCCGCCCGCGCGCGCGAGCAGGGCTTGCAGGGAGGGGGAAGCCACCGGACGCAGTATACCTTCGGCTCCGGCCGATCGGTCGCGCTAGACGACCCGCCAGTGCCGGCCGGTGCGCTCGATCAGGCGTTCGGCTTCGGACGGTCCCCACTCGCCGGGCCCGTAAGCAGGTTGCGCGCACGATCCCAGTTCCGCCCAGCGGTCCAGGATCGGCGAAATCCACTTCCAGGATGCCTCCACGCTGTCGCGCCGCATGAACAGCGTGGCGTCACCAGCCATGACATCGAGCAGGAGGCGCTCGTAGGCCTCGGGCGACGTCATCTTGAAGAACTTCTCGTAGTCGAAATCCATGGCCACCGGACGGATGCCGACGTGCGGTCCGGGCACCTTCGACGAGATGCAGAGCGAGAAACCCTCGTCGGGCTGGAGACGGATCCGTATAGCGTTGGCATTCAAACGGTGATCGGCGTCCCGGTTGAAGAGAATGGGGGGTACTTCCTTCAGCTGAATGGCGATTTCGCTGGCGCGTGTCGGAAGCCGCTTGCCCGTGCGCAGGAAGAACGGCACTCCCGCCCAGCGCCAGTTGTCGACGAAGGCCTGGAGCGCGACGAACGTCTCGGTTTGCGACTGCGGGTTGACGCCCGGTTCCTCGCGGTACGCGGGGAACGTCTTGCTGCCGGTAACGCCCGCGCCGTATTGGGCACGGACGACGCACGAATCGACCGTGGCCGGAGTCCAGGGACGCAGCGACTGGAGGACCTCCAGTTTTTCATCGCGGATCACGTCGGCGTCGAGCGAGTGGGGCGGCTCCATCGCAACCAGGGCGAGGATCTGGAGCATGTGGTTCTGGACCATGTCGCGGAGTGCGCCCGACTGATCGTAGTAGCCCGCGCGCGTGCCGACCCCTTCTTCCTCCGCGACCGTGATCTGCACGTGGTCGATGTACTTCTGGTTGAACAGCGGCTCGAAGAAACTGTTGGCAAACCGGAGAACCAGGATGTTCTGCACGGTCTCCTTCCCGAGGTAGTGGTCAATCCGGAAGATCTGGCTTTCGTCGAATACCCTGGCGATGGTGTCGTTGATCGCCATCGCGCTTGCGAGGTCGTGTCCGATCGGCTTCTCGACGATGAGGCGGGCGAAGGGCCCCTGGCCAGCCGGGCCCACGAATCGGGAGCGTGCGAGCTGGTTGACGGTCGTCTCGAACAGTGATGGCGGGATCGCGAGATAGTAGATGCGGTTGCCCGTGAGTCCACGCTGGTGCTCGATGAGGTCGAGCCTCGAGCCGAGCGACGCCAGCCCTTCGGGCGAGTCGAGCGACAGGTTCGTGAAGAACAGCGAATCCGCGAAGCTCTCCCACTTGGCCTGGTCAATCCCGCGGCGCGAGAACTGCTCGACGCCCGTGCGGGCAAACTCGCGGAACTGGTCGTCGGAGAAATCCTTTCGGCCGACGCCGACCACCGCCGCGCCCTTCGGCAGGAGGTCGTCGACGTGCAGGTTGTAGAGCGCCGGGAGCAGCTTCCTGTGTGAGAGGTCGCCGGCCCCGCCAAAAATCACGAGCGTCGCTGGTTGCGGCGCGGCGCGGTGATTCACTACGAGCGTCGCGTCGTCTTTCGTTGCCTCGCCGAGCATGCCGTACTCCCGTGGACTCTAGAGCTGGATTCACGATTGGCGTGGCGTCGGGTCTTTAGACCCGGCGGCTGAGGGCGGTCTAAAGACCCGCCCCTACGCCGATTTCACCGGCTTCACGGCGTGGCCGCCAAACTGCTGGCGCAGGGCCGCGAGCATGCGTTCGCCGAACGGGTTGTCTTCGCGGGATCGGAACCGTGTGAACAGAGCAGCGGTCAGCACAGGCATCGGCACAGCCTTCTCGAGGCCGTCCTGCAGCGTCCATCGCCCCTCGCCCGAATCCTCGACGTATCCTTCCAGCTTCGAAAGGCTCGGGTCCTCTGCGAGGGCACGTGCCGTCAGCTCGAGGAGCCACGAGCGCACGACGCTTCCCTGCATCCAGAGCGTGGACACCTTCGCGACGTCGATCTTGTAGTCGCTCTTCTGGAGCAGCTCGAACCCTTCGGCGTAGGCCTGCATCAGGCCGTACTCGATGCCGTTGTGCACCATCTTCACGTAGTGACCGGCGCCTGGACCGCCGACGCGCTGGTAGCCGTTCGGCGGCGCGAGCGTGAGGAAGATCGGCTCGAGGCGTGAGCAGGCGGCTTCGTCTCCCCCGACCATGAGGCAATAGCCCTCGGTCAGCCCCCAGATGCCGCCGCTGGTGCCGGCATCGATGTAGGTAATCCCCTTTGATGCCAGCTCCGTCGCTCGCCGCACATCATCGTGGAAGTTCGTGTTGCCACCGTCGATGATCGTGTCGCCTGGCGAGAGGAGTTCTGCAAGAGCGGCAACTGTCGATTCTGTCGCTGGGCCGGCGGGGACCATCACCCACACTGCGCGCGGCGCTGACAGCTGCGCCACCAGCGATTGCAGCGAGGAGGAGGCCGCCGCACCGACGCCGGCTGCGCTCGCAACCGCCTCGCCGCTGCGGTCGTACGCCACGATGGCGTGGCCGCCGCGAATCAGCCGCGTGACCATGTTCAGGCCCATCTTGCCAAGACCTACGAATCCGAGCTGCATGCTCCCTCCAATCGCCGGCTCGAGCGAGAAACTGCGTGGTGGCCGTCTTCAGGCCGGTGCTGACGTGCTGCGATGAACGATCGCGCTCCCGTACCTATGATGTGCCGTGGAGCAGCAACTCGAACGCCGCGGACAGCAAGGCCGGATCCGGTGTCGGCAGATGAACGTGCACGGCGCGCCGGCTGCTGGCGTCGAGCGAGTTGAAATCGCCGAGCGCCTGTGCGAGTTCGAGCGTGCCGAAGGTGAACGGCTGACCCGGGATGTCCACATCCTGGGCAGGCGTATCGCTGATCAGGACGAAAACGCCGTTGTTCGCGCCGCCCTTGTGGAGCTGGCCGGTCGAGTGCAGGTAACGCGGACCGCTGCCGAACATCGTCGCGGCTCTCGTCCGCTGACGCACGCTCGCCCGGAAGCGCGCGACGGCATCATCAAATGCCTGGTCCGGCCCGAGGTAGGCGAGCACACCGACGTAGTCGCCGGCACCGACCAGCGACAACAGTGAATCGGCTCCGCGGCTGCCCAGGGCGATCTTCGCCGCTGCGCTGAGCGTGAACGTGGTGCCGTCGCTCGTGGTGCGATCTGCAGGTGGCACCGGCAACCGGCCCTCGGTCTTGTGCCGCGCGAGCAGCTTGTTCGTGGCGTCCTTGGCGGTCTGGACATTCGGCTCATCGAACGGGTTCACGCCGAGGAGCGCGCCGGCGACAGCGGTGGCGATTTCCCAGCGAACGAATTCGGCGCCGAGCGCGGTCGGCTCGGGAAAATCGATGGACAGGATGGGCGCGGCGGACAGCTGTTCGATGGCCTTGTCGAACCGCTCTTCGTCGGCATCTGCGGGCGTTCGCAGTCGCACGAACACGCGGTCGGCGCCGTAGACGTGCGCTCCGCCGAGTGCCTCGCCTGCGATCGGTACGACACCGACACCCTGCTTCCCGGTGCTCTCTGCGACGAGTTGCTCGACCCACAAGCCGAATGCCGCCAGCGACGGCGGCACGATCAGCGTCAGCTTGTCGCGGCCGGCCTTCGCTCCGGCGCCCATGAGCAGGCCCAGGCCGACGGCGGGGTTGTTCACCGCGTCGCCGGGCGAGACGCGCGCGTCGTCCAGCATCGCCAGCCCCCAGCGGACGAGCCCCTCCACGTCCTGCCCCATGAGTGCCGCGGGGACCATCCCGAAGAACGACAGCGCCGAGAATCGGCCACCGATATCGCCCGGGTTGATGAAGCTGTCGCGGAACTTATCCTGCTCGGCGCGTCTGGCCAGCGCTGTTCCGGCGTCGGTGATCGCGACGAAGTGATCCGCCCACCGGGTGATGCCCGCGCTGGTGAGGACCCGCTGGAAATGCGCCGCCAGCGAGTTGGGCTCGATGGTCGTTCCCGACTTGCTCGAGAGCAGGAACAGCGTTGTCGCTGGAACCGTCGAGACCGCGCGCACGGCGGCCGGATCCGTCGAGTCGAGCATGTGCAGCCGCGGCCACCCGGGCCGCGCGCCGAGCACGGCCCGAAGCACCTCGGGCGCGAGGCTCGAGCCTCCCATGCCGAGCAGAACGACGTCGGTGAAGCCGTCGCGGCGGACGCCTTCGGCGAACGTCCTGATGCGATCGAGCGATGCGGCCATCAGCGACGGCGACTCGAGCCACCCGAGACGATTGGCGATCTTTTGCTGCACATCGGGATCGCCGCTCCAGGTGGAGCTGTCCTTCGCCCAGAGTCCTCGAGCGGCGCGCACTGCTGCATCACATTCCGCGGCGAGGTTCGGGGCGAGCGGCCCTGAAGCGAGATGAAAGCCCGAGCGGAAGGCGGCATGATGCATGACGGTAGAATACTGTATGGCCCGCGGCTTCGAGAGTAAGGATGTGGAGTACCAGCAGGCCGAGCGAGAGCGATCGCTGGCCCGCGGCCCGGCGATCGGCGGCGAGCAGCGGGCGGCCGACAGCAGGCGCACTGCCATTGAACTCTCGCTGGCACGTATGCGTGCCGATATGAAGAAGGCCACGGCGGCCGCTCATCGGACGATGATCGAACGCGCGATTGAAACGCTCGAGGCGGAACTCGCGTCTCTCCCATAGACAATGATGCTGATCCGGTCCTCGCGGTTCCTGATCTTCGCTGCGCTCCTGACGATGACGGCGGCGTGCAACGACTGGTCGTGCGGGTTCGGCGCCGAAAAGCAAAGGGCCGATGGTAGCGTCGAGCCGATCTATCCCAGGCCAGGTGCGGGAGAAGCGGCCACCGAGACACCTGCGAACGACCATCGCCCGCGCGTCGTTTTCCTCGGGGACAGCCTGACCGCGGGCCTGGGCCTGTCACCCGAGCAAGCCTATCCGGCTCTCATCCAGCAGAAGATCGATGCTGACGGCCTGGACTACCAGGCGGTCAACGCCGGCGTGTCCGGCGATACGTCGGCCGGCGGGCTCAGCCGCCTGGACTGGGCGCTCGAAGGCGACGTGCGCGTGATGGTAGTTGCGCTCGGAGGCAACGACGGCCTCCGGGGGTTGCCGGCTGCTGAATTGAAGAAGAACCTGGGCACGATCATCGAGCGTGCCCAGGCGAAGCACATCACGGTCGTACTCGCCGGCATGGAAGCGCCGCCGAACTTCGGCCAGGACTACATCGTCCAGTTCCACAAGTTGTACCCGGAACTTGCCAGGCAGTACGGCGTCCCGCTCGTTCCATTCCTGCTGCAGGGTGTGGCGGGCATCGACGGATTGAACCAGCGCGACGGGATTCATCCCACAGCCGAAGGCGCGCGCACGGTGGCGGACAACGTCTGGACAGTGCTGCGCCCGATGCTGAAGGGATCATGATCGAACTGCGAGCCGTTTCGAAGACGGTCACGAGCGGGACCGAGCCGCTCACCATCCTCCACCCCCTGACGACGACGATCGCGCGAGGCCAGTTCGTGGCCATCGTTGGCCCATCCGGGAGCGGCAAGTCGACGCTCCTCGGGCTGCTGGCGGGCCTCGATGCCCCGACGTCCGGCTCGGTGGTCATCGACGGGATCGACATCACCGCGCTCGGCGAGGACGCCCTCGCGAAACTGCGCGGTGAGAAGATCGGGTTCGTGTTCCAGTTCTTTCACCTGATCCCGTCTCTTACGGCACACGAGAACGTTGCGGTGCCCATGGAGATCATGGGCGCCCCGAACCCCGCGGCGCGCGCACGGTCGCTCCTTCAGGAAGTGGGCTTGACCGATCGCGCGCATCATTACCCGTCGCAGTTGTCCGGCGGCGAACAACAGCGCGTCGCCCTGGCGCGCGCGCTGGCCAACGATCCGCCCATCGTCCTGGCAGACGAGCCAACCGGGAATCTCGATACGAAGAACGGCCGTCACATCATGGACCTGCTTCGTTCCATTCACCTGGCTCGCAATACGACGCTCATCCTGGTGACGCACGACCAGGAACTGGCGGCGATGGCCGACAGGCGCATTTCGCTGCTCGACGGCAGGGTGGTCTGATGTTCATCATCCGGATGGCGGCGCGTGAAACGAGGGCCTCCTGGAGGCGCCTGCTGTTCTTCTTCATCTGCATCGCCGTTGGCGTGGCCGCCATCGTGGCGATGCGTTCGGTCATTCAGACCGTCCGCCAGGTCTTCGGGACCGAAGCCAGGTCGCTGATCGCCGCCGACGTGCTCATCTCGACCAACCGCGACTGGACGCCGGAGGCGCGGTCGACGATCGAGCGCCGCCTGCAGGAATTCGGCGCAACCGAGCAGACCGAAACCGTCGAGACGCCGACCATGGTGCGGCCGGCGGACGACACCCGCGAGGTCGCTCGCATGTCGGAGTTGCGCGCGGTCGACAAGGCGTTCCCGCTCTACGGCACGCTGACGCTGCAGGGCGGGCAGACCTATGCCCACGCGATGCTGCGCGATCGCGGCGTGCTCGTGCGGCCGGAACTGCTGACGGCCCTCGGCGTTGCTGTCGGGGACCAGATCACCATCGGCAAAGCCGCGTTTACCATCCGCGGCGTCATTACAGACGAGCCCGGCCGCCGCATCGGCGACTTCAGCCTTGGCCCGCGCGTCCTCATCGATACAGCCGACCTTCCCGCCACCGGCCTGCTCACGTTCGGGAGCCGGGCCCGTCATGTCCTGTCGGTCCGGGTGCCCGATCCGCAGATTGACCCGCTTGTGCAGACTCTCCGGTCCGACTTCAAGGAGGAGTTTGTCAACGCCCGCTCGTACCGCTCCTCTGACGATGAAGTGGGCCGCGACTTCGATCGCGCGGAGAACTACCTCAGCATGGTCGGCCTGATCATCGTCATCCTGGGCGGCATCGCTGTGTCGAGCGTCACGCGGGTGTTCGTGCTGCAGAAGATGCACAGCATTGCAGTGCTGAAATGTACCGGCGCCACGAGCGGCCAGATCATGGCGATCTACATGCTCCAGGTCATGGTGCTCGGCCTCGCCGGGAGCATCCTGGGCGTCGGGCTGGCCCGGCTTGCGATCGCGAGCATCCCGTATTTCGTGGATACGACGTCCACGTCGCTGCTCTCCGACATCCACTACGGCATCACGCTGAGCGCCGCGGCGCAGGGTATCGGCATCGGAGTGCTCGTCTCGCTGTTGTTCTCGGTCGTGCCGCTGCTTCGAGTCAGGGCCGTCAAGCCGTCGCTGCTGCTGCGCGATGAGAGCGCGGCACCTGCCGGAATCGACTGGACGCGCATTGCGGCGCTCCTGCTCGTGACAGCCGGTCTCGTGGCGGTCACCGCGTGGCAGGCTGCGTCGCTGAAGGTCGGGCTGATCGTCTGTGCCGGTTTCGGCGTTCTCGCGATCGTCCTCATGCTCGCGGGCAGGCTGCTGGTGCGCGCGGTCTCGCCGCTGGCCAGTACTCCCTCATTTCCGCTCAGGCACGCTGTCCTGCACCTGTCGCGCCCGGGCAACCAGACCCGCGTGATCCTGCTCGCCGTCGGTCTCGGCGCCTTCTTCATCGTCGGTGTCCGTGGGCTGCAGTCAAGCCTGTTGCAGGAGTTCTCGACCGAGATGACTGCCGATGCGCCCGACATGTTCCTGATGGACGTCCAGCGGGGGCAGGTGGACGGGGTCAGGGCATTTCTCTCCGAACCATCGCGAGGCGCCGGTGCGTTCAGGCTGATTCCCGTGCTGCGCGCGCGCATCACCGGCGTTGCCGGACGCGATACGCAACTCGAGACATTCGAGGACGTGCGTGCGCGAGGCTCGCTGGCGCGCGAGTACACCGTGACCTACCGCGATCGCCTGGAGGCAAACGAAACGATTTCGGCGGGCCGGCTCTGGCAGGGGAGCGCGACCGATCCGGAAGTGTCGATCGAGGAAAGCATTCACGACCGCTTCGCGATCAACCTGGGCGACACGGTGCGGTTCGACATCCTCGGCCGGAAGATCGAGGCCAGGGTCACCAGCATCCGGAGGGTCGACTGGAAAGACTCGCGCAATGGCGGCTTCATGTTCGTGTTCCGCCCCGGTGTCCTGGACAACGCGCCGCAGATGTTCATCTCGCCGCTCAAAGGGCCTGACGGCCCCGACGCCCGGGCCAGATTCCAGCACGACCTGGTTGCCCAATTCCCGAACGTCTCGGTGATCGACTTTCACGAGATCCTTGCCACCATCCAGGACGTCATGTCGAAGGTCACCCTGGCGATCTCCGTCGTGGGCGGGCTCGTGCTCTTCAGCGGCGCGCTCATTCTGATCGGCGCCGTCGCCATGACGAAGTTCCAGCGCGTCTACGAAGCCGCAGTCTTCAAGACGCTTGGCGCCAACACGCGCACGATCGCCCGGATGCTGCTCTTCGAATACGGCGTGCTGGGCCTGCTGGCAGGCACCGTCGGCTCGCTTGGCGCGGTGGCGCTCACGTGGGGCGTCAGCCGATACGCGCTCGACATCCCGTGGCGTCTGTTCTGGATGGAACACGTCGGAGGCATCGTCGCGACAGCGGTGCTGGTCGCCGCGATTGGCGTGCTGTCGAGCCTCGACGTCCTCAGGAACAAGCCTCTGCTCACGCTGCGCGCCGAGTAGCCGCGCGTCTGTGCGGCTTTATGTATGTGTTCGCTGCGCTCGCCGTCCTGAAGGTCGGGTCTAAAGACCCGACGCCACGCTGGATTTGAAACACAGGCGAAGTGTTATCATTCTTGTTTGCGAAGGCCCCAATGGACGGCCCATGGGCAGGAGTCCTGGAGACGATGGACGATCAGCTGTACAAGGACGCGCTCCTCAGAAAGCGAACTGAAATTCTGGGTACTGGCGGCATCAAGCCAATTCAGGCTTCGATGGAGAACAACACGCGTCAGGGCGACATGGCCGACCAGGCCAGCGGCAACAACGAAGTCCACATCGCGCTGAAGCTGAAACAGACCGACGCCAAGATCCTGCAGGCGATCGAGGAAGCCCTGAAGCGAATCGACAAGGGCACCTACGGCATCTGCCGCGACTGCGGTGAGCCGATCGCGCCGGCGAGGCTCAACGCCATCCCGTGGACACGGGTCTGCATCTCGTGCAAGGAGAAACAGAAGTCGTGACGGACGTGCTCCCGCTGCTCCAGGAGTTTTACTCGGACAAACTCGCCTCGGTGCTCAGGCACCAGGCTGCCGCCCGGCACGTGACGCAGTACGACGCCAACAACGCCTACCAGTACATCATCAACCGCGAGGACACGCAGCTCTCCTGGGTCGGTCGTGCCATCGTCGACCTCGGCGGTGATGTGCCCGCGGACTCCGCCGAGCCGGAGCGCAAGCCGTCTGGCAAGGGAACGGCGGCCGTGGCCACGCTCTTCCAGGAAGATGCTCGCGACTCCGCCGCATTCGTCGAGCGGTGGAAATCGAGGGTAGAGACGATGACCAACGCCCGCCATCGCGGCATGCTGCGTGTCATCCTGGGCGAGACGATCGAGCAGGAGCGGACCTTCGAACAGGCCCTTGCCGGCAGGACCGATCTTCTCGGCCGCCGGACCGACGGTGTCGGCAAGCTGGTCGGCGAAGTTCTGCCGACCCGCTGGGTTGAATAGCACCGCTCTCGTCGCAATCGCCCTCGGGTCCAACGTGGGCGACCGCGATGCGCACCTCGATTACGCCGTTTCC
>Ga0207683_10005460_pt1 | contig 10888 bp, 9 predicted proteins | sample KBSM73metaG_FD_184333 | JGI IMG/M metagenome (GOLD analysis project Ga0207683, IMG submission 184333) | Miscanthus rhizosphere microbial communities from Kellogg Biological Station, Michigan, USA - KBS M7-3 metaG (SPAdes) (version 2) | ecosystem: Host-associated > Plants > Roots > Rhizosphere >...
ACCCCGCGATGAAGCGTCTGTGGGATGGCGCAGCAGCCCAATGGAATATTTTGGGACAAAGATTTCCAATTTGCGGTGGTCCGCTCGCGCGTGTTCCTGTGGTTGCCACATTGACGGCGACTGGGCGACGTACTGTTAGCGGACGGAATCTGCCGCACCCCTGGCGCGGAATTCCTGGGGAGTGATGCCGTTCCAGCGTTTGAACGCACGGTGGAATGCAGGGGGCTCGGAATATCCCAACAGGTAGGCGACCTCGCCGATTGAGATTTTGCGGTCTTGGAGATAGCGCGTTGCGGCTTCGCGTCGCGTGGAGTCGATCAGATTTTGAAAACTCGTGCCAGAGGCGGAGAGTCGACGCTGAAGTGAGCGAGCAGAAGTGCCGAGGGCGCGCGCTACGTTCTGAATCTCTGTCTCACCCTGCAAGATGCGCGACATGATTACGCGACGGATTTCCCCCGTCACGTTATCGAGTGCGGGTGTGCGAGCGATGATTTCCTCGGCGTGGCGTTCGAGCACTCCGCGAAGGACCGGGTCGCGGCGCCGCATGGGAGTGTGCCAGGTTTCGCGAGAGATTGCGAGGCTGTTGCAGATTTCTCCACCTCGGACCGGGCAGCCGAGAACCTGCTGCATTTCGACGAGGTCATCGGGTTGATGGATGAAGGTTACATAGGCGGCGTTGAGGCGATTGTTTGTTTCCTCGCGCAAGTGGAGAATGACGAGGGAGATTCCGTATTCAAATGCGAGCGATTCGCGAGGGCCATGGTAGATGACGCGGACCGGGTCCGTGTCGTCCTGAATCTCGAGCACGTAGGGCGCATCGGTAAGGCGGTAGTAGCGAGAAAGCTGGTGGATTCCCTGGGCAACGGTTTCGCAAGTGACGATCAGGTAATCGAGGAGCGGAAAGGCGCCGATCGGCGTTTCGACTGCGAGCCTCATGCCAAGATTTTTCAAAGTCCGAGTCCGCATGGCGTAGCCAAACATCGCTCCAAGCACCTGGCAGGGAATGCGGACATCGGGATCGGCAGACTTTGAAAAATCCAGCCCCGCCGCGGATAGAAGAGAGTTTTTGTCATAGCCGAGCCGGCCGAGCGCGTCGAGAAAGACGCGTGCAGTTTGAACAGGATCGGTGAATGTGGTGCGCGGCCCGCCACTGGAAAGATTGGCGCTTTTTGTCAATTCTTTGGCGGGCGCTGCCATTGTGAAGGGGACTCCTTCTGCTGCATTGTGACACGCAGATGGGCTGCTCTCAATAGCAATTGTCGTGTTGGGCGCAGGCCAAATGAAGGAGGTTGAGATGAACAGAATCGCTACCACATTCTTCCTGTTAAGTGCTTTCCTTGTCGCTCCCCGCTGGCTGAATGGAGCGGGGATGGGCGCTGACGACGCGACGCAGGTGGATCCATCGCTTACCGCAGGAGCCGACAAATACCTCAAGGCAGTGCTTGCCGGTGATGCCGGCTCAGTCGCCGCGATGTTTCGCGAAGATGGAACCTTGATGCCAGCGGACTGCCCGTTGCTGCAGGGACGCTCCGCTATCGAAGGGTACTATCGCGAATGGTTCAAAGGGCCGGCCAAGGTGACTGCGTTCACGTTCCATCACCTGGAGTCGCCTGTCTTAGGCGATACTGCGTTTGATGTCGGGACTTACAGACAGACGCTGGCGGTGGGGCCGTCGGGCACCGTGGATGTGTCAGGCAAATACACGGCCATTCTGAAGCGGACGGGCGGAGAGTGGATGATCGCGTACCTGATTTTCAATGGGGATTCTCCATCGAAGATGCCGGCCGCAGGGAGTCGTTGACCTCAGGTGTTTATGAGGTTTGATGGTTAAGACGGCCCGACCCTCAGGGGCTAAAACCCACTCGATTCCAATTGGTTTAAGGTACGGGCTGAAGCCCGTACTCTCCGCGGCGGCGGATTCCACTTCAGGCGCTGGCGGGGGTGCGGAGTTCGTTGAGGGCGGCGGTGAGGTCGGCGGCAAGTGCGTGCTGGGTGTCGGGGGTGAGTTTGTCGCCATGGCGGGTGAGATAGAAAACGTCGATAGCGGTCTCGCCTTCGGTATCGATGAGAGCGACCTCGATATTGCATTGGTGGATGCTCAGAGTGAGGGCGATTTTGCGGAGAAGGCCGGGGACGTCCTGAGCCACGACTTGAAGCAGCGTCGAGTGGGTTGAGGATTCGGAATCGAATTGCAGGCGCGTTGCTACTTCCACTCTTACGTTGCTGAGGTTGCCCGCATGGCGGCGGGCACCGAGCAATTGCTCGACCGGGACCTTCTGCGCGACGACGTCGTGGACATAGTCGAGGAAGCGGTCTTTTTCGCTGGGGTTGAGCTCGATGGTGCGGAAGACATCGGTGAACTGGAAGCTATCGACGACGATTCCGGCATCGTTGGAGAAAGCTCCGGCCTTAACGATGTTCATTCCCCATGCAGCGAGAGCGCCGGCGACGTCGGCGAAGAGACGGCTGCGATCGCGAACGATCACAGTGAGATCGAATAGCTGGCGATGGGGTCTGAGGTCAAGCTGGACGGGGTCTTTGTCGAGGTTTGCAGCGAGTTGGAAGTGATTGCGGATGTACTCGGGAAGTCGAGTTTGCAGGTAGCGCTGCGGCAGTCCTTCGAGAAACTGCTTGAGCTCGTCGTACTGGGCGGGGGGAACCATGGAGCGGATGCGATTGAGCAGCGTGGGGTCGATGGCGGAGTGGTATCGGACCTCGTCGACGCTGCGGTCCATGAAGTTGGCCGTGGCCATGTAGAGCTGCCAGAGGTTTTCGGCCTTCCACGGAGTGAGCGCTTCGGGATTGACGGCCTTGATGTCCGCGTAGGTCATCAGGGTAAGCATCTTGAGGATAGCCGGACTGCCGATCTTTTCGGAGAAGGCGCGCACGTTTTCCTGGTCGAAGATGTCGCGCCGGAGAGCGTTGGACATTTCGAGATGCATGCGGATTAGTTTAAGCACGGCGTCGCGTTCTTCGGTGTCGAAGTCAAGGCGCGCGAGGAAGCTGTCGGCGAGTTCGACGCTTTGTACAGCGTGTTCTCCGGTGCGACGGCCTTTGCCGGTGTCGTGAAGAAGCAGGGCGAGGAGAAACAGATCGAGGCGATCGATCTCAGGCAATAGCTGCGCGAGGCGTTGTTCATAGTCGTGCGCGGGCTGGCGCAGGCTGTGAACGTTGTCGATGGTGAGGAAGGTGTGCTCGTCGACGGTGTAGCGGTGATAGCTGTCGCGAATGACAAGCGCGTCGATCCCATGGAATTCGGGGATCAGCATTTCAAGGACGCCGAGCGCATGCATGGTGCGGAGTGCATGCGCGGCGTGGGGACCGAGCAGGACTTCGCGGAGGGCGTTCCAGAGATAGGGGCCCTCGGGAATGTGGATGGCGAGGGCGGGCAGGGCATCGGTGATGCGGTCTTCAGCGGCCTGGGAGAGCGCGTATCCGTGCGTGGCCATCATCGAGAAGATGCGCAGAATGGCGGCGGTGTCGCTGAACTGCGCGCCGGGAAGGATGTCGATGCGGCCCTGGTCAAGGATGAAATCGGTGCCGGCGATGGGAGTGCGACGGCGGCGGAACTGGCGGTAGAAGCTGACGGGAGCGGGAAGGTGCTCCATGAGCAGGGCTGCGCGCCGGTAGATGACGCGGGCGTGGCGATAGTAGGTGCGCATCCAGTAGGCGGGGTCGGCGGTGCCGCGCGTCTCGAGTCCGATGGAGTTGGCGGCTGCTTCGTCTTGTGACTGCCAGTCGAGCGTGTTGTCGTCTCGGCCGTGGCGGAAGTGAAGGAAACATCGGGCCGCAGCGAGGAAATCGAAGGCGGCTTCGGCATCTCCGCGGGCGCTCTGGAAGACTCCGCCGCGCTGGCGGGGCCACTCCTTGGTTTCTTTGAGGTGAAAGAGGAGGGCGAACCAGACAGCGAGGTGGTAGTCTCGCAGGCCGCCGGGAGAGTCTTTGAGGTTGGGCTCGAGATGGAAGATGGTGTTGCCGAACTTGGAGTGGCGGGAGCGGGCAATCTCGCCCAGCTTTTGGGTGATGGTGTTCCACTCGCTCAGGACGAGGCCGGGGAAGACGACCTGATGGAGCTGCTGGTAGAGGGGAAACTGGCCGGCGAGGAAGCGGCGGTCGAGGGTGGCCAGGGTGAATTCAAGGTTGTCAGGATCGAAGCGGCCGGCTTCTTTGACGGTGCGCGAGCTGGGGCTGGCGCGAAGGCCGATGTCCCACATGCCCTGGATGATGGCACGGACAGCATCTTTGGTCTGCTCCTCTGTCTTTTCGTCGGAGAAGGCAAAGAGCACGTCGATGTCGGAGTAGGGGAAGAGGTCCTTGCGTCCGTAGCCGCCCAGGGCGAGGAGAGACACATTCTGCGCGGCCTGGCCGGCGAAGGCTCTGCGCCACATTTCAATGAGGATACGGTCGACCACGGCGGAGCGGCGGCGGATGGCTGCGGTGCCGTCTCCGGTTCGCTCACACGTCTGACGGACAAGCGCCATCTCCCGAAGATACTGGTCCCGTAGATCGTCAACCGCGAGAGCGACTGGATTCATGTGAGTAGTTTTTGGGTGGTTCGCCGAAGCCTTAATGATGTTTTAACAGAATAAGCGATTTTCCCGGGAGTTTGGCGGAATTGGTGGATGGGGAGGAAAAATGGCGGAGTGGATTGAGCAGTGAGCTGTGAGAACGCAGGGAGAGGAGCTGCGCCGGGGACGACGGGTGAGGCGCTAGCCGTTCTCGACGCGGGACTTTATATCCGAGTACGCCGCGTGGATGAGCGCGGTTAGCGCCGCGGCGTTTGTGGCTGTTCCGGGTTTCAGCTTTACGTGGCGCATAAACTTGCCGGCGCCCTGCAACAAGCGGGCCGGGTCTGGCAGCGATGCTCCCTGAAAGAACCCCACGTTTACGTGCGAGGTGAATACATTGACGTAGCCGAAGGGGGCGTCTCCCAAACACGCGGTCGGACAGCCATCATGCAAAAGCTCCCGAACTTCGTCCCCGCATTTTCGCATCACCTCGAACCAGTGATGCGCGATGGCCCCCAGTTCGCCGGGATGGTTTTTTATCCACGCATCGATAGCGGGGTTGTGTTCGACAGCGCCGTTGAATCGTAGCAATTCTGTTTTCATCGTGGGATCAACCGCGGATCCCTCAACTCGATGGGCTTCGCTCCTCATGAAGTTCCTCGATGGATTCCCATATTTACCGATCCCTCAGGGGCTAAAGCCCAGCTCCTCTTTAGGCGTGTTTTCGGCACGTCTGAAGTCGTGCCCTGTTACAAAGCTGGCTCGCTTGGCAGGTTGCCGACTGATGCGGGCTGAAGGCCGTACCCTTCATGCTGCGAGCTGAGTGGCAGGGGCTGAAGCCTGGACTTTTTGGGTGATGATGGATTTTAGCTGGAACATTTGCCTTCATGCGTTGACCTGTCGCCCTGATGCGCAATCAGCATTCCTTTCTTTTTGGATTCAGGACAATATATCCGGAGTTTCTTGAAGGAGCAATTGTCGTTTTTCCGACTAACTGATGATCGAGTCTGACAGTCCAGGAGGACCGCGATACGATTAGGCAGTCCACTGGAGGCGTGGCATGATTCCCAAGTCGGAAGGAGTCCTCGAGTCATCTCTGTACGTGAATGATGTGGCCGGTTCAGCGCGGTTTTACGAGAAGATCTTCGGATTTCGCATTATCAGCGATTTCGGGGAACGCGGATGCGCAATGCAAGCCGGCGACAAGCAGGTGCTGCTGCTATTCAAGAAGGGTGGCTCGCGCCTCATCCAATCCCCGCACGACGGCGACGGCGAACTTCATGTCGCGTTCGCGATTCCGGCTTCAGAGCTGGCACGGTGGGAACACTGGCTGGCGGAGAACGGAATCGCAGTGGAAGAGAAGCGCACGTGGGAGTTGGGCGGTGTGAGTGTTTATTTTCGCGATCCGGACCGCCACCTGATAGAAATCGCCACGCCCGGTGTCTGGTCGATCTATTGATGCGGTGGCTGAGCGCCTTGGCGACAATCCGCCAAGTGGCGGCGATATTTTGTTGCCAGGGGGTTCGGCGGTGTTGCGAATCGGAATTGAATTTTGCACGAATCGGAATATGATGACGGAATCGTGATGATGATTCGCTTCTCCTCTGTCTTCCTGATGAGCCTCTAAGGCTCGCACTCGCTGCTTGCGGGTGCTCTAGCGTGCCGCTCTTGCGGCCGAGGACAGTGCTTTTGCGCAGACAAAGAGGAGATTCCCATATGCGTTCAGGCGAAGAGACGCATCGCGTTTTGAGCGATGCCGAGACAAAGCAGTTTGTTCACCAGGGGTTCGTGAAATTGGAAAACGCATTTCCGTCAGAGACCGCGGCCGAAGCACGCGCGATTCTTTGGAGTGCCACCGGTTGCGATCCCGACGACAGAAAGACGTGGACTCGTCCTGTTATCCGACTCGGAGACTTTGCGCAAGAGCCGTTTCGGCAGGCAGTGAATGCTCCTGTTTTGCATGCTGCGTTCGACCAATTGGTTGGCGTGGGCCGATGGGTTCCGCGAGAAAGCCTTGGAGGATTCCCAATCCGATTTCCGCATCCCGACGACCCGGCAGATACAGGATGGCATGTGGACGCGAGCTTTCCGCCCGATCAACCAGCCGCCTCGCCCGGATCGTATCTCGATTGGCGCGTCAATCTGCGATCTAAGGGACGAGCATTGCTCATGCTGTTTCTATTTTCTGACGTTAGCGAGAACGACGCACCGACACGGATTCGCCTGGGATCGCATCTGCGAGTTCCACCGTTACTGGCTCCAGCTGGAGAAACCGGCCTGGCGATGATGGAACTGAGCCTTGCAGCCGCGCGCGCGACCGAGGCTTTGCCCGAGGTGAGCGCTACCGGAAGGGCGGGCACGGTGTTTTTGTGCCATCCATTCCTGGTGCATGCAGCACAAGTTCACCATGGAGGAACTCCGCGTTTTCTTGCGCAACCACCGCTTTTCCCTCGGGTGCCCTTCGAACTGTCGAGGAGCGATGGCAACTACTCGCTGGTCGAACTGGCGATTCGTCTTGGGCTCGACGACGGGAGGCCCGCATGAAGCGCACCCTGCAACCTGCCCACGATATCCTGAACCGCCTCGACCCGCATCCGGTTGATATCTGCTAAACGGCGCTGTGGTTTAATGGTCGGACGTTAGAAAACGACCTTAAAAGGAGTCAACATGCCCACCATCACAACCAAGGACGGCACAGAGATCTTCTACAAGGACTGGGGTTCAGGCCAGCCCATCGTGTTCAGCCATGGATGGCCGCTGTCGGCCGATGATTGGGACGCGCAGATGCTGTTCTTTTTGCAGCGAGGGTATCGCGTCATTGCCCATGATCGCCGCGGACACGGACGGTCCACCCAGACCGGCGACGGGCACGATATGGACCATTACGCCGATGACCTGGCCGCTCTCACGGCTCATCTCGATCTGAAAAATGCTATTCATGTCGGGCATTCGACGGGTGGAGGCGAGGTGGCACATTATCTGGGTCGGCACGGCGAAAGCAGGGTGGCGAAGGCAGCGCTGCTTTGTGCGGTGCCACCGCTGATGGTGAAGACGGCCGCCAACGCGCTCGGCCTTCCGAAGGAAGTGTTTGACGATCTGCAGAAACAACTCGCAGCCAATCGGTCGCAGTTTTATCGCGATCTGCCGACCGGGCCTTTCTACGGATATAACCGGCCGGGCGCGAAACCCTCGGAGGCTGTGATCCAGAATTGGTGGCGGCAGGGCATGATGGGCGGAGCGAAGGCGCATTATGACGGCATCGTGGCTTTTTCGCAGACCGATTTTACCGAGGACCTCAAGAAGATTACCGTTCCGGTGTTGGTGATGCACAGCGAAGACGACCAGATCGTTCCTTATGCCGCGTCAGGGCCGCTGTCGGCAAAGTTGCTGAAGAACGGCACGCTGAAAACCTACAAAGACTTTCCGCACGGCATGCCCACTACACATGCGGAGACGATCAACGCTGACCTGCTGGCGTTCATCAAGGGCTAGGGATGTTGCTTGCTTAGCGCTCCTGTTGCAAGAGCGTTTCGGATCGGGAGTCGCGTGCACCATTGGTGCGGCACCGTTTGCCCGGAAAGCGGGACCGGCGATTGCGCTGGTTCCGCTGTCCGTTTTTGGCACAGCACCGCCCGCTTCTGAACAGCGCTGACTCTGTTTCCTGTCCATTGATGCTCGGCGGCCTTGGGCTGCGACCGCGCTTTGCACCGCCGCCGCGTGGCCTGCATTGGTCGGAGGCCGCTCCGCTTCTTACGTGCACCTGGTTCTGCGATTGGCCCGGAGCATGCTTTCTCTGACGTGTGGCACTAATCTCAAATTCACGTCCGGAGAACTCCATGACCATGACATCCCTTCGTCAACTTCTCGTCGTCTTTCTGTTCACTGGCACAATGTGGGCGGCTACTGATCCCTTCGCCGGGACGTGGAAGCTGAACCCGGCAAAAAGCAAGCTCACCGATCAGATGAAGGTCGAAGCGGCCGGCCCCAACAAATACACCTTCATCTTCTCTGGCGACAATAAAGAGACCATCGTCGCCGACGGCACCGATCAGGCCGGTATCTTCGGCACTACGTTTGCGGTGACTGTTCTGTCTCCTAATCAATGGAAGCTTGTGCGCAAGACCGGGGGCCACATGACAATCTCGGCCGTCTGGGATCTCTCCTCGGACGGGAACACGCTGACGGACAACTTCACGGGCTATCGGGCTGACGGGTCCACGAGCAATCTTGTCTACAAGTACACGCGAACTGCCGGCTCGTCGGGCTTTGCGGGCACATGGGAGAGCGTCTCCGAGCAGGTCAACTCCTCCTTCGAGATGCAGGTGCAGACCTACGAGGACGACGGTCTCTCATTTATCAATCCAGCGCAGAAGATGACGAAGAATATAAAGTTCGATGGCAAGGACTACCAAGCGCAGGGACCGAATCTGCCGGCGGGTTATGCGACTTCAGGCCGGCGTGTGAGCGATCGCGCGGTCGAGCTGACAGACAAGATCGACGGTAAGGTTCTGGATACACAGCAAGTCGAGGTCTCAGCGGACGGTAAGATACTCACAATTACCACACATATTCCCGGCCAGGCCAAGCCCAACATCCAGGTTTTCGAACGATAGATAGGCGGCTTGTTGCGCGAGACGAATGTCCGAAATGCCGGACCGGCATAATGTGATGTGACTGCGGCGGCGAATCATTTAGAAGGGATGAAGAGCGGCTGGCTCCGTGTGTGCCTACCCCTGATACTTCTTACAGTTCAAATACGCCTCGTGATCTGTTCCACTGACAGCGAATGATGACGATGACGATTCTTCCGCGATCAAACAAGATTCCCCAATAATGATGTAGTCCGATTTGAATGCTGTAGACCGCGAGCGAATTCCCCTTGGCATCAGGAGGTATCCACTTTGGCTGCTGACGATCCTGTCATTGAACCAGGACACGAGACGATCGACACTCCACCTTCAGACGCTTTCGTCTTCTTCGGTGCATCGGGAGACCTTGCTTACAAGAAAATCTTCCCGGCCCTACATAATATGGTTCGCCACGGCACGTTGAATGGGCCCGTGATCGGTGTTGCAAAAAACGGGTGGGGAGTTGACCAGCTTCGAGAGCGTGCCCGCGCCAGCATTCACGAGCACGGTGACGGCGTTGAAGATGCTGCCTTCCAAACACTGCTTCAGATGATGCATTACATCGACGGAGACTACGAAGACCAGACGACCTTTGCCGCATTGCGAAAGGAACTCGGTGATGCCCGACGGCCTGCGCACTATCTGGCCATTCCGCCCAGCCTGTTTGGTGTTGTTACCAAGGGCTTGGAATGTAACGGATGCGCATACGATGCGCGCATCATCCTGGAAAAGCCCTTCGGCCGAGATGTTGCTTCAGCGAAATCACTGAACGCAACGCTTCACGCGACATTTCCCGAATCTCAGATTTTTCGCATCGATCACTTTCTAGGCAAAGAGACGGTGGCAAATCTGCTGTATTTCCGGTTTGCAAACACTTTCCTTGAACCGATCTGGAACCGGAATTATGTGCTAAGCGTGCAAATCACGATGGCTGAGCAATTCGGCGTGGGAGGGAGAGGCAAGTTCTATGAGGAAGCAGGCGCCATCCGCGACGTGATTCAGAATCATCTGCTGCAAGTTGTGGCATTGCTTAGCATGGAGCCGCCGAATTTGATGTACTTCGATTCGATTCGAGATGAACAGGTGAAAGTATTCAGAGCAATTCCACCCTTGAAACCTTCGCAACTCGTGCGCGGACAATTTCGCGGCTACCGAGATGAACCGGGAGTTGCGCCGGACTCCGAAGTGGAGACCTATGCGGCGGTGCGCCTCGAAATAGACTCCTGGCGGTGGGATGGCGTTCCATTTCTGATTCGAGCGGGCAAGTGTTTGAAGACGACGGCGACGGAAGTCATCGTAAAACTGAAGAGGCCGCCGATGAAGCTTTGCCTGGAGAATAACTATTTCCGGTTCCGTCTCGGCCCGGATATCTCGCTAGCGGCCGGACTGCAGGTGAGAAATCCCGGCATGCGGGGGACGACAAGGCAAATCGAACTGGCTGCCGTGGATCACGCACTGGGGGATGAAGTGGAAGCCTACGAGCGCCTGCTTACGGATGCGATGCGAGGCGACGCTTCACTTTTCGTGCGGGAAGATGCAGTCGAGCGCGAGTGGGTGGTGGTGCAAGACTTGCTGGGGAACGTTGTTCCAGCGCACGTTTATGAGCCGGGATCGTGGGGGCCGAAGGAAGCAGATGCGCTCGCGGCCGATATCGGCGGCTGGCATGACCCTGCTTAATAACCGCACCTTACTCCACCAGCCGGTGGCAGCATTCGGTAATACACGAAGGCTTGCTTTACGATCTCACGTGTT
>Ga0207683_10005468_pt1 | contig 10882 bp, 9 predicted proteins | sample KBSM73metaG_FD_184333 | JGI IMG/M metagenome (GOLD analysis project Ga0207683, IMG submission 184333) | Miscanthus rhizosphere microbial communities from Kellogg Biological Station, Michigan, USA - KBS M7-3 metaG (SPAdes) (version 2) | ecosystem: Host-associated > Plants > Roots > Rhizosphere >...
CGTCGAAGAACATCATTTCGATGAGAAATATCTGCGCGACATGGCCATACTCGCACTTGCGCAGCGCGTGAAGGTCACGGCGACTGAAGAGGCGGACAAGCGCATGCCGGAAGCGATGCTGTGTAAATTGTCAATCGTCACGCAATCCGGCGCCGTGCATACATCAATCGTCGACTATCACAAGGGTCATTACCGCAATCCAATGTCCGATCAGGAAGTCGCAGGTAAATTCCGGCCGCTCGCCGCGCGTCTGCTGTCGCCGCAGCGAACCGATGAACTGCTCGACCGCTTATGGAAGCTCGACGAAGTCGCTGATGTCGCACAGGTCGTGCGCCTGATGGTCGCCGAGAGCGGGCGCGTAACCTGATGACCAGCATCACATCAGTACTCCGCTGGTCGCGCACGCTGCGCGCGTGTGCGTGGATGTGCGCCTTCGCTCTATCGCATGGAGTCTGCACCGTCACCTTGGCCGCCGACGCGGGAGCGTATCCGGTTCGCCCGATACGCTTACTTGTACCGTTTCCGCCCGGTGGCGGTGCTGATACGCTCTCGCGCATCATCACGCCCAAGCTAAGCGCCGCGCTCGGTCAGCAGTGGGTAATCGATAATCGCGGCGGAGCCGCCGGAAATATCGCCACCGAGACTGTCGCCAAGGCGGCGCCGGACGGCTACACGCTGCTGCTTGATTTCAGCACCGCGCTTACCGTCAATCCGAGCCTCTACAAGCTGCCGTTCGATGTGATCAAGGACCTGCAGCCGATAGCGCTGCTTGCGGGCGCCCAGTACATGCTCGTAGTCCATCCTTCCGTGAAGGCCGATAACATCAAAGAGTTCATCGAGCTCGTCAAAGCGAATCCCGGCAAGCTCAACTATGCATCGGCGGGTGTCGGTAGCCCCTTGCATCTGGCGGCTGAGCTATTCAAGTACCGCGGCGGCCTCAACATCGTGCATGTGCCTTACAAAGGCGGCGGTCCGGCGGCAGCCGCGGTGCTTGGCGGCGAGGCGCAGGTTCTGTTTGGCAGCTTTGCGTCTTCTTATCCGCACGTCAAGTCGGGGCGGCTCAAAGGTCTCGCTGTCACCGGGCTCAAACGCAGCCCCGTTGCGCCTGAGATACCTACCATTGCCGAATCTGCGTTTCGCGGCTTCGACGTCAGCTCATGGTACGGCCTATCTGCGCCCGCAAAGACGCCGGACAACATCATCACGCTACTGAGTACCGAAGCGCTGAAGGTGCTGCAACTGCCCGACGTGCAGGAAGCATTGTCCCGCCAGGGACTGGACGTGACACCCAAGGGGCCGCGCGAGTTTGCCGGTCAAATCCGCAATGAGACTGATACTTGGGCAAAACTGATAAAGGCCGCCGGCATTCACGCGGATTGAAAAAGCCGTTTTCAGATGCTTGCAGGCGGATGAACGGCGATTTATGCGATGTGCCGTTATCTGCGGCGCTATTCAGAGCACCCGCATAAGTTACCGCAGGCTACGCGCAGTACAACTTCCGCAGCGTTCTTACATCGGTGATCTTGTCGAAATTCCATAGTGCTTGCAGCAGCGCAGCACTGCGCTTGCGACCCAAAACCGGCTGGATCAGATCGAGCGCTTTTTCATTTTCCTCGTCGGGGGTCAGCGGATTTTCAAAGCTGCCTTTGGCCGCCATGGTTTGATGCCGCAGCACTCGTCCATCTTTCAGGCGCAGTTCCATTACGCACCGCCAACGCCGCTGCGCGTCCGTGAGCGCGGCATCGCCTATTGCCTGGACGAGTCGCCTTACCTTGAGCACAGCGGGATCTTTCATGCGCGCAAAGTCATGCGCCGATTTGAAGGTGATATTGCCGTCTATGAGCATGATGGAGAGCAGGTGCTGCACGGAAATGTCGGGTGACGCCCGGTTGTTCACGATCTCGAGCTCCTTATCAGGCATGCGCGCGATGATTTGCGTGACATCGCCTGCATTGAGTTTGTGCTCGAGAATCAAATCACGCAGCACATGCATGGGTCCCTGGATCGGCCCGCCGACCGGCCAGCGCTTGATCCCCGCACGCATGATTTCATACTCGCGTCCAAGTCCGCGCACCATCTCGTTGCGGTCGACTTCTTCCGGTGCGAACGTAAAAAAGAAATCGCGCTCGCCCGAAAAGATGTCCTCGACGCCCGTCCAGCCATGCGCCGCCATGAGCGCTGCCTGCGTGCCGTTGTGTGCCGGCATGCCGCCCATCGCATAAGCCTTTTCGATGTGCTCGGGATCGCGGAACATCGTATACAGTCCCGCCGTCTGCTGGCCCGCATAAGACAGCGTGAACCGGATCTGCTGCGCGCTCAGATTGAGCAAGGCACCGGCGGTTGCCGCTGCACCGAACAGTTGCCCGGTCGCTGCCGCATGATGACCCGAACGCAGGTAAGGCATTGGTTTGAGCGTGAGCAGCGTGCGCGAGCAAATATCGTAGCCGAGGACGATCGCGCGCAGCAGCGCCCGCCCCGGCAGGCGATGCTGTTCGCCGATGGCGAGCGCCGCCGGTACGACGCTCGTCCCCGGATGGGTGAGCGATGGCGGATGCGTGTCGTCGGTTTCGTCGGCATGTCCGAACATGCCATTGGCGAGTGCGGCATTTTGCGGCGTCGTGACGAGGCGCGTTGCAATAATGCCGGCGCCAGGCTTGCCGCCCAGCGTTTTCACGTAATGGATCGCTTTGCGTCCGGGCAGCAGCCGCGAACCGGAGATCATCGCCGCAAACGTGTCGACCAGGTGCAGCTTCGCTCGAGCGATCACCGCTGTGGGTACAGGGCGCTGCACGGCGGTCGCAATGTGGCCGCTCAGCTTGTTCATCATCGGTGATACAGCGGTTGATTTTTTTGGCATGGTAGTTTTTTTGTGAGATACAACAAAGGCGACGAAAGATGATAACCGATGCGTGCTGGTCACCGACACTCGCCCGTGCGGCGTTTGCGATGCCGTGTGTCGACCGCTATACTGGCGCGCTCCGCAGGCATCAGTTCGCAAGGACTCCGCACATGGCCAAACAATGGAATTACAAAGGCATCATTCCCGCACTCGCGTTGCCGCTCAAAGCGGATTATTCAGTTGACGAGCAGGATCTGCGACGTCTCGCGAGCTGGCTGGCGACGCACAAGGGCATCTCCGCCCTGATGACCAACGGTCATACGGGTGATGTGTTCAGCCTGACGCTAAAAGAGCGCGCTCAGGTCACACGTATCGTGGCTGAGGAAGTTGCGGGCAAGTTACCAGTCATCTCGGCCGTGACCGCCGAAGGCATACACGAAGCCATCGAGCAGGCATTGATGCATAAGGAAGCCGGTGCGGCCGGCCTGGACATAATGCCGCCGCATCACTGGCTGCGCTTTGGCATGCGCCACGAGCATGTCATCGAATATTTCTCGGCGATCGGCGAAGCGAGCGGTCTCGACCTCGCAGTGCACGTGTATCCATCCTGGTCGAAGGCCAGCTACACCTGTGAAGTGCTGGCCGATCTGGCGCGGCTGCCATCGGTCAAAGTGTTCAAGGTCGGCACGCGAGAGATGAACAAATATGCGCGAGACATCGAAGCGATTCGCAACGCCAATCCAAGCGTGGCGGTGCTTACATGTCATGATGAATACCTGCTTGCGTCGATGGTTCAAGGCGTAGACGGCGGACTGCTCGGATTTGCTTCATTCATTCCTGAATTGATACTCGAACTCGTGAACGCCGTGCAGGCGGGCGATCTTAAACGCGCCATGGCATGCCAGGCTCGCATCAACCCGTTGAAGGACGTTGTATACGGGATGGGTGAACCGACCGGTGATGCGCATGCGCGTATGAAATACGCAATGATGCTCGCGGGACGTCTGAGCTCTGCGGTCGTGCGGCCGCCGACCCATCAGCCGGACGAGTCGACGCGCAAGCAGATCGAAAATGTTCTGCGCGCTGCAGGCATGCTGCATAAGCAAGCGGCATGACGATTTGTAACCCGGCGCGCGCCGGATTGTGACGTGCAATCAAGTTCCAGCTACGCCTTAGGTCGGCTCACAGGCTGCGCAGCGCTGTTGGTGACAATGGCTGCGATTGCACAGGAGTATCCCGCCAAACCGATTCGCTTTGTCGTGCCGTATCCGCCGGGCGGCGCTTCCGATGTCACCGCGCGCGTGCTCGGTCAGAGGATGAGCGAGGCATGGGGCCAGCAGGTGATCGTTGACAATCGCGCCGGTGCGAACGGCATTGTTGCGCTCGAATACGTGGCGAAGGCGCCGCCTGACGGCTATACGCTTCTCATGGCAAACCTCGGCCCCAACGCGATCAATCCCGGCGTGTATTCGAAGCTCCCGTATGACGCGGTGAAAAGCTTTACGCCGATCACCTTGACTACCATCGTGCCGCAGGTGATCGTCGCCAATCGCTATCTGCCGGCGCAAAACGTAAAAGAGCTGGTAGCGCTTGCCAAACAGAAACCCGGCGAGCTCTCGTATGGCAACGGCGGCAATGGTTCCGCGAACCATCTCGCCATGGAACTGTTCGGCACCATGGCAGGAATACGCATGAATGCCATTGCATATAAGGGCGACGCGCCCGCGCTGACCGACGCCGCAGCGGGTCAGGTCATGCTTGCTTTGCCGACGGTGATCGCAGCTCAGCCATTCTTGAGCTCCGGCAAACTGAAGCCCATCGCAGTGACGCCGAAGAAACGCGTGTCCGCGCTGCCCTCGGTGCCGACGGTTGCGGAATCGGGCCTGGCTGAATACGAATCAGTGTCCTGGGGCGGCGTCATGGCGCCCGCCGGTGCGGCGGCGCCGATTGTGAGTAAGCTCAACGGCGAATTTGTTCGCATCTTGCGGCTTCCGGACGTCCAGGAGCGCATGGCGGCGCTCGGTGCTGATATCGTTGCAAGCACGCCCGGCGAATTCGCCGCTTATCTACAGTCCGAAATTTCGAAATGGACCAGGGTTGCAAAGGCCGCGCACGTCCAGCTCGACTAACGCACGATCGGCGGCTCACGTCCGCAATGTCCACTTCGCCACTCGCATCTTCTGACCATCACTCATGAAAATTGTCGCCATTCACGAAACCGTTGCGCCGATCAGCTCGGATATTCGCAACGCATACATTGATTTCAGCAAAATGACCGCGAGCGTCGTTGCCGTCGTCACGGACGTCAAGCGCAACGGCAAGCGTGTGGTCGGCTACGGTTTCAATTCAAACGGGCGCTACGCGCAAAGCGGGTTGCTGCGCGAGCGCTTTATTCCCCGCATCATGGCGGCGCGTTCGGGCGATTTGGTTAATGACAGCGGAGACAATCTCGACCCGCACAAGATCTGGGCCTGCGCGATGGCGAATGAAAAGCCCGGCGGCCACGGCGAGCGTTCCGTTGCCGTCGGCGTGCTCGACATGGCCGTCTGGGATGCCATTGCAAAGATCGAGCAGAAGCCGCTATACCGGCTCTTGGGCGATCGTTATCGCGGCGGCACCGTGGACGACAAGGTATTCGTCTATGCCGCCGGCGGTTACTACTATCCGGGCAAAAATATTTCGGCGCTACAGAACGAGATTAAAAAATATCTCGATCTCGGCTACACGGTCGTAAAGATAAAGATTGGCGGTGAGTCGCTTGCCGATGACATCAAGCGCATTGAAGCGGTCATCAAGGTAGTGGGCGCGGGCAGCAATCTGGCAGTGGATGCGAATGGCCGTTTCGATCTCAAGACGGCGCTCGAGTATGCAGGCGCGTTGAGACCGTACGGACTGTTCTGGTACGAAGAAGCTGGCGACCCGCTCGACTATGCCCTGCAGGCGGAATTAGGCAATCACTACAACGGTTCCATGGCGACCGGCGAGAATCTGTTCTCGATGCTGGATGCGCGCAATCTCATCCGCCACGGCGGCATGCGCGCCGATCGTGACTGGCTGCAATTCGATTGTGCGCTGTCATACGGGCTGGTCGAATATCTGCGCACGCTTCATATGCTCAAGCAGCACGCCTGGTCACCGCGTCGCTGTGTACCGCACGGCGGCCATCAGATGTCGCTCAACATCGCAGCAGGGCTCGGGCTCGGCGGCAATGAATCATATCCGGATGTATTTCAGCCGTTTGGCGGCTTCGCCGATAACATGCCGGTGGAAAATAGCTACGTCCGCATGCCCGATGTGCCGGGTATCGGGTTCGAGGCGAAGTCGAGATTGTATGAAGTGATGAAGCGGCTCGCGGATGGGTAATCGCTTTACCCTCGATGCGGACTACGCTTTTATTGCACGTGTCTTGGGTTGCGTGGCTTGTTCGATTGCGCCCGTCAGTGCGCAAACTTACCCGGCGAAATCCGTGCGCTTTGTGGTGCCATTTGCAACCGGCGGCGCCAGCGACATCATGGCTCGCGCGTTCGGTCAGAAGCTTGGCGAGCTGTGGGGCCAGACCGTAATCATCGATAATCGCGCAGGCGGTTCGGGATTGATTGGCACGGAACTCGTCGCTCGCGCGGCGCCTGATGGCTATACGCTGCTCGTTGTCGAGCCCACGTTCGCGATTACGCCGAGCCTGTTTCCCAAAGCACCGGTCGATGTGCAGAAAGACTTTGCTCCTATCATTCAGCTGGGACAGGCGCCGCAAGTACTCGTCGTACATCCTTCGGTGCCGGTTAAGAGCGTCAAGGAACTCATCGCACTGGCAAAATCGAAGCCAGGACAACTGAATTTCGCGTCACCCGGCACTGGAACGACGGGTCATTTGGGTCTCGAGATGTTCAAGATGATGGCGCATGTCGATATGGTGCACATTCCGTACAAGGGCGCGGGCCCGGCCGTCGCCGACCTCCTTGGCGGCCAGATCGGTGTTGCAGTGGTCAGCGTTTCATCGGCACAGACGAACATCAACGCGGGACGTCTGCGTGCGCTCGGCGTCACCAGCGCCAAGCGGTTCAGCGGAACGCCGGACATTCCCACCATCGCCGAGGCGGCGTTGCCGGGATTCGATACGCTGCAGTGGTGGGGGCTCGTCGCACCGCGCACCACATCGGCTGACGTAGTCAACAAAATCGCCGCGGACGTCGCGCGTCTCAACGCTGCGACTGAGATGAAAGAACGCCTGCTTACGCTCGGCGCGGAACCGGTGACGAGTTCACCCGAACGTTTCGCGGTTTTTGTTCATGACGAAATAGACAAGTGGGGCAAGCTCGTGCGCGCTTCCGGCGCGCGGGCCGATTGACACAACGAGGTATCGACGCAATGACCACCACCAACGCAAATCCCATCAATCCTCATGTGGCACGCGGAGAAAACGATCGCAAGGTCTTTCAGCGCGATACGACGCCGCATATCTTCCGCCCGGTAACATTTCGCTCGGTAACGGCGCGTAATCGCATCATGGTATCGCCGATGTGTCAGTACTCAGCGATCGACGGTGTTGCCAACGACTGGCACTTCCAGCATCTCGCATCGCGCGCGGTAGGCGGCGCCGGAATCGTGTTCACCGAAGTAGCGCATACAGAACCGCGCGGACGCATCACGCCATATTGTCTCGGCTTGTGGAACGACGAGCAGCGTGATGCGCTTGCGCGTATTGTCCGATTTCTCAAAGGGCAGGGCGCGGCCGCGGGGCTACAGCTTGGACATGCTGGACGCAAAGGATCGACTGCGCGTCCCTGGGAAGGCGGTAAGCCAATAACCGCGCAGCAGGGCGGCTGGACAAATGTCGCGCCCTCTGCACTGCCGTTCGGTGATGGCTACGCCGTGCCGCAGGAAATGGATCAAAAGACAATCGACGAGTCGATTGCTCAATTCGCAGCGAATACGCGGCGCGGGCGCGAGGCAGGTTTCGATATTCTCGAATTGCACGCCGCGCACGGGTATCTCATTCACGAATTCCTCTCGCCGTTGTCGAATCGTCGCAACGACCGCTACGGCGGCAGCTTCGAGAACCGCATACGCTTCCTGCTGGAAGTGCTCGATGCAGCGCGTTCGGAATGGCCGGACGACAAACCGCTCTTCGTGCGCATTTCGTCCACGGACTGGATCGAAGGCGGCTGGGATCTCGAGAGCAGCATCAAGCTCGCGCAGTTGCTCAAGGCAGGCGGGAAAGTGGATCTCATCGACTGCTCGAGCGGCGGCTTATCGCCGCAACAGAAGATCTCGATACATCCCGGTTATCAACTGCCGTTCGCGCAGGCGATTCGCAGTCGAGCCGGCATTGCGACGGGCGCTGTCGGTCTGATCAATGGGGCCGACATGGCGGAACAGATCGTCGCCAACGGTCAGGCGGATGTCGTGATCATGGCGCGAGCAATGCTCAACGACCCGTACTGGCCGCTGCATGCCGCGAAGGTATTAAAGACCAAGATCGCGTGGCCGCCGCAGTATGAGCGCGGCGATATTTTCTGACGCTGACTCTTAACCGCGTGACGGCCGCGGCGCGCCGCATTTCCAGCAATCCGTAAACTGTCCTTCGAGCATTTCCGCGCATTGAGGACAGGTCCAGCGCTCATGACCGTAGCGGCGCGCCGGACCACCGCGCAGAAAATCGACGATCAGGCTGTCGGCATGTAAGGCGAGCGTGTCATCGAGCACCCAAACTGTAGGCAATACGGGTAATTCGCCGTAGGCGCCGTAGAGCTGATCGCCGAGCACTGATGCACGCACGCCCTCGGCCTCAAGCATGCCCTTGATCAGATGTGCTTCTGTCGGATGCCGCGCGGTATGTACGAGTTTCATGCGCCGTTATTGTGCATCGAATTTGCGCGCGTCTAATCCGCGGTGCGCGAGAACCTGCGTGATAAAATCAAGAATTGCACAGGAGACGGATCGTGGCAACAGTCAATGTATTTTGCGCGGGCGCCGCGCAGGCAGTGCTTACGCAGATAGCGGAGAAGTTCGAGCGCGACAGCGATCACAAGATAAACGCACAATTCGGCGCGGTCGGCGCAATGAAAGAGCGGGTCGTAGCCGGCGAGCCGGCAGACGTAATTGTGCTGACGGGAGCGCTGATCGACGAGTTGAGTCAACAAGGTTTGGTCGCCGAAGGTTCACGCGTCGATCTGGGCAAGGTCGGCACCGGTGTCGCAGTGCGCGCCGGCACGCCGATGCCGGATATAACCAACAACGACGTCTTTCGCGGCAACCTGCTCGCTGCGAAACGAATCCTGTGCCCCGACCCGGCGGTGGCTACCGCCGGTAAAGTAGTGCTGAGCGCGCTTGATAAGCTCGGCATCGCCGATAAAGTGAAATCGCACCTGAAGTTCTTTCCGAATGGCTATGCGGCGATGAATGCGCTTGCGGAAAGCAGCGGGCTGCTTGAAATGGGCATCACTCAGATCACTGAGATCGTCGCTAATGAAGGCGTGACTCTGGTTGGGCCGTTGCCGGCTGAATTGCAGAGCATCGCGATCTATTCGGTAGGTGTGGCCGCGGCTTCGACCGAGCGCGAGGCGGCGGACGAATTCATCCGGCGTCTGACCGGATTCAATGCGCAAACAATCCTCAGCGCAGCGGGCTTCGAAATCGGACAGATTTAGCGCAGCGCTCAACCGCGCATATAAGAAAACATCCGGCGGCGATGCCGGCGTGTAAAACCGACGATGTACAAGGGAGAAGTGGCATGAGCAGCACTGCGCAAGTGTCGTCCGTAAGCGAACGGCTCGTTGACTGCGTAGCAGCAGTTCGTGTTGATAATCTGCCGTCAGCAGTGCGGAATCGGACGCAGGAACTGCTTGTCGACGCGCTGGGCTTGTGTGTCGCGGCACGCAATACGGACTATATCCGTGCGCTCGTCGCCAGCGTCGATCGCGCCGGCGCTTGCAGCGCCATCGGACACAGCGGCACGTTCAGCGCGGAAGACGCGGCGATGATCAATGGCACCGCCGCACACGGCGAAGATTTCGACGATACGTTTGAAGGCGGTCCCGTGCACAGCAGCGCAGTGATCGTCCCGGCAGTGCTTGCGGCGTGCGAGCGCTTCGATCGTGATGGCCGTGCGGCGCTGCTCGGCATGGCGGTCGGCATCGAAGCGTTATGCCGGTTGAGCACAGTGATTCCGAAAGCGATACACAAGGCCGGCTTTCACCCGACGAGTATTTTGGGCTCGATGGCGTCCACACTGGCAGTGTCTACAGCACTCGGGCTCAATCGCAGACAGACTGTGGACGCGCTTGGTATCGCGGGCAGCATGGCGGCCGGCATTATCGAGTATCTGGCGGAGGGCGCGTGGACCAAGCGGCTGCACGCCGGGTGGGCTGCACGCATCGGCCTGCACGCGTCCCGCATCGCGCAGCACGGGTTCCTCGGGCCCCGCACCGTGTTCGAAGGGACGCATGGTCTTTTCTACGCATTCGCGCGCAATGCAAACGGCGATTACGACGCGGTCACTCGCAACTTCGGTAAAGAGTGGCTGATGACGAGCATCACTTTTAAACCGTACGCCACGGGTACGATGAATCAGCCTTATATCGACTGTGCGCTGCGCCTCGCGCGCAAAGGATTCAATGCTGACGATGTCGCGGATGTGCTTTGCGAGACAGCGGAAGGTTATGTGCATCGTCTGTGGGACCCGTTGCCCGACAAGCAGAAGCCTGCCAACGATTACGCCGCAAAATTCAGCGCGCCGTTTAATGTTGCCGTCGCCTTCGTCACCGGCAGCGCCGGTCTCGAGGCATTCAGTGAAAAAACGGTCCGCGATCCGCGTATTCTCGCGCTGGCAGGCAAGGTGCGCTACATCGTTGATCCGAACAATCCATATCCGAAAGCCTTTACCGGACATGTGAAAATGACGCTCAAAGACGGGCGCGTGTTCGAAGAGCGCCAGCCGCATATCCGCGGCGGCGTGCATGAGCCGTTGTCGCGTGAAGACATTGAGCAGAAATTCCGCGGCAACGGCGCATACGGCGGCTGGAGTGACGCACGCGCCTCACAGTT
>Ga0207683_10005470_pt1 | contig 10881 bp, 8 predicted proteins | sample KBSM73metaG_FD_184333 | JGI IMG/M metagenome (GOLD analysis project Ga0207683, IMG submission 184333) | Miscanthus rhizosphere microbial communities from Kellogg Biological Station, Michigan, USA - KBS M7-3 metaG (SPAdes) (version 2) | ecosystem: Host-associated > Plants > Roots > Rhizosphere >...
TTTCATGGCGCTGACCGAAGGCCTGGCCGAGGTGCCGCCCACGCCGCCGGAAATCCGCGATGCGGCGCGCGCTTTGCTGGACGATATCGGCGTGGAAGCGTTGCATGCCAAATTGACCGATCGCGATCCTTTGACAGCATCGCGCCTTCGCGCCACCGATCCGCAGCGGGTGCTGCGCGCCTTTGAAGTGTTCGAGGCCACCGGCCGCCCCTTGGCGGAATGGCAGAGCGCACCTGCGGAGCCGGTGCTGAAAGACAAAAAGATCGCCGCCTTTGTCCTGGACCCGCCGCGCTCCGACTTGCGCGCCAGGATTGCCGCCCGGTTCGAGGCCATGGTGGACCAGGGCGGGGTGGAAGAGGCGCAAAAGCTGGCAGGGCTGGACCCCGGCTTGCCGGCCGCCAAACTGCTGGGGCTGCGCCCGCTTCAGGCCCTGGCCGCGGGAACCCTGACCCGGGCGGAGGCCCTGGACGCCGCCATCACCGCCACGCGGCAATTTGCCAAGCGCCAAATGACGTGGTTCCGCCATCGGATGCCACATTATATCTGGTTTGACCCCATTATTAGCAATTTAATTACACAATTCAGGCAAAATTCTGCGTGAAATTGCTTGACGCCGCACCGCAGCATCTTTAGGTTCCGCCGCCATGAACAGAACGCTCGTAGTTATGGGGCCGCTCTGCACGCGAAGCTGACACTTCGCGGGGCATAGCGGTCATGCGGACAAGGGGCGGAAACGCCCCTTTATCTTTGGTGCGATTACGAGCATGGAATTTCGGGGATTGTGACATGGACAAGGACGACACACTGACATTGGCAGGCACCCAAGCCGCCGCCGAGACCATGACCGGGGCGCAGATGGTGATCCGCGCCCTCAGGGATCAGGGCGTCACCCATATCTTCGGTTATCCCGGCGGCGCGGTGCTGCCCATCTATGACGCGCTGTTCAAGGTCGAAGGCATTACCCATGTCCTGGTGCGTCATGAGCAAGGCGCCGTCCATGCCGCCGAAGGCTATGCCCGCTCCACCGGCAAGCCCGGCGTGGTCTTGGTCACTTCCGGTCCGGGCGCCACCAATGCCGTTACCGGCCTGACCGATGCGCTGATGGATTCCATTCCCTTGGTGGTTTTGACCGGCCAGGTGCCCACGCATTTGATCGGCACGGACGCGTTCCAGGAATGCGACACGGTCGGCATCACCCGGCCCTGCACCAAGAACAATTGGCTGGTGAAGGACGTCAACAATCTGGCGCGCACCCTGCACGAAGCATTTGAGATCGCCACCACGGGCCGCCCTGGTCCGGTGGTTGTCGACATCCCCAAGGATGTTCAGTTCCAGACCGGCGGCTATCACGGGCCGCATGCCATCCATCATCGCACCTGGCGGCCCAAGACCGATCCCGATCTGGCGACGATCGTGAAGGCGGTCGAGCTGATGGCGGCTGCCAAAAAGCCGATCATTTATTCCGGCGGCGGCATCATCAATTCCGGCCCCGAAGCGTCGCGCTTGCTGCGGGAGCTGGTGGACCTGACGGGTTTTCCCATCACCTCGACCCTGATGGGCCTAGGCGCGTTTCCGGCGTCGCGGCCGGAATGGCTGGGCCTGGTGGGCATGCACGGCACCTGGGAAGCCAATCACGCCATGCATGATTGCGATCTGATGATCAATCTGGGCGCGCGGTTTGACGACCGTGTCACCGGCAAGGTCAGCGCTTTCTCGCCGGGCTCCAAGAAAATCCATCTGGATATCGATCCGTCGCAGATCAACAAGATCGTGCGCGTCGATCTGGGCATTGTCGGCGACGCCGCCAAGGCCCTGCGCGAAATGATCCGTTTCTGGAAGACCCAGAAGCATCAGGTTCAGGCCGCGGCGTTGAAAGATTGGTGGAAGCAGATCGATAAGTGGCGCGAGAAGAAGTCGCTGTCCTATCGCAATTCCGATTCCATCATCAAACCGCAATATGCCATCGACCGGCTCTATGAACTGACCAAGCATCGGGGTGATGTCTATGTCACCACCGAAGTGGGCCAGCATCAGATGTGGGCGGCGCAGCGCTTCCATTTCCAGGAGCCCAATCGCTGGATGACGTCTGGCGGGCTGGGCACCATGGGCTATGGCTTGCCGGCCGCGGTCGGCGTGCAGATGGCGCATCCGGGCGCGCTGGTGATCGACATTGCCGGCGAAGCCAGCGTGCAGATGACCATGCAGGAAATGTCGACCGCGATGCAGTATGAGCTGCCGATCAAGATCTTCATCCTGAACAATGAATATATGGGCATGGTGCGCCAGTGGCAGGAAATCCTGCATGGCAAGCGCTATTCACACTCCTATTCCGAGGCACTGCCGGATTTCGTCAAGATGGCGGAAGCCTTCGGCTGTGTCGGCTTGCGTGCCACCAAGCCGTCGGAGCTGGACGCCAAGATTCAGGAAATGATCGCTGTGAAAAAGCCCGTGCTGTTCGACGTGCGCGTCGATCCGGCGGAGAATTGCTATCCCATGATCCCGTCGGGCGGGGCGCATAACGAAATGCTGTTGTCGCCCGATGACGGCGGCGAGATCAGCGACGCCGGAAAGATGCTGGTTTAAGCCGATGCATGACACCAAGGTAAAGCCCGACAACGAAGTCGATCGCCACACGCTCACCGTGCTGGTGGACAACGAAGCCGGCGTGCTGGCGCGGGTGGTCGGTCTGTTTTCGGGGCGCGGCTACAATATCGAAAGCCTGACGGTGGCCGAGGTCGATCCCATGGCCAGGACCAGCCGCATCACCATCGTCACCAGCGGAACCATGCATGTGATCGAACAGATCGAGGCGCAACTGAAGCGCTTGGTTCCCACCCACAAGGTCACCAACTGGACCTCTGCCAAGGCGGGGATTGAGCGGGAAATGGCCCTGATCAAGGTCGCGGGTACCGGCGAAAAACGGGTCGAGGCGCTGCGCATGGCCGATGCCTTCCGGGCGCGCCCGGTGGACACTACCCATTCCAGCTTTGTGTTCGAGATCACCGGCGCCCCCGCCAAAATCGACAGTTTTGTGGAGTTGATGCGGCCTTTGGGCCTGGTGGATGTGTCCCGGACCGGGGTGGCCGCCATTTCCCGTGGCCCGGAAGCGATGTAAAGAACCGCGGCCGTCCGGCTCGCGGAAGGTTCCAAGTGTAAAGCCCGCCGGACGCGGGCCGATAGAAGGGTGAAGAAGACCATGCGCGTTTATTACGACCGGGATGCCGATCTCAATCTGATCAAGAACAAGAAAGTCGCCGTCATCGGTTTCGGCAGCCAGGGCCATGCCCATGCCCAGAACATGCGCGACAGCGGCGTCAAGGACGTCGTGATCGCGGTCCGCCCCGGCGCAAGCGCCAAGAAGGCGGAAGCCGCCGGCTTCAAGACCATGAATGTCACGGACGCCGCCAAATGGGCCGATGTGATGATGATGGCCACGCCGGATGAGCTGCAGGCCGACATCTGGAAGAACGAACTGAAGGACAATATGAAGCAGGGCTCCTGCCTGCTGTTCGCCCACGGCTTCAATGTCCATTTTAAGCTGATCGAAGCGCGCGCCGACATGGACGTGGCGATGGTGGCGCCCAAGGGCCCCGGCCATACCGTGCGCGGCGAATATTTGAAGGGTGGCGGTGTGCCCAGCCTGATCGCCATCCACCAGGATGCCAGCGGCAATGCCCATGACGTGGCCTTGTCTTATGCCAGCGCCATCGGCGGCGGCCGCGCCGGCATCATCGAGACCAATTTCAAGGAAGAATGCGAGACCGATCTGTTCGGCGAACAGGTCGTGCTGTGCGGCGGCCTGGTTGAGCTGATCCGTGGCGGCTTCGAGACGTTGGTCGAGGCGGGCTATGCGCCCGAGATGGCCTATTTCGAATGCCTGCATGAAGTGAAGCTGATCGTGGATCTGATCTATGAAGGCGGCATCGCCAACATGAATTATTCCATCTCCAACACCGCGGAATATGGCGAATACGTCACCGGCCCGCGCATCATCACGCCCGAGACCAAGGCCGAGATGAAGCGAGTGCTGAACGACATTCAGCAGGGCAAGTTCGCCCGTGACTGGGTGTTGGAGAACAAGGCCGGCCAGGCTTCGTTCAAGGCCACCCGCGCCATGGGTGACGCCCATCCGATCGAGGAAGTCGGCGCCAAGCTGCGCGCCATGATGCCCTGGATTGCGAAAAACAAACTGGTAGACACTGCTAAGAACTGATCTGCTTTCCCCGCTGAGGGGAGAGGCAGATGCGTTTTCGCGCCGCCATTTTGGGCCTGTGTCTGGCCGCGTCCGCGGCTTGGGCCGATCCCCAAAAGGCGGCGCAATTGCGTGATACAGCCAGCCAGGCCGATACCGCCTGGCAGGTGTTGGAATCCCTGACCACCGAAATTGGTCCGCGTCCGGCCGGAAGCCCCGCGGCCGCGCGCGCCCGAGATTGGGGTGTGGCCAAACTGACGGCGCTGGGTTTCACCAACGTCCATGTCGAGGCCTTTCCCAAAAAGGCCTGGCTGCGCGATGCCGAAGCCGGAGAAATCGTCAGCCCGTCTCCGCGCAAGCTCATGCTGTTGGGTCTGGGCAATGGCGCGCCCACACCGCCTGAAGGCATCACTGCGCCGGTTCGGGTGTTCGACACGCTGGCGGCATTGAAGGCCGCGCCGCAATCCTGTTGCGCCGGAAAAATCATACTGGTGAACCAGCCCATGACCCGCACGCAAGGAGTCAGCGGCTATGCCACGGCGGTCGAAGCGCGTTATGCCGCCCCCGAAGCGTCCGCGCATGGCGCGGTGGCTTATCTGGTGCGCTCCATCTCCACGGGCGCGGCGCGCGCGCCCCATACCGGCTCCATGCAGGCCTGGAAGCCGGGTGAGCGCGCCATTCCCGCCGCTGCCCTGGGCGTGCCCGATGCCGATTTGATCGCGCATCTGGCGGCGCGCGGACCCGTGACGGTGCATCTGTCCTTGCAGTCCCATGTCAGCGACACCACCGCCTGGACCGTGTCGGGCGACATTCCGGGTAGCGAAGCTGGAGCGGGCGTGATCGTGATCGGCGGCCATCTGGATAGTTGGGATCCGGGCACCGGCGCCATCGATGATGCGGCCGGTATTGCCATCACCGTGGCGGCGGCCAAGCTGGTGGCCGCGACGCCGCACCGGCGCACCATCCGGGTGGTGATGTGGGGTTCGGAGGAGACCGGCGGATCGGGCGCCGCCTATCTCGCCGCGCACCGGGGTGAGCTTGGCGGCATCGCCATCGCGGGGGAAAGCGATGTCGGCGACGGCAATGTCTATGGCTTGCAGCTGCCGGCCGGCGCTTGGCAGGCGCCCGACATCGCGCCGCTGGAAGCCGTGCTGGCGCCGCTTAAGATCATTGCGCGGCCCACACCGCCTGAGGATTTCGGCGCCGACCTGGAGAATCTTCATGATGCGGGCGTTCCGGTTTTCGCCTTGAACCAGGATGCCAGCCGTTATTTCGACTATCACCACAGCCAGGACGACACCTTGGCCATCGTCGATCCCGTGCAATTGAGGCAGAATGTAGCGGCCTGGGCAGCGACGCTGTCCATCTTGGCCGATACCAATGTTGATTTCCGAAAGGCGAAGCCATGAACCGTCCGCCCATTCCCGAGCCGCCCTATACCGGAGGCTGTCTTTGCGGCGCGGTGCGCTGGCGGCTGGACCAGCGCCCGTTGGCGGTCAATGCCTGTCATTGCATGGACTGCAAGAAGAGCACAGGCGCCACCAATGTGCTGATGCTGCTCGCGAAGAATGAGGCCTTTTCTTCCACCGGCGAAACCGAGACCTATCGCAAGAAGGCCGACTCGGGCCGCGAGTTGGATATCCATCGCTGCGTCCAATGCGGTACCCGCATGTTCCATCGCAATCTGGCGTCGCAGGCACTGGTGTTTATCACCGCCGGTACCTTGGATGATCCTTCTTGGGCGATCCCGACCTCGCACATCTGGGTGGAAAGGATTTCGCCCGGCGTGATCATGCAGGAAGACGCCATCAAGGTGACGGGCCAGCCCGCCGACCGCCAGATTCTGATGGATGCCTTTGCCAAGGTCTATGGCGCATGAGGTTCGGTACGCCGCTATCACCCGCCGCCATCAAGGTGATGCTGTTGGGCTCGGGCGAGCTGGGCAAGGAAGTGGTGATCGAACTTCAACGGCTGGGGGTGGAGACCATTGCGGTCGACCGTTATGCAGGCGCGCCCGCGCATCAAGTGGCGCATCGCGCCCATGTCATCGACATGACCGATGCCAAGGCGTTGCGCGCTCTGATCGAAAAGGAGCGCCCGCATCTGCTGGTGCCGGAAATCGAGGCCCTCGCCACCGACGAATTGGTGCGGATCGAAGCCGATGGTCTTTGCACTGTGATCCCCACGGCGCGGGCCGCCCATATCACCATGAACCGCGAGCGCATCAGAGTGTTGGCGGCGGAAGAGTTGAAGCTGCCGACGTCGCCTTATGCCTTCGCCTCGTCCCTGGAAGAATTGCAGGCGGGCTGCGGGCGCATCGGCTTTCCCTGTTTTGTGAAACCGGTGATGTCCTCGTCTGGCAAGGGTCAGTCTCGTTTGAAGTCGGCCGAAGATGTCGCGCCAGCCTGGGAAAAAGCGCTCAGCGCCGGCCGCGTGCGCGAGGCGCGGGTGATTGTGGAAGGTGAGATCCAATTTGATTTCGAAATCACCCAGCTCACCGTGCGCGCCGCCACTTCCAATGGAGAAGTCGGCACGCATTTCTGCGAGCCCATCGGCCATGTCCAGAAGGACGGCGATTATGTGGAAAGCTGGCAGCCCCAGCCGATGAGCGAAGTGGCGCGCAAAAAGAGCCGTGACATGGCCGCCGCCGTGACCGGCGCGCTGGGCGGCTTGGGCATTTTCGGCGTTGAGCTTTTTGTGAAAGGCGACGAGGTGTGGTTTTCGGAAGTCTCGCCCCGCCCGCATGACACCGGACTGGTGACTTTGGTGTCGCAACAGCTTTCCGAATTCGCGCTTCATGCCCGCGCCATTCTGGGCTTGCCGGTCAATGTTGACATGGCATCGCCCGGCGCTTCCGCCGTGATCTATGGCGGGGTGGACGCGGGCGCGCTGACATTCGATGGCGTGGATGGGGCGTTGAAAATTCCCGGCAGCGAATTGCGCCTGTTCGGCAAGCCACAGTCTTTTGTGAAGCGTCGCATGGGCGTGGCTTTGGCACGCGCCACAACCACAGATGAAGCGCGCCAACGCGCCAAGCAGGCTGCGGCAGCGGTCAAACCGCGACCGGCTTAAGTTGGATTCTCTAGACTGAACAGCGCCGCATCGTCGTCGTAAGAGAACAGCTCGCCAAACCGCGCCCAACTCACAATCGTCTTCAGCGCCTCTTCCGCCGCATCCTCGGCCATATGGTCTTCCAGCTCGTCCAGGAAGCGGGTCTTGGGCGCGGAATGGCTGGCGCGTTCGTCCAGCACTTTGCGGATATGGGCGGCCAGCGGCACATTGCTCATCAGGGCACGGGAAAAAATCTCCTTGCGCTCATTCAATTCGCCGTCGGCAAAGCGCTTGCCCATATGGGTCAGTTTGATATCGCCGCCTTCCACATCCGCCAGCCGCAACAGCTGCATGGCTTCCGCCACCGGAAAAAGTTCGTCCACTTCCAGTTCCTGCTCATAGGCGACATCGGGTAAATCCGCCTTGCCGCTATAAGGCGGCGCCGCCAAGGCTTCGATCAAGCCGGAGATCTGGTTGGGCGAGACATGGTTCAAGGTCATGGCGATGGAGGGCGGCTGGGCGGCCTGGTTGCGCATACGCTCCACCCGTCGCGCGGTCATTTCGACATAGATCTTGTCGACATAATCCTCGAACTGGGTGGAGGTGCGCTCACGAGGCTGCGGCAAATCGATCTTGATTTCCGACGATACCCGCCCGGGATTGGAGGAGAACAGCAGCACGCGGTCGCACATCAACACTGCTTCTTCGATATTGTGGGTGACCAGGATGATGCCTTTGATCGGCAGCTTGCCGTTGCCCCACAACTCCACCAGGTCGGTGCGCAGATTTTCCGCCGTCAACACGTCGAGCGCGCTGAAGGGCTCATCCATCAAAAGAATATTGGGATGCACCACCACGGCGCGGGCAAAGCCCACGCGCTGGCGCATGCCCCCGGACAATTCGCGCGGATAGGCGCTTTCATAGCCGTCCAAGCCGATCAGGTCGATCGCCGCCAGGGCCCGATCGCGCATCTCGCGCGGCGGCAGGTTTAAGGCTTCCAGTCCCAACTGCACATTCTCCAGCACCGTCAGCCAGGGAAACAGAGCAAAGCTCTGGAACACCATGGCGACGCCCTGCACTGGGCCGTGGATGGGAGAGCCCATGTAGGAAAGACTGCCGCCCTGCGGCTGCGACAAGCCGGCGATCAACCTGAGCAGGGTGGACTTGCCGGAGCCGGAACGGCCAAGCAGGCCGACAATCTCGCCTTCTTTCAGGTTGAGGTTGACGTCGTCGAGCACCAGCAACTCTTCGCCGCCGCCGCGGGGAAAAGTGCGGCGTACATGTTCGACATTCAGAAGTTCAGCCATGCTGTTCTCCTCTCCATCACGTCAGGCGGAATTTGCGTTCCGCGTACCAGTAAAGCGGGCGCCACAGTATGCGGTTTACCACCACCACAAAGAAACTCATCACCGCGATCCCTAAGACCACGCGGCGAAAGTCACCCGCCGCCGTGGCATCCGAAATATAGGCTCCCAAGCCGTGGGCATGCAGGGTGGTCTTGCCCCAACTCGCCACCTCGGCGATCACACTGGCGTTCCAGGCGCCGCCCGACGCGGTGATGGCGCCGGTGACGTAGAAGGGAAATACGGCGGGCAGGGCGACCTTCTTCCACCACAGCCAGCCGCGCACGCCGAAATTTTCGGCGGCGTCCCGCAATTCCTTGGGCATGGTGGCGGCGCCGGCAATGACGTTGAACAGGATGTACCATTGGGTGCCCAGCACAATCAGCGGCGACAGCCAGATGTCGGGATTGGCGTTCCAGTACACGATCAGCGACACCACCAGCGGGAACAGCAGATTGTTGGGGAAGGCGGCCAGGAACTGCGCCACCGGCTGCACGATCTGGGTCAACCGCGGGCGCAAGCCCACATAAATGCCGATCGGGGTCCAGATCAGGCTGGCAATGGCGATCAGGACCATCACCCGCAGCATGGTGATAAATCCCAGTCCCACCGCGGCGCCCAGGTCGGACCAGTCGAGATTGGCGTGCGCGAAACTGTAGATCCGGTATGCGCCGATCAATCCCACCAGCCCCAACAGCGCGTACCAGAGAATATCGGCCAGCCGGCTGTCCATTTCGCGCGTGGCGGCACGCAGTCCGAAGCTGGGGGGCTGCCAGTGATAGGACCAGCGCATCATCTGTTCGAAGGGCGCTGTCATCAGGTCCACCAGCTTGGAGCGGCGATAGACATTGAGCGCCCAGGACTGGGGCTGGTCCTCGGACTGTTCATCGTCGATGCGAAAGCGGTCCGCCCAGGCCACCAGGGGGCGGAACAACAACTGGTCGTAAATCAGGATTACGACCAGCATGGCGCCGATGGCCTCGAAGATGGCAGGCAGGTTCTTCTGGGCGATGGCGACCGCGATCCAGCTGCCCACGCCGGGCAGCGCGATGTTGGTGTCTCCCACACTGATCGCTTCGGAAATGGTGACGAAAAACCATCCGCCCGACATGCTCATCATCATGTTCCAGATCAGCGGCGGGGTGGCGAAGGGGGCTTCGATGCGCCAGAAACGCGCCCAAGAGGACAGGCCGAACATGCGCCCGGCCTCTTCCAGCTCCGGCGGCACCGTGCGCAGGCTCTGGTAGAAGCTGAAGGCCATGTTCCAGGCCTGGCCCGTGAAAATGGTGAAAACACAGGCCAGTTCCGCCCCCAGGATGCGTCCCGGCGACAGGGACAGGAACCAGACCACCGTCACCGACAGGAAGCCCAGGATCGGCACCGATTGCAGGATGTCCAGCAAGGGCACCAGAAGCGTGCCCGCACGGGGATTCTTGGCCGCCCAGGTGGCGTAACCGAAGGTGAAGGCCAGCGACACGGCCATGGCAATCAGCATGCGCAGCCCGGTGCGAAGGGCGTAACCGGGCAGATCCCAGATATTGAGGAACAGGGCGTGGCCGGTAATGGAACTCAACGGGTGGACCAGAAACCGGCTGACATCGGCAAAAGCCACGATGAAGCTCAGCACCAAGATCGCCGCCAACAGGTCCCAGCGGCTGGGCAGCAGGCGACGTGCTTCAATCGAGACAGGCGGCAGGATTTTCATGTCCGGCAGGCCTCGAGGGCGCCAAAAAAAGGCATCAGTGGTTGAGACGATTATTCAAGCAGCGGATAGGCGGGTTCGCCGCGCCTGGCAACCCTCTTTGACGTGCTTTGGTGAGGCGTCCCAAAGCCCTTTGCTGGATAGCGTGATCCTGTGACAGCCGGATGCCGGGAAGCTTACGGACAAGTCATTGTTTACAATGATAACTTGCCATCTAACGCCGGGCCGCTATTCCGCCGCGATCCCATCGTACCTATTGCGCGGGCGCACAAAATCAGCGTAAAACCGCGCAAACGCTGGGAAAAAACGGTGAATTTTCCGCCGCTTAGCCCAAGCGTGGGTATGTTTTTTACGGGCGGAACGGCGACAGGTCCATGACGCAAGGCGGTATCAGCAAGATTACAAAGGGCGGCATGTCCGCCCCCGTGATCGCGCGCGCCTACACTCAGCCCCGTCCTTCCCTCGGTTCTCCGCAGGCGCTTCTTCTTCTTAGCTGCCCCTAGGCGCTCACGGCGCGCGAATGGTTCGCGCATCGGGTGTTTAGGGGATCAACGCAAAAGGAGAATCGAAGCCGCACACAGCGGCGAACAGAA
>Ga0207683_10005471_pt1 | contig 10881 bp, 10 predicted proteins | sample KBSM73metaG_FD_184333 | JGI IMG/M metagenome (GOLD analysis project Ga0207683, IMG submission 184333) | Miscanthus rhizosphere microbial communities from Kellogg Biological Station, Michigan, USA - KBS M7-3 metaG (SPAdes) (version 2) | ecosystem: Host-associated > Plants > Roots > Rhizosphere >...
TGGCCGTCCCGCTGCAGGACGCCGTGAACGTCCCGCTGCCGGACGCCGTGAAACCGGGGATCCACTGCGCCAGAACGCACTGGAGCCGGGGTTTCATGGCGTTCCCTCGCCGGTCAGGCGGTACCGGCGACGGTGGCGGGATACGCGGGATACGCCTGCGCGGCCTCGGCCGCGTCCCAGAACTGGGTCAGCGCGCTGGCCGTGGTGGCGGGCGCCTCGACGGCGGGGGAGTGCACGGCCGCCGGGATGCACAGCCGGCGAGCGCCAAGCCTGCGGGCCATGTTCTCCTGCGCGGCCGGGGACCAGGAGTTGTCGTTCTCGCCGTAGATGACCAGCATCGGCAGCCGGTCCAGGCGAGCCAGTTCCGCCGTCCGGTCCGGCGCGGCCAGCATGTGCGCGGCCATCAGGACCAGCCCGTCCGGGTCGTTGCCCCGCATCCGGCGGCCCAGGAACGCGACGATATCGGCGGGGACGCCGGCCGTGACGGCCTGCGGCTCCAGGTACGAGCGCCAGAGCTCGGCGATCCCGGCCCGGAGCGCCGCCGTGTCCGGTCGGCCCCCGTCCCCGACGCCGAGAGTGGCGAGCATCGCGCGCAGGTCCCGCGCCCGGGGGCCGGTCAGCGCGCCGGGACCGGAGCTCATCAGCGTGAACGAGGCGAACCCGGCGCCGGCCGCGGCCAGCACGGCCTCGCGGCCGATCAGCCCGCCATAGGAGTGCCCGACCAGGTGTCTCGCGCCAGTCGCGTGCATGATCGCGAGGATGTCGGCGCCGAGGGCGGCCGCGGCGTAGCCGCCCGGCTCGTCGGCGCCCGCCGTGTCGAACTGGCCGCGCATGTCGATCGCGACCACGTGCCGGCTGTCGTCGGCCAGCAGGTCCAAGATGGCGAGGAAGTCTTCCTTGCTGCCGGTGTAGCCGGGGACGAGCAGGGCGGCGTCCCGCTCGCACACCCCGGACGCGGGCGCCGCCTCCAGGGCCGCGAACACGCCGCGGGCGGTGCGGATGCTGGTACGCCGAACCCTGTCAGGCAGCTCGAGGGAGGTGGGAGTGCTCACAGTGGCGAACCTTACCTCGCGACCTTGAACAGAACCTCTGCGTCAGCTCTGCGGAAATCAGGAAACCTTGGTCAGGAGGCCTTGCGGCGGGTTTCTTCGGACTGATTTCCGCTCCGGGCGGACGTCCGCCGCCGACGGCGCAGCCGCGGGGCCTGCCCGGAATCCTGGTCTGAAGCCTGCCCGGCGGACTGCTCCGGAGCGGCGTCGCCACGAGGCTGCGCGCCGGATTCCGCCGCGCCGACCTCGCGGCCCGCCCGGGTCCGGCGCCGCCGGGCCGTGCCGCCTGCCTGGGCCGCCCCGTCGCCGGTGCTCGTCCGGTTCCGGCTACCGCGGACACCGCGGCCACCAGAGCCGCCGGAGCCCCGGCCCGCGGACCCGCGCCGGGGCGAGCGGATCTTGCCGGTCTCGCCGATGTCCTCGACGGCCTCGGCCTCCAGCCCGGCCCGGTCCCGCATCGCGCGGGGGAGCGTCCCGGTCGCCTCGCGCGGGATGTCCAGTTCGGTGAACAGGTGCTCGGAGGTGGAGTAGGTCTCCACTGGCTCGGCCATGTCCAGGCCCAGCGCCGCGTCGATGAGCTTCCAGCGGTGCATGTCCCGCCAGTCGACGAACGTGACGGCGACGCCGGCCCGGCCGGCCCGGCCGGTGCGGCCGATCCGGTGCACGTAGGTCATCTCGTCGTCCGGGCACTCGTAGTTCACCACGTGGGTGACGTCGTCCACGTCGAGCCCGCGCGCGGCGACCTCGGTGGCGGTGAGCACGTCCACCTTGCCGCTGCGGAACGCGCGCAGTGCCCGCTCCCGCTGGCCCTGGCCTAGGTCACCGTGCACGGTGGCCACCGCGAAGCCCCGGCTGGCCAGCGCGGTCGCGACCTGGTCGGCGGCCCGCTTGGTCTGGCAGAACACGATGGTCAGGCCGCGGTTCCTGGCCTGCAGGACCCGGGCCAGCACCTCGATCTTGTCCATCTGGTGCGCCCGGAACACGTGCTGCTCTGTGCTGGGCACGGGCGCGGGCGCGTCGTGGCCCTCGGCTCGGATGTTGGTCGGCTGCCGCATGTGGCGGCGGGCGAGCGTCACGACGTCGCCGGGCATGGTCGCGGAGAACAGCATGGTCTGCCGCTGCGCCGGGGTGAGCCGGACGATCCGCTCCACGTCCGGCAGGAAGCCGAGGTCGAGCATCTTGTCCGCCTCGTCGAGCACCAGCGCGCGGACCGCGCTCAGGTCCAGGTGGCGCCGCTCGGCCAGGTCGAGGAGCCGGCCCGGGGTACCGACGACGATGTCCACGCCGGTCGTCAGCGCGTCGATCTGCGGTTCGTAGGCACGGCCGCCGTAGACGGTAAGCACCTTCACCCGCACGTTGACCGCGGCGACGCGCAGGTCGTCGGCGACCTGGATCGCCAGTTCCCTGGTGGGCACGACCACGAGGGCCTGCGGCAGGCGGCTCTGCCCGTGCTCTTCGATCAGCTGGAGCAGCGGGACGCCGAACGCCAGGGTCTTACCGGTGCCGGTCCGCGCCTGCCCGATGATGTCCTGCCCGCCCAGGGCGAGCGGCAGGGTCAGTGCCTGAATGGGAAAGGTGGTGAAGATGCCCGCGGCCTCTAGGCCCGAGCTGATCGCCTCGCTGATGTCGAAGTCGCGGAACGGGACCGCGTGGGTCTCGTCTGTCGGACCCGGAAGAGCCGTCACGGACCCGGTCAACGTAGCCGGTTCCTGCGCCTCGTCCCCGCTAAAAGTTTGAGTTGTCAGGGGTTCCATCCTTCATCGTGGCCCTGCCCAGCGGTTCCGGGATCGAGCCGTCGTGTCTGCTGGCTGCCCGCGGTGTCCCGGCGCGACGCGACGAGCTGCAACCGTGTGGCCCGCACCGCGACGCCTGTCTGACGTGGTGGTGGCCAGGGAGCCCGCTACCGTCGTTCGGGACACTGCCGTTTACCCGGGATCCCCCCAGGGAAGCCGGGCGTGAAGGCCCAGCCGTAAGAGCTAACGCGTAAACAGCAGCCGTATTGAACAACACGACCTTTGGTTATGTCATTCCATTGACCAGTCTTACCAAGTGTACCAGGAGTCGATTCGGCCCACCCGGCGGACCCGCCGGGACCGATTCAGACGATGTTGCCGAAGCCGACGCGGCGCGCCTCGGGTGCGCCGAATTCGACGTAGGCGATCTTGTCCGCGGGCACCAGGATCTTGCCGCCCTTGCTCATCGCGAGCGCGAAAAGGGAATGGCCGTCGCCGGACAGCGCGCTGGCCAGCTGGCTCTCGATTTCGTCCGCCGCGGTGTCGGTCTCGACCACGAGCTCGCGTGGCACCGACTGAATTCCGATCTTGACTTCCATGAGGCTCCCCTCAGTGCTCGCTGCGGGGCCAGCCGCTGATGCCGCGCCAGGCCAGCCTGGCCACCAGCTGCTCGGCGGCCTCGCGCGGAATGTGATCCCGGGTGCTGAGCCAGTACCTGGCGGTGACCTGGGCCATGCCGACCAGGCCGACGCTGAGCAGGTGCGCCTCTTCGTCAGAGATCCCGGCGTCTTCCCTGACCGCCCGGCTCACCATCTTGGCGCACTGGTGCTGGACCTCCTCGAGCCGCTCGCGCACGGCGGGCTCGTTGCTCAGGTCCGATTCGAACACCAGCCGGTAGGCCTGGCCCTTACCGCCCACGTACTCGAAGTACGCGCCGAAGGTGGCCGCGACCCGCTGCTTGGGATCCGCATTGGACCGCAGCGCGCCGCCCACGGTCTCCACCAGCGTGTCCACGCTCTCGTCGAGCAGCGCCAGGTAGAGCTCGAGCTTGCCGGGGAAATGCTGGTAGAGCACGGGTTTGCTGACGCCCGCGCGTTCGGCGATGTCATCCATGGCGGCAGCGTGGTACCCCTGCGATACGAACACCTCAAGCGCGGCGTCCAGTAGCTGCCGTCGCCGTTCATGCCGCGGCAGCCTGCTGCTGCGTGGCCTGGCATCGGACGTTGCAGTCAAAGTCGGTCTCCGGGGTGGTCGCGCGCGGTCATTGTTCCGCGTCCGCCCCCCATCCTAAGCTCAGGTCAGCGGTAGTCGTCATCGTCGAAGCCGACGGCGCGCTCCTGTTCCGCGGCGTCGGCCTCGTTCACGTCGAACGGGACCTCGCGCCGCGGGCTGGCCACCGCCTCGTCCGCGATCACTTCCTGGTGCTGCTCGATGGCGTCGCCCTCGGGCGTCTCGATGTCCAACTCGCTCAACGTTCCGGTCCCCTTTTCCTGCTGGTCGGCACGGGTCGTGCTGCCCCCGGTTCCCGCCAGTTCCCGGAGCGCTGTCTCCAAGGCTTCCCCGTAGGTGGGGAAGGCATGCACCACGTCGGCGAGGACCGCGACGGGAATCTTGGCCCTGATGGCGAGCGTAACCTCGCTCATCCAGCTGGCCGCGTCCGGCCCCACCGCGACCGCGCCGGCCAGCACTCCCGTCCCGGCGTCCGCGTAAAGCTCGAGGCGGCCGAGATCGTCCTGCCCCAGGTACCCGCGGGCCGTGTCGCCCAGCCTGGCCCGGGCCGTGACCAGCCGGGGACCCCCGCCCTGAGCGGCGGTGCCGCCCTGAGTCACGGGCGACGCCTCCGCCGCGGCTTCCGCCGAGGCAGCTTCCGCCGAGGCAGCCTCCGCCGACGGCGCCCGCGCGATCCGGAGCATCCGCCGCGTCCTGCCCCCGTTGCCCGGGCTGTGGTCCGTGTCCGGCCCGTGGTCCGTGTCCGGCCCGTGGTCCGTGTCCGGCCCGTGGTCCGTGTCCCGGCTGTGGTCCGCGCTTGGGCTGTGGTCCGCGTCCTGCCCGTCGCCGTCGCCCGCGCCGGCGGTCTCCTCCGCCTCACCCGGGATGGCGCCGACCGCGAACACCGAGGGCGTGGTGAACACGCACCGCGGGATCGCGCTGTAGTCGGCTTCGCGGTGCCGGCCGAGGATGTTCGCCGCGACCACGTCGGCCTGGTAGTGGCTGGCGTGGGTGTGCGTGGTACCGGTGACGTCCCCGGCCGCCCAGACCCGCCCGCCGGTCCCGGCTACCTCGCACCGGGTGGTGGTGGGCAGCGCCATCCCCGGCGTGACCTCGAGCCCGAGGACGTCCAGGCCGAGCCCGCCGAGCCGCGGGCGCCGGCCCGACGCCAGCAGCAGCCGGGCCGCGTCGATCCTGGTGCCGTCCTCCAGCGCGAGCGTGAGCCCGTCGGCGGTGCGTTCCGCCTTGGTGGCGCGGGAGCCGAGCCGGATCTCCGCCCCGGCCCGGCGCAGCGCCGCCGCCAGGATCTCGCCGGCGAAGGCCGGCTCGCCCGGGAGCAGCCGCGGTTCCGCCTCCACTAGCGTCACCTGGGAGCCGAACGAGGCGTACATCTGCGTCAGCTCGCACCCGGCGGGCCCGCCGCCGAGCACGATGAGGCGCCGGGGCAGGTCCGGCGAGCTCAGGCTCTGCGCGGTGGTCCAGGCCGGGATGTCGGACAGGCCCTCGATCGGCGGCGCGACCGGCTCGCAGCCGGTCGCGATGACCAGGTCCGAGTAGGTCAGCGTCGTGGTCCCGCTGCCCGTGCCGCCTGCGGCCCTGCTGCCCGTGCCGCCTGCGGCGGCGGGGGCGCCCTGGGCGCGGGTCACCTCGACCGTGCCCGGGGCGGTGATCCGGCCGGTGCCGCGGATCACCTGCACGCCCGCGCGGTTCAGCCGCTGAGCGGCGGCCGAGTCGTCTAGGCCGCCGGTCACCTCGGCCCGCCGGGCCACCGCGTCTTCCCAGGGTTCGCCGCGGCTCGCGGACAGCAGTAGCGAGTTCGACGGCAGGCAGGCGAGGTACGCGGACTCGCCGCCGATCAGCCCCGCCTCGACGAGCGCCACCGTCTTGCCGCCGCCGGCGACCTCGGTGGCGACGTGCACGCCGGCGGTGCCGCCGCCGAGCACGACCACATCGAATGCAGCCATATCTCTCCGTCCCCCTCGAACTTCGAGTCGCGCCAGGAACGGGACCGGCCCGGCCCAGGCATCCCTCATCATCGCAGCCACGGCTAAGCTCGCTGGGAGAGTTAGGCGAAATCCACCCATGCTAGCCCTATGGCCGCTCGAATGTATGCTCGATTTCGGGATTAGGGATAGCACGGATGATCAGCGCGACGCCAACCGGGGTAGGTGACAACTATGCGCAGCATATGGGCCGGTGCGATCTCTTTCGGCCTGGTCGTGATCCCGGTGAAGCTCTACGCCGCGACGGAGCAGCGTGACATCACCTTCCGTCAGGTGCACCGCAAGGACGGGGCCAGGATCCAGTTCAAGCGGGTGTGCACGCTCGACGGGGAGGAAGTCCCGTACTCCGACATCGCCAAGGGCTACGAGCTGCCCACCGGCGACATGGTGGTGCTGACCGACGAGGACCTGGCCGACCTGCCGCTGGTGACCGCGCACCGGATCGAGGTGCTGCACTTCGCGCCGGCCGCCCAGGTCGAGGCCATCTACTCGAACAAGAGCTACTACACCGAGCCCGAGCAGGCGGGCGTCCGGGCGTACGCGCTGTTCCGCGACGCCCTGGAGGCGTCGGGCAAGGTGGCCGTGGCCAAGGTGGCGCTGCGCCAGCGCGAGGCGCTGGCCGCGCTGCGGGTCAGGGAGGGGGTCATCACGCTGGAGACCCTGCTGTGGCCCGACGAGGTGCGCAAGCCCGACTTCGCCTTCCTGGACGAGGACATCGAGGTCCGGTCGCAGGAACTGAAGATGGCCGCGTCGCTCATCGACACGATGACCGAGGACTTCGAGCCCGATCAGTACAAGGACGCGTACCGCGAGGCGCTCGAGGCCGTGGTCCAGGCCAAGATCGAGGGCAACGACATCGTCCGGCCGGATGGCCTGGACCTGCCCGAGGCCAAGAAGCAGCCCGCCGACCTGACCGAGATCCTGCGGGCCAGCGTGGCGGCGGCCAAGGGCGGCGGCCGCGGCAAGTCCGACGACGGCACAGACGAGGACGCCGAGGACACTAAGTCCAGCGCCAAGCCCAAGAGCCGGCGCCGGGCCAGCGCGTGACAACAGGATCCGAGCCGATCCCGCACTGGCCCGGCCGCCTGGTCAGTGTCAGCGACCACGGGGCCGGCGACCACGAGGTCTTCGTGCGCAGCGCCCCGGTCCCGGAAGACGGCGCCGAACCCGCGCTGTTCGTGCACGGCCTGGAGGGTTCGAGCCGTAACTGGACCGACCTCATCGACCTCCTCAGGAACCGGCTCGCCTGCGAGGCGATGGACCTGCCCGGGTTCGGCGACTCGCCGCCCCGCCCGGACGGCCGCTACTCGATCGCCGCCCTGGCCCAGAGCGTTACCGCGCTCATACAGCAGCAATCCGAACCGGTGCACCTCGTCGGCAACTCGCTGGGCGGCGCGGTCTGCGTCAAGGTCGCCGCCACCCGGCCCGACCTCATCAAAACCCTCACGCTGATCTCCCCGGCCCTGCCCGACCTGCGTCCCCGGCTGGACCTGGTGCGCTTCCCCGTCGTCGGGCTGCCGCGGCTCGGCCCCCGGCTGATCAGGCAGTACCAGGCCGCCCTGCCGCCGGAACGCCGGGTGGCCGCGGTCATCGCCACCTGCTACAGCAACCCCGGCCTCTACCCGCAGGCCCGGTTCGCCGCCGAAGTGGCCGAACTGGGCCGCCGGGACTCGCTCGAGTATGCCGTCGCCGCCCTGATGGGCAGCGCCCGCGCCCTCAGCGCGGAGTTCCTCCGTAAGGGCCGCCATTCGCCCTGGCGGGACGTGGCCAGGATCACCGCGCCGAGCCTGGTCATCTACGGCCAGCACGACCGGCTGGTCGACCCCCGGGCGGCGGGCCGGGCCGCGCATGTCTTCACCGACGCCAGGATCGTCGTGCTGCCGCGCACCGGCCACGTCGCGCAGATGGAGCGTCCCGGCCTGGTGGCGGACGAGATCGGCATCCTGCTGGGAATTCCCGGTGGCTTCCGCCGGTTGACGCAGGCACGGGCGGGGGAAGGGAATACCCAGCCCGTTCGGTACTAAAAAACGATCTTTGGAGCAGACAGTGTCGTTGCCGCCGCTGGTCGAGCCAGCCGCCGAGCTGACGGTCGATGAGGTCAGGCGCTACTCGCGCCACCTGATCATCCCCGACGTCGGGATGACCGGGCAGAAGCGGCTCAAGAACGCCAGGGTCCTGGTCGTGGGGGCCGGCGGCCTCGGGTCTCCGGCGCTGCTGTACCTGGCCGCGGCCGGTGTCGGCACGCTGGGCATCGTCGACTTCGACGTGGTGGACGAGTCGAACCTGCAGCGCCAGATCATCCACGGCCAGTCCGACGTGGGCCGGCCCAAGGCCGAGTCGGCGCGGGACAGCATCCGCGAGATCAACCCGCTGGTGAACGTGGTCGTGCACGACGTCCGGCTGGACAACGACAACGTCATGGAGATCTTCTCCCAGTACGACCTGATCGTGGACGGCACGGACAACTTCGCCACCAGGTACATGGTCAACGACGCGTGCGTGCTGCTCGGCAAGCCGTACGTGTGGGGCTCGATCTACCGGTTCGACGGGCAGGCCAGCGTGTTCTGGGCCGAGTACGGCCCGTGCTACCGCTGCCTGTACCCCGAGCCGCCGCCGCCCGGCATGGTCCCGTCCTGCGCCGAGGGCGGCGTGCTCGGCGTGCTCTGCGCCTCGATCGGGTCGATCCAGGTCAACGAGGCGATCAAGCTGCTCACCGGGATCGGCGAGCCGCTGGCCGGCCGGCTGATGATCTACGACGCGCTCGAGATGACCTACCGCACGGTCAAGGTGCGCAAGGACCCGGAGTGCGCGGTCTGCGGCAAGAACCCGACGATCACCGAGCTGATCGACTACGACGCGTTCTGCGGCGCGGTCTCGGAGGAGGCCGCCGAGGCCGCCATGGGCTCCACGATCAGCGCCAAGGACCTCGCGGCCATGCTGGACGCGGGCGACAACATCTTCCTCGTCGACGTCCGCGAGCCGAACGAGTACGAGATCGTCTCCATCCCCGGCGCGACGCTGATCCCCAAGGGCGAGTTCCTGTCCGGGGCCGCGCTGGAGAAGCTGCCGCAGGACAAGCGGATCGTGCTGCACTGCAAGAGCGGCGCGCGTTCGGCCGAGGCGCTGGCGGTCGTCAAGAACGCCGGTTTCACCGACGCGGTGCACGTCGGTGGCGGGGTGCTGGCCTGGATCAACCAGGTCGACCCGTCACTTCCGTCCTATTAGTACCGAACGGGCCGGGTATCTCGCCCGGTCCGCCGGTTTACGCTCCGCCGGGGAGGTCGCTCGTGAAGGGTGATCGCGTCGAGATCGTCATCGATTCCGGCGAGGGGACGCGCAACTACGAGGTGACGGCGACCCGGGCGGGCCGCCGCGTGGAGATCGCCAACCGCCGCGGCATCATCGAGGTCAGCGAGGTGACCAGGACCGGCACCGCGGTGCGGACCGCGCGCTTCATGGCCAGCCGGGTCGTCGCCCTCGTCGAGCATCCCGCCGACACCTCCGGCCCCGAGTAGCTGCTCCGGCTACCATGCCCGGATGGATCTTCTTCGCCCGGTGATCCGGCCCTATCCGTGGGGCACCCGCACCGCGATCGCGGAGCTGCAGGGACGGCCGGTCCCGGCGCCGGGCCCCGAGGCCGAGCTGTGGATGGGCGCCCACCCCTCGGCTCCGTCCGCCCTCCACCGCCCTCCGCCCACCCCAGCCCCACCCACCCCAGCCCCACCCGCCTCCTCAGTCGCTCCAGTCACTCTGGACGCGGTGATCGCCGGTGACCCCGAGCGGGAGCTGGGCGCTGACTGCGCGGCGAGGTTCGGCGGCCGGCTGCCGTTCCTGCTCAAGGTGCTGTCGGCGGAGAAGGCCCTGTCGATCCAGGTGCACCCGTCGCGCGCCCAGGCCGAGGCGGGTTACGCCGCCGAGAACGCGCGCGGCCTGGCGGCGAACGACCCGGCCAGGAACTACGTGGACGACTGGCCCAAACCCGAACTCCTCTACGCCCTGACTCCCTTCGAGGTCGCGGCCGGCCTGCGCACTCCCGCTGACGCCTCTGCCTTGCTCCGTGCCCTGCGGGTGGACGAGCTCGAGCCGCTGGCCGCGGGCCTGGCGGATGCGGTCGGCGAGGACGCCCTGGGCGCGGCCCTGGCCTCCGTCCTGGAGTGGCCCGAGCCCCGCCCTCTCGTCGCCTCGGTCGTGGCCGCGTGCCAGCGCCTCGCCGCCTCGGACAGTCCCTTCGCGGCGGCCTGCGCCGCGGCCGTCCGGGTCGCCGCCGACCACCCGGGCGACGTTGGCGTGGTCGCCCTGCTGCTGATGCGGCACGAGGTGCTGCAGCCCGGCCAGGCGGTGTTCATGCCGGCCGGCGGTTTGCACGCCTACCTGCACGGCACCGGGATCGAGCTGCTCGCCAACTCCGACAACGTGGTCCGCTCCGGCCTCACCGGCAAGCACATCGACGTGCCCGAGCTGCTCGGGCTCCTCGACCCCGCGGTCGCCGTCCCCGTGCTCTCCCCGCGTCTGCTCGCGGACGGCCTCGCCACCTTCGACACCCCGGCCCCGGAGTTCCGCCTCTACCTGCTCGACGTCGCCGCTTCCCTCGCGCTGCCCGGCACGGGACCTGCCATCCTGCTCTGCCTCGACGGCACCTGCACCCTGCGCGCCGCGTCCGGCCAGGAGCTCGACCTGGCCCGGGGCGACTCCTGCTTCGTGCCCTTCGCCGACGGCCCCCTCCGCGCCACCGGTCCAGCCCGCCTAGTCCAAGCCACCCCCGGCCCGTCCACCCAGGGCTAGCCTCCCGGATGGGCGATCTCATGATCGTGAACAGTTTGCGGTGCTATATGCGCGAAACTGTTCACGATCATGGACTCCACCCCGGACCTCCCGGACGAGCTTCAG
>Ga0207683_10005476_pt1 | contig 10878 bp, 6 predicted proteins | sample KBSM73metaG_FD_184333 | JGI IMG/M metagenome (GOLD analysis project Ga0207683, IMG submission 184333) | Miscanthus rhizosphere microbial communities from Kellogg Biological Station, Michigan, USA - KBS M7-3 metaG (SPAdes) (version 2) | ecosystem: Host-associated > Plants > Roots > Rhizosphere >...
CGGTTATGGTATAGACAGAACAGTATTACTGGATCCCTCTTATTCTTTGGTACAAGCTGGTTTTTCTACCAATAACGCTTCTGCTAACATATATGGTAAGAACTACCTGTTGTCATCTTTTGGCAGGGTTAACTATAATTTCAACAGGAAATATTTCCTGAGCGGTAATATCCGCCAGGATGAATATTCCGCCCTCGGCGTTAAAAAAGGCGAATTCTGGGGAGCTTCAGCAGGTTGGGAAATTGCCAAAGAAAATTTTTGGGAATCTTCAGGTATGGCGAACATATTTAGCAGTCTGAGATTAAGGGGCAGCTACGGAAAAGTAGGTAACATATCCGGTATAGGAGATTATGATATTTATTCGTCTTATTCTTCTGGTCTTTATGGTGGTACGGCAACATTAGGTTTCAGCAATGCCGGAAACGATCAGCTGACATGGGAAACCAGTACTAAGACAGATATAGGATTATCATTCGGTGTATTGAAAGACAGGGTAACTGCAGAAGTTGCCTATTTCAACAATGCAATAGACGGATTACTTTTGAATGTTCCTCAGTCACCTTCTACAGGGCTTCCTAATAATATTGCTACCAACATAGGATCAATGTACAATAGAGGAGTTGAGGTAACATTGAATGCAGTTCCTGTAATGTCGCAGAAGTTCAATTGGAATTCAAGTTTCAATATTACTTTTTTAAAGAATGAAGTAACAGCACTGGCGCCAGGCTTAACTGAAGTTCTTTATCTGACGGGGTCAGGAACAACCGGTGAAAATGTAAACAGAACAATGCCTGGCTACTCTGTAGGTTATCTATATGCAGTAAAAACCGGAGGTGTTGATCCTGCAACCGGTAGAAGAATATTCTACAACCAGGCAGGTCGCGCGGTAACCTACCAGCACATTGTACCAACAGGTGGTAGCAACTGGACCTATATGGACAATGGTGCTACTGCCCCTCCAATCACTCAGAGCGCTGATGGCGTTATGTATAAACCAACTATTCCAAGCATATCAGGTGGATGGAGTAACACCTTTAATTATCTCGGATTTGAATTAAATGTTTTGCTGACTTACCAGGCCGGTGCATACAGCTCCTATGGTACTAATGCAGGTTTACACGATCAGCGTTTTTGGAATAATGCAACAGATGTTTTAGGCTATTGGGCTAAACCCGGAGATAAAACTGATTTTGTGAGACCAGTTTATACAGACAACGTTTCATACGGTAATACCATACCTGTCGACTTCAATATGTTTAGCAGTGATTTCATTAAGTTGAAGACATTGACTTTTGGTTATAGTTTACCCAGGAATATTATTGATAAAATTAAATTTTCAAATGCAAGATTGTATGTAAGCGGCCAGAACCTGGCTGTATGGACCAACTATCCTGGTTCTGATCCGGAAGTTTCATCTAACGGAACGAATTCAGCTGGTTTTGGATCTGAAAGAAATAGTGTTGTTAATGCACGCACTATGACTGTGGGTTTACAATTAGGCTTTTAACAAAAAAAATTAAGTCAATGAAAACATTAAATAAATACGCATTGGTTTTAGGCATGGTTGCCGTTACCAATTTTACATCTTGCAAGAGGGAATATCTTGATTCACCTCCCGAACCATCAGTATCAGCTGAAACTTCATTCGATACCCCGGCCCGTGTTAGTGGGCAGCTTTTATCCATATACAGCGCACTGAAAGCTGGTACTTTTTATGGTGGACGTTTCCAGGTATATGGTGAAATAAGAGGCGAAGATTTTATCGCAGATGACAATAACCTGGTTACAGGATATGATGTATGGTCATTAAATGTAGCTAACAACTCTACCTCAGTAAAAGGTGTTTGGGCACAATCATACGTTGCCATTAACAGGGCGAATATCTTCTTAGAAGGCATGGCCAAAAAAGGAACATCTGTAGTGGGTGCTACATTAGCGAATAACTATATAGGTGAGGCAAGATTTATCAGGGCTTTATCTTATTACAGCTTGTTGCAACTTTTTGCAAGACCTTATGCTGACGGTGCTGGTTCAAAACCAGGATTACCACTCAGACTATCAGGTATTATGGGACCTGGCGAATCTGATATTGAGCGTAGTAGTGTAGCAGACATTTATAAGCAGGTATTGGATGATTTGAATTTTGCTGAAACTGCTGTTCCTGTTTCCTATTCTTCTGCTTATAATAACACAACGAGAATACATAAGAATACTGTTATTGCACTTAAGACCAGGGTTTATTTAAGCATGCAGAATTATGCAAGTGTAATTACCGAAGGAAATAAAATAGTGTCACCGTCTGCTCCATTTGTAGCAATAGGCGGCGGCGTTGCCAATTCGTTACAAGCCGATGTAACCAATGTATATAAATCACCTTATACTACTTCGGAATCTATTTTGTCAATGCCATTTACTACTACGGCAAGTCCTTTAGACTATCCCGGTACTCAAAATTCGCTGGGCAGTTATTTTTACCAAACATCCAGTTCACCAGGAGCAACTATCTATTCGTTGAACGCTGCTGGTATCGCTGGAAATACAGCAGCATGGCCCGCAACAGATAGACGGAGAAATTTGCTCTTTACTGCTACAAGTGGAAAGCAATATGTGGCAAAATATCCTACAGGCGTTCAATATACCGACTATGCACCAGTGCTTCGCTGGCCAGAAGTTATGTTGAACCTTGCTGAAGGTTTAGCCAGAACCGGTACGGGCGTAGATGCAAGAGCACTCGAGCTTGTAAATGCTGTGCGTAAACGTTCCGATGCTTCTGTAACATTAACAGCAACTACCCAGGCAGAACTGATTGCCCTGATTATGACAGAACGTAGAATTGAATTACTGGGAGAAGGATTTAGAAATAATGACCTTATGAGGTTGTTACAAACAATTCCCGCAAAAGGTGCGGCTCCTGCAAAAACACCTAGTGAAACACAATATATTTTACCTATTTCTATTGATGAGCTATCATTAAATAAATTAATGAAAGATAATTAACCAGGAAATTCAACTTAATAATAAAGGCCTTCTCATTAACGGGAAGGCCTTTATTATTATATTATCATTTGAAAAACTATCATTTCAACACTTCATCTAATTTTCCTTCCAGCGCTTCACCTCTTAAACTTTCTGCAATAATTTTTCCATCAGGATCTATTAAAACATTATAAGGAATTCCTTCAAATTTGTAGGTTTCAACCGCTTTACTATCCCAGTACTTTAAGTCACTTACATGCACCCAGGTTAAATGATCCTTTTTAATAGCTTCGAGCCACGGTGCTTTTTCTTTATCCAGCGATACACCAAGAATCGTGAAATTTTTATTCTTAAAACGATTGTAAGCTTTTACAACATTGGGATTTTCTAATCTGCAGGGACCACACCAACTGGCCCAGAAATCAACCAGTACATATTTTCCTTTTAATGAAGCGATAGAAACGATATCGCCACCGGGCGTGGGTAAAGCTAGATCTGGTGCAGGCTTGTTGGTCCAAACGCTGGTTGCTGCTTCCCTTTTCTTTTGTTGTTCCTCGCGTTGTGATTGTTGTAATTCATAAGTACTTTTTAACGAGGCCAGGGTTTTATGTTCCGGAAACTTCCTTACCGATTCATTTAAAACTTTTTCAAACTCAGCTCGTTGAAATGAACGTGATGACATGCCTAAAACAAAAAGACTGATAGCCGGATCTTCAGTTTTAGCGAGAAAATTCTTCATATATTCATTTATGCCGGCTATTTCCCTGTTCTTCTTCTCCGTAGCGGGAATGATAAGGCTATCTACTCCGTTGAACCGTTTCAAACTGTCCAGTTCCATAAATGCTTTGTTTACAGCATAACTTTTGTCGCTGTATTGCAGTATGAACTCACGCAATTCACTACTGGCTTTTGAGCCTTCTACAGTGTAATAATTGTCTCTTTTACTTAAGTCAATGTCTACGGAGATATTATCGGCATCATTTACCAATAATAAAACGGGTCCGTCTTCAATGATAACCTGGAAAATCCCTTCCTCTTTTCCATTGCCCTTTAACGTTAGTGTGCCATTACTTGCCGTTAATGCGGATGAATCCAGCAATATGGGATTCATATCACCGCCGTAAGGAATTTCTTCCAGTTTTATTTTAGCATTACCGGTATGCCTGGCCGAGCTGTCTGCATTTCCGTCAAAAAACTGCGGAACCATTTTGTCAGCGTTTTTATAACGAATGGTAACGGTAAATGCGCCATCGGTTTTTTGTTTGCATTCACTTAGCAGTATGCAACAGATCGACACTATGCACAAGAGGCTAAACTTCTTCCAGGTTTGCAACATTGATATTGATTTTAATTGATATTTTATTGACTTAATTTATCGGTTAGCAGTTGTGTGGCGATTTTTGGATCTGCTTTTCCTTTTGATACTTTTTTTACTTCGCCCATAAATAACCCAATTAATCCCTTTTTCCCTTTTTTATATTCCAATACTTTATCCGGCATTTTACTAATTACTTCGTTTACCCAGGCTTCAATATCGTTGCTATTGGAGTTTTGAAGCAGGTTTAAAGTCGTAGCCAATTCCAATGCAGCAGATGAGGGCTGTTTTATCATTTCCGGGAAAATACGGGAAGAAGCTACAGAAAAACCAACCTGGTTTTCTTCTACCATTGCTATCAGTAAAGCCAGGGCTGAAGGCCGCACCGGCATTTCATCGAGCGTGCTGTTGCTTTCATTCAGAAAAAATTTAACCGGTCCCAATAACCAGTTAGCTGCTGATTTATAATGCGGTGTTTTGCCGATCAACTCATTGAAGTATTGTATAGTTGATGCATCATCACAAATAACCCTGGCGTCGTATTCGGACAACTTAAATTCATGTATATATTTCTGCACCAGTTGCTCAGGCAATTCCGGCATAGCTGCTGTAATACCTGCCAGCATTTCTGGTGTAACTATAAAAGGTGGCAGGTCGGGATCAGCAAAATAACGGTAATCATTAGCCTCTTCTTTTGTGCGAAGGGCGAATGTGGTATCATTGCCTGCATCGAAACTCCTGGTTTGCTGAATAATACGTTCGCCTTTTTCAGCCAGTTCAATCATACGGTTGATTTCGAAGTCAATCGCTTTTTTTACGTTACGAATGGAATTAAGGTTCTTTACTTCCACCTTGGTTCCTAATTCTTTTGCTCCCCGCAACCTTATTGACACATTCGCATCGCAACGCATACTCCCTTCTTCCATATTACCATCACACACACCAAGGTAACGCACCAGCTTACGTAACTCCGTAACATATGCATAAGCCTCTTCGCTGCTAAAAAGATCAGGCTCCGATACAATTTCAATTAAGGGAACACCAGCACGGTTGTAATCGATAGAAGTATTGTATTCATCAACATCATGTATACTTTTGCCAGCATCCTCTTCGAGGTGAATACGGTTAAGTTGAACCTGGCGCTCACCGGCAGTAGTTCTGATCGTTACATGTCCACCAATACAAACAGGCGTTGTATGTTGCGAAACCTGGTAACCTTTAGGCAGATCGGGATAGAAATAATTTTTTCGGGCGAAATAGTTCTTCTTTTCAATCTCACAATGACAGGCCAATCCCATTTTTATAGCAAATTCAACCGCTTTTTTATTCAATTTTGGCAGTGTTCCAGGGTAGGCGAGCGTAATTTCGCTGATATGCGTATTGGGTTCAGCACCAAATGAAGCGCTGTCGCCACAAAAAAGCTTGCTTTGAGTTAATAATTGCGCATGCACTTCAAGGCCGATTACTGCTTCGTATTTTTCGGATAAATTCATTTCTCAGGTATTCGCAAAGTCTAAATTCAAAAGTAAAAAGTCAAAAAATATGTAACGACCAGTATTTTGACTTTTGATTTTTGACTTTTTAATTTCCAGCAAATTTACCTCATCAGCACTACATTACACAAAAGAAAAGGGTTGCTTAATGGCAACCCCCAAACCAAAGCACTCCCGGCCTGGAAAAGCCAGGAGTAACATGCTCTTTATAGATTTGCTGTTTTCAGTTTTTTAGGAATCTTTATTTCAATATTTTCGGTTTTACCTGATCTCAGGAGTTTTACTTTAATATTGTTGAGATCTTTAGCAACGCGTGCCTGCTCAACCAACTGATCTGCACTATTTATCGGTTTCTCATTAAAATCTGTAATAATATCCCCTTCTTTAATACCGGCTTTATCGGCTAATGATTCGTCCTGTACATCTAATACTTTTACACCTTTACCATCTTCGGTGTCCTGTGCTTTTATACCGAGGCGGGGCTTCCCGGTTTTTTCATAGTTATAATAGAACTGGTTGTCGCGATCAAAATTAAAATTGAAATCTTCCTTTGGAATCTTAAAGTTCATTCCTGGAGCCATGGCCATGTCAGACGAACGTGTGCCCAACTGAATAGTTACTTTCTGTTGTTTTTTGTCTCTGAGATAGGTGATGGAAACTTTCTCTCCTGGTTTGTGATCTCCGATAGCATCACTCAGGTCTTCAGGGTCTTCGATTTTTTCATCGTCTACTTTAATAATAATATCTCCACCCCTTAATCCTGCTTTTTCTGCTGCGCTTCCCTTGGTAACTTCCTTGATCTTAGCACCATTATCTTCTTCGGTAATAACGCCAAGAAATCCTTTATTGCTTACTCCATGTAACTCCATAACATGATCATTATCGAAAGACCATGTACCGCTGCGGTACGGAGAGCCAGAAGCACGGGGTACCCTTGCTAATGCGCGACCATCGTAAACCATAACTTTACTTTTTGTGATTGTGACGTTTTCGTCTTTGAATTCAGATACTGGTTTGCCATTTATTTTCACATTACCATCTTCCTTAATTTCTACTACCACTTTTACATCTTTATCCCCTCTGCGACGAATGATTATTTGTTCGTGATCGTCATCATCATCGTCAGCATTTGCAGTAACAGTTGTTGTTGCAGATGTAGATTTAGAGGCCGATTTTGCGGGCTTGCTCTTTGTTGCGGCTTTAGCTTCCTGAGCAGAACTGCTTAAACCCAGGGATAATAAAAGAACAGCCAGGCCAGCTATTTGGAAAATATTCCTTTTCATAAAATCGTTTTACAATTAATAACTACGTTAGATTTCGTACATCAAATATAAACAAAACTTTGAAATACGAAAATTTTCGGAAATGTTAAATTCCGGAAAAATAAGGGTGGAGAAAAAGGCGGATGAGTGGTTGTTTGCAATTCCTTGTGACCCTTGTGTCTTCTTCGTGTTCCTTGTGGTGAAAAAAGCCACCACAAGGAACACGAAGAAGACGCAAGGATCACAAGGGTAAAATCCTGGATTTTGTAATAATTCGATAGCAGAATCGTAAATTTAAAGTCTTAAACCTTTATCATGCTTAACAGAAAATTCTTCTTCGACTATGTGAGGAATTATCTCTTTGGCCAACGCCTGCGGCCCTCACAAGTAAACGGACTAACCGCCATTATGAATGAATGGGATTCTTCCTCCTCAAAAAAGGACGATCGATGGCTGGCATATATGTTGGCTACCACACATCACGAAACCGATAAAACCATGCAACCCATCCAGGAATATGGGAAAGGAAAAGGTAAGCCTTATGGTATTGCGGATCCGATCACCGGACAAGCATACTTTGGTCGTGGATTTGTACAACTCACCTGGAAAAGAAACTACCAGGTAATGTCGCGGATCACCGGGGTTGATCTCGTCAATAAACCAGATCGAGCCATGGATCTTCCAATAGCGACCAAAATCCTTTTTTATGGTATGTTCAATGGTAGTTTTACCGGTAAAAAACTTGGTGATTATTTTTCACCGGTAAAAGAAGACTGGGTGGGTGCACGCCGTATCATTAATGCGCTGGATAAAGCAAATATAATTGCGGATTATGCGAAGAGATATTATGCGGGGATAAGTTATACGGTATAAATAATAAAGTCAAAATTCAAAAGTAAAAAGTCAAAAAAGGGGTTTCCATTTTTGACTTTTTACTTTTGAATTTTGACTTCTATTAAAGCAACTCTTTTACTTTTTGAATTACCAGCGAAAGTTTACTTGCATCTTGTCCGCCAGCCGTAGCCATATTTTTTTGTCCGCCACCGCCACCTTTGATTAAGGGAGCAACATGTTCTTTAATTATTTTTCCGGCATCGAGGTTTTTTGCTGCCACCACTTTATCGTCGATAATGATAGCGACAGAAGGTTTACCGCCAATATTGGCGCAAAGCACCACTACAAAATCATTTAATTTCTGCTTCAGATCGTTACATAATTTCTTTAGGGCATCAGCATTGTCAACTTCTACAATATCTCCCACGAAACAAATTCCATTGATGATTTCATCTTTATGCAATAATTCATTCCTGATTCCTACTAACATTCGATTCTCCAGGTGATCGAGTTTCTTTTTTAATTCTGAATTCTCTTCGAGTAAACTCTCTATCGATTTTTGTAAATCTTTGGGATGTTTTAATGTTTCCTGTAGTTGATGAATCAATGCAAATTGTTCATTCGACAGTTCTTCTGCTGATTTTCCACAAACAGCTTCTATTCTTCTCACGCCTGCAGCCACAGCCGATTCATGTTTTATTTTAAATAAACCTAATTCTCCTGTAGCACCCACATGTGTTCCGCCGCACAACTCAATGGAGTAGGCCGGATCAATAACAACTACTCTCACTTTATCGCCATATTTTTCACCGAATAAAGCCATAGCGCCGAGTTTTAACGCTTCTTCCTTTGGCAGTTCTTTTATAGTGACTGGTATATTTTCACGAATCTTTTCATTTACCATAGTTTCAATCGCTGCAATTTCTTCATGACTCACTTTTGAAAAATGAGAGAAATCGAAACGCAGGTAATCGCCGTTTACCAATGAACCTTTTTGTGCAACATGGGTGCCCAAAACTTTACGAAGCGCTGCATGTAACAAATGTGTTGCAGAATGATGCAGCATGATATTTCTCCGTCTCTCCATATTAACGGCCGCAGTTAAAGTGGCAGTAATATTTATGGGGAGTTTGTCGGTAAAATGAATGATCAGGTCATTTTCCTTTTTGGTATCTACCACCTGTACCTGTTCTCCGTCAAAACTTAGAACGCCGGTATCACCTACCTGCCCACCGCTTTCAGCATAAAAAGGTGTTGTTTCCAAAACAAGTTGTATCAGTTCTTTTCCCTTTGCTTTTGCCTTCCGATATTTTAAAACTTTTGTTTCTGATAAAAGAGAGTCATATCCAACAAATGCCGGACTACCTTCTTTTAATACAACCCAATCTTCTGTATCTAATGCGGTAGCCGCACGACTTCGGTCTTTTTGTTTTTTTAATTCTTCTTCAAAACCTTCAATATCTACCGACCAGCCTTTTTCTTTAGCAATCAGTTCTGTAAGATCAATGGGAAATCCAAATGTATCAGTGAGTTCAAATGCTATTTTACCATCGATTGTTTTTGAAGTTGCCCGGCCTGAATTTGTAATTTCATCAACCTTCTTTAAACCCTTATCTAAGGTTCGAAGAAAAGCATCTTCTTCTTCCTTCACGACTTTAGCAACAAAATCTGACTGTGTTTTTAATTCCGGGAAAACATTGCTGAATTGTTCAGCTAAAACCGGAACCAGTTGATATAACAGAGGTTGTTTGTAGCCCAGGTATGAAAAATAGTAGCGTGCAGCACGGCGAAGAATACGACGGATTACATAACCGGCACCTGTATTCGACGGCAACTGCCCGTCGGCAATAGTAAAAGATATAGCGCGGATATGATCAGCAATAACCCGGAAAGCGATACTCTCCTTATCATCGCCACCAGGGTATTTTTTTCCGGTTATTTTTTCGGTAGCGACTAATGTGCCTGTAAAAATATCGGTATCGTAATTACTTTGCTTTTGCTGGATTACTCTCACTAATCTTTCGAAACCCATCCCGGTATCTACATGTTTAGCCGGTAAGGGTTGCAGACTGCCATCTTTCTGCCGGTTAAACTGCATGAATACATTATTCCAGATTTCAATAACCTGGGGATGATCATTATTTACCAGCGTTTTTCCATCTACCTGTTTTCTCTCCTCATCACTCCGGCAATCAACGTGTATTTCTGTACAGGGTCCGCAGGGACCAGTGTCACCCATCTCCCAGAAATTATCTTTTTTATTTCCCAATAGAATCCTGTCTTCAGCAATTACTTTTTTCCATTCTTTATAAGCTTCTTCATCTTTGGGAAGGTTCTCTTTTTCATCTCCTTCAAAAATAGTCACGTATAACTTATCCTTATCCAACTTTAAAACTTCTGTCAGCAGCTCCCAACTCCAGGCTATCGCATCTTTCTTAAAATAATCTCCAAAGCTCCAGTTCCCCAGCATTTCAAACATGGTGTGGTGATAGGTATCTACACCAACTTCTTCCAGGTCGTTATGTTTTCCGCTAACCCGCAAACACTTTTGGGTATCCGCAACCCTTGTGTGGGCTGGCTTTTGATTGCCCAGGAAATAATCTTTGAACTGATTCATACCCGCGTTAGTGAAAAGAAGTGTTGGGTCGTTTTTTACAACAATAGGAGCCGAAGGAACAATTACATGCCCCTTAGATTGAAAAAATTCAAGAAATTTTTTGCGTATCTCAGCGCTTGTCATCATAAACGGAACAATCTTTGGTGGTTAGTTGCCCACCGGAAGTTATATTTGTATAGCAGGTTCCGGATGGGTGTGCAAATGTAAGGATTAGAGATGGATGTAGAATCCCTGCTTATCGGTTTCACGCCAAGGAAGTCAATGTCATTAATTGAGTGGTTTCTCCTTGAATATTGAAAATTGAGCGTTGAGTATTGAATATTATTTAAGCTCAAATACAATTAAAATTTTCAATACTCAACGGTAGAAAACCTAATTTTC
>Ga0207683_10005478_pt1 | contig 10876 bp, 7 predicted proteins | sample KBSM73metaG_FD_184333 | JGI IMG/M metagenome (GOLD analysis project Ga0207683, IMG submission 184333) | Miscanthus rhizosphere microbial communities from Kellogg Biological Station, Michigan, USA - KBS M7-3 metaG (SPAdes) (version 2) | ecosystem: Host-associated > Plants > Roots > Rhizosphere >...
CAACGTCGGCGTCATCGCGACCGCCCGTCACCCAGGCGCCACCGGGGGCGACACCGGGGTGATGATGGGTGCTGACGCGAGCTTCCGCCTGTCGCAGAACAACACGCTGCTCGGCTACTTCGCCAGTACCGACGTGCCGGGCTCCACGGCGGAGGCCTCGAGCTACCGCGGGCGATTCGAGTATGCGGGCGATCGATACGGCCTCATCGCCGAGCACCTGATGGTCGGGGCCGGGTTCGTGCCGGAGGTCGGCTACACGCGGCGCGAGAACTTCCGCAGGGAGACCGGATCGGCCCGCTTCAGCCCGCGCCTCCGGAACAATCGCTACATGCGCAAGCTCACCTGGCAGGGAACGTTCACTTACGACACCGACGCGGACGTGACGCGCGTCGAGAACCGGTCGATCGACGGCGGGTTCGGGATCGAGTTCCACAGCGGCGACACGGCAGCCGTCCAGTACACGGGCGAGTACGAGCTGCTTCCGCAGAACTTCCGCATCGCACCGGGTGTCATCGTGCCGCAGGGCGGCTACGACAACAAGACCATCGGCGCGAACTACTCGCTCGCCAGCAATCGGCTGGTAGCCGGCCGCGTCGCCCTCTCCGGCGGACCCTTTTACGACGGGACGAGAACCGAAACGTCGTACTCGGGCCGCATCTCGGTGATGCCGCAGTTCGCACTCGAACCGAGCATCTCGCTGGCATGGGTCCGCCTGCCGTACGGCGACTTCAACGCGCGGCTCATCGCAAGCCGTTTCACCTACACGCCGACCACGCGGCTGTTCGTCAGCAGCCTCATACAGTTCAACGTCGATGGCAAGACGCTCTCGTCGAGCGTGCGCTTCAGGTGGGAGTACCGCCCCGGCAGCGACCTGTTTTTTGTCTACAGCGACGGGCGGGATACATCGAAGCCCGGCAGCGACATCCTCAACCGCACGGTCGCGGTGAAGGCGACTCGGCTCGTGCGCTTCTAGTTAATGGAGTCTCGGGGCGCGATTCTGCGTTTAACTTCTGACTTCTAAGTTCTAAGTTCTAACTTCCAAAAGGTCCCGCCATGAAGGTTTCACGTCGCAAACTGTTGATGACTGCGGCGAGCGCGGTCGCTCTGGGCTCGACCGGCGAAGCGCAGTCCGCGCGGCCGTCCGCCGATCCGACCAGGGTGCGTGGGCGCGCGGCCAGCCCGGTCGGCGAGCGGGCCGCTGCGGCGAAACTGCAGCGCGTGGCACGAGGCGCCGCCGCTTCGGGGACACCTCACCAGGACTTGATGGGCATCATCACGCCCTCGGACCTGCACTTCGAGCGCCACCACGGCGGCGTTCCCGAAATCGATCCGGCGCAGTACGAACTGCTCATTCACGGGATGGTCGAGCGTCCGATGATCTTCACGCTCGCCGATCTGAAACGGTTTCCGTCGGTGTCGCGGATTCATTTTCTCGAGTGCTCCGGGAATCTCGGGCGCACCGCCGGGCCCCAGACCACTCCCGGCCAGCTGGCAGGACTGACGAGCACGAGCGAATGGACCGGTGTGCCACTCGCCGCGCTCTTCAGGGAGGCAGGTGCGAGCCCAAAAGCCACGTGGTTCCTCGCCGAGGGCATGGATGCGGCAAAGCTGACACGCAGCATTCCCACCGAGAAGGCATACCAGGACGCGTTCATCGCCTACGGCCAGAACGGCGAACCGATCAGGCCGGAGCAGGGCTACCCTGCCCGCCTCTTTCTTCCGGGATGGGAAGGCAACTCGAACGTGAAGTGGCTGCGGCGCATCGAGCTGTCGGACAGGCCCTTCATGACCCGCGAGGAAACCTCGAAGTACACCGAGCCATTCGCAAACGGCACGGCGCGCATGTTCAGCTTTGCGATGGACGCGCGCTCGCTCATCACCAGCCCCGCGTATCCGAAGACGATCGAACGAGGCTCCATCGAGATCAGTGGCATCGCATGGACGGGCGCCGGGAAGATTCGCCGCGTGGACGTGAGCACCGACGGCGGCCGCACGTGGAACGCGGCGACCCTGCAGGAGCCGGTCCTCTCACGAGCGCACACAAGGTTCCGTTACCAGTGGAAGTGGAACGGTGAACAATCGGTCCTCATGAGCCGTGCGATCGACGAGACCGGTTACATGCAGCCGACACGCGCCGAACTGCTGGCGCAGCGAGGTCCGGGAACCGCGACCTATCATCTCAACCCGATTACCGGATGGGTGGTCGGCCCGGATGGCACCGTCGTGTTCAAGGAGGAGGCGTGGGGATGAAGCGCGTGAGGCTTGCACTCGGCGCGATGCTCCTTGCGGCAGCCTCCTCGAGTCTGCTGCACGGCCAGGCTCCGGCGGCCAGCAACCCGCGCAAGCCGGCGCCGGCTGCCGCGGTTGCCGCGCCACTTGGAATCGGAAGGCCTGCGACGCCCGCCGAAATCGCCGCCTGGGACGATGACGTGATGCCGGATGGGACCGGATTGCCCCGTGGCAGCGGCACACCGTCGGCGGGTGCGGCGATCTTCGCAACGCGCTGCGCGGGGTGCCACGGCAAGACCGGAAAGGAAGGCCCGAACGATGTGCTCGTCGGCGCCGAACCGAAACAGGGTTTTCCGTTCTCGAAGGACCCGAGCCTGCCGCACACCATCGGGAATTACTGGCCGTACGCGACGACCGTGTTCGACTACATCCGCCGCGCCATGCCGCCTGATGCTCCGGGCTCGCTGTCAGATGGCGACGTCTATAACCTGACGGCGTTTCTCCTCAACGCCAACGAGCTCATTCCTGCCGACGCGGTGATCGATGCGACGTCGCTGCCGAAGGTGGTCATGCCTGCAAGACCGCACTTCGTCCCCGACAGCCGGCGACGGTAGACGGTCTGCTCTCACGGGTCGAGGCGAAGCTTCGTCAGCAGCGCGGCCCATCGCGGGTCTTCGTGCAGCGGACGGAAAAAGTAATCGCGCTTGAGCGACAACAGCCCGGCATCGCGCTGTGCGTAGGCGCGCTCCAGCCACTCGAAAGCCGTATCGACCTGTCCGCGCCCGGCGTACACCTGCGCAACGTAGTAGGCGGCGTGCTGCGAATGCTGCTCGCGCAGGGCGCGCAGCGCTTCGTCGGCTTCCGCGACCTGTCCGGATGCAAAGAGCACGTGGGCCTCTGCGGTCAGCCGTGCAAAGGCCCCCGGCTCGCGCCGCGCGTACGCGAGCGCCTGCGAATGCCCACCCTGGCGGAGCAGCGCCAACGTCGCGAGATTCATGCTGATGCCGCTGACATCCGGCGACAGCTCCATTGCCTTCAGGAACGCCTGTTCAGCATCGTCGAGTCGTCCGGCGGCACTGAAGCAGAAACCCAGGAATCGATACGCGGGCACGCTGAGCGGATCCATCTCGACGCTCTTAAGACAGAGTGCCGTCGCCTCGGCGACCTGCCCTCGTGCGAGCAGCACGTTGCCCAGTGTGAAATGGCCGAACGCAAGACCCGGTGCGAGCGCAATCGACCGCCGGCTGGATGTCTCGGCCGCCTCCCAGTCGAAGTCGAACCAAAGCTGCACCATGCTCAACGAGGTGTGTGCTTCCGCGAGCTCTGGTCCGAGGTCGACCGCGCGCAACGCCGCGGCGCGGCCGAGCCGCAGGTGCTCGTGCACCTCGCCCTGTCCCGAGATCCCAGAAACGACGTGCGCGACCGCGATGAAGGACCAGGCGACCGCGTTGGTCGGCTCGAGCTCAGTCGCGCGTTCGAGATAGGCAATGCCCTGCCGAAGATCGGTCGGCGATCCGCGCAGAACGAGGAACCGCCCCTGGAGGATGAGCCGGTGGGCCTCGCCGTCGGTCGCGCGGCCGCGTGCCGCCTCGGCCACCTCCGCGCGCACTTCGCCGCTCGCCTTCGAGTCTGGCATCTCGCCGAGCAAGGCGGCTCGCAACTCTTTCACGACCGACTGCGCGATGTCGTCCTGCACGGCGAAGATGTCGTCGAGCGTACGGTCGTAGCTTTCCGACCAGAGCCTATAGCCGTCCGCGACTCTCACCAGCTCCACGGAGATCCGCACGCGGTTGCCCGACTTGCGCAGGCTGCCTTCGAGAATCGTCGCGACGTTCAGCTTCCGGCCGATCACGGCGATGTCCTCGTTCACACCCTTGAAGCGGAACGACGACGTGCGCGCAGCGACGCGAAGCCCGCGGATCTTCGCCAACACCGTCAGCAGCTCGTCGGCCAGACCATCCGCGAAGTATTCGTCCTCTTCGTCGCGACTGCGATTGAGGAAGGGCAGTACGGCGACCGACGGCATCTCCTTGTCCGGCGGGGCGGCAGCGGGCGGCCGCGAGATTGCCGCGCGCCCACCGGAGGTGGCCACCGACTCGAGGCTGCGCCGAACACGCTCGATCTCGTCGTGCAGGTCGCGGGCAGTCTGCAGCCGCCGCAGGCGATCCTTTTCGAGGCAGCGCGACACGATGCGATCGAGATCGAGCGGCAGATCGTCGCGAACGTCCTGGAGCGGCGGCGGCGTGTCGCGGAGGATGGATGAACCGAGGTCGGCGACTGTCGATCCCGTAAACGGACGCCTGCCGGCGACCAGCTCGTAGAGCATCACGCCGATCGAGAAGAGATCGGTGCGCGTGTCGACCCGCTCGCCCCGTATCTGCTCGGGCGACATGTACGGCACCGTACCAATCACCTGCCCCAGTCCCGAGATTGGGGACGAAGCGAGCGTGATGGTGGTCTCGGACACGTCATTGCGATCCTCGGTGAGCGTGTGTTTCGCGAGTCCGAAGTCGAGAAGCTTCACGCGACCATCACGAGCAATCATCACGTTTCCTGGCTTGAGGTCGCGATGCACGATGCCGCGCTCGTGCGCGGCCGCGAGGGCGTCGGCCAGGGCACCGACGATCTCCAGGACACGGGGCACGCCCAACCCTCCCGCTTCGATAATCCGGTCGAGACTCTGACCTTCGACCAACTCCATGGTCAGAAACCGTGTGCCTTCGTACTCTTCAATCGAGTGGAGCACGACGATGCCGGGATGATTGAGAGAGGCGACGGCCCGGGCTTCGCGCTCGAAGCGTGCGAGTCGATCGGGGCTGCTGGCCATGTCGGCGGGAAGCACCTTGATGGCGACGTCGCGTCCGAGGCGGGTATCAGTGGCGCGGTAGACTTCCCCCATTCCGCCAGCGCCGAGCGCGGAACGGATGTCGTAGGACCCGAGTCTGGCGCCGGGCGGCAGGGACAACACGATGCGGCTGGATTATACGAGTGCCCCTGCCAGCCCGGCCCCCGGCCCGGGGATTACGAACATTCTGGATGACGGCACTCGCAACGGAGCTCGGTCTGTTGTCCCTTTTCCTTACATTTCTCGCTGCAGTACTTGCCCCACTCGCCGCCTTTGGCGACCATGCACGTGCAGGCGGGGTGGGCGCACTTCTGAAGGGCTTCTGCCACGGACACCTCCTGTGCCGAGCATGTTACGACGGGGCCGCCGCCGATTGGCAGCGCTGATCCGACCTCTGCCGCAACGTCATTTGAAGGGTGTGCTCGAGGTTGTCGGTGGGATGGGTGCTACTTCGCAGGGGCGATCGACTGCACGGTGATCTTCCTGGTCTTCGTGTCAACGGCGCCGGTAACCACGACGCGCTTGCCGGCGAACTCCGCTGGAGCTTTCTGATCGCTCAGAGCCCACGCCATCTTGCCGTCGAACAGCAGCCAGGTGGCGCCGTGCGAGTCGACACAGGCCTTCGCGCATTCAGCGTCGGTATCACCCATGCGCATGAGGGCGTGGTTGGCGTCCGCGCACTCCGATTCGGTGATCACGCCGTTCATTGACTGGGCGCCGCTCTGTGGTTGAAGGAGTGCGACCGCGACGAGTAGCGACAGAAGCGGGCTCATATCAGGGATCAGGGATCAGGGATCAGGGACGAAGATCAGGGCGGGTCTCGCGACCCGCCCCCAGTTCCGGACTGCTACTTCTGCCTTAACTTCTAACTTCTAAATTCTAAGTTCTAACTTCCCCGTGTCATTCCCCCGGGACCATGAGGTGCGCGGTGCTGGTGCCGGCATTCATGATCCACGCGCCGCCCGAGCCCGCCTTGTCCGGAAGGCCGGTGCTCGCGGTGGTTGCGCCAGGCAGCGCGACGGTCATGTGCGTGCGGGGGTGATCCTTGTCGGGTCCACTGAGGTGGAACCACACCGACCCATACTCGGGCTTCACGCGAGTGCCGTTCTTCTCCATGTCCGCCAGCATCGCCTCGGACTTGGCCTTGTCGCCCGTCGCTTCGGCCTTCATGTTCTGCGCCACCCGATCGAGGTTCGCGATGCTCGTGCACTCGATCGAGAATGGCTGCTGCAGCGGGAACCCTGACCGGTCGTAGCAGACCGTCTTGTTCGTGCCCTTCTTCAGCGTGTCGTACGTGAAGTCAGGCTTCCACTTGATCACCGTCGCGTCTGCCCGCTGGTTTGCGGGAGCGGCCGCGAGGATGGACGCGTACGGGTCGGCCGACGCGGGCGCCTGGGCCAGCGCGCTTCCGGCGAGCGCGAGCGAACCCAGGAAAAGTGCGATCGTGCGTTTCATGCTGATGACCTCCAATGACCGTGGCTGCGCGTCGGGCTCCGACCCGAACGCACAGCCTAGATTACGCCACGCGGTCGCGCCGGGCGGGCTTTTTTGAGTCTGTTGAGCACGCCCGACATTTCCCAGGGCCAGGTTGCCCATTCGCCGCTGCGAACACCTATTGCTGCGTGCGAATCTCGCTGCTGGGCAGACTGAACGCGATGTACTCGCCCGAATACGAACCGCCGCTGACGGCAACGACCATGTACTGCCTGCCGTCGACGGCGTAGGTCATCGGCGACCCGCTCTGCGGAGCGGGGATCAGGATCGCGCCAACCTGGTTGCCCGTCTTCTTGTCGTAGGCGCGAAGCATGGCGCCGCGCGGGTGTTCCGGTGTGGTCGTGACCTGTGGATCGCCGAGGACGACGAGGGTCTTGGTGACCATCAGGCCGACGCTCCCCTGCTGGCCGGTTTTCGGGATGTTCAGGCCCTTGAGCGCGGGGTGATTCCTCACGTTGTCGGGCGTATCGCCGTGTGGCACCTGCCAGACCAGATCGCCACGATCCAGGTTCACGGCAGAGAGGACTCCGTACGGCGGCTTGACGATCGTCAGCCCCTGGACGTTGAGCGGCGCCGGCGGCGGTGCGCTCTTGGCTGTCTGCGCCTGGCCCTGTTTCGCGAGAATCGCGTTCAGCTTCTTCTGCGTCTCGCTCAGTTCCGGTGCGTCCGCGCCGCTGCCGAACCCAGGACCCTCGTTCACGCGGAACGGCTGCCCTGCCAGGCCGGCCACGTAACGGATGTCGGAGAACCCGGGCGGCGGCTCGACGAGGCCGAGAAGGGAGACGCCGGCGTTCGCGGCCTGTGCAAACACCGTGTGCGTTTCCGGATCGTAGGACGCGCCGGGCCAGTTGGTCCCGCCACCGAGTGTGCCGATCGTGATCGACTGCAGCGGACCGCCGATCTTGCTCACGACCGGCGGCAGGAACATCGGTCCCATGCGGTACATCTTCACCTTCTCGAGCGCTTCCGCACGCATCTCCGGCGTGTAGTTGATCAACTCGTCAACCGTGACGGCCTGGCGGGCGTAGGCCGGCGGCTTGGTCGGGAAGGGTTGCGTCGGCGAGGTCTTCTCCCCGGGTACGTCGCTCTGCGGCACCGGCCGTTCCTCGATCGGCCACACCGGTTGTCCGGTGAGGCGATCGAACACGTAGAGGAACGATTCCTTGCTGGGGAGCGCCACGGCCTTGATGGCCCTGCCGTTCACGTTGATGTCGGCCAGCAGCGGTGCCGAGGAGAGGTCGTAGTCCCAGATCGGATGGTGCGCAACCTGGAAGTGCCACTTGCGGATGCCGGTTTTCAGGTCGACGCACACGAGGGTGTCGGCAAACAGGTTGTTGCCCGGCCGATGTCCGCCGTACTGATCGGAGGTGGGATCCTCGACGGGAAGGTAGACGAGCCCCGCCTCCTCATCGACCGTGATCTGCGTCCACACACCGGCGTTGCCGTTGACCGCCCACGAATCGTTCTCCCACGTCTCGTTGCCGAACTCGCCCGGACGCGGAATGGTGTTGAAAGTCCACAGCACCTTGCCGGTCCGCACATCCAGCGCGCGCACGATCCCTTTCGTGTTGTTGTGCGTCGCGACCTGCGTGCCCTCCTTGAACGAGGAGCCGACGAGCACGACATCCTTCACGACCGTTGGCGTAGCGTGCAGGCCGATCTCTCCCGTCTCGAGGTCGATCGGCTGGCGGTTCCCGTACACGACGCCGACCTTCAGGTCGACGATCCCGTTGGTGCCGAACGAGGCGATGGGCGCGCCGGTGTGCGCGTTGAGCGACACCAGCCGGTACCCCGGAGTCACGTAGATGACACGGTCGTCGCCGCGGCCGTCAGTCCAGTACGAGACACCGCGGCCCGAGAGCTGCCGCGGCGCATTCGAGGCGCGGCTGCCTTCGCGCAGGCTGTAGGACCAGAGCAGCTCGCCGCTCTTCGCGTCGAGCGCGATGGCGGCGCGCCGCGTGCCGGCGGTCGTGTAAAGGACACCCTTGATCATCAGCGGCGTGCCTTCGAGCTTGTACTCGGGCCGTGGACCGAGGTTGTCGGTCTTGAAGCGCCAGGCCACTTCCAGCTTGTTGAAGTTGGAAGCGTTGATCTGGTCGAGCGGCGAGTACTTGCTGCCCCGCACGTCGGCCGTGTAATGGGTCCATTCGCCGTTGGCGGTGCTCGGCATCACCGGCGCGCGGTTCTGGCCGCGCAGGTAGGGTGCCGACACCGTCGCCAGGGCGACCGCCGCAACGGCTGCCGCCGCCCGCCACTCAGTTCGTGTCATAGGAATCTCCGCATCATGAAGTGCCTGTGTGGGGCGCAGTGTAATGCGCGGCGAGGCACACCTTACGGACTCTTAATGTCCGGCAGAGGCGGGAACAGGGATCAGGGATCAGGGATCAGGGATCGGAGAAGTCAGAAGTCAGAACGTAGAGTGCGTTTCGAAACTGGCCTCACGTAACCAATTTTTGGGGACTTCTAAGTTCTCAGTTCTAAGTTCTAGCTTCCCCTAAGGGCGGGTGGCCGCGACGTCGATTCGGGCCGGCCGGGTTGTGACGGTGACGGTGACGTGCCGCGTCACTCCTGACTGGTCGACCACCATGACATCCCGCGTGCCGAGCTTGACCCGGTACTCTTCGAGCGGGATCTCGCCTGCTTTCGCGCCGTCCACAAACACCTCGGCGCCGGTCGACCCGGTCACGGTCAACGTGGAGGTCGGCACTTCAACGGCAACACGCGCGGTCCCTCCCGGTTCGATCTCGACCTGCCTGGTGAGGCTGAAGTCCAGCTCACGATTGTCGATGCGAATCGCATGGACTCCCGGCTTCAGCAGCACCCGGTGCCCATCGTCGAGTTGCAGCCCCTTGCCGGCGTCGGAGACGGTGACCTCGATCGGCGCTGAAACATGGAGCCAGCCGGGATAGATAGACTCCGCCAGCGTCTCGGTCCGCCCGTCGGTCACCTCCACCTTGCGGCGCACCGAACCGGCGGCGCTTTCGATTTGCACGGTGTGCGTGCCGACAGGCAGATCGCCGAGCGTCAAAGGCGTCTGTCCGCGTTCATGGCCGTCGATCGACACCTTCGCGGGTGTCGGCGTCGAGGTGATTTGCAGGCCGCCCTTCTTGCGTGGGTTCCACTCGATGTTCACGGGCAGTTCGAGACCTTTGGCTATCTGAATCGTCTGCGTCCGAGTGGCATCCTTCAATTTGAATTCAACGGCATGGGGACCGGGGTTCAACTCGACGCGAACCGGCGTCGTACCCACCGGCTTGCCGTCCACGAACACCTGCGCTCCGGCAGGCAGCGAATCGAAGGCAGCAGCGCCGACGCGCGGCGACGCTGCACCTCGCCGCCAGATGAATCCACCGCCAACGACGAGAGCCACCAGCGCGACGACCGCAGCCACTCGCCATTTCGCGGACGCCGCCGGCGCGAAATCCGCCGCGGCAAAAGGTATCGACTGCGCGGGCGCCGGGCGATCGCTTGTCTGCGCTGCGGCAACGGCGCTTGCCGGCGCTGCGGCAACAACGGGTGTCGGCACTTCGACGACGGGCTGCGGAACCGGTGGCGGCGCAGACACAGGTGCGGGCAGCGGCAATGAAACCGGCCGCGGCGTAATCGCCTCCGGTACCACCGCGGCCTGAGGGGGCGGCGCGACCGGCGGGACGGGAATGCTCGGCACGACAGCCGGCGCAGTGCGCACCGGCGAGGGCACTGGGATTTGATCTGACTCGTCGTCCCACGCGGCCTGTTGACCACGCACCCACACGCGCAGCGCTTCCGCCGCGATGACGATCTCGCCTTGGCTCTCCATGTCCTACTTCTTTATCGGCACGCGGCCGATAAGCGACACGATGAAGATGGCGAAGGTCATCGACCAGGCGATCGATCCGTCCAGCGCGCGCCTGCTCGAATCTGCACAACGGCAGCTCGATGCGCTCCGCGCAGCGATAGGCGCGAAGCTGGTCGAACTCGATGCGGCATTGGCCGATCCATCGCGCGCATCGTCGCTGGCGGGCCTGATGACAGATCTGGCGCGGCTTGCGACGACCGAAGCGCAAGCCGCAGCGACGCGCGCGTGCCTTCAGATCACGAGCGACAGCGAGGCTCGGGTGCTCGAGGCGGACGCGCGCAGTTCGTCGGCGCTGGAAGCCGAGCGCCGGGCCACGTCGGACCTGCGGAAGAAGCTCGAGAAGGCGCAGAAGAGCCTCGAACAGCTCGAGGCCGAGAAGGATGGCCTCGCGCAGGGGGCGCGCGATCAGGCGCAACTTCTCGAACGCGAGAAGGCTGCTCGGGTGGATCTTGATCGGTCCATCGCCAGGC
>Ga0207683_10005479_pt1 | contig 10874 bp, 6 predicted proteins | sample KBSM73metaG_FD_184333 | JGI IMG/M metagenome (GOLD analysis project Ga0207683, IMG submission 184333) | Miscanthus rhizosphere microbial communities from Kellogg Biological Station, Michigan, USA - KBS M7-3 metaG (SPAdes) (version 2) | ecosystem: Host-associated > Plants > Roots > Rhizosphere >...
GTGACCTTTGTCTGGCGGGGCAACAGTAAAACCCAAAAGGTGGGACTTCTAGGAGACTTGCCGTATGCCGATCGGGCCATGTGGTACATGATGCGGCTAGGCAATACCAATCTCTGGTTCAAGACGGAGAGGATTCCAAGGGACGCGAGATTTGGATATCTCATTAACGAAAACGATACAGGGTACGGACCCGATCCGTTGAACTCCCATTTCCAGAGTGGAAGATCGATCGCGGAACTGCCTGGCGCACCTGATGAGCCGTGGATCCGCGAAATTCCCGGCGCTCCGAAGGGAACGGTTACTAAGGAAATCTTCAAGAGCGAGATCCTCAAAGAGGATCGCGCGATCAGTGTTTACCTTCCCGCCAGTTACGTTTCCGATGGAGAATCTTTCAATTTGCTCGTCGTCTTTGACGGCGAGAGCTATGGTCGCGACGGTGCGGTACCGGCACCGACGATCTTGGACAATCTGATATACAAGCTCAAAATCCCGCCGACAGTGGCCGTTTTGGTGAACAGTCAGAAAACGCGGGACCGCGACCTGCTGTGCTCCGAGGCATTCGCGATGTTCGTTGCGAAAGAACTCGTGCCGTGGATACGAGAGAAATATCACGCGACGAATGATCCTACTCGGAACGTCGTCGCTGGTTCGAGCTATGGAGGTTTGGCAGCTGCATGGACCGCGCTCCGTCACGCCGCCGTATTCGACAATGTTTTATCGCAGTCGGGTTCCTTCAACTACACCCCCAAAAGTGCCGGCGCGCAGGATAGTGACTACTACTATGAGACGGGTTGGCTCATTCGTCAGTTCGTACGGGCGCCGGTTCTGCCGTTGCGGTTCTATCTTCAAGTCGGACGGTTCGAAGGGCTATCTGGACCAAACCGGCACCTGCGCGACATCTTGGAAGCCAAAGGCTACCAAGTCACATTCGCGGAATACTCGGGAAATCATGATTATTTGTCATGGAGAGATTCGCTTGGCGAGGGATTGATTGCCTTGTTCGGCGATCAACGCCTTGACCGCATCGCGATTCCGTAAGTGGTCGTGTAGACAGGCAAGCCCGAACAAAGGGCAACGTGACAAGACTCGATGATTCGTGTTCGGGCACTGAGGCGACAAAAAGAGCCGCCACCCTGTTGGGAAGCGGCTCTTTCTAGTGGAGGGCTATTGCGAGTTAGGCCGAGAGTGGGGGGATTTACTCCACTGCATTCTTCGCAATTACGTCCTTGTACCATTCCGCACTCAGCTTGGGCGTCCGCTTCTGTGTTTTGAAGTCGACGTAGTGAATGCCGAATCGTTTGCTGTATCCATCGGCCCACTCAAAGTTGTCGAGCAGACTCCAGAGGAAGTAGCCCTTCACCGGATAGTCCTCTGTGACTGCGCGGTGAAGATGCGTGAGGTGGTTGCGCAGATACATGATGCGATCGATGTCGTCGATGCGACCGGCCGACGTGACGACGTCGTCGGATGAGCAACCATTTTCGGTGATGTAAATGCCTTTCGGCTTCCACAGATCGCACACGTTGCGGACCGCCCAATAGAGACATTCGGGTCCGAGCAGAATCCATGGCGAGGCCATGTGCGGCGTCGAGGTGGGATATGGAACCTGCTCATATCCTTGAGCGGAATCAGTGGCGCGCACATAGAAGGGGGTGTAGACATTCAGTCCAATGAAGTCGAGAGGACTGGAGATGATCTTCATATCGTCCGTTTCGACCTTGGGAGCGTTTGCACCTTCCTGCTTCAAGTACTCGTCGATGTACTTGCCTTCCATCAACGCAGTCAGGAACGGCGCATTGCCAATGCGCGTCGCCTTTTGCGCAGCCTTGATGTTGGCTTCGGTTTCGATCACCGGAACGTAGACGGTTGCGTTTTCGGCGAGCCCTACCTGCGTTCCGCTTGGTGTGTTGGCGCGAATTGCCTGCACCCCCAGGCCGTGGGCCAGGATGCCATGATGACGAATCTGGTTGACAGGGCCATCAGCCAATTTCAGCCCGGGCGCAAACTGTCCAATCTTGTAACCGAGATCGGTGAAGCATACGAACTCGTTGGTCGTCATCCAGTTCTTTACGCGATCGCCAAGGTGCTTGGACACGTAGGCCGCATACTCCGCAAAGGCCTTGGACGTATCGCGCGATTGCCATCCGCCGGGCAGGGCCTGCGGCAGATCCCAATGGAACAGGGTGACATAGGGCACGATGTTGTTGGCGAGCAACTCGTCGACGACGCGGCTGTAGTAATCGAGACCCTTCGTGTTGGGCTGGCCAGTCCCGTTGGGAAATACTCTCGACCACGAGATTGACATGCGGTAGGTGCCGACGCCGAGAGCCTTCATCAGCTTCACGTCTTCTTTGTAAAGATGGTAGGAATCATCGGCAACGTCACCGGTGTCGCCGTGGTAGGTTTTTCCCGGTGTGTGTGAGAACGTGTCCCAGTTGGATGGGCCACGGCCATCGTCTTGTGCGCCACCTTCAATCTGATAGGAAGCGGTCGCGCAGCCCCACAGAAAGCCCTTCGGGTAAGCGAGGCTCGAAGGGTGAGGCTGACCAAATGCGAATTTTGGCAACGCAACGCCGGCATAAGCGGCTGCCGCTGCCGCTGCGGCCGTCTTGCCAAACTGGCGGCGAGTTATTACTTTCATTTTGCGATTTCCTTTCAACGAAACAATGCGAATCATCCCAAGCAAAACGTTTTAGCAGAATTGTGGACCGATAATCAAGCGGAAACGGGAAGTGCAAAAAACCGGATTGATTCGAGAGGGGAAAGGTCACGCCAAAAGAAAGAGCCGCGACCCGGAGGCTGCGGCTCAATTCGGTTTCGATGTGATGTAGATTACATTTCCTTGACGCCTTCGACGAAGGCCTTGAGTTTGCGCGAGCGCGACGGATGCCGCAACTTGCGGAGGGCCTTGGCTTCAATCTGGCGAATGCGTTCACGCGTGACCTGGAAGCTTTGTCCAACTTCCTCAAGGGTGTGTTCGGAGCCGTCTTCGAGGCCGAAGCGCATTTTAATGACGCGCTCCTCGCGTGGAGTAAGGGTACGCAGCACCTGCGAGGTGTACTCCTTCAGGTTTACGCTGATGACGGCTTCTGAAGGCGATACGGCCTGGCGATCTTCAATGAAGTCGCCGAGGTGCGAATCTTCTTCCTCGCCGATTGGCGTCTCGAGCGAGATTGGCTCCTGCGCAATCTTGAGAACCTTGCGCACCTTCGCAACTGGAATATCCATGCGGCGCGCAATCTCTTCGCTGCTGGGCTCACGACCAAGTTCCTGGACCAATTGGCGCGAAGTGCGGATGAGTTTGTTGATGGTCTCGATCATGTGCACCGGAATACGAATGGTGCGGGCCTGGTCGGCAATCGCGCGCGTGATGGCCTGACGGATCCACCAGGTTGCATAGGTCGAGAACTTGTAGCCGCGGCGATATTCGAACTTGTCCACCGCCTTCATCAGGCCGATGTTGCCTTCCTGGATCAGGTCGAGGAACTGAAGGCCGCGATTGGTGTACTTCTTTGCAATCGAAACGACAAGTCGCAGGTTGGCTTCAATCAACTCGCGCTTCGCCTGCTCGGCATCCATGTCCCCCTGAATCATTTCGCGCTGCGTGCGCTTCAGTTCGACGATGGAAACGCCGGCGTCGGCCTCGATCTTTTCGAGATCGACTTTGCAGTTCTTCTGCTGACGGCGGTATTCCTTTTTCAGCTCTTCGCTCTTCGAGGCTTCGTGCTTTTGATCGAGCGAGCGAATCTGGCGCTCGAGCGTACGCATGGTGTCGACGGTCTTGTTGACCTTGTCGAGCAGGCGCTTGCGCTCGAGGCCCGTGTACTTGAGTTCGCGCACAATGCGCGACACAAAAACTTTTTCGCGAGCGATCAGCCAGCGCGTCTTGCGCGCTTCTTTGACGCTGGGCTTGGAGGTCGCGGCCTGCTTTTCTTCAAGCTGCGCGATGCGCTTCTGGTGCTTGAGCAACGCGTCAATGCGAGCTACGGTCGAGCGCACGCGGGCCTGGACTACGTCTTCGGTCAGTTCTTCTTCATCGAAGACGACGACTTCTTTTACGTTGCGCACGCCGCGTTTCAGGTCCTCGCCGAGGGCAACGATTTCGCGGATCACAATGGGCGAGCGGGAAATCGCTTTCATTACGCGCAGTTGACCGCGCTCGATGCGCTTCGCGATTTCAACTTCGCCTTCGCGCGTGAGCAGCGGAACAGTGCCCATCTCGCGCAGGTACATGCGCACAGGATCGTTGGTTTTCTCGAGCGTGCCAGGTGTGAGGTCAAGCTCGACGTCTTCACCTTCTTCGAGTTCGAAGTCCTTGTCGGCTCCAAATTTGGGAGCGTCAAGCAGGTCGATGCCCTGGGTGCCAATGGTTGTAATCAGATCGTCGAGATCGTCGGCAGAGCCAATCTCTTCAGGCAGGATGTCATTCACATCGCCGTAGGTGAGATAGCCCTTCTCCTTGCCGGTATCGATAAGGTTCTGAATATCGTTTTCGAATTTGTCGTTGATAGCCAAAAGATTCCTACTCCCCCAGCGCGAACAAGTTTTGATGCACCGGATCGCGCGCCAGTGCGTGGCCAATTTCGCGCGCCCCAAAAAAAGATTTCCATGTGGAAATCAAACATCGCGCAAAGACGGGCCTGCGGTCACCCGCAAAAAAGCGGTCTCGATAATTGCTCGGATCAGGATGGTCGCGCTTCAGGTTTCGCCTGGGTCGCCCGCGAGCCGTAGCTCATCTTTGGGGCAAGGGGGCGCGCATCCTCACAGAGATCAATAGATTATCACAAATCATTTCGCGATAAAACGGCGAAATGACGGGCCAGCTTCAGGGTAGTAAACCGCAGCCTCGAAACTTGACCCGAACCGGCCGGCAGTTTTGCTTTCTCGTTCCGCTCCGGCCCTACAAAATTAGACGCGTGCAGGCGTTTTTCGACGCAAAGAATCAATGGGTTGGCTCTGGGACCGGCCCAGCGGGGGCCTAGTGGACGCCTGGTTTTCTGGTTTGCAGTTGGCGGAGGCCTCGGTCCAGCTCGAGTTTGCGCTGAGTCAGAAGGGCTAATTCAGCAAAATCGCCACGCCGCTCAGCTTCCGCGATATGGGCCCTCAAGTCACGCAGCTGTCCTTCGATTTGCCGTTGCTTGAGGCTGGCGATTGCTCCCTCGACTGCGGAGGGGGAGGGGGGCTCTGTCTCAGCCAGCAGTGACTCGGCAAGCAAAGCGCGCTGGGCCTGATCGTCAACGGCGTCCATGGGATCGAGGGCACCGCGCGCGGCCAGTGCGTGTATGGCGGAAAGCGCGCCAAGTGATTCAAACAATTCAGGTTGTTGCGAGACGGCTTCAATGGCCAATCGTCGGGCTGACTCGTGCTCAGGGTCGGTAATCGCGAGTGCGCGGAGAACGACTCTTTCAATCTCAGTAAGGGCGGTAGAGCGCACCTCGATGTGATCTCGACGCCGCAGTGCTGCCTGGCGCAATTCTTCGCGGAGCAGGGAGGAATCGATGCCTAGCTTCTGTGCAGCGTCCATGGCAAACTGATCGCGCACGAGCTTTTCGGGGATGCGACGGATATGGGGGAGCAAGTAGTTCATAGCCTTGACCTTCTGCTCCGCTGCGGCACCGGGGAACATTTGCCTGGCGCGCTCAATCAGATAGTCGGACTGGCGTCTCGCGCCAAGCACTGCCTGGGTGTAGGTTTCCACTCCCCGCTCGCGAATGAACCGGTCGGGGTCGAGGCCACCCTCGAGCGTGACGAGCTTTAGATTGAAGCCCTCCTCGGTCAGCAAAGCGATGGACTTTTCCGCCGCGTTGGCGCCAGCAGCATCGGGGTCGAAGTTGACCACGACGTTGGAGGTGTGACGACGCAGAATCGCCACTTGCTGCTCGGTAAAGGCTGTTCCGCTGGTTGCAATCACGTGCTGGATGCCGCGAAGGAACAGCGAGATGCAGTCCATCTGCCCTTCGACGAGCAGCGCGTAACCGGCCTGCCGGATCGCCGTCTTCGCCTTGTCGAGGTTGAAAAGGACCTGTCCCTTGGAATAGAGGGGTGTCTCAGGGGAGTTGATGTACTTGGGTCCGGATTTATCTCCTGAGTCGAGAGTGCGAGCGGTAAACGCAATGACGCGGCCGCTTTCATTGGCAATGGGAAACATGACCCGCTTGCGGAAACGGTCGTAGATGGGCCCCTGGCTTCCATCGCCTTGTTCCTTGGCACTGAACAATCCGCTGGCTCGTAGAGTCTCCTGATCAGCCATGCCGCTCAATCGATCGCGAAGCGCGTTGAAGCTGTCGGGCGCAAAGCCGATGCGAAAGACCTTGATTCCTTCGGGTGTCAGACCACGCCCGGCCAGGTACTCGCGCGCGACTGCGCCTTCGGGTCCGCGCAACTGCTCCTCAAACCAAGCCGCGGCAGCCTCATGCAGATCGAGGAGTTTTCCGCGCTGGCGCGCTTCGGCGGCCTGTTCAGGCGAGGAAAATTCTCGCTTCGGCAGAGGGATTCCGCTCTTTTGCGCGACGATGCGCACTGCTTCGGGAAAACCTACGTTCTCGATTTTGCCGACAAAGCTGAAGACGTCACCCGATACGCCGCAGCCAAAGCAGTGATAGAACTGGCGCACGGCATGGACGGAGAAGGATGGTGACTTCTCTTTATGGAAAGGGCAAAGTCCGGAGTAGTTCTGCGCGCCGGCCTTGCGCAGACGGATGTAGCTCTCGATCACCTTGACGATGTCGACCTGCTGCTTAACGGTTTGTGCGAAGTCGGACACGGTTGGGCTGTGTAGTCAAGGATAAGGCCGATGCCCGCTGGGCGATGTGGAAGTGGTGGAAAGCCGGTCGGCTTTGATTGAGTGAATGAGAGATCAGTGCGCAGCGGTGACGTTGAGATGTACGACGCTGGAGTTCGAAGTGGAAGGCCCGGTTGTGCTTGCGGCGACTACCACAATATCGTCTCCGGTTCCCAACGGGGCGCCGGGAGGGACCGCTAGATCCACGCGAATCATGCCGGACTGGCCCTGCGAGAGCGATAATTCTTTGGGTTCGGAGCTGGTCATGAAGTTACGGGTGTCGACGACGGTCACCTTGAATGTCCGCGGTGAACCGAGATTGCGCACGGCAAAGACGGCTTGTTTCTTTTGGCCCGGCTGCAATTCATCAAAATCCAGCCTGGATAACACTTCTACGCTTTCCGCATGAAAGAGTGCAGCATTGAATCGCTGATATTGTTTGCCGTGCGTGTCGCGTCCTGTGACGGCTACGCGAAATGGGACGTTGGGGAGATTCAGGTTTCCGACAAGTTCAAGGAATTCCCGGTCGGAGTTTACTCGATTCATATGGATCTTCTGGATCACATCTCCTCGCTGGCTTACGAGGGAGAAATCGTTGGTCAACGTCTTGTCGGCGGCGATCGTTGCTTGCAGAGTGGCGGGCGCACCGATGAGGGGCTGGCCATGTATCCGAAATAACCCTTCGTGACCGGGGCGGCCGCCTTCTTTTACGAACTCTGCTTTCAATAAGTAGATATCGCTCTGCGCCTGTGCCTCGAGCCAAAACGTTCCTGCGCCGGAAACTTCGGCGTGCCAGATGCCGGCTTCAGGAGACGTCACGGTCACAATCCTGCCGCAATTCAAATCAGTATTCTCTGTGCGCGGGGAACCTTGGGTAATTACCTGGCCGGAGGGCTGTGTGAGTTGGACCTTGCCGCCCTTGGTGTTGACTGAAAACGTGAATGTGATGCGCTGCGTGACGGAGTCCACGGGGACTTTGAAGATTTGTGCCTTGCCATCGAACGGACCGGTTGCCCACAACACCGTGGACATGTTCTCTCTCGTCGACTCCCTCACGAGTTGGAAGGACTTACCCACTTCGGACCGTTGGAGAAACATGGGAATGCCGCCTGTTTCGTTTGCGGTGCGGATATAGGTGGGGTCTGCCGGGCCGCAGGCGTCTGGGCCGAAGCTTTTTGATCGATTCTCCGAGCTTGGGGATTGCACTTGCGACCAGCATGCGGTGATCGCGAATGCGGCCATTAACATAGCTCCGCAAACCGAGGATCGCCGCGAGAAGGCTGGATTCATGCTGAGAAGTTTAGCCGAACGCGTGCGCGCCGGATGCATTGAGTGACCAAATTCTCAATCGCCTGGCAAGCCCACAGCCCGCGGCTGCTTCCCTGCTTCCGGATTAGGGCATCGCCGGTTGGCTCTCGATTTCTGCTGCGACTTCATAAATTCCTGTGCTAGACTCGGCGCACCCAATGGCCAATTCAGCGTACATTTCCGAGATTGCAGTCGAAGACGCCAAGGCTCAGAGTTCGCAGCGGCACCCGCTGGTTGTCCGCGTGACTCATTGGATTTTCACGCTGAGCTTTTTTGGTCTCGTCGTGAGTGGAATCGGGATCATTTACGCGCACCCGCATTTCTACTGGGGCGAGACGGGAAATCTGCAAACGCCGGCCCTCTTCAGTCTGCCCATTCCGACGATACTCGGCGGACCGTCGGGCTGGGGCCGGTCATTGCATTTTCAGTCAGCGTGGTTTGCAATTCTCTCGGGCCTGCTCTATGTGATTTCGGGGGTCTTCTCGAACCATTTTCGGAGTCAGCTTGTTCCTACTCGCGAGCAGCTCTCGTGGAGCGCGCTAGGCGGGACTGTTCGCGATCATCTGCGCTTAAAACGGCATTCGAGCGATGCGCCCTACAACATTTTGCAGCGGCTCTCTTATCTTGGAGTGGTGTTCGTAGTTTTCCCGATGACGATCCTTTCTGGATTCGCCATGTCGCCGTCGATCACTTCGGTCTTCCCGTCGATTGTGATCTTCTTTGGCGGGCATCAGTCGGCGCGCACCATTCATTTCTTCCTGGCGAATCTGCTCTTTCTCTTTCTCATCGTTCACATCGTGATGATCGCGATCTCGGGATTCCTGAGGCGCATGCGGTCGATGATTACGGGCGGATCGGCGACAAGAAAGGATGTTTCATGAGCGAGTTTCTTAATCGCCGCAAACTGATTACTGGCGGATTGGCGAGTGTCGCCGGGATCGCGGGACTGGCGGCGGCAGAACGCATTGCCGATCGCTACGGACTTATCCCGCCCGATAGCGGCGGTGTCTGGGGTGTGGGTGAAACGCTGACTTATGCAGCGCAGCGGGTGTTGATGTCGCACCATTCGATGGCGCGCGAATTCAGCCGTAGTGAAGTCTCCAAAGGTATTCCCGTGAGTGGCCTTCCGCCCAAGACAGATCCGTACCAGCGGTTGTTGGCGAACAACTTCAAGGACTGGCGGCTTACTGTCGACGGGCTGGTGGCTCGACCGGCGACGTTTTCGCTTGACCAGATCAAGCGCATGCCGACAAGCACGCAAATCACACATCAAGCCTGCGAGGAGGGCTGGTCGTTCATTGCCGAATGGCACGGCGTGGCGCTGTCGTATGTTTTGAATTTCGTGGGGGTCTCAGAGCGCGCAAAGTACGTCGTCTTCGCTCCCTACGATGGCATGTGGGACAGCCTGGACCTGCTCGATGCGTATCATCCCCAGACGCTTCTGGCCTACAACCTTAACGGCAAGGATCTCTCTGCCGATCACGGCGCGCCGCTGCGCGCAAGAGTTGCGCGTCAACTCGGCTATAAGAGCGTCAAATTTCTCTCGCGTGTCACGCTAGTCGACTCTTTGAAAAACATAGGGACGGGACGGGGCTCGATTAACCCCGATCTTGGCTACTCCTGGTATGCGGGAATCTGAAGCGCGGTTTTGATCGCGTCAGTAGTAGTAGCGCGTCCTGGCGGTCCATGCGGAGTTTGGATAGCGGCCATGCAGCAACTGAAACGCGGCTTTGCTTACAGCCGTGTTTTGCGCGGCGTTGGTTGAATCGGTGCTCCACTCCAAACAGGCGTAGTGTGTGGCGCGAACCGTGAGGGCGAGCGCCTCTGGAATATCGGGATCGGCAGGATTCGATTTGGCGTAGTCGAGAACCCTGGTGCCAAGGTACGAAGGGGCGCACGGCAGCTTCCGAAGGCGTTGATACTCGGCGTTCGCTGTCGACTGCTGGTCCTGGGTGAGAAATGCGACGGGTTCCGGCTCCTTCGCCGTCCAGGGATCCTTTGTGAACTGACCGTACCAACTGGAGCACCACCAGTTGTTCCGGAAATGATCGAGGTAGTTGAAGGTCACGAGGTGCGAGATTCCCGGCTCAAGAAACGGACGCAAGCCGGGATTGCGCAGGATGGCGAGAATGGCCGGAAAGGCAATGCTGGTGCCTGCAGTTTTTCGGATGGAATCGGGTAGATGCGGAGAGAGCTTTGCGGCATCTGCCTCGTCCCCGAGGAGAACGCTTCGCGTCCAGGTTGCAAGCACGAGATCCTGACGGAGATTCGGCGGCAAGGTGGGAGAAGAGGCGGCTTCGACCAGCATTGCAAGGGGTGTTTGTCGATTAAAGACCAATGCAGCGTCTTCATCGAATGCCATCGGGCGATCTGGCGCAGGGCAACTATACGGAGCATGATTGAGTTCGTCTCCTCTGCAGGCCAGGACTAATGAGAAGGAACCTTGCGAGTTGCTTTCGAGCAAAGTACGCGGCGCGTAGGAGAGAAATTCGGCAAAGTTGCTAGCGACGGTCATGCGCTGCGCGCGAAAGGCGTTGAGCGCGGAACTTGGCGGATCACGGCGGAGGCCAGACAGAACCTGGTCAAGCAGTGCGCGTGCGTCGGACGTCCGATTCAGTCCGATGAGTAGACGGATTCGGTGAAACGTCACGGTGTCGTAGGCTGGTGCGCTCGGCTTGATTTGGGCAGCAGCGGCGAGAAGATCGTGGACTATGGCATCGGATGGACTGGCTTTGACAATCGCGAGAACCATAGATGGAAGAGCATGCGAGCTTTGCCAGTTGGA
>Ga0207683_10005480_pt1 | contig 10873 bp, 8 predicted proteins | sample KBSM73metaG_FD_184333 | JGI IMG/M metagenome (GOLD analysis project Ga0207683, IMG submission 184333) | Miscanthus rhizosphere microbial communities from Kellogg Biological Station, Michigan, USA - KBS M7-3 metaG (SPAdes) (version 2) | ecosystem: Host-associated > Plants > Roots > Rhizosphere >...
CGGGAAAGCGGATGTAGTGGAAGAAGCAGCGGCGCAGGAAAGCATCCGGCAGCTCCTTCTCGTTGTTGCTGGTGATGATGATGATCGGCCGGTGCCGCGCGCGGATCAGCGCGCGCGTCTCGTAGACGAAGAACTCCATGCGGTCGAGCTCACGCAGCAGGTCGTTCGGGAACTCGATGTCCGCCTTGTCGACCTCGTCGATCAGCAGCACCGGCTGAGTCTCGGACTCGAACGCCTCCCACACGCGTCCCTTGAGGATGTAGTTGCCGATGTCGTGCACGCGTTCCTGGCCGAGCTGCGAGTCACGCAGACGCGAGACCGCGTCGTACTCGTACAGGCCCTGCTGCGCCTTGCTGGTGGATTTGATGTGCCACTCGTACAGCGGGCGCTCGAGCGAGCGCGCGATCTCCTGCGCGAGCTGGGTCTTGCCGGTGCCGGGCTCCCCCTTGATCAGCAGGGGGCGCGCCAGCGTGATCGCGGCATTCACCGCCATCATCAGTTCGTCGGTGGCAATGTATTGATCGGTGCCGGTAAAGCGTGCATTCATGCCGATGAGTCTACGCGTGCCGGCCACCTGCGCGGAAATGCCCCAAAAGGGCGACGCGGGTGCCCCGTGCTAGCGCGGCGTCAGTGTGAGCGAATGTGCGGCCGCGCCCGGCAGGAACGGCGGCGCCTCACCCCGAGCCCAGGCCTGAAACCCTGCACGATAGTAGGGCGAGAGGGGATGGCCACTCGGTCCCCCGGGCAACTCGAGGTAGGCCTCGGCTTCGTGTCCCGGGGAGACGGCAAAGCGCTCCGAGGCGCCAAAGGCGCCGTCCTGTACCCGCGGCATGTCGTGATCCCCGGGCAGCTGCAGGGTCGGCATGTCGAGCCAGCCCGCGAGTAGAGGCAGCGCGCCCGACAGGGGATGGCGGATGCGCACCACGTTGTGGGCGCCCCAGGTACAGGTGGCCAGATCCGCGCAGGCGTGGCGCAGGTCGCTGATCGTCACATCCACCTGCGCGCGCAGGAACTCTGGCCAGCTCGGGTAGGCGCTGCTGAGCATGTGCAGGGGCTGCGTGGTGATCAGCTGCCACAGCGGCCCCTCGAACTGCGCCGGCGGCCCGACGTCCTCCTCCGGCTGCACGGCCAGAGCGGTGAGCACCGCATCCCAGACCGTCTGCTGGACCCGATCGTGGTAGGTACGCACCAGGCGGTAGCCGACCGAGTCGACGCTCGCCTGCGCCGTCCAGCCCGCGATCAGCTGGCGGAAGGCGGCGCGCTCGGGCTTGCCGGCGACACTCTGCTCATCGAGCAACGACAGCAGCAGCCTCTGCCAGCGCGCCAGGAACACGGCACGGTCATCAAGCTGCACGCGCAGCATGTCCGCGGGCGTCACGTTGCCGGCGAGCGCCATGAGGTCGTCGCGGATCTGGCCGGCGCGGGCGCCGACGTCGTACTCGGAGCCGAGGCTGGCAAGGTGGCCACCGATCACCTGCAGCTGCTGCGGGTCCGAGGCGACGCGCGCATTGGCGCTCCACAGCCGTCCGTTCGGCGGGTTCATGATGCGCGGCTGATCCGCGGCGGAAACCCAGCCCGCGGCGCCGCGCGCCCGAGCGGCGTGGGTGCCCGCGGGCACCCGTCCGAAGATCGTCCAGCCGATATGCCCGTCGCGATCGCCGACCACGAAGTTCTGGTCCGGAATGCCCATCTGCGGCCCAAGCGCCAGGGCCTGCTCCACCGAGCTCACCTGCTCGAGCTTCATGAGATTCATGTTGGTCGCAGCGGGCAGCTGCGCGACCCAGGCGCCGAACCAGCAGGAGTGGGTTGCCTCATCGTGGCGCACCAGCAAGCCGGCAGGGCCGCTTTGCACCAGTTCCACCGAGGGCGGGGAGCCACGCACCCGGATCTCCTCGCGCACCACCTCAAGCGGCACGTTGCCTGCGGGGGTGGTGAGTTCGTGCTCGCCGACCCCGGTGCAGTTGACGCGCTCGACATCGAGCCAGTCGCCGTAACTGTTGGTGAAGCCCCAGGCGATGTGCCCGTTGGATCCGGCCACCAGCAGCGGTGCCCCGGGCAGCGTCACGCCACTCAGATCCAGCGCACTCGCAGGATCGCCGCTGACTTTCAGGCGCGCCTGGTACCAGGTGGTCGGCACGCGCTGCCCGAGGTGCATGTCATTGGCCACCAGCGCCGCGCCGTTGGAGGTCAGGCGCCCGGCCACCGCCCAGCTGTTGCTGCCCACGCTCGGCGCGCGCTGACGCAGTGCTGCGACCGGGGCTGGCACGGCGGCGCCGCGCAGGTCCAGGACACTCGCATCCGGCACGGCAGCGTCGGCGGCGGCGGCTTCGGGCGTGGACACATCCGCGGCGTCCCAGCTGGTGCCGCGCGGGTAGAGGAACTGCATGGCGCACTTCCAGCCGTCCTCGCACTCAGCGCCGCCGAGCGCCGCATTGACCTCGCGGCGCTGGATTTCACGGCGAAACCCGCGGACCTGCAGGTCCCACCACATGGCATAGACCACGAGGAGGCCGTCCTCGGGACGCCACGCCGCGGGCTGCTGGCCGAGCAGCCAGTATTCCCACGGCCGCGCGCTCAGGTCCGCCAGTCCGGCATTGACGCCCCGCGTGTAGGCCTCGAGCAGCGCACGCTGTTCGGGAGTGGCCTGCGCGAGCACCTCGCGCGCCACGCTGCGAAATCTGAACATGCGGGCCTTGCGGTCCTGATCCAGCGCCACCTTGCCGAAGAGCTCCGACAGCTCCCCGCCCGCCAGACGCCGCGAGAGGTCCATCTCGAAGAAGCGGTCCTGGGCGTGCACGAAGCCGGTCGCCCAGGCCAGATCGTCACGAGTGGCGGCCTCGATCGTCGGCACGCCGCGGGCGTCGCGCGTGATGCGCACGGCGGCGCCAAGATCCGGCTGCACTTCGTGCCCCTCAAGCCGTGGCAGCGAGCCGCGCAGCAGCACGTTGACACCGACGAGGGCCGCAAGGATGAGCAGCGCGCCCGCCGCGCCGAGGTACTTCAGCATGCGCATGCGCGCCCCTTGGCGTTATTTAGTCGAGCGTGACCTTCAGGATCTGCATCGAGTTGGTGCCGCCCTGCACACCTGACAGCTCGCCCTTGGTGAGGATGACCAGATCGCGCTTCTTCACCAGGCGCAGTTCGAGCAGGCGCGTGAACAGCGCGCGATACAGCGTCTCGGTGGAATGGTCCGGCCCGGTGACGTCGAAGATGACCGGATACACGCCGCGGTACAGGGTCACGCGGCGGCGCGTGGTCTCGTGGCGTGTGAAGGCGTACACCGGAATATCCGAGCGGATGCGCGACATCCACAGGGGCGTGGCGCCGGACTCGGTCAGCGCCACGATGGCGCGCACCTTGAGGTGGTTGGCCGTGTAGGTGACCGCCATCGCGATCGCCTCTTCGGTGCCCTTGAACTCGCCCTCCACGCTGCGCTGCCGCCAGCGCGGGTGGGTGAGCTGGTACTTCTCGGCGCCCACGATCACCTGCGCCATCGCCTCGACTGCCTTTACCGGATAGCGCCCGGCGGCGGTCTCCGCCGACAGCATGACCGCGTCCGTGCCGTCCATGACGGCGTTGGCGACGTCGCTCACTTCCGCGCGCGTCGGCACCGGATTGTGGATCATCGACTCCATCATCTGGGTGGCGGTAATGACCACGCGATTGCGCGTGCGGCTCTCCTGGATGATGGTCTTCTGCAGCCCGGTGAGCTCCGCATAGCCCATCTCCACGCCCAGATCGCCGCGCGCCACCATGACGACGTCGGAGGCCTCGATTATCCCGGTGAGATTCTCCACCGCCTCGTGACGCTCGATCTTGGCGACCAGGCGCGCCTCCCCGCCCGAGGCGCGCAGCAGCGTGCGCGCCTCTTCCATGTCGGCCGCCTCGCGCACGAACGACACCGCCACGTAGTCGACGGCTTCCTCGGCCGCGAACCTGATGTCCTCACGGTCCCGCGCCGAGACCGCCGGCGCGGAAATGCCGCCGCCCTGACGGTTCAGTCCCTTGCGATCCGACAGCTCCCCGCCGACACGCACCCGCGTTTCCACCGTGGTGGCAGAGACGCTCACGACGTCGAGCACGATCTGCCCGTCCGCCAGCAACAGCGCATCGCCGGCCTCCACGTCGCGCGGCAGGTCCTTGTAGGCCACACCCACGCTGCTGAGCGTGCCGGCCTTCGGATCAAGCGCGGTATCCAGGGTGAACGGGGCACCCTCGATGAGCAGCACCCGCCCCTCGCGGAAGCCCTCGATGCGGATCTTCGGCCCGCCGAGATCGAGCAGCACCCCGACACAGCGATCGGCGAGCCGTGCCGCCTCGCGCACCAGGCCCAGGCGACGCCGCCGATCCTCGACCGTGCCGTGCGAGGCGTTCAGGCGCACGACGTCCACCCCGGCGTGCATCATCTGGGTGAGCACCTGCAGGTCATCCGTGGCCGGTCCCACGGTCGCCACGATCTTGGCCCGCCGCAGCGTGGCGGGCGCGGCTCGCTCAGCCACGCGCGCGCTCTTCCAGCACGGCCACCGCCGGCAGCGTCTTGCCCTCGACGAACTCCAGGAACGCACCACCGCCGGTGGAGATGTAGGAGATGCTGTCCTCCACCCCGTACTTCTCGATGGCCGCGAGCGTGTCACCACCGCCGGCGAGCGAGAAGGCGCGGCCGCGGGCGATGGCCTGGGCAAGCGCGCGCGTCCCCTCGCCGAACTGCTCGAACTCGAATACGCCCACCGGGCCGTTCCAGATGACGGTGCCGGCGGCCTGCAGCACGGTGGCGTAGTGATCGGCACTGTCGGGTCCGATATCCAGGATCATCTCATCGCGCCGCACGTCGTTGACCGCGCGCACGTCGGCGTGCGCGGTGGAGGCAAACTCCTTGGCGACCACCACGTCGGTGGGCAGCGGGATCTCGGTGCCGCGGGCGCGTGCCTTGTCCATGAGGCGACGCGCGACATCCAGCATGTCGTTCTCGCACAGCGACCTGCCGACATCGATCCCGGTGGCGGCGAGGAAGGTATTGGCAATGCCGCCGCCCACGATCAGCTGGTCGACGCGCTCGAGCAGTGACTCGAGCACCATGAGCTTGGTGGACACCTTGGAGCCACCGACCACGGCCACCAGCGGCCGGGCCGGATCCTGCAGCGCGCGCTCGAGCGCCTCGAGCTCCCCGACGAGCAGCGGTCCGGCACAGGCGACGGGTGCGAAGCGCGCCACGCCATGGGTGCTGGCCTCGGCGCGGTGCGCGGTGCCGAAGGCGTCCATCACGAACACCTCGCACAACGCCGCCATGCGGCGCGCGAGCTGCTCGTCGTCGTTCTTCTCGCCCTTGTTGAAGCGCACGTTCTCACACAGCACCGCGCTGCCGGGCGGGCAGTCGACGCCGTCCAGCCAGTCCTTGCGCAGCGGCACCGGCTTGCCGAGGAGCCCGGAGAGCCGCGTGGCCACCGGCGCGAGCGACAGGGACGGGTCAGCGGTGCCCTCCTTCGGGCGCCCCAGGTGCGAAAGAATGAACACCCGGGCGTGCTGATCGAGCGCGTAGCGGATGGTCGCGAGCGAGGCGCGAATGCGCGCGTCGCTCGTGACGGCGCCATCCTGTACCGGTACGTTGAGGTCTTCACGGATCAGGACCCGCTTGTTGCGCAGGTCCGTGTCGGTCATCCGCAGTACCCTCATGATGCCTTCGACCACGCGAGCGTGGTGTCGAGCATGCGGTTGGAGAACCCCCACTCGTTGTCATACCAGGAGCACACCTTCACCAGCGTGCCATCGATGACCTTGGTGAGCGTCGCATCGAAGATCGAGGAGTGGGCGTCGTGGTTGAAGTCGATGGACACCAGCGGAGCCTCGTTGTAGGCGAGGATCTTGTGCAGCGGACCGGCCGCGGCGGCCTGCTTGAGGGCCTGGTTCACTTCCTCGACCGACGTGGCGCGCTTGGCGGTGAAGGTCAGGTCCACGAGCGAGACGTTGATGGTGGGCACGCGCACCGCGAAGCCATCCAGCTTGCCCTTCAGCTCCGGCAGCACCAGCCCCACGGCCGCCGCGGCGCCGGTCTTGGTGGGGATCTGCGACATGGTGGCCGAGCGCGCGCGCCGCAGGTCCGAGTGATAGACGTCGGTCAGCACCTGATCGTTGGTGTAGGAATGTATGGTCGTCATGATGCCGGCGTTGATGCCGACCTTGTCGTGCAGCACCTTGGCCACCGGGGCCAGGCAGTTGGTGGTGCAGGAGGCGTTGGAAATCACGGTGAAGCCGCTCCTGAGGACGCCGTGGTTCACCCCGTACACGATGGTCGCGTCGACATCCTCGCCGCCCGGGGCCGAAATGACCACCCGCTTGGCGCCGCCCTTCAGGTGCGCGCTGGCCTTCGCCTTGCTGGTGAAGAGCCCGGTGCACTCGAGCACGAAGTCGGCGCCGACCTCGCCCCAGGGCAGTTTGGCCGGATCGCGCTCGGCGAACACCCGGATGCGGTCGCCGTTGACCACCATGGCGTCGCCGTCCACGTGCACCTCGCCGGGAAACTTGCCGTGCACGCTGTCGTAGCGGGTCAGATGCGCATTGGCCTTCGAGTCACACAGGTCATTGAGCGCGACGATCTGCACTTCCGCGGTGCGCTTGCTCTCGTAGAGTGCGCGCAGCACGTTGCGTCCGATGCGCCCATACCCGTTGATACCGACCTTGATTGCCATGCGTCTTAGACCTCCAGCAGTTCGCGAATTTGTTTGAGGACATTATCGGCCGTGAAACCGAAATGTGGGAACACATCGGCGGCCTTGCCCGAGGCGCCGAAGCGATCGATGCCGAGTATGCGGCCCTTGAGGCCCACGTAGCGCCACCAGCTTTGCGTGGCGCCCGCCTCGACCGCCAGGCGCCGCGTCACGGCCGCCGGCAAGACGCTGTCGCGGTAGGCCTCATCCTGGGCCTCGAAGGTCTCGGTCGAGGGCATCGACACCAGGCGCACGCGCCGACCGCTGCCGTTGAGGCTATTGACCGCCTGGGCGGCAATGCCCACTTCCGAGCCGGTCGCGATCACGACGCACTCGGGCGTGGCGCTGCCCTCGATGAGCACGTAGCCGCCGCGGCGGATCGCCTCCAGCTGCGCCGGGGTGCGCGGCTGCTGCGGCAGTGCCTGGCGGGTCAGCACCAGCGCCGAGGGGCCGCGGCGCTCGAGGGCGAGCGTCCAGGCGAGCGCGGTCTCGGCCGCATCGCAGGGGCGCCACAGGTTCATGTGCGGCATGGCGCGCAGGCTGCTCAGGTGCTCGATCGGCTGGTGCGTGGGGCCATCCTCGCCCAGGCCGATGGAGTCGTGCGTGTACACCAGGATGACCCGCTGCTGCATCAGGCAGGCAAGGCGCACGGCGTTGCGGGCATAGTCGGAGAACACCAGGAACGTGCCGCCGTAGGGAATGAAGCCGCCGTGCAGCGCGATGCCGTTCATGATCGCGGTCATGCCGAACTCGCGCACGCCGTAGTGCAGGTAGTCACCGCTCTCATCCGCGGCGGTGAGGGTGCGGGCCCCCTTGAACAGGGTGTTGTTCGAGCCGGTGAGGTCGGCCGAACCGCCGAACAGCTCCGGCAGCGCAGGACCGAGCACGTTCAGCGCCGCCTGCGAGGACTGGCGCGTGGCCTGCGGCGCACCCTGCTTCAGCAGCGCCTCGAGCGTCTGTTTAGCCGTGTCGCCCCAGTTCTGTGGCAGATCCCCGCGGGTGCGCCGCTCGAACTCGGAGGCCAGGTCCGGGTGTGCCGCGGCATAGCGCGCGAACAAGTCGCGCCACGCCCGCTCGCGCTGCGCGCCGGCCTGGCGATGATCCCACTCCGCGCGCATCGCCTCCGGGACCTCGAACGGCGGGTAGGGCCAGCCGAGCGTCTTGCGTGCCGCGGCGACCTCCTCCGTGCCGAGGGCCTCCCCGTGTGCCTCCTTGGTGCCCTGTTTGTCGGGCGCGCCGTAGCCGATGATCGTCTTGCAGCAGATCAGCGACGGCCGCTGCTGCTCCGCGCGTGCGGCGCGCAGCGCCCGCTCCACCGCGGCGGCATCGAGCCCGTCGACGTCGGGCACCACGTGCCAGCCGTAGGCCGCGAAGCGCTGCGGGGTGTCGTCGGTGAACCAGCCGACCACCTTGCCGTCGATCGAGATGCCGTTGTCGTCGTAGAAAACGATGAGCTTGCCGAGACCCAGGGTGCCGGCGAGCGAGCAGGCCTCGTGCGACACGCCCTCCATCAGGCAGCCATCCCCGCAGAAGGCGTAGGTGTAGTGATCGACGATCGCAAGAGCCTCGCGGTTGAACTGCAGGGCGAGCATCTTCTCCGCGAGCGCCATGCCCACCGCATTCGCCAGTCCCTGTCCCAGCGGCCCGGTCGTGGTCTCGATGCCCAGCGCCGGGTCGTGCTCCGGGTGACCGGGCGTCTTGCTGCCCAGCTGACGGAAGCCCTTGAGATCCTCGATCGTCAGCGGATACCCGGTCAGATACAGCAGCGAATACAGGAGCATGGAGCCGTGGCCGTTGGACAGCACGAAGCGGTCGCGGTCGGGCCACGCGGGGTTCTGCGGGTTGTGCCGCAGGAAGTCCCGCCACAGCACCTGGGCAATGTCGGCCATGCCCATCGGCATGCCGGGGTGGCCCGAGTTGGCCCGCTGCACGGCGTCCATGGACAGGGCACGGATGGCGTTGGCAAGTTCGCGAGGTGTGGTCATGCGGCTTTCGTCAGCGGCTCACGGGCCGCGTTTGAAGGGGACTCTGGCGGTCCAGCCAGCGCGCACGCTTGGGGGCGGCGGCGGCGGGGCGCGCATTTTCCACCACTCGCGCCCGATGCTCAAATCGCGCTCCCCGGAGCCCCCGGCGCAGGCCGCCACCGGCGCTGTGGAAGGCGAGGCGACTTAAGTTCCCGCCGCAGCAGGCTTGAGCGTGGGCATGCTTCACAGTCCTGGCAATCCAAGGGCGCGTGCGCGCGATGTAGGTGGCCGCTGACACCCTATTTGGGGGCGCCGGTGCTTTATTGGAGGGGACTGGTTCACTGCAGAGGCCCGAAGGGCTTTGCTAGTCTGAGTCTCATGAGCGTGCTACGGCTGACGCATTTTACGGATCCGCACCTGTATGGCGGGGAGAACGAGTGCCTGCGCGGGGTGGCCACGCTGCCGGCGCTGAAGACTGCCCTCGCCCACGCGCAGGCGCGCGACTGGCCGCCGGCGGCGGTGCTGGTCACGGGGGACCTGGTGCAGGACGACCCGGCCGGCTATCCGCATTTTCGTCGCCTGTTCGGCAGCCTGGGTGTGCCGGTCCTGTGCCTGCCGGGCAACCACGACGAGCCGCGGGCCATGCGGCGCGAACTCAGCGGCGAGCCTTTCCGCCTGGACGGCCACGTGGACATGGGCCGCTGGCGCATCGTGCTCCTGGACAGCTGCATCCCCGGCGCCGCCGGCGGTGCCCTGAGCGCCCAGGGGCTGGCCGAACTCGACCAGGCGCTCGCCACCGCCGACGGGCGTCACTGCCTGGTGTGCCTGCATCATCACCCGGTGGCGATGTCGAGCCGCTGGCTCGATCGCGTCGGGCTGACCAACGCGGCCGAGTTTCTCCACACGCTCGATCAGCACCGCAACGTCCGTGCGGTAGTTTGGGGCCATGTCCACCAGGCCTATGACAGCCTGCGCAAGGGCGTGCGCCTGCTCGCCACGCCCTCGACGTGCGCCCAGTTCCTGCCCAACTCGGATGACTTCGCGGTCGACCGGCGTCCGCCGGCGTACCGGACGCTGGAACTGCGCCCCGATGGATCACTGCTGACGGAGGTCGTGTGGGTCGAACAGCATTGCGGTGGCTCCTCGCGCTCGGCCTGTTCGGCTGCCTGAACGCCCACGCCGCGAGCCCGGTCTGGGCTATCCGCGGCGCCCACAACACGGTCTACCTCGCCGGCTCCATCCACCTGCTGCCGAGCGATGACACGGCGCTGCCGCCGGCGTTCGACCGCGCCTACGCGGATGCGGCGAAGCTCGTGATGGAAATCGACCTCGGCAAGTTTGATCCGCTCGAGGCCTCGGTGTGGATGATGGACCACGGCGCGCTGCCGCCGGGCGTCAAGTTGCGCCAGGTGCTCGGGGAGGCGCGCTACCTGCGGGTCACCAGCGCGGCCGCCAGCCTCGGTGTGGCGGCGGCCGGGCTCGATTTGCAGGCCCCGTGGATGGTCGGCATCGAGCTCACCGAGGCCGCCTACACCCACGAAGGCTTCGATCCTGAGGCCGGCGTGGAGGAACAGCTGGTGCGTCGCGCGCAGGCGGATGGCAAGGCCACCGCCGGCCTGGAGACTCTGCCGGAGGAACTCGGCGGGCTGATCGCGCTCTCGCGCGAGGATCAGGTGCGCATGCTCGATGAGACGCTGGACGAGCTGAAGGACATCAAGAGCGAGATGGCCGACATCGTCACGGCCTGGCGCGGCGGTGACGCGGCGCGGCTGGCGACGCTGTTGTCGAGCGAGTACAAGGCCTTCCCGGCGCTCTACCGGCCGCTCGTCCTCGAGCGCAATGAGCGCTGGCTGCCGCAGATCGAGCAGCTGCTGCACGCTCAGCAGAACTGCATGGTCGTCGTGGGCTCGCTGCACCTGGTTGGCGAGGGCGGACTTCTGGAACAGCTGCGCAAACGCGGCTACACGGCGCGCCAGCTCAACTGACGCTGCGCCCGGAGCGGCTGCGGCGCCGGTAGTACCACCACAACGGCAGGGCCAGCGCCGCCGTCCAGCCGAACACCAGCCAGCCGATGAAGCCGTCGAAGCGGCTCAGCAGGAACCCGAGCGGCGCGCTGCGCAGCGGCGCGCTGAGCTCGTGCACCACCAGCATCACCCACACCCAGCCGGCGTGCAGCCCGAGGCAGGCGGCGATGTTGCCGGTCACGGC
>Ga0207683_10005483_pt1 | contig 10871 bp, 6 predicted proteins | sample KBSM73metaG_FD_184333 | JGI IMG/M metagenome (GOLD analysis project Ga0207683, IMG submission 184333) | Miscanthus rhizosphere microbial communities from Kellogg Biological Station, Michigan, USA - KBS M7-3 metaG (SPAdes) (version 2) | ecosystem: Host-associated > Plants > Roots > Rhizosphere >...
ACCGTCATGGTGATGGAGGAGATGTCGCCGCGCCGCGACACGTTCCGCTTGATTCGTGGGGCCTACGACGCTCCCGGGGAGAAGGTGAATCCAGGCGTTCCGTCGGTGCTGCCGCCGCTCCCCGCCGGACGGGAGCGAAATCGGCTCACCTTCGCCCGCTGGCTGGTCGACCCCGGACATCCGTTGACTGCCAGAGTCACCGTGAACCGCTTCTGGCAGATGTACTTCGGAACCGGCCTGGTGAAGACGACCGAGAACTTCGGGACGCAGGGCGAGTTCCCGAGCCATCCGGAACTGCTGGACTGGCTGGCAACGACCTTCATCGACTCCGGATGGGACGTCAAGGCGATGCAGCGGGCGATGGTGACGAGCGCGACCTACCGGCAATCGTCAAAGGTCACGCCGGCGCAACTCGAGAAGGATCCGGACAATCGCCTGTTGGCTCGCGGCCCGCGGGTCCGCCTGCCGGCGCAGATGATCCGCGACCAGGCGCTCGCGATGGCGGGACTGCTCGTCGAAAAAGTGGGCGGCCCCTCGGTCATGCCGTACCAGCCCTCCGGCGTGTGGGCCGACGTGGCCGAACGGGGGCAGGAGTACCGGCAGGCGAAGGGCGACGACTTGTACCGCCGCAGCCTGTACACCTACTGGAGACGAACCTCCGCGCCGCCGGCCATGACGATGCTCGACGCCTCCACGCGCGAAACCTTCAGCGTCCACCAGGCGAGAACCAACACGCCGCTGCAGGCGCTCAATCTGATGAACGACGTAGCCTACGTCGAAGCGGCGCGCAGGCTGGCAGAGCGACTGATGGTCGAAGGCGGCGCAACGCCCGAGGCACGCGTCGCGTTTGCGTACCGCACGGCAACCGCGCAGCGACCTGGGCCCAGGGCGCAGATGGTGCTGGTCAACTCTTTCCGCCAACAGCTGAATCGGTACAAAGCCGATCGGAAGGCGGCGTTGGCGCTGGTCAGCGCGGGCGACAGCAAGCGGGACGAAACCCTCGACGTCACGGAGTTGGCTGCCTACACGATGGTGGCCAATCTGATCTTGAACCTCGACCAAACGATGACGAAGGAATAGCCGATGGATCCTCACCTCGCACATGAGTGGCTCCTGACTCGGCGCCATTTTCTTTCGCGCACCAGCACCGGACTCGGTGTGGCGGCGCTGGCCACGCTGCTCGGCGACGACCTGACGGCGCAGATCTCCGGTGCGGCTCCGACGTTGCCCTCGGCGACGGGGGGATTGCCAGGGCTGCCGCACTTCGCGCCCAAAGCCAAACGGGTGATCTATCTGTTCCAGTCTGGAGCACCCTCTCAGCACGAGCTGTTCGACTACAAGCCGAGGCTCGCGGAACTGCGCGGGAGCGAGTTGCCGGACTCGGTGCGCGGCACGCAGCGCCTGACGGCGATGACGGCGGCGCAGCAGAGCTTTCCCGTCATCCCGTCGCTGTTCCAGTTCGCGCAGCACGGCGAGTCGCGCGCGTGGGTCAGCGAGCTGATGCCCTACACCGCGAAAGTGGCCGACGATCTGTGCTTCGTCAAGTCGATGTACACCGAGGCAATCAACCACGACCCCGGTATCACGTTCTTTCAGACGGGCGCACAGCTGGCGGGCCGGCCCAGTATTGGCGCGTGGCTGTCTTACGGGCTCGGGAGTTTGAATCGCGACCTGCCGACGTTTGTGGCGTTGGTCTCGTTTGGCACTGGCAATGGCGACCAGCCGCTGTACGACCGGCTGTGGGGCAGTGGATTTCTTCCCACGAAGTTTCAGGGCGTCAAGTTCCTCTCGACCGGCGATCCGGTCCTCTACCTGTCCAATCCTCCCGGAGTCGACCCCGCCACGCGGCGTCGTTTTCTCGACGACCTCGAGACGCTCAACCACATCAAGGAGGAGGAAGCTGGAGATCCCGAAACTGCGACGCGCATTGCCCAGTACGAGATGGCCTATCGGATGCAGAGTTCCGTCCCCGAGTTGGCCGACCTGTCGAAGGAACCGGACCGCACGTTCGACCTCTACGGACCCGCGTCGAGGAAGCCCGGAACCTTTGCGCGCAATTGCCTCCTGGCCAGGCGCCTGGCCGAACGGGGTGTGCGCTTCATTCAGCTGTTCCATCGAGGATGGGACCAGCACACGCAGTTGCCCCGAGGCATCCGCGCGCAGGCGAGTGACGTGGACCAGCCGCAGGCGGCGCTCGTCCAGGATCTGAAGGAACGCGGACTGCTCGACGACACGCTGGTCGTCTGGGGCGGCGAGTTTGGGCGCAGCGTCTACTGCCAGGGGAAGCTCACCGCCGACAACTACGGGCGCGATCATCACCCGCGGTGCTTCACCATCTGGATGGCCGGCGGAGGTGTCAAACCCGGAATCACCTTTGGCGAGACCGACGATTTTTCCTACAACATCACGAGGGACCCGGTGCACGTCCACGATCTGCACGCGACGATGCTGCACCTGCTCGGTATCGACCACACCAGGCTGACCTACCAGTACCAGGGCCGCAATTTCCGTCTGACCGACGTGGCGGGACAGGTGACGAAGGGCGTCCTGGCCTGACTCGTTGCCCGGCTGGAGAAGCGAGCCATCCGCTCGCTCTCTCTGGTTCCAGGGCGAGCTGTAACGCGCCGGCTACTTGCCCATGAAGCCCTCGGTCAGCTCGATGCGCGTTCCCTCTGGATCCAGCACGTAGGCGATCTTCAGGCCGCCGAGTTGGGGTAGCTCACGATAGGTGAGGTCGAAGGTGACGCCGGCGGCCGCGAGTTTCTTGCAGAACGCCTCGAGGTTCTTCACCTCGAACCCGATGTGATCCAGTGCGCGGCCCTTGGTGGGCGCCTGCGGTGCGGGCGCCTTCAGAAAGTCGGCTTCACCGGCCGGGAACATCGCTGCGGGGAAGGCGCCGCGCATCCCTTCAACACCGCCGAACGTCTTGACGTACCAAGCGCGCTGCGCCTCCTGGTTGGGCGTCGACAAGTGGAAATGGTGGAAGGCGATGGGCGTCGCGAGCGCGGTGTCCTCGGTGAACTCGACCCGTATACCTTCGGGGAACACGGCGATGATCTGTTTCGCCTGGACGTTGTCCAGCGCCAGCGTAAGTCCAGCCGCGACCAACTTTGCCTTGATCGGAGCCAGATCCTTCACCTTGAAACCCACGTGGTTCACGGTGGAGCCGTCGGACCCGCCGGTCGGCGGTGCGGCTGACTTGCCGAGCACGACCATGATGCCTGGAAAGCTGATGAGTTCGAGCGAACCAGTCGCCGTGACGCGGCCACCCAGCGTCTCGACGAAGAGCGTCCTGATGGGTGCGGGGTCGTTCACGAACATGTGAAAGTGACCGGTGGTCAGCCCCTCGGCATTGTAGGGGGCGAGCTGGGCGAACACCGGGTTGGCCGAGGCGACAAAGAGGGAGGCGAGCAGAAGGAGGATTCGCATGCGCGATAGGCTACCACCACCCGACGCCGTCGAAAAAACAGTGAGCGTGCGCTTGCGCCGATGAGGCACAATGCGCGACAGACAACCACCCTCAAGTCCGGGGACCGGGATGCCATGGTAGATCGACGCGCCTGCGCAGATACCCTGTTCGTGCTCGCCTCAGCGCTGCTCCTGGTTGTCGGCGCATCTGCCGCAGGCGCAGAGCCGCGGCTGGTCGACGCCGCGAAGAACCAGGACGCGGAGCAGGTGCGGACGCTGCTCGACCGGCACGCCGACGTCAATGTCCGGTCCGAAGACGGCTCGACGGCGCTCCTGTGGGCCGCACATTGGAACGACCTGGCGACCGCCGAACTGCTGATCCGTGCCGGCGCCGACGTGAACGCGGCGAACGATCTCCGAATGACGCCGCTCGTGCAGGCATGCACGAACGGAAGCGGTTCACTCGTGGCGTTGCTCCTGAACGCGGGAGCGCATCCCAACACGCCGGTCGCGACCGGCGAGACGCCTCTGATGACGTGCGCCAGAAGCGGTGACGTCGCGGCCGTTCGCCTGCTGCTCGGCCGTGGCGCCGATGTGAACGGGGCAGAGCCGACCCAGCATCAGACGGCGTTGATGTGGGCCGCCGCAGAACGTCACGTCGATGTTGTTCGGACCCTTATCGAGGCGCGCGCGAATCTGACGGCGCAGACGACGCTCGGATTCACCGCGCTGCATTTTGCCGCGCGCGTCGGTGATGTAGCGACGACCGAGCTGCTGCTGAAGGCAGGCGTCGACGTGAACATCCGGGCGAAGCGCGACTCCGTGCCCGTTCGAGGAGCCGCGGCGGGCGGTGCCGGTTTCACAACCAGGGGCTCGAGCTTCCCGGGCAGCACCGCGCTGCTTGTTGCCGCAGTCCGAGGCCATGTTCCGCTCGCTCTGTTCCTGCTCGAGCACGGCGCCGACCCCAACGACGACGAGGCTGGGTTCACGCCACTCCACTGGGCCGCAGGCACGTGGGAGAACGGCCTGGCGAATCCCGTCTACGGCTTCGTCGATCCGATCGGCGGCATTCCGGATCGCGAAGCCAAGCTTCAACTCATCAAGTCACTGCTCGCACACGGTGCCAACCCGGACCTGCAGATGACCGTGCGGCCACCCACATTTGGCGGAACGGGAACGGGCGGCTACAACGACGCCTACGGCGCCACACCGTTCATCGTCGCGGCCAATGCCGCGGACGTCGAGGTCATGCGGATGCTCGTTGCCGCCGGCGCTGATCCACATCTGCTGACGGGTACCAAATCCAATGCGCTCCTGGCAGCAACCGGCCTCAATCGGGGCATCGGAGAAATCATCGACGATGAGGAGCGCGCGCTCGCGGCGGTCAGGTTCCTGCTCGACCTGGGTGTCAACCCGAAAGCGGTGACGACGTACAACGAGAACGCGCTCTTCGGGCCGGGCTATCGCAACTGGAACCGGATGTTGGAGCTCCTGATCGAAGCCGGCGCGGACGTGAACATCATCAACAGAGCGGGCGTCACACCGTACCTCGCGGCCTCCGGCTTCGGCGATCGTCTCGGCGGCGTGCTCTACAACAAGGCCGGGGCCGACATTCTCCTCGAGCACGGCGCAGACCCGACGCTTGGTCATCCCTGTCAGGCGCAGAATCGGTGCCGCCCGGAGTAAGGCAAACGATGCGAACTCGCCATAGCCGCATCGCGCTGATGTTCACTGCCGGATCGGTTGCGCTCGCTGCCGCGATCTCGACAACCCTCGCCGCCCAACAGTCGAACGTGCAGACTGCCACCCCGCGCGCGACCGCGACGGCGGCAGGGCAGACACCGGCCCGGGAACTTGTCACCACGTACTGCGTGAGCTGCCATAACCCGCGCGTCAATGCCGGCAGTCTCGCGCTCGACAGCGTGGACGGCCTTCAGGTGTCCAATTCGGCCGATGCGTGGGAGAAGGTCGTCATCAAGCTTCGGACCCGCGCGATGCCTCCTCCAGGCGCGCGGCGTCCGGACAACGCGACCTACGACCGCGTCGCGACCTGGCTCGAGACCGAGCTGGATCGCGCCGCAGAAGTTAAGGTCAATCCGGGCCGGCCAGCCGAACTCCATCGCCTCAACCGAGTCGAATACGGCAACGCGGTTCGCGACCTGCTCGGCGTCGAAATCGACTCGAAGGCGATGCTGCCGGCCGACGAACAGGCGCATGGGTTCTCCACCAACGCAGACGCGCTGTCGATGCAGCCGGCTCTCCTCGATCGGTATCTCTCGGCCGCGGCCAAGATCGCGCGCCTCGCCGTCGGCGACCCGACGATGCCCGCCTGGTTCGAGCGCTACACGGCGCTGGAGGGTAACTCGAACGAGACCACCTGGCTGTCGCAGAACGACAGGCTCAGCGAGGACTTTCCGCTTGGATCGCGCGGTGGCATTGCCGCACGTCACCACTTTCCGGTCGACGGCGAGTACGTCTTCAGGATTCGCCTGGATCGAACCGACACCGGAGTCATCCGCGGCCTCCAGTGGCGCAACGACATCGAGATTCGCGTCGACGGCGTGCGAGTCGGACAGCTCTCGGTCGGCGGAACGCCTGAATTCGCGGATGCCGCGGGGGTTGCCAACGGCAGCTATGTCGATGCGAAGAGCCCATTCTCGACCGCGGACGACAGGCTCGACGTACGGGTGCCAGTCAAGGCAGGCACGCACCTCACGACGGCAACCCTCATCAAGTCCGACAACCTCTCTGTTGAGGGTATTGGCCCGAATGCCCTCCCAATCTGGAGTCGCGAACACACGAACAAATCAGACAACCCGCTCATGATTTCGGCGCTGCTGATCGGGGGGCCCTATTCGGGTCGGCCTTCGCCGGACTCGCCCAGCCGGCGTCGGCTGTTTGTCTGCGAGCCGACGAGCACCCGCGACGAGTCGGCCTGCGCCACCCGGATCCTGACGACGCTGGCTCGGCGCGCGTATCGTCGCCGGCCGACCAGTGACGACATCCAGACACTCGTCAGCTTCTATGAAGCCGAGCGTGCGCATCGCGATTTCGACGCCGGGATTCGCGCTGGCGTCGAGCGGGTCCTGATGAGTCCGGATTTTCTGTTCCGGATCGAACTCGATCCTGCCGGGACGGCACCTGGGACAGCCTACAACCTGCCGGATGTCGAACTGGCGTCACGGCTCTCGTTCTTCCTGTGGAGCAGCATCCCCGATGATGCGCTGCTCGACGAGGCGATCCGCGGCAGGCTGCACGAGCCGGGAGTCCTCGATCGAGAAGTGCGACGGATGCTGGCCGATCCGCGTGCGCGCACGGCGCTCGTCCAGAACTTCTTCGAAGAGTGGCTGCAGACCCGCAACGTCTGGCTGCTGACACCCGATTTGAACCAGAAGTTCCCCTGGTTCGACGACAACCTGCGCGTCGCGTTCGTCAGGGAGATGGAGCTCTTTCTCGACACGCAGCTGAAAGAGAACCGCAGCATCGTCGATCTGCTGACATCCGATCAGACATTCCTCAACGAGCAGCTCGCGCGCCACTACGGCGTTCCTGGTGTCTACGGCAGCCACTTCCGGCGCGTCACGCTCACCGACGAGAATCGGTTCGGCCTTCTCGGGAAAGCGGCCGTGCTGTCGGTGACGTCCTATTCGACCCGCACGGCGCCGACCATCCGCGGGAAGTACCTTCTCGAAACCATCCTCGCGGCGCCGCCACCGCCGCCGCCGCCAAATATTCCGGCGCTCGAAGAGAGCAGCAAGGACGGCAAGCCGAGGTCGGTGCGGGAGATGCTCGAGATTCATCGAACCAATTCCATGTGCGCGAGCTGTCATTCACGGATGGACCCGCTGGGGCTGAGCCTCGAAAATTTCGATGCGATTGGCCAGTGGCGCACCATGGACGCCGGCACGCCGGTCAACGCGTCCGGCGTGCTGCTGGATGGGACGACCGTCGACGGACCCGCGGCGCTCGCTCGAGCGCTGGTGGCGCAGAAAGAGCAGTTCGTTCGGACCGTGGCCGCCAAGCTGCTGACCTACGGGATTGGCCGCGGGCTGGAACATGCCGATGCGCCCGCGATCCGCGGCATCGTCAGGGCGTCGGCAGCTGACGACTATCGTTGGTCATCGATGATGCTCGCGCTCGTGAAGAGCGCTCCGTTTCGGATGAGGAGGGCAGGCTCATGATCGTCACCAAAAAAGCGATCTCGCGCCGGACGATCCTTCGCGGCCTGGGCGCGACCGTTGCCCTGCCGCTGCTCGACGCCATGATTCCGGCGTTGACGGCCCAGAGCAGGACGGCAGCGAAAGGCGTCCGGCGCCTGGGGGTCATCTACCATCCGAACGGTGTCATCTACGACAAGTGGCTCCCCACCGGAACGGGTGCGAACTTCGAGCTCTCACCCACGCTTGCCGGTCTGCAGCCGTTCAAGGACCGGCTGATCGTCGTAACAGGCTTGTCCATGGATCAGGCAGAGGCGCTCGGCGATGGCGGCGGCGATCACTCGCGCGCGTGCGGCGGGTATCTGAGCGGCGTGCACGTGAAGAAGTCCGATTCGGTCGTCGAGGGCGGCATCACGATGGACCAGATTGCCGCGCGCGCCTTCGAGCGCGACACGCAGCTCTCGTCGCTGCAATTGCAGATGGACGACAACAGCCTCGTCGGATCGTGCGACGTGGGGTACAGCTGTGCGTACAGCAGCACGCTCTCGTGGTTGACACCGACGCTGCCCCTGATGTCCGAGAATAATCCCCGCGTGGTGTTCGAGCGGCTCTTCGGTGCCACCGACAGCACCGATCCGGCGGTGCGGGCGGCGCGGCTGCGGCAGGACCGCAGCATTCTCGACTCGGTGATGGGCCGGGTGAAGCAGCTGCAACGACAGCTGGGCACCGCGGACACCACGCGAATGAACGACTACCTGACGTCGCTTCGCGACGTCGAACGGCGGATCCAGAAGACCGAAGAACAGCGCGCGAGCGAAGTGCCCGATGTCGAGCGGCCCGCCGGCATCCCGGAGAGCTTCGACGAACACGCCCATTTGCTCTATGACCTGCAGCTGCTCGCGTACCAGGCGGATCTCACGCGTGTCATCACCTTCATGTACGGGCGCGAACAAAGCCCACGGCCGTACCCGCAGATTGGCGTGCCCGAACCGCATCACGCGATGACGCATCATCAGAACGACCCGGCCAAGATGGAGAAGTGCGTCAAGATTCAGCAGTACCACCTGAAGCTGTTCGCGGACTACCTGGAGAAACTGCGGAACACGCCTGATGGTGACGGCTCGCTGCTCGATCACGTGATCCTGCTCTACGGCTCGGGCATCAGCAACAGCGACCGTCACACGCACGGTCCGCTCCCCACGCTGGTCGTGGGCGGCGGCGGAGGTGCGCTCAAGGGTGGGCGTCACGTGATCTATCCCGAACACACACCGTTGACGAACCTGCAGCTCACGCTGTTGAACCTGCTCGGCGTGCCGACTGAAAAGATCGGCGACAGCACGGGCCGGTTCAATGAGTTGTCAGAGGTGGGTTGATAACCGGAGGGCATGATGCGACGGATGATCGTGACCGTGGCGGCGCTCGTGGCGGCAGTCCTGGCAGCTCGTGCCGGTATGCACGCACAGGCAGGCGGACAATCGGCAACACCTCGCCCGCAGCCCGCCCAGCCGGCGCGTCCGACGGGGCCGCCAACGCCGGTGTTTACGCTCGCCGACCATTTCCTCCAGTGGCGCCTGCTTCCAGGCGAGAAATCCTACGAGGCCGTCGACGGTACGCGCCTGCTGCAATACGTCAGCGACCTGTCGGGTATCTCGCGCCACTATCGCGACGCGGGTCATCCGCAGTTCTGGGGCCGCGTCATCGGTTCGTCGGCGGACCAGGAGAGCGCCCAGTGGCTCATGAGCCACATGACACGGATCGGCCTGACCGACGTGCACATGGAGCCGATTGATCTCGCACCGCAGTGGTTCCCGCAGTCGTGGGAGTTGACGGCGACCGGCGACGGGAAGTCGCTGACGCTCGCGACCGCGCAGCCGGCCTACACCACGCCCGGAACGAGCGGTGCCGGCCTGGACCTGGAGATCGTGTACGCCGGTCTCGGAAGCGAGGCCGACCTGATCGGGCGCGACCTGCGCGGCAAGGCGGTCCTGATCTTCAGCAACCCGATGCCCGGCTCATGGCGGCATACATCCACGCAGGAAGCGACGGTGGACGAGGGCGGCGTGAGGACCACGTGGCTGCAGCTCGCGGAGAAGCGGGGTGCGGCCGCGATCATCTGCTCGATCCAATTGCCCGGCAACATCCGCACGCAGCTCTATCCGACCGGCACGCGCGTGCCGACCTTCTCGATGGGCATGAAGGACGGCATGGACCTGCGCGACATGGTGGCGAAGGCGCCCGCGGGGCAGCCGGTGCGCCTCAAGCTCCGGATGGACGTGCAGCAGGTGCCAGGGCTCAAGACCGGCACCGTGTGGGGAACGCTCAAGGGAACGACCGACGAGAACATCTACGTCGAGGCGCATCGCGATGGCTGGTTCGAATCGGCGACGGACAACGCGTCGGGTGTCGCCACGATGCTGGGCATCGCCGAGTATTTCGCGAAGGTTCCGGCGGCGCAGCGCCGACGCTCCATCATCTTTCTTGGCACGTCGGGTCATCACAACAGCGGACCGAACAGCGCCGCCTGGCTTGCGGAGCATCACGAAGAGCTGTTCCGGAAGACGGCGCTCCTGATCAACGCCGAGCACACGGCCGCGGCGCAGCCGGACCTGCTGGGCGAGGCCATCCGCCTCGTGAACAACGAAGCCGGATTTCTCTGGTATGGCGGCGGCAAAGAGCGCCCGAAGCTGCAGCAGGCCGCCATCAGCGCGTTCATGCAGTTCGGCGTGCCGATTTACGCCGAGCCTGAGAACGGCGTGCCGGGAGGCGAAGCGAGCCGGCTCTATCAGTTCGTGCCGGCCGTGCAGGCCTCCAACTACAACATGTACTTCCACTCGGATATGGAGACCCCTGCGACCGTACCCGCGCCAGGCCTGGCAGCGACGACGCGCGCGTACGTGAAGATCATCGAGGAGGTCAACAAGATGGAGTTGAAGGAGCTGCAGCTCCCTCCGGCAGCTGCCTCCACGCGCGGTCAGTAGCGCGCCCGTGACGTCGTCGTCGGCGACATCACACAATCGAGGAAGCTTCACAGGCGTCAGAGCCGCGTCTGCGAAGCGATGACGCGGGAGATGTCGCAGTGACGGCGAATCGATTCAAAGCCTTCCGGGTGTTCGAAGAGAACGGCGCGATTGCGGGCCGGGTCGTGGAGACGGCGCTCGACGAGTTGAGTCCCGGCAGCGTTGTCATCCACGCCGAGTGTTCGAGCGTCAACTACAAGGACGCGTTGGCGGCGACCGGCGCGGGGAAGATCATGCGCCGCTTTCCGCTCATCGGCGGCGTCGATGTGGCCGGTGTCGTCGCCGAGTC
>Ga0207683_10005485_pt1 | contig 10869 bp, 10 predicted proteins | sample KBSM73metaG_FD_184333 | JGI IMG/M metagenome (GOLD analysis project Ga0207683, IMG submission 184333) | Miscanthus rhizosphere microbial communities from Kellogg Biological Station, Michigan, USA - KBS M7-3 metaG (SPAdes) (version 2) | ecosystem: Host-associated > Plants > Roots > Rhizosphere >...
GTCTCCGTTCCCGCCGGGCGACACCTCGTCGAGCGGCGCTACCGCCCGATGTCTTTTTACTGGGGTGGTCTCGTCTCACTCGCGACGGTCGTCGCTCTGTGCGCGGCATTGCGGGCACGCCGCCCGGAGTCCGCACGCCCTGCCTGAATCGAGCCCGCCGCCGCCCCTGGAGTCTCGCGCGCCGGAGCCGATGGCGCGAAAAGTCACGAGGGCTGCGGCAGCCTCCGGAAATACTCGATCGTCTTCGAAAGCCCGTCCTCGAGCCGGACCCTCGGTTCCCAACCCAGCTTCGTCTTCGCCTTCGTGATGTCGGGCTGGCGGACCTTCGGGTCGTCCACGGGCAGCGGCTTGAACACGATCTCGCTCGAGGTCCCGGTCAGCCTCTTGATCGTCTTCGCGAAATCCAGCACGGAGAGCTCCGCCGGATTGCCGATGTTCACGGGCTCGGTCACATCGGAGAGCAGGAGCCGGTAGATTCCGTCGATCAGGTCCGCGACGTAGCAGAAGGAACGGGTCTGGGAGCCGTCGCCGAAAACCGTGAGCGGCTCGCCGGCCAGGGCCTGGCAGATCAGGGCGGGGACGACCCGCCCGTCGCGCGGCCGCATGCGCTCGCCGTAGGTGTTGAAGATCCGGACGATGCGCGTGTCCACGGCGTGGGCCCGGTGATAGGCCATCGTGATGGCCTCGGAAAAGCGCTTGGCTTCGTCGTAGACACCGCGGGGTCCGATCGGGTTGACGTTGCCCCAGTAGGTCTCGGGCTGCGGGTGGACGAGCGGGTCGCCGTAAACCTCCGACGTCGACGCGAGGAGGAAGCGCGCCTTCTTCGACATCGCAGTCCCCAGAGCGTTGTGCGTGCCGAGCGAGCCGACCTTCAGGGTCTGAATGGGAAGCTCGAGGTAGTCGATCGGCGAGGCCGGAGAGGCGAAGTGGAGCACGGCATCGAGCGGCCCGTCGACGAAGATGTACTCCGCGACGTTGTGCCGCACGAAGCGGAAGCGGCGGTTCTCCTCGAGGTGGGCGAGATTGTGCATGTTGCCCGTGAGGAGGTTGTCCATCGCGACGACCTCGTGGCCTTCGGCCAGCAGGCGGTCGCAAACGTGGCTTCCCAGAAATCCCGCGCCTCCGGTGACCAGAACGCGCATGCTCATCCGCGCCCCACTCCCGCGTAGGTCCAGCCGAGCCGCCGCAACTCCGCGGGCTCGTAGACGTTGCGCAGATCGATCATGGTCCGGCTCCTCATGAGCGAGGCCAGGCGGTCGAGATCCAGCTTTCGGAAGACGTTCCACTCGGTCGCGAGCACCAGGAAGTCCGCGCCCGCGGCGCAGTCGTAGGCGTCCTTCGCGTATTCGAGGTCGGGGTGCAGGGCGCGGGCGTTCGGCATGGCCGCCGGATCGAAGGCGCGCACGCGGGCGCCCTCCTTCCGCAGGTCCTCGATCACCGCGAGCGCGGGCGACTCGCGGATGTCGTCGGTCTCGGGCTTGAAGGAGAGGCCCAGGACCGCGGCCGTCTTGCCCGCGAGCGGTCCGGCAGCGGCCCGGATCTTTTCGATCATGCGTCGCTTCGTCTTCTCGTTGACCCGGATCGTGGCCTCGATGATCTCGAAGTTGTAGCCGGCCTGCCGGGCCAGATCCGCGGCCGCGGCCGTGTCCTTCGGAAAGCAGGAGCCGCCGAAGCCGGGACCGGGATGCAGGAACTTGCCTCCGATCCGCTTGTCCAGACCCATGCCCCGGGCGACGTCGTGGACGTCGGCGCCCATCAGCTCGCACATCTTCGCGATCTCGTTGATGAAGGAGATCTTGACCGCGAGGAACCCATTGGAGGCGTACTTGATGAGCTCGGCCGACGTCACGTCGGTGATGACGAAGGGCGTTTCGACCAGGTAGAGCGGGCTGTAGATCTCCTTGAGGATCTCGATCGCCCGGGCGTCGCCCGCGCCGATGACGACGCGATCGGGACGCAGGAAGTCGGAGACCGCCGAGCCCTCGCGGAGGAACTCCGGGTTCGAGGCGACGGAGAACTCGTGCCGGCTCCTGGCCCGCAGGATCTGCTCGATCATGCGGCCGGTGCCGGTGGGCACGGTGGACTTCGTCACGACGACTTTGTATCCGTTCATGTGCTCGGCGATCGCCTCGGCGACCTGGCGAACGAACGTCAGGTCCGGCGAGCCGTCGGGCTTCGGCGGCGTTCCGACGGCGATGAAGATGGCGAGGGCGTCCTCGATGCCGCGCTTGAGATCCGTCGTGAAGCTCAGGCGCCCGGCCCGCTCGTTGCGCGCGATGACCTCTTCGAGCCCGGGCTCGTAGATGGGCACGTGGCCGCTCTGGAGGGCCGCGATCTTGTCGGCGTCCTTGTCCACGCAGACGACGTTCATCCCGAAGTCCGCGAGGCACGCCCCGGTGACGAGTCCGACGTAGCCGGTTCCGACCATGCAGATGTTCATAAAATCGAGCCGTTCCCTCTCAGGTTCTCGGGGCCAGGGCGTGGGCGCGATACCAGGCGACTGTCCGCCGGAGGCCCTCCTCGAGCGGCACCCGCGCCCGGAAGCCGAGCACCCGTTCCGCCTTGTCCACCGCCGCGAACGTCACGGGCACGTCGCCCGGCTGGTCCGGCAGGCGTTCCAGTCTGGCCTCGTGACCGGTCGCGCGCTCGAGCGCCGAAACGAGCTCGGAGAGGGTGACGGGATGGGCGCCGCCGAGGTTGACGATCTCGAAAGACAGCGAGCGGTCGAGCGCCGCCTCGATGCCGTCCAGGATGTCGTCGATGTAGGTGTAGTCCCGCCGGGAGCGTCCGTCGCCGTAGAACGGGATGGTCTCGCCGGACTCGAGGCACCGCAGGAACCGCGCGATCGCCATCTCCGGGCGCTGCCGCGGCCCGTAGACCGTGAAGAAACGCAGGCAGACGGCCGGCAGGCCGTGCAGGTGATGGGTGGTAAACACGTGGAGCTCACCCGCCCGCTTGGTCGTCGCGTAAGGCGAGACCGGGCGCTCGATCGGGTCCTCTTCGGAGAAGGGGAGCTTCGAGTTGACGCCGTAGACCGAGGACGAGGAGGCGAAGACGAATCGCGGGCGGCCGTGCGCGACGGCCGCTTCCAGCAGGTGGAGCGTGGCGACGCAATTGACCTCTTCGTAGAGGACCGGCTGGGTCAGCGAGGGGCGAACGCCCGCGCGGGCGGCGAGGTGGACGACCGCGTCGAAGCGCTCCTCGGCGAAGAGCCGGAAGACGAGGGCACGGTCGCGGATGTCGCCTTCGACCAGGCGGTAGGCCGGGTTGCCGGCCGACACGGCGACGTTGGCGCGCTTGAGCGCGGGGTCGTAGAAGTCGTTGAAGTCGTCGAGCACAACGATCCGGTCGCCGCGCGCGAGAAGGCGCTCGACGAGGTGCGAGCCGATGAAGCCGGCGCCGCCGGTGACGAGAATCTTCATTTGGCCCGGCCTAACGCGACGGTGTCGGCATCGGCTCGATGCGCCCGGACTCGACGCCGTCGTTGTACTGCTTTTTGATGCCCGCCTTCTGGCGGTCCTTCAGAAGCCATTTCAGGATCGCCGACTCGTTGACGCCGATGACGAGGTTGTGCGCGGCGTCGAATACGGAGGGGTCGTTGATGAGCAGTCCCGCGGTGCCGGTGCCGTCATCGAGCTTTCGCCCGATCGAATCGAGGTGCTCCGAGAAGCTCTGGAGGTTCTGCGTGAATTTCTTGCCGAACTGCGGATCGTTGAGCAGGATCGGGATGGCCCCGTCGCCCTTCTGCAGGTTCTGCGCGACCGCGGCGAGGGTCGCGGCCGCCGTCGCGAGGTCGTCGACCAGGGCGTAGATTTTCTTCTTGCCCTCGGGGTCGGAGAGCAGGGCCGGGATGGCCCCCTCGCCGGTCCGCACGCCCTCGTCGATCTTGGCGGCCAGGGACTGGACGGAGCGGATGGCTCCGGCCAGCGAGTCCGCCGTTTCCTTTCCGTATTTCTCGTCGACGAGCAGCTTGCCGACGAGTCCCTTGCCGCCGTCGATTTTCTTCAGGATGGCGTTGAGCGAGTGAAGCGCGTCGTTGAAGCTGTTGCCGAGATCCTTGCTCTCGGGGCTCTCCGATGTGATGGCGCCCAGAAATCCTTCGCCCTTCTCCGTGCGGCCGAGGATCGCCTTGAGGGACTTGGCGATGGCCCCGAGATCGGTCAGGAGATCGCCGCTGCCTTCGAGAAACTTCTCGAGGCCCGCCCCCGGCGCGGCCGGGATCTCGCCGCCGATGGGCACCTCGGGCTCCGTGGGAAGGCCTCCGGCGAGCTCGATGTACTTGTCGCCCAGGAGCCCCCGCGTCTTGATCGAAGCCCGGGTTCCTTTGCGCAGCATCGGCGCCCACCGCCGCACGACGTCATAGCCGATCTGCACGGTCCGGTCGGCCGGGTCGCCCGAGAGATTGACCTCGAGGACGTTGCCGACGACGACGCCGTTGAGCATCACGATGTTGCCGGGGACGAGCCCGGCGGCCGTCTCGAAGTGCGTCGAGTAGGGGAACTTCTTGCGGAAGAGATTCGCCCGCTGGCCGACCATGAAGACCCCGATCATCGTCGCGACGAGCGCGATGACGACGACGAGGCCGACGCGGAAGCGCCGGCTGACCTGCTGTTCTCCGACCACGTCTTATGTTCCTTTCGGTGCGTCCGAAACGGCCGCGAAGACACCGGTGCCGCACGGGAAACCCATGGAGCGGAAATACTCCATGAGCACGGGGTGGCCGCCACGTGCGGCTTCGTCGAAGGTGCCGATGAACTGAAAGCGGCCCTGCTACAGAAAGGCCAGCCGGTCCGCGACCGTGCGGGCGGCGACGATGTCGTGCGTCACGACGACCGAGGTCGTCTGCAGCCGGACGTTGATGTCGACGATGAGCTGGGCGATCTTCTCCGAGCTCAGGGGGTCGAGACCGGTCGTCGGCTCGTCGTAGAGGATGATCTCCGGATCCAGCGCGATCGAGCGGGCGAGAGCCACGCGCTTGCGCATGCCTCCCGAGAGCTCGGACGGCAACTTGCGCTGGATGCCCGGCAGGCCGACCATGGTGAGCTTCTCGGCGACGATCGCGGCCACCTCTTCGGGTGTCTTGTCCGTGTGCTGCGCGACCGGAAAGCCCACGTTCTCCTCGACGTTCATCGAGTCGAAGAGCGCGCCGCCCTGGAAGAGCATGGCCGTCCGGCGGCGGACGGGCGAGAGCTCCTCTTCCGAGAGCCCCACGACGGACTCGCCGAAGACGAGGACATCCCCGTTGTCGGGCTGCGTCAATCCGTTGATGTGGCGGAGCGTCACGCTCTTGCCGGTGCCCGAAGGGCCGAGGACGCACAGGACCTCGCCGCGGCGGATCTTGAGGTTGACGCCAGCCAGGACGTCGCGGCCCGAATAGCTTTTCCAAACCTCCCGGAACTCGACGATGGTCTCACCCCGGGAATTCGGCGCGGGCGTGCCACCGCGTGGCTCGGGCGCGGGCCGTGAAGCGGGGGCGGAGGAGGCGGTGCTCATCAGATGGCCAGGAACAGTTTCGTCAGGAAGAAGTCGGAGATCAGGACGCAGATCGAGGCCAGCACGACCGTGCGCGTCGTCGCCTGGCCGACCGAGGCCGCGCCACCCTGGGCCTGCAAGCCGTTGTAGCAGCCGATCGCCGCGATCTCGAGGCCGAAGAAGACCGTCTTGCCGAGGCCGCTGAAGATGTCGGAAATTGAGAGCTGCTGCCAGATGCTGGTGATGTAGTCCTGAGGCGTCATGTTGAGCTCGACGACGGCGATGAGGAGGCCGCCCAGGATGCCGAGCAGATCCGCGATCGCGGTCAGCACCGGCATCATGATGACCGTCGCGAGCACTCGCGGCACGACGAGGCGACGGATGGGGGAAATGGCCATGGCCCGCAGCGCGTCGACCTGCTCGGTCACCGTCATGGACCCGATCTCGGCCGTGATGCCCGAACCGACGCGGCCGCCGACCATCAGAGCCGTGAGCACGGGGCCGAGCTCGCGGACCAGCGAGAGGGACACGACGCGTCCGATGAAGGCCTTCCCGCCGAAGGCCTCGAGCGAGTAGGCGCTCTGGAGGGCGAGCACCATGCCCGTGAAGAGGGCGGTGATGCCTGTGATCGAGACCGACTTCACGCCGAGCTCGTCCATCTGCCGGAGGAGCTCCGAAGAGTAGAACGGCCGCGTGAAAACGCCCGTGACCGTCTGGCCCACGAGCTGCGCCAGGCCCCCGACGTACTCGACCGCCTGCTGGCCCTTGCGGCCGAAGCGGTCGACGAACCGGAGCCAGCGAAGATTCCGATAGAAGATCGCCGTCGCGGACGGCTGAGGTTGAGTCATGAGGACGCGGCATTCTACGCCGTCGTTCCGTGCGGTGTAAATGCCGGAAGCGGCGAGGGTTGTGGCTCTCGGTTACCTCTCACCTGCTAGGATGCCGCGCCGTGCGTTTCCTGCGATCCCTCGCCGGCTGGGTCGTGATCGCCGGTTCGACGATCCTCTGCGGCCTTCCGGCGATTCCGATGGGCTTCGTGCCGCCACGCGGCTCCTTGTCCATCCCCTTCGGCCGGGCATGGGCCCGGATGATCCTCCGCGGCACCGGTGTGAGGGTCCGCGTGCTGCACGCAGAGCGGTTCGCGGGCCGAAGCGCCGTGATCGCTCCGAACCACGAGAGTTTCTACGACATCCTGGTCCTGTTTCACATCCTGCCGATGCGGTTCGCGTTTCTCGCGAAGCGCAACCTGTTCCGGATCCCGATCCTCGGCTGGTCGATGCATGCGGCCGGATTCGTACCGGTCGACCGCGGCGAGCACCGGCGTGGCACCGCCACGATCGACGCGGCGCTGCGGCGGCTGGGGCGCGGCAGCTCGCTGATCGTGTTCCCGGAGGAGACCCGGACGCGGACGGGCGAGCTGCTCTCCTTCAAGGCCGGAGCGGCTCTGCTCGCCATCCGCTCGGGGCTCCCGCTGCAGCCCATCGGCATCGCGGGGACCTTCGGTGTTCAGAGACGCGGGGGCTTCACGATCACGCCCTCGGAGGTTGCGGTGGCCGTGGGGGAGCCGATTCCGGTCGAGGGCCTGACGATTCGCGACCGAAACGAGGTCACGGCCCGGCTCCGCGAGAGCGTGGCGGCTCTCCGCGAGGAGGCTCGGGCCGCGCTGGCATACAATTTCGACCGCTCATGAGTACGACGATTTCGAGGGCCGCGCGAGCGCGGCGAAAGTGAGGACCCTGTGAGGGGAGCGAAAGGGAGGGCCGTTTGACCGCGGCCACGATTCCAGTGCGCGCGGCGATGACCGCCGCGACGAGGGCCGTTTGACCGCGGCCACGGAGCTCACCGAAGAGAGAGTGCTCGAGGCACTGAAAGGGGTGCGGTTCCCGGGTCTCTCCCGCGACATCGTCTCCTTCGGCTTCGTCAAGGACCTGACGGTCGGGGGAGGCAACGTTTCCTTCCGGCTGGAGATCACGACCGAGTCCCCGAAGGCCGCCGAAGAGATCCAGCGCGACGCGACCGAGAAGCTCCGGAGCCTGCCCGGCGTTTCGGCCGTGACGATCCGCCTCGACCTCAAGCCTCCCACCGCGGCGCCTCCGCGAGCCGGGGGAAGTGCGGCGCCGGCGGCAGCCGCTCAGATCCTGCAGAACGTCCGATTCAAGGTCGCCGTCGCCTCGGGAAAGGGGGGCGTCGGCAAGTCGACGGTGGCCGCCAACCTGTCCCTCGCCCTGGAGCGCATTGGCCGGCGCGTCGGCCTCATGGACTCCGACATCTACGGGCCCTCGCAGCAGATGATGATGGGCATCGACGAAAAGCCCTACGTCAACGAGACCAACCAGATCGTCCCGATCGAGCGATATGGCGTCAAGGTCATGTCGCTGGGGTTTCTCATGGACGTCGATCAGCCCGTGATCTGGCGCGGACCGATGGTCATGAAGGCGGTCGAGCAGTTTCTCCAGGACGTGGCATGGGGGACGCTCGACGTGCTCGTCATCGACCTGCCGCCGGGAACCGGAGACGCCCAGCTCACGCTGACGCAGAAGATCCAGCTCTCCGGAGCGGTCATCGTCACGACTCCGCAGGACGTGTCGCTCATCGACGCCCGCAAAGGCCTGGCGATGTTTCAGAAGGTCAACGTCCCGGTGCTCGGGATCGTCGAGAACATGTCGTACTTCCTGTGCCCCAGCTGCGGACACCGCGAAGAGATCTTCAAGCACGGCGGAGGCGCCCGGACGGCGAAGCAGCTCGGGGTGCCGTTCCTCGGCGAGATCCCGCTCGATCCGAAGGTCACTCTGGGCGGGGACGCGGGAAAGCCGATCGTCGCCGGGGAGCCCAAATCCCAGGTCACCGAAGCCTACATGCGGATCGCCGAAGCCATCCTCAGCACCCTGGAACGGTAACGGGAACGGCGTCGTCCATGGCCGTCGCGCTCGAAATCGTCAAGTCGGACATCACTTCCCTGCCGGTGGACGCGGTCGTCAACCCCGCGAACGAGGCCCTGCAGCTGGGCTCGGGCGTCGCCGGCGCAATCCGGCAGCGCGGCGGGCCGACGATCCAGGAGGAGTGCGATCGCATCGGCACGTGCGCCGTCGGCGAGGCCGTCGTGACGAAAGGCGGGAAGCTCCACGCGAAGTGGGTCATCCACGCCGTCGGACCGGTGTGGAAAGGGGGAGAGTACGGCGAGGAGATGCTGCTGGCTTCCGCCGTGCTCCAGGCGCTGCGCCGCGCCGAGGACATCGGGGCCACGTCCGTCGCGCTTCCGGCGATCTCGGCCGGAGTCTTCGGATTCCCGATCGAGCGCGCCGCCGAGATCTCGGTCGCCGCGGTGCGCTCCTTCATCCCTTCCGCCGAGTACGTGCAGAAGATCGTCTTCTGCCTTTACGACGACAAGGTCTACGACGCGTTCCGCAAGGCCATCGGCCAAAAGGCGTAGTGTTCCCGGTTTTCCTCTTCGCCCTCCTCGCTCCCTTCGCCTCTTTCGCCGCCGCCCCGTCTCCGTCCCCCTCCGACATCCGGACGCTTCAGTCCGACCGCAACGTCGGTCTCGCCGCCCTCGAGGAAAACGACCTCGCCGAAGCGACGCGCCGGTTCGCCGAGGTGCGGCGCCGGGCGCCGTCCGATCCGCTCGGCTGGGCCGACGGCGCGGTCGCCGCGATGCGCGCGCGCGACCTCGAGACGGCGCAGAAGCTTCTGGGAGAGGCGCTCCGGCTCTCGCCCGGCAATCCGTCGGTGCTCGCGCTCGAGGCCACGCGGAAAGAGCTCTCCGGCGATACCGCCGGAGCCGCGGAGACGTATGAGCGCGCGGCCGCGTCCGCACCGAGAGACGTCGCGTCCCGTTGGGCCGCCGCGCGCATCCTGAGCGCGGGAAGCTCCGAGGACAAGCGCCGCGCCCGAGCGGATCTCGAGATGGCGCTGTCGCAGGCGCCTGCGAATCTGTTCCTCCTGCTCCGCCTGCTGGAGCTGGCACGCGAGACCGGCGACGCGCCGGCGGCCGCGTCCGCGCACGAGAGGCTCGCGACGCTCGTCGCCGGGGACGCGCGGCTCGATCGGGCACAGGCCGAGGCGAAGGCCGCGGTGGACACGGGTGACGCGAAGACGGCGGATCTGAAGTACCGGATCGTCGAGAATCTGCTCAAGGCGAATCCTCGCTACCAGCAAGCCCGGCGCGACGTGGAGCCCGGAGTTGTGGGACTGCCTCTCGAGGACTGGTCGGAGCCTCTCGCCTCGGCGGTCCTGCTGGAACGGCACGGCGCCTATGCGGTCGGGCGCGATCCCGCCCAAGCGGTCGACCGGCTGGAGCTCGTCGAGGTCCTGTGCCGAACGTGGCGCGATGCGCTGCTGATTCGCGCGGCGCGGGCCGATGTGGGTATCGTGGCAGCGCCCAGGCCCAGCTCAGACACGGAGGGAACATGAACGCGCGCAAGTACCTGGCGGAACTGCTCGGGACGTTCCTGTTCATGATGATCGGGTATGCGTCCATCGCGGGGATCCCCAACGCCTCCGCGCCGACGCCCAACCTGCTCGTCGTCCCGTTCGCCTTCGGGCTTGGCCTGCTTGCCGCGATCTTCGCGTTCGGTCGGATCTCGGGCGGCCATTTCAACCCGGCCGTGACGGTCGCGATGATCCTCGACAAGCGCACGACCGTCTCGGACGGCGCCGGCTATATCCTGGCCCAGATCATCGGCGCGATCGGGGCCGCTGCCCTCGTGCTCGTGACCGTCAGCCAGGATGCGGTCAAGGCCGGCATCACGAAGCCCGGTGCCGGCATCACCGACATCGGCGCGCTGATCCTCGAGATCGTCTTCACCGCGATCTTCCTGGTCGTCATCCTCGTGTCCAGCAAGCGAGTCCCCAACCTCGCCGGGGTGGCGATCGCGCTGACCCTGGTCGCGATCCATTTCGCGATCGCCACGCTGAGCGGCTCGTCGGTCAACCCGGCCCGGTCGATCGGCTCGGCGCTCGTCGGTGGCGATCTCAGCCAGCTCTGGATCTACATCGTCGGCCCGATCGTCGGCGGCGTCCTCGGCTACGGCATCTACCGCGTCATCGACGAGGACGACCCCGAGGCCTGATCCGACCCTCGCATCCCGACCCTGGGCTGCGATCGTCGCGGCCTAGAGGTCCTCGAGGAAGAACCGCCGGGCGTTGCCCATCTGTCGCCACACCCGCGCCTGGGTGACGGCCAGCAGCTGGCGGACGTGGTTCCGGTCGTGATGGACCCACTCCCCGAGCAGCTCGTCGACGCGGAGCGGACCGACGTCCGGATGCATGCCGGACCGCCCCAGGTCGGTCGCCTTGAGGCCGCGGACGAGGCGCACGCCGTCGGCGCGCAGCTCGTCGAATTCGGCGGCGAGCTCCGATGCTGAGCGGAGGTGGTCCCGGCGCGCCTCGGCGACCGCA